>ERZ773066.406-NODE-406-length-25236-cov-7.118740_pt1 | contig 25236 bp, 37 predicted proteins | sample MGYA00580573_ERZ773066 | MGnify/ENA primary metagenome ERZ773066 (study PRJEB29015, sample SAMEA2738128) | human oral metagenome | biome: human oral; feature: human-associated habitat; material: saliva | place: China | collected 2203 ... | reverse complement strand
TAATAGAAGCACACTGATGATGAGCAAGACCACCAACATCTCAATAAAGGATAGTAAAATTATTGATTTTTTCCATCTCATACATCTGCAATGAATGCAATACGAGATCACGATATTTCCAGGTTGATACCAGGTACTCAATAACCTCTTGGTCCTCTATCTTGCATTCCATGAGCAGCAACAGCTTGACCGTGTACTCATTTTTCAAAATCGGCGCCTGGTAAGTCACATCTATCCAGTGTTCAAAACCTAGGTCAGTATGTTCTACACTCGTAAGTTCAATGTTTAAAATGTTCATATTTTCTTCCTCCTTACTTATCTATTCGTAAAAGAAGATAAAAAGTTATGAAAAAATCATTACTTTTTTTAATTCAGAAAGTACTTTCAGAGTAATTTTGTTAATGCCAACAAAATTGGCAACCAAGCGCTTTATAAAGCTATTTGTTGATGCCAACAAGTCAATTTTTCAGGCAAACCATTTATTTTGCCACCGACATTGATGTCGGTTGGTTAGATGTTTTCTTGATTCAGAGCAAATAAAAAAACCGCAAGCCTAAGCCTGCGGTTTTGTGTAATCTATTTTGAAATTCTTTCTGTTTTTATTTTTCTTCTTTTGGTTTATCGACGACAGTAATAAGCCCGTCTGGTTCGGTTTTGAATGCTGGATCTGTGTGAAGTTCACCGTTTGCCTTCAAGTAATACCAGCCGTCTCCCGATTTGATGAATTGTTTAGACAGCATATAACCATCTTTTTCTTCCATGAAATACCATGTTTCACGATATTTAACCCAGCCAGTAGCCATGCGACCATCTGACTTGAAGAAATACCATCTATGGTTTAGGAACATCCATCCTGTGACCATTGCGCCACGTTTATCAAGATAGAACCAATCTTTTCCATCATTAAACCAACGGTTTATTAGGCAGTATCCACGTTCATCGAAGTAGAACCACTCATTGTTGATTTTCTTCCAGCTGTTTTTTGGATAAGAGCCATCTGACTCCTCCCACCACCAGCCTGTTTCATTGCGTTTCCAGCCGGCTTCAGTAGAGATACCGCCTTCAATATCATTTTTAAATTGTTCACGGCTAATGCCCCATTTAGCAAGATAAGGATACGGGTCAACATGGTCAGAATAATTTCGGGGCTGGTTATACGTACAGTATTGGTGCGTCTTAATTCCAGCCAAACTATCAGAATCCAACGTTTTAGGAATTCCTGCTTCATCAGCTAGATTGCGCAGCAGTTCAACATATATCTTGTAATCACGCATGAATTCTTCTTTGCTTGCATGGCTCTCAATCAATTCTACTTGTCCGTAGCCTTCAACGTTCCAGCCGCCTCCCACGTCATAGGCTCCCATGTCTGTGTACCAGGTCTGCATCACACGGCCGTTGCCGACAACGTGCGAGAAAAATCCTGAATCAACAGGTCGTCGCATGTGGTAGTCTGCTTCATTTTGGGCAGTTGAATTTGGATTTCCTGTTGAGTGTGCATGAATTTGTCTGTATGGTTGCTCCCCCACTTGTGGCAAGTCAGTTCTTAGTCTACTTGTATCAATATCCATTATTATTCCCCCTTCGGATTTTCATACCCAAGCGCTTGCTTGCTGTCAGTGATACCGCTCGTAGTCGGGTCATTGACCACACCGAGCAATACAAGGATATAAACGAACGTATTCACGCCGTCTTGGATATTTTTAGGAATATCCAATCCGAATTGCTGAGACATTAAAAAGATAGCTCCAAGCAATGCGATGAGTGTTACTTTGTTTTGTAGTCGTAATTTCCAGTTAATCATATGTTTTCCTTTCTATTATGGCAACGTTGTCGGCCACGGGTCGTCAGTTATATACGAAACGGCACTTACGCGAATATCTCCGATATCTTTGTCAGTTGGGATACCTTTTTCAAATGTCATATGCATGAAATTTGAATCTGATTTCCCACCTAGATACCAAATCCCGTAAATTTCACCCTTATCGTTAAAAATGTTTCCGATTAATGAATTTTCGGAACGGAATCCTTCCGGTATTTCACCTGGACCAAGCACTCTAGCTCCATTCGTGGATTGCCCTGAAAAACCGTTACCATTGCGTCGAACAATCCCAAACCAACCCCATTCCAAACCTCCGAATTGGTAAGAGACCAAGTTATTAACACGCCTGATTTTAATAAACGATGTTCGACCACCTACAGTTAGTTTTGAGAGCGTGTTAAGTGTCCTCCAACCTGTATCACCAATCAATACACGCCAGCCTGTGTTACCATTTCCGCTCTCTTTTATCCATTTGAGGGCTCCGTTCGTCATGTTGACATCAACATATGTCGTCCCGATTTCGGCAGTGATACGCCCCTCTGGTGAGCCTGTACCACGGATTTCATGGCCTACGTTCTCTGGTAGCGGTAGAGTGACCCTGTTGCCTCCTGTGATACCAAGAGTATTTCCTGTTAAGGTTAGCTGAGGTTCAGGCTTTTGGTTCAGAAACTTCACATCACGGCCGACCGCCTGAGCAAATTCCTCAAAATTGCTCATAGCAATCACGCTTTCGCTGCATTATACGTTGCGACCAGGTCAAGGTTGGCAAATTCGTCAATACGACGGCCAAGGTCAGCCAGTTTTTGAACCACTGCTCCTTCAGTGCTTCCACTCATTTTAGCGATTTCCTCAGCGATTTCTTTGAGGGTATCAAATTTTTCAGATACCCCTTCACCCAAAATGTCATTCTTGACTGCGGTTTTAGCTTGTTCAATCAGTTGTGTGACTGTGGCATTGTCAATCTTAGTATCGATTAACTGCTTTAACGCCTTGTAATCCACTCCCAATGCTTGAGCGAATGCAATCCATTTACTTGTATCCATAATTTTTTACACCTTTCCAAGATTATAATACGTGAGCAAATCAGGAATTTCCTGACATGCTCCACCTTCGCTTGCAGTTCTACCTGCAAGCTGTTTTTTTACTTCTTCTGCTATATCCAGCTCTTTTAAAGCATGGACTTCCTCTGTGACCAATTCCTTATCTGAAGCTACTATCTTGATGTGGCTTTCTTTGTCACTCGGGAAAATATATCCGCCAGCGCTAACTTCTAAGCGGTATTTTCCGATTGGCAAGATAGTGTCCAGATTAAAATTCACGCTTGAGTTCGTGACAGTTACCTTCTTCTTCCATTGGTACTTGCCCATGGTCAGACTAACGACCGCCACCTCCCCCTCAAGAGAGGGGACGGCTCGATAATCTTCGTCTAAAAGGACAAAGCCAAAGGTAGAAGCCACATCACCCTGTTTGATGAGGTAACCGCCATCCACTTGAGCAAGATTGGTCGTATTGAGATTACAGACCATTCTGCGCCCCTTTCTTAGCTTTTGCTTTGAATCAACGTTTTCAACTCTCTGACATCTTCACCTAGCGATTTAACTTGTTCCGCAAGTACCAAGATAGCCTTGTTCTGTTCATCGTGGTTATCTAGTCGTTTATTGGCAGATTCTTTAAATTCACGTAGGTTCTCAATGTCTTTTTCCATCGCGGTAATGCGATTCTCCTGCTTTGTGGCTCTGTCTTTCATGGAGAAATACAAGATAATAACAGGAATCATAGAGATTACGAAACGAATAACGAGGTGTTCAAATTCCGCCATAGGCACCTCCATTATTGATTAGATATAACTGTTGTAGCAGAAGGCTCTGCTGCTGTAGGTGCGACGGTAGCTGTCGTAGAAACTGCAGCCGCTGGTGCAACATTCGTAGGCTCATTTTGTTCTTTAGGCTCGTACTTCCACGCTACGCCATATCCATCACGTTCAAGACGTCCATCACGAATAAAGTCGCTTGCAGGCTCTCCATTATAAGTAAATTCACGGTTAAGTTGTACCAGAACCCTCTTACCTTCACCATCTACCTCAACATGTGCTGGGTCTTCAATGGTAATCAAGTCACCTGGCATATAGTGTTTACCTACTTCAGCTGATTGAATTAAATCAACTAAAACTTTATAAGCTGTTCCGTACTGAAGCAATTTTTCTGTTATCAACGTTAAAACTAATGCGTAGCTAACTTTGCCGTAGTGGTCGCTTTCAGTCTTGTTCTGCTTAACTGCTTGATCTGTGGCCGTCTGCTTAGCTTCGGCTTGTGCCAATTTCTGTTCAGCCTCTTGAAGCTTAATGTGAGTTTCTTCCAACTTAGCTTGAGCCTGTACAAGAGCGCTTGTCGGGTCAAGTTCCGTACGAATGAAGTCTAAAACCGCTTGAATCAGCACTTCTTCATTATCATTCGTGCGATTACCTGGCAATTCAACACGCTCATAGCTGTAGCGACCAGTTTCTTCTTTCTCAATCGTTACGATTGTGACGTTTTTCTCCCCTTTTAAAATCGGGCTTCCTGTTAATTTGTAAGTCATACGTTAGTTCCTTTCATTTTAGCTTGCGTTTCTTCAAATAGTTCTTTAAGTGCTGGGTCATATTCCAGCACCGCCTTAAAGGCCTGTAATTCGGCTAAAGCCAGCGTATAGTGTGCCTCTAAATGCGCACGGCCCAATTCGCCCTCAGCCAAACGGTTAGCGAGCGACTCAGCGACTAGCTTGTCGATTGTGTGATTATCCATGTATTGTCTCCATTTCTTTGATTTTCTGGTCTAGTTCTTGGACAGCCTTCAGCAAGTAGGGTACGAAAACGGTATAGTCGATGTGCAGATAGCCATCTGGATTCTCAGGATCTCGTGAGATAACTTCTGGAATAATGGTCTCAGCTTCTTGAGCAATCAAACCAATTTCTTCATGCTTCTTGCTTTCGATGAAATCAAATTCGACCAAGTTTAGTCTATTGATTTTGTCCAAGGCTTTCACGGCTGTATCTGTGATGTTTTCTTTCAAACGTCTATCTGAGGACTTATCGCCCCAGTATTTAACACTTCCGCTTCCGACCTGGTTCCACCAAACGACCGTATTCTTTCCACCTTTGGGATTTGAGCCATTACCGTAAATATCTGCCTCGCCCATTTCGATCCCGTGGATAAAGATAGGCGATTTATAGAACGTTTGGGTTCCGTAGCAATCAACAGAACAATTAGTGTCAAATGTGACTTGTCTATAGAAGATTGAATCATTCTTACAGTACATTTTGCCGTCGGTATTCACATACCAAGCTCTATCTCCAATTGTGTTCCAGCTATCGCCCCAGTTCGCCCAAAATGCGGTTCTAGTTCCTCGGCCTTCTCCATTTCCCATTCCAACTGCGAAATGGTTTACGCCAGAAATCCAACGTCCGCCACCTTGGTCAAATTGTCCAAGTGTGAATCCGCCAATTTTGCCTTGATAAGCTTCAAGGAAGGTTGAACTAGACACGACAGATTCAATCTTAGTCGCAAAGACTTCCTTAGATGTCAACTTATCAATCAAGGCATCTCTAGCAGTCAGGTTCCGAATAAGTGCATCGTCTACGTTGATTTTATCGCCTGTGATGGCACCAGCTTGGATATGGTCAGCAGTGACAGAGCCAGCTGCTAACTTCCCAGCAGTCACCGCACCGTCCACGATCATGTCGGATTTCACTCTGACTTTCGGGGCAATGATGTCAACGCCTTTCGAACTGGTCGAAATGGTAGAGGCTAACTGCTCACCAGTCAAGGTAGTAGATCCGATAGTCACACCTTCTGGTGTCACTTGAACCCTCGCACTGTTGGCAGCGTCTCGCACTTCCTGCCTGATTTCTCTAGCAGTCTGAGCGATGGCACTCTTGACATTCTTGTCAAAGAATTGAGTCAGTGCCCCTTGATTATTCTGCTGAATTTTGCCCCAGAGAGTGCTGTTCGGGTCTCTCAATTCCAGCTCTATTGAACGCATATCCTTGAAGAGACCAGATAGAGTACGTTGCGTAACAGTAGGCTCCACGAAACTTGTAGGAAAATCCCCTTGCTCCAATTGGATATCCGTCAGCACCGTGTCACCTACACAGCCCATGTGATGAAGCTTCAGCAGTTCATCTCGTGTCCGTGGCTGAAATACCTTGTAATACCGTCCGTTATGCTCCAAAGCAGGCGAACGAACGTTTTGAATGGTAATATCCATATGCTAGCCTCCTCTTTTTCTGCCGAAAATATAGGTTTCGTTGTACTTATTGGAGATGAAATCCTGCACCTCATCCGTATTTTTAAAAATGACAAACAATTGGTAGTTGTATCGTCTTTGGTAACTTGTTGAATAGCCAGTATCTCGTTGACTTATTACTACCCTAACTTCAAAGATTTTGTTAGAATTTTGAAGTTTCACCACATTACAATCCTCTATTCCATCCAAACCATACGGACGACGTTCAGATATACCCAAGTCGATGAAGGCTCTTTCTGTAGAGCCAAAACGCCAAAATGACCCAAAGCGATTTGAAGTAAATCTTAAAATTTCGTCAAACTGGATTGTGACTTTCTCCCAAACCAGCCTTGTCCCAACATAGCGCTGGATAATTTCCCTGGACCCCACGTAAATTCCTTCTCGTGCCATATTACCTCCCGTTAACGATAAATATCATAGATGGTATTAGCATCTTTGTTAGAAATTGCGTCATATTGAGACCTTGTTCCAGCCCAATATTTCAGCGCTTGCCCACCATTTTGGTTGATGATATTTTGGCCAGGCGCACCGTCGGCACCTCTAGGACCTGCTGGACCCGTTGCTCCATTCGCTCCTGCTGGACCTCGCAAGCTATTTCGTTGGGATTCCGTCAAGGTATCAAATGTAGGGCGATTTTCAAGAGCTGTAACCCTGCGCTTCAATTCGGTGTCGTTGTAAGGTGTTGGAAAATCTCTGGTACCAATCCCTTTAACAGATACATTAGTCCCGTCAACAGCCGTTACCTTCCAAAAACCTTGATTGACACTTGATGTGCTGTTCCAGTAATCTTCAATAATATCGCCAACCTTGATACCGTCAGGGTTCATGATGTTATTTGTTGTTATCGTGGCATTAATACCTACACCGCCTCCAGGAATGTCTCCTTTAGCGATTCGATAAATTGGGATTTCAGCTTTTTTAGCGTATTCCGCCAAAGCACGCTCTGCTGCGGAACCTTCAAAACGCACAACACCGTCTGCGCCTCGTGGTCCTGTTTCCCCACGTTCACCACGGTCTCCTTTTGGACCTGTTAGATATTGCAAGGCTGAGAATCGGTCACGACCATTTCCGACCTTAACCTTACCAGTGTCGCTCTCGATACCTAACTCACCGTCATACAACACAAAGTCACTTCTTGCCCACTCACTAGCTGGCATCCGTTTATGTCTTACCCTGATAGGTACTACTTCAGGCGTTGTCTCTGTCATGTTCTACCTCCGTCAAAAATAAAAGTTGGACTCTCGCTCCAACTTCCCACATATCTAGCATTTTGTCCATCAGCCACCGTCTTGTAGACTGGCGCTAGTTCAATCCGCCTTGTCTGATTGTCAATCGTCACAGACCGCTCTACATTCTGATACCAGTCGCCTGAAAAAGTCAGACGATAAGCGCCGTAGTAGACTGCTAGGACCTTTTCCTCTTTCTGAGTTAGGTCTTTATCAATCGCTGGCATGACCGTATTAGCAGGCGCTAAATGAATGTGTCCACCATAAAATGGATTCTTATTGACCACCACAGTCACATCTGCCTTACCGTATGGCGTGCAGGTTGCTGACCAGCTTATAACGTATTTCTTACCAATTTCAAAACCCTCTCCATTGTGACCGACTTCTACGAAATCCGTTCCATAACTGATTTTTTTAGCCGTGCCACCATTCAAGCGGTTCTTATTGTATTGAGTATTCCCGTCACCGCCAATCAAACTAGCATTGACCCTTGCAGTCTCGCTGACTTGCTCAAGTTTCTTGCTTAATTCAGCGATTGAGTCCGCACCACTCATCAGTTCATCACGGATACGCTTCACGAACTCAGGACGCTCTTTTTCCATTTCTTCGTGGATTTTAGCGCCAAATTCTTCGGCCTTAGCCTTGTACTGCTCGATGGCTTCCGTGATAGCTTTCTCACGCTTGGCAAATTCAGCATCAAATGCACGATCAGCGTTTGCGATTTCCTTTTTCAAACGTTCTTCAAAAATCTTATGTAGATTTCGACTTTCATTCAAAACGGCATCATTTACAATCCCACCGATTGCATTCGCAAGACTTGACTGGAACGTCCCAAAACCAATTGATTTTAGACGTTTCGCCATTGGTGAATAGGTGTATTTCGTAATCTTCTTACGAACATCAAGACCATACCACTCGTGGTAGATACTGACCACATCGAACATCCGAACTGCAACATCACTCTGGCCGACAACCGAGATTTCAAGGTTATCTTCCAGCATGTCGCACATACTTGTCCGAAAATACTGCTTACCGTATTCAATCAAACTAGCTTGGTCTTTGACATTCTGATCATTGACCTCAACAACTGCTTCATAGATTTGGCTATATTTCCCAAGCAAGGGACTATCAATCACCACTACGTAATCAACGTCAGGCGCCTTCTCTCCCTCACCTTTAACTGTCGTTTTAAAGGTTATCCGAGTTTTCAGCGATTTCGTTGAGGTCTTATGCTGGTAGCTAGACAGGTTTTTCTTGTACATAAAAAGCGATTCATTCTCTGAACCGCCATTTTTCAACAAGCGTAAATTATAGCCATTTCGCACCATATCTCCGCCCCACTGACCAAGGATAGAATGCTTGTCTTTGGCCAAGACCTCCATCGCATTCTTATCCTTGATGTTGAGCGTATGCCTGTCGTCAATATCCGAGAAAAAAGAAAAGGGATTGGTTCTGGTAATACTACCAGCCAATGCACTCAATACCCTCGTCCCACTGACACGATCCACATCGATAGAGCTGACGATGTAGTTATTTAACAGGCTGATAACCTGATTGGCATAGACTTGGATATATCCTTGTTGCTTTTCAACCTCAAAAATATAAAAATCCTGCTCACCATGCAGGTCATCAGCTGTCAAAAAGGTTTCCTCTTTCAGTAATTCCCACTTGGGATCCGATGTAGGAAAGCGAAAGGTCAGTTGATAGGTATTGTTCCGCTCCTGAACGATTTCATCATTGTAGGCCTCGTTTAAAGGCGTATTGCCTTCAGTAAGATAAATCATAAGATATACCTCCAATTCGGCCGAACTGTGACCTTACGAACCGCACCAGTAAAGACCAGACCGTTATTACCAACTGCCAACTCAAAGAAGCCTCCACGTTTACGTAGCGTATTTTGAACCGCACCATCTGCATTATAGATATTTTGTTTCTTATGCCTACAATCAATGGTCACTTTTCGTCTAATGGTCAAGTGCATAGTTGTCCGTCCGATAGTCAAAGAAACATCTCCGTCTCCCTCAATCTCAATCACAGGCTCACTATAGACAGATCCTGGATTGTTGACATTACCGCTTGCGGTAAAGATAAGAGGAGCAACATTTTTCTGATAACGGAATGGTTGCATACTCAGCTTGATTTCTAGTTTCCAGCCATGCATCCCATGAGGTTTGTATTTTGCACTGACGAAGTCAGCATAAAATAAAGAGCCTAGCTGGTAGCTAAACTCTAGCATATTATCATTTGGTTGGAATCTCTCAACGATTTTAGACGGGTCTACCGTCCTTGGAAGGTAAAATGCAAAAGTCCTTTCGTAACTCTCATAAGCACCGTCCAAGACACGGTAATTCCCGTTAACCCCAAACAGGGTAGCTGTTTCCGAGACTTTAGGTTTAGCAGCCTCTACCTCGCCAAAATCGGTCACCACACATTTAGGAATGGTTGAAGTATTGAAATCATTGATAATCATGTATTCCATTAAATTCCCTCCCTAGCATAAATTGCACCTTGGCGTTGGTAGACGCTCATTGAAATTTTATCAGCGTCCAGGTAAGTATCTGACGGCTTTTCAAGGATAGCAGTAAGGATCTTCTCCATACTTGCTCTCAGAATCGCTATCTCAGACACGGTTTGACTGTCTTTTGCCTCGATTTGAGCGCTTGGCATGGCCAAACTTGCTTCAATATTCTTGGCAATGGTAGGTGTTCCACTCAAACCAAAATCATCGTTTGAAAATGCATTTGAGATTTCGCCAGCCATTCCACTAACAGATTTCTTAACACCTTTGAAACGGTCCTGCAACCCTCTATCCAAACCTTGCATAATCGCATTACCAGCAGGAATCAAGAGCTTGCGGTCATATTCAATAGGTCCTTTATGGTCAGCAATCCACCCAGCAATACCACCGACAAAGTCAGTAACCGCACTCCAAGCGGATTTCAAACCATTTAAAAATCCATCAAGGATAGCCTTACCAGCTTCCCAAAGGTCAATGTTTCGAATGCCGTCAAAGATACTCGTAACATTACTTACAAGGTCACTAACACCTTGCTTCATGCTTTCCCATGCTCGCTGAGCGCCTTGGACAAGTCCATCAATCAGACCTAAGACAGTTGATTTCAAGCCTTCCCAAGCACTGCTTGCGACAGATTTGATCGTGTTCCAGATGTTAGATAATATCTGAGCAAAACCATCAAAGATAGCCTTACCTGCAGCAGACAATCCTTTCCAGATGGCCTCACCGACACCCTTTATAGCATTCCAAGCTGTGCCCCAGTCACCATTGATGATAGCCATGACTGCTTTTATGATGCCACTAATAACATCCATAGCCGTCTGAATAGCAATCTTAATCAATTCCCAAACTGTTGTTACTACAGTGCAGATATTGTTCCACGTCGCTTCAATGAAAGGAGCAAGGATATTCATTGCGGTTTCAATAATGGATTGAATAATCGGCATAACCGTCTGAATAACTGTCTGGATTGCGTTCCAAACCGTTGTGAACGTTTGTTGAATCAAACCTTGATTTTCAGTCCACCATAGTGAAATACCGTCCCAAACAGACCTAATAAAATCAACAACTGCTTGGATAATCGGAGCAACAACAGCCATCATATTGTTCCAGACGGTTGTTGCTGTTTCAACAATACCATTCCAAACTTCGGTCAAGACTGGTGCGACAGACTGCCACACACCAGAGAACCAATCCATGAAGCCTTGCCAGATTTGTCTCCCCATCTCAGTTTGAGTGAAGAAATAAACCAAGCCTGCAGTTAATGCAGCAATCGCAGCGATTGCAATTCCGATTGGATTGGCACTCATAGCAGTAAATAGACCCGTGACTGCTGTTTTAATTGTCGTTAAGACAGCAGGTATTCCAGATAGCAATCCCGAGACTGCCGAAAATGCTTTAAAAGCTAAAAATGCAGAACCAAGAGCGGTAACGATACCACCCATGATACTTCCTAGACCTTCGCCAAAGATTCCACTGAAAACACCCTTGATTCCTCCTAAAATAAGGTTAGGAATTTGCTTCAAAATATTTCCAATCATCGGAATTAGATTTCCAAAGAGAAATGTGGATGTCGTTTCCATTAAGGCTTGTAAAGCAGGCTGGATATCCTCACCCAAAGATAACTTCCCAAGCACATTTTGAGCAGCTGCCTTCATGGATTCAAATGATCCGGTGAAAGTTGTTGCTGCCTCTCGCGCTGTAGTACCAGTGATATCTAAATTCTCTTGAATGGCGTGGATGGCACTATAAACGTCTGACAAGTTATTCATGTCATACTTAACGCCTGTCAGTTTTTCTGCGTCGGACAAAAGCCGTTGCATTTCTTGTTTCGTACCACCGTAACCGAGTTTTAAGTTGTCGAGCATGGTGTAGTTTTGCTTGGCGAAGCCTTGATAAGCCAGCTGGATGCTTTCCATAGATGTCCCCATCTTATTAGCATTGTCTGACATATCAATCATAGCCATGTTAGCTGTTTCTGCTGCCTTATCTGTATCTCCACCTAGCGACTGCAACAGGCTAGCTGAGAAGCCTGTAACATTTTCCATATAGGCATTGGCTGATAGACCTGTTGTTTTGTAGGCCTCGTTCGCAAAGCCTTTGACTTTATCGGCTGAGCCTTTAAATAGGGTTTCGATACCACCAAGCGATTGTTGAAGAGCAGCACCTTCATTTATTGATGCTCCGATTGCCTGACCAATTCCAGCAGCAGCAATAACTCCTGAAACAGCGCCCATCATTTTAGATCCGAGGGATTCACCTGCGCTAACGCCAGCTGAGGCAACTTCACCACCCATTTCCTTTTGAATCATGCCACTAATGCCTTTAGCGGATGGAATGATTTGTACATAGGCTTTTCCTAATTCGGTCGCCACTATTCCTCACCTCCTGTTTTCGCAAGTAAAACCTTGCGATAGTTTTCAAAGTCCTCACCAGATTCAAAGACGAGATAATCCCTTTCGTCACTCTCTTCTTTGTGATTTTTTGTTAGCAATTCAGCGATTGATGTCGGGCGATTAACACCCTTTTGGCCATCCTTGGTTTGCAACCACAAAGAAAGAGACAGTCTGTCTACGATATTTGCAAGTAACGTCGTTTCAAGAGGGACGATTTGGTCAGACATGATCTGCTTTATCCGTGAATCGTCGCGCAAACCATACGCAAAAACAGCCACCTGATTTAAAGGTAGCTGTTTGTAGTCGTATATCTGGTAGGTTTCCGCCAAGTCACAGACAAGGGCATCTTCGTCCAAATTAATCATCTGAGCGAGGACTAGGATTTTTTTAAGCCGTTAACTGATTCAAAAACACTCTTGATTTCATCTGCCATTTTATCATTTGGCACGATGCCATCTTCTTCTCTTAGATGGTCTTTAAAAGCCTTGGCTTGCTCATCTCCGAATAAAAGTTTTACAACTTTAGGAAAGACTTGACCTTGTCCTTCGTCAACTTCACCAATCAATTCCAACAATTCATAGTTATTTAAACGACGCTCAGAAATTTCGAATTTAAAACCTGACTTCGTTTCCCCTTTGAATGTTTTACTCATCTATTTTACGCTCCTTGAATGTATTCGTAGTGAGTGTTCTCACTATTGTCTGGTAATGCAGTGATCGTCAATTCATAGCCGATAGGTTCGCCGTCTTTATAGCTGATTTCGCCAATTTCACTCACCTTACCACGAGGAATCACAACACGTTTTGCATAGCCGTTTTTCAACAATGTATCAATAACCAAGCTATGTTCTGGCAATTCTTTACCGTTAGCTTTGACAGTGATACCTGTTTCAAGCGTTCCTGAAACGTTATCTGGCCCATACACTTCTTTCAAGACTTCAACGTTCAGACCTTCAATCAATTTGTATTTGAAGGTGTCTTTTTTTTCAGTTTGAGAAGACAAGACTGTTTGTCCGCCCCACGCTTTAACTACTTCGCTTTCTGGCGAGTTCTCATTGGTCACCCCATCTTCTGAAATGTAACCTAGCGTTTTAAATGCAGCATCCAATACTGTTTTGGCATTTAGTGGTAGATTTGTTCCAGTTGGTGCAGTAGATACTGCTCCTCCAATTTTAGGCTTAGCAGCCGTTACATTTGATGCTGATGCAGTCGTCATATTCTTTCCTCCTGTTGATTCTGCATTTGGTGTTCTTACTTCTGGTGCTTCTAATTCTGGCGCCAAAACTACACCTCCTTTTTAAAAATAATTAATGTCATATACCGCTTGATAGCGATATTGCTTCGTTTCCGTGTCTGTAAAGTTGTAGTCACTATTGTGATGCACACCGCTGACTTCGTTGACTGTAATGAGATTCTCAACTACTTTCTTGACCTTCTCATTCAGCTCAGCAGCCTTTTCGAGTGATGGTGCATAACTTTGAAAAGCGAATGTGGCGGAATGAACGTAGTCGCTTCCACCGCTTCCAGTCTTTTCTAAAATGACATAACTTTCAGGCATTTTCGGTTTATGCTCAAAAAAAGACGGAACATCTAACTGTCCGTCCAAAAATTTCTTTATAACTAATTCGATCATCTCATAGCCTTCAGTAAAATATTATGTTTTTTATTTCTGACCATGCTCTTGATGTCAGTCGTACTAATCTTTGCATTGGCACGCTTCTGCCCTGGCGATACGGTCAATTCAAACCCCTCACCAGCTCGGCTTGCAATCCCTTGCCCCTTTTCTCTCAAAATGCCCTGCATTTCGGAAGAACGTAGCAAAGCAGACACGCCAGCTGGATTCAATTGAAATTTCATATCACTCATAGACTTCAACCATAACCTTTCTATTCCAAGATAATGGAATCATTGACTCAATTCCCTCTTGAGGAATGCCAATCGTCCGCCATTTACGACCAAAAAACTTTACCTCACGATTCTCCCACTTGTTAGTGTCCCCTTTAGGAATCCCAAGTGTATATTCCGCTTTTTTTCCAGTCAAGTTCATTTGATTGATGACGTCCTCTGATGAAGTTGGCGCTACCAATACATTTTGAACCTCAATCTCAACATCACGATAGATTGGATGACCGAAATCATCGTTACCAGTTTCTACCTTGTCCACTAAAATGACAGGGATTCCTTTTAGGTAGGTCATAAATTTCAATCGCTCCATATTGTTGTTTTTTTTTCAAACCAAGTCTTTTAAGTTCGGTGTCTTTGATAAAGAGACCGCCCCCAGGGACAAGGTAAGAGCCACTAAACGAATAACCCAAAGCACTCTCAGATACCTGAGTCATCGGTTCATGGTCTGTTGAGGTCATTAAGGTTCGTGCCACGATATCGACCGTCACAGACTTGGCAACACTAGCGAATGACACACTTTCCGCTACCATGTCGTCAAGGTCTTTGCCGACTTTTTCAGCTTCAACTCGCAAAGAATTAGATACAACTTCCAACAAAGCCTCAGCCCTTGCACGCTCATCAAATTTCAACGAGCGCCACAACAATTCTAAGTCTTCAATCTTTGCAAAATTTCCCATAGCTTAACCCTTGTTTTCCTCGTACAAGGCTACCAAGTCGGATTTTTTTGAACTCTTATCATAATCAACGCCTAATTCATCCAAACTAGACTTTAATTCCGCTACAGTCAAATCTGCTCCGCTTGGTGCCGTATCTTCCACAGGCACCCAATCACCTCCGAGAATACACTCAGAGGCGATTATAACGCCTGATTTTAAATCACGGTATAAAGCCATAAAATTTACGCTTTCACACGAGCAAAGGCTTCTTCATCAAGAATCCCCCAGCCGATAAAGGCTTCCGCACGCAAACAGATTTCATTGTAAGCTTTAAGGTCGCGACCAGCACCATCTGGATCACCAAATTCAATGATTTCCATCGGAATATTTTCAGCATAGCCCCATTTGAAGCGGTTTTGGAAATCCCCCACAATAGCGTGGTCTGTTTCAGCAGTACCACCAGTTACAGTGAGGTTCTTGTTGATATCTGATTTCATACCGTAGAATGAATCAGGATTTTGACCAAAGCGGAACTCAGGATATTGAACAACACCGTTAACCTTGATTTTAGCCAAATTTTGACCTGCAGTTGGTGACAAGGCGATACCTGTAACTTCACCACCTTTGGCTACAATCGTTTGAACTGCAGCATCAATATTATCATCGATATGCGCTTCATCATAGTTAACAATGTTACCAGTAATCAATCCATCGAATGAGTTTGTTGCACGGAAAGAAGCATCCGTCATTGTTTTCGGCTCTAAACCATGAAGAGCAGCAAGATCGAAGGCTTCCGCAATCTTCTTAGCAAAACCATCCATGTAAGCTGACAAGAAATTCATTTGTTTTTCTTCAGAGGCATACTTGAACTCATCTGTGATACGAGCCTGGTAAACGAATTTAAGCGGTTTGATTACTTTTGATGTGATTTTAGCTTTACCAGCTTGTTTTTGTTCTCCCTCACCAACAATTTGAGCGTTTCCTTCAAGGTTGAAGATAAATTGCTCCACTCCATTAAATGGAATCGGGGTCTGAGATGAGAGTTTAGCAAGAACAGAACGTCCTTGCACTTTACTAATCAATTCTTTTACTAGTTCTGGTTTAAAAAGTGTTCCAGCTTTCGTTGCATTATCTGCCATAATTTTTTATTCTCCTTTTGGTTGTAAATCTCGAAGCATTTGCTTCATTTGCATAGTTTTGTCATCACCGATAGGGGGCTCAGTATCTCTTAGCGGTGCTTGAGGTGTTGCTGGACGCATAAAGCTAGCTAGACGCTCAGCGTCAGCCTTCAATTCCTCTTCATCAGCACCTTGAAGACGGTCAGCCAAGTCATAAGGCAAGCCGTTCTGCAAAGCGATACGAGTTCGCAAGCTAGCAGTTTCATAATTGCTTACTTGCCCCTGCAATTCAGTAATTTGAGCGTCTAATCCCGCTCTGGTTTGCTTGTTATCTTCAACAGTAGACTTCAAGGCACTGTTTTCAGATTCTAGTTCAGAAACACGTTTCTTGAGATCATCATAATCACCGAATTTTTCACGCTCACGTCTGATACGTTCCTTCACGATGTTATCTAGTTCTTCCTGTGTTTCAATCGTTTTAAATTCAGACATCTTCATGTCTCCTTTCTCCTGCTTTCCCGGCAGTTCGGTAATTTTTTAGGCATCAAAAAAAAGCAGTCTCTCAACCGCTCCTCTTAATAACTGATTTTTTGCTTTTTCTTAGGCTTAGTTGTCAAACAAGCCCAATGCGCAAGCAAGGCGCTATCCATCAAAGAAATATCCATATCCGCAAAATGCGAGCGATAGCCAAACCCACCGTTTGAACCGATATTCCGCTTCTCGCAGTTGGTTGTGATTTTCTTCAAAGACGGTTGACCAGCATGGCACAAGGTCTTTTGATAAATCCCCTGCTCCCACATAGAGTTAGCCACGATGATTTCCTTGACCGTAGGCAATATCACGCTCTTCATGCGTTCCTTCTTCAACTCTTCATCAAGGATTTTCTGACCACTTGCCCCATCGACTACGATAGTAGCCACATCAGCACGTTTGACAAAATCCAAAATCCAGTCATTTCCATTACGAACTGACTGACAGTCAACTGTCTCAACAAAAATCCGCTCATCTACCGTACGAACAGCAATACTTAATGCCACGTTTGCGCCATCTTGACCATATTTGACTCCAACAAACAACTTACCTAATAAATCAGGCATAGAGTCCACACACAACTCATTCCATTCCGTTTCCGAAATAGCAGATTTCTGGTTGTATTCAGGCCAGTAACCCAAACGCTGAACATTATGATCTAGCTTATCATCACCAAGCTCAGCTTCTATCTTCCGTTCATTTAAATGATAGCCCATTGATGGATTGGAGTTATACCAGGCATCGACATCATCGATTTCTTTTTCCTCAGAAACCGACCATTCTGCCCAACCTGAGTATTTTCCTTTCCCGAAAAGGCAAGTCTTACGGTAGTTTGTGAATACCGTCCCATTCGAAACAGGTGTAGGAGGTGTCCCACACATGATTGTGATTGGATTGCTACTATCCGTTACCGTATATTTCAAGGCCGATTCCTGCTCAGTCGTATATTCCTGAGCCTCATCGATTACAAGAAGGTCAAAACCTTCCCCCAAACCACCATTTGAAGTTCTGGTACGAAATTGTACAATCCCACCGCCGTCAAACAGTTCAATTCGCTCTTGTCCCTTGGCTCGTATAGAGCTAAAGTGCTCACCATCCACATACCCCATTTTTTCAAGATATCGTTTAACCTTTTCAAAAGAGGAATGAGAGGTAGATATTCGATGGGCCGTGTGTAGGATGTTTAGTCCATTGTGCAGGCCCCAAAGTTCAAAAAGGTACAAAAGTTCAGACTTCCCATTACGACGAGGAATAGAGTAGCCAAATTTTTGATGCACCCACAAACCATCCTTATCAACAGCCATGATGGATGTCAGTAAGTTGATTTGCCAAGCGTAGCAAGAAAGACCAGTCCGCTCGTAGATTTCTACCGCTTCTTTTGCCTTAGAATTTTTCTTGACGTACTTTAAAATTACCGATTGAGTAGGATTCTGATTGCCAAGTTTCTTTCTAGCCATCCACTGCTCCTTTCAATCGTACCGCATGATAACCCTATCGCTGGGATGATTTAATTGATCACGTTCAAAATATAGTTTTTAGCAACCTCCAGCATTCCCAATGCCTGCAAACTACTATCCCAGCTATAGCCAAGATTTATCTCACCATCTTTATCCAAAGAAACTACCAATACCGAAGTATAGTCATGACTAGCCTCAAGATTTTCCTCCAAAATGTCTTTCACGGAAGCACCGCGCTCCAGACTAGTCTTTTTCTCTGAAAAATCAATCGTGTTTCCCATTGTTACTCCTTTCTAAGCATAATAAAAGCACCCTTACGAGTGCTACATTAATAAAGACGGTCTTCGTATCCATCTGGTTTAACATAAGGTTTATTTTGAGATATACATTTTTCAACCGCCTTTTCAATTTTTTCAGCGGTTACAGAATCTATCTCATCATCAAAGAAAATATATGACGGAAATCGTTCTCTAAAATGAATTAAATATTTCGCTTCCGCGATTTCTACTCTCAGACTTACTTCCTCATCAATCACATGAAACATTTCAGACTCCTTTCAAAATATCATTAACAATTTTATGATAAACGTTTACTGCATTTGGTAATATTTCCTTTACCACCCGATATGCCTCAGGGTCGACTGCTATCAGTTCAGAAATTTCAGCAAAAAACTCAGCTTCCGCAGAACCTGGCTTCTTCCAGTAGTTCTTACCATGTCCATATCCAAATGGTTGAGGCTCTTTATACCAGCCAGTAGCTTCTACCATATCTGAAAGATTCGCAACCGCAGAAGGATTTTCTTTGAATAATTCTTTCATCTCCTCCTGGAATTTTTTTTGATTTTCCTTTGCAGTCTTAATGATTTTATTCTTTTCGGATTGTTTTGGATTCTCGCCTAATTCTTTAATCATCGGTAAGTCTCCATTAATGCGTCTCCATAAATCTTCTCTAATTGTTTCTCTTAGATTGTATTGTGGCAAATGAGAGCTATGTGTTGCATATACTGAAACTTTTGTCGTTTCTCCAAATAGTCGTACATTCTTTTCTCCAATAACCACTTTTTTTCCTTTTGTTATAGCTTGTAAGCCCAAATAGTCCAAAGCGTGGCCATTTTCATGAAATGTGGTTGACAATGGTTTAGCCCAGTATTTGTTTAAAGTTTTTACTACCTTCCCATCGAAAGCGTTTTGGTTAAGTTGTACACGATTTTTCTCAGCAAAATTTCCTGTTTTACCTAATTTTTCGTATTCTATTTTTGACCCTAATTTTTGGTACAACTTCAACGTATTTTCATCTTTGATTGTATCAAAAATATCTATGAATTTCTTATAATTGTCCATCCCAACTTTTTGGGACATATTTGTTTTCTTAATGGCATCAATAGCCTCATTTTTATAATGGAGCAATTGTCTATTTTTGAATTCGGATTCTTTTTTTTCAATGATTTTCTCAGAATACTGTTTTTGTTGTTTAATTCGTTCTTCTTTGCGGGAATTACTATCTTCCTTACTCCATTTTTTTGTCCAAACATTTTGGACCTTACCACTTTTAGGATCATAATCAACAGTGCATCTACAACGTTGATGTCTTCGATAAATATCCTTTGGAACTCTTGGGTATCTGTAAATGCCTTGAACTTCCTGACACCACTCACAGCAATGATAAGCTGATTTTCTTACAATCTCAGGCTGCAAACCAGATTTATGATGAAATTCCGCATTTTTCTGGATACTATCATCAATTATCGATTGAGTAAAGTTCACAACAGGCTCTTCTAATAGCCAACGAACATCATCAAAACTTTCCTCACTGGCTAAACGATTGACCAGACCATCAATTCGGTCTTGATTCAATTCAGGAACCTGAACAGCTAACCCAATTTTAGCCTCAGAGTTCAAATTCTTCTGAACTTGCTCAGTATAATCACTCACAAGCTCATGATTTCGCCCCAGAACGTCCATCAGCACACGTTGAGCGATATTGTAATACATTTTTCCGTCTGGTAGCGTTTCGTTCGTTAGAGAGACTCCCAGAACCTTAGAAAGTATCTCCCCAACTTCAATAGCATATTGATTAGCGTCCAAATAACTTGCCTTGCTATGATGTAGCTTAGACAGCAAGTCTTTCAAGACCTCACTGTCCAACCTAGCGCCTTCAAACTCAGACTTGATTTTCTTGAGCAGGCTCGGAACGATATCCTCCACCATCTGTACCCTCCTTCACCACTGGAGCAGGCTTGTCTGACCCTTTAATACCAGTCAAGTCACGGATGGTTTCAGCATCCATATAGCCAGGCACCGCTTGATTCAGTTTGATAACACCGTCACCAATCAAAGTCAGCATGTTAGCGTCCGCCTCAAACAAAGGCTCCCACTTCACGACCGTTTTATTGAACTGTTTCCTCAAATACGGAAACTCATCTCGTAAACAAGTAGCCACATAAGCCACATTCAGCAAACCAGAGCCCAGAGAGCGTTGTGCCTTCCGACCAGCTAACCGCAAGTTCTCATGACTAGCCTTGATAGCTTCAACGGATGACGGATTTTCAGAAACAAAACCAAGATCATCCAAGGTCAATCCCATCTCCCCAGCAAAGCCAGCTGCTGCAGTCCGTAACTGCTCAGTAAAAGGAGACATGCTGGACGTGGTGAATTGTCCCACATTCGGCTTGTCCCCTTCATCATCTTTCGTAAACGTCAGCAAGCTAGACACAGTTGCTTTCCAAGTATCAATTGCCTCAGCATCTTGACTCAATCCCAACACATACTTCTGAGGGAATGAATAGAACTCAGCAGTCACATCTGACCGCTCAAGCGTTCGTTTAGCATATCTCTGATAGTACATTCCAGCCCTAGTAATTCGTGACCGACCAAATGGACGGACAGCATCAGGTCTATGAATGACTGGAACCAGCAAAGGAACCCCCGTTGGATTTTCGATTGCAAAAGGCTGACCATCTTTTGGATAGAACCAAGTCACATCACTAGTGAAGTAAGCCTCAAGCAAAGCATATCCATTATCATCTCGTTTCAAGACTGCATATCCCTCTGTCAGTAAGCCAGTGATAGGATCTAGAACTCCAGTCGCATTGCTTGCCTCGATAACCTGCAATCTAGGAGCGTCATCGTCGTCTCCTTGCGAGACGTAGACAAAACAACACGACCCAATCAGAGCTGAAAGGATCGCGCTATCAAAGAATACATCTGGATTGTTCTGAGCAAAGATTTCATTTGCCTCAAATTCGTCGTTAGCAAACTCACGAAAGACCAAACGGTCTGCTAGGCTATCAACACCCTTAGCAGCCCAACCTAAGACTGCCCGATATTGTTGCCTGATTTGAGGGGGTATCGTAATACCAACATCTATATCGTTGTGTTGCATAGCATACTGATTATATCTAGTATCTACACCCATTTTGTAATTGGCTAGCTTCTTCCTGAGATAGCCCATACCTTTCAATGTCATTTTATACAACTACCTTTCATTTCCCGCGAGAAAAAATGTACAGTGACGGTGTGAAGCCCTGAAGCACCGAGGGGGAGGGGGTCATCCCCCCACCTTGGCAGGAACACTCGTCCTTTTTCAATCTCTGTCTAATTATTTTTTTAAAACACGGTCTATTTATTTTTCTAAATGATTACTGATGGTTTTAATATTAACTCTTATATTTAAACCAATCTGTACTTTGTGGCAAGTTCCTATTGCCAATGACTTTTGTTCCGTTTGTCTTTTCATCGGCATATAGCTTGTCAGACTTCTGTCTATTGCATTGCCAATGGGCTAACTGCAAGTTAGCAATGTCAGATGGATGTCCATTCTTATTTACTGGAACGATGTGGTCAATGACTGGACTTAACGGATGAGGATATCTCAGGTCTTTGTCTACAGGCTGACCACATATCCCACAAGTGTTTCTTGTCTTTAAGATAATCTTCTTGTTCTTCTCAAAGGCTACTCTATGTGGTCCACTACGGTCTGGACGGAGGGGGGTGGTGTTCATCTAGGTAGGGGGTCCTTTCTTTTTAGGGGGAGGGGGATAGGTATTCTCAAATGTACCCCCTCGGTATCTTTCAAAACAGGGGTGTTTTTAGTGCACCCACCCCCTCTTGTATTTAACATATCTTATATTCTGTTAAATAAAATTAAACAACTTCAAAACCAAGAGCGCCATGGCTTTAACTATATTTTTCTAAAAACTAATTTACATTTTCTCATTATGTAAAATAGATAGGTTGTTTAATAGTCAAATGATAGTATACTCTGGTCAAGTTCGTCTTGACTGTACCCGATATATCCTAGTGTGATATCTGGTGTAGAGTGATTGAATATCTTTTGAAGGATAGCTACATTGCTATTCTTTTTGTAATGATGATATCCAAATGTCTTCCTCATTGAATGAGTTCCTATGTGATTCAATCCTACATACTTAGCTGCGTCTTGCAGTATTTGATAGACCGCTACCCTTCCAATGTGTGTGATACGAACACCATCTGTTCTCTTTTTCTTTTTACTTGGAAAGAGATAATCGTACTCTGCTAACTGATTATCTTTAATGTAGCGATTGATTTCTTTTCTGAGGGGTGGGCTGATTGGAAAATACCTTATCTTCCCTGTCTTCTTCTCTTTTAGTTCAATCCTATCAGCGATTACTTGTTTAACTTGAAGAGGTACTATGTCGCTCACTCTTAGGCCTGAATAGATTCCAAACATAAACAAAACATAGTTTCTATCGCTTTTGTTCTTCAAGTAATCTTTGATTCGTTCAATGTCATCTAGATCACGAATTGGTTCTACTTTCTTCATGTACCTCTCCTTTCTACATAAAAAGCCACTGGTCGTGGCATTGAATATGACAGTAGCTGGAATTGAACCAGCTGGTCTAGCAGTAAAACGCACGTTTGGTAAAAGTTTCAAGGAGACCCAAACAACCTGCTAACCTGTCCTTACTGTCTAAGAGGCCGAAACCTCTGTATTTTTTAGGAGTCCTCATGACTGTTCGTTGCCAATCATTGGATAATACTATTTTAGCACCTTTTTCTGTTCCAATTCTCCCAAGATTTTCCCAGATTTTTCCCAAGATTTTCCCAGAAATCACTTGTAAACTAGAAGGTTGCTTGCTTGATAGGACTCCGCAAACTCTAATAGAGCTTTGTTCAATATCCGATAATATTCACTAGATGAGTAGCCTAGTTCTGAATAAATGCTATAGTCTTCCCTCTTCTTTTTTCTGCAATATCTTTCAACAAGAATACGCGAGTATTCCAAATCTGAAAGATTATTAATTGCCTTAGCAATTAACTCTAAATCCTGCTGAGCTGATACTCTACGCACAACCATACTTTCTACCTGCTTGCTTGTCTTGCCACTTGATGATCTTGGTTCAAGCGAGTAGGATATTGTTATTTTGGGGGCGTATTCTTCTCCAGCTATCCGTCTCAGGCGACTGTATTTTTTAAGGACTTTGATAGCTTCCTTTCTGGTTTTCTTTTCATCGATTATATCCAATAATTCTATTTGCACACGAACTCCTCCTCATGATATAATAGTGTTAATGATTTGTTGCTATGAGGGTCAGCCGTGTGCTGGCTCTTTTTTTATATCTCGATTCCAAAAAATGTGCAGATGTCTTCGATGGCAAACTCTGAAATTCTGCCACCATTTTCCCAAATGCTAATCGTCGCTTCAGAATATCCTAATCGTTCACCAAGCTCTTTTTGAGTCAGTTTACGCTCTAGCCGTTTCATTTTCAAAATGGTATTGAACTCTTTGGGTACTACATTAAATAAAATTGATTCCTCGACTCCTAACTCGTCAGCTATTCTTTTTCTAAAGCGTTCAGATGGTACCTTGCCACCCTCCCAATGGCCAATCGTATTTACTGAAACACCGAGAACCTTTCCGGCTTGGGTCTGATTCAATCTTCTTGATTTTCGCCAAATACGTAACTGTTCTGGAAAAGTCTTGTCTTCTCTATTCATCATCCACCTCAATCTTTACGACAGCTCTACCATTTGGACTTCTTCTTTGCGTGGATGCAAAAGTATAATACTTCAACATCCGTTCAGCAATACCCGTTTCTTTGCTGATTTCGGCAAGAGTACCCATGGCAATAAAGGTGTCCCCTTCGTACAACGCGTATTCACTCATTCTCCATCTCCTCGATCAGCCAGTCAATGTTCTTACGTGCTTTCTTCAGGTCCTCAAGACCGTTTTTCTTCTGGAATCGCAGTTGATACTTCAAGGCATTTCCAAGATAAAAGCCTTTCAGCTGTTCTGGTGTCATGAAATTCCTTAAGGCATCGATAGATTCCATACCAAATCTTCCTTGGTAGTGGCTTGGTTTGTTTACGTTATCAATTATTTCTGGGTACATTTGATAGCCTCCAAAAGTTCTGTATTTTCGTAGACGTTGCCGATAATTTCACATTTCATGTAAGCTAAATAAAGAGGTTTCCATTCTGCTTTTCGTTTGTGTGGTTCATCTACGAATCTATAAATAAAACTTGCGTAAGAGCCGTGCCATCTTACAAGCGCTTTTCTGCCTCTGTAATCAAGGATATCCCCCTCAAAGATTTCCTTACCGTTTCTGTCAAACAATCCTGTTGATTGCATAAGTGTGATTTCATCAAACTCTACTGACATTTCTGTATATCTTTCAGTATCTCCCTGCTGACAGATATCCACGAACTTGCTATCGAACGAAATATTAGTAACATCACACATCCATTTTAACGACTTCATCCACACTCTAAATTTCGGCATCATGCAAATCCTCCTCTTTGACAAACGTACCGTCAATCCATTTACCTTTGCGGTCTTTGATTTCTTGGTATGCCAGTTCAAAACATTCTTCGAAGTTATAACCAAGGGCATTGCTGATTATCCTTAAATAGCGGACTGCATACACCAGATTATATCTGCAAATTTTCTTGTCTACTAAATCTTGCGATAACTGAAACTCACTAATGTGAACATTCAAAGATTTAAAACACTCCATAACTTCTTCTTCTCTGAAGCTTTCAGAATCCTTGAATATTTCTTGCACATCCTCTTTTATCAGCAAGGCCAGGCCGACAATCACAACCGCACAGTCTCCGATACTATCTTTGGTCAGCTTCTCATTCTTCTTGAGATAGCCAGCACATAACTCACCGAACTCCTCACTGAGTTTTAGTGACTGCTTGTCTAGTCGTCCACCGTTTTCAAGGTCACGGTCTATAAACCATTGTTTGACTTTTTCTATTGTGTTCATGATAACTCCTTTGCTATCGCTGCTACGACATTGACTGTCACGCTATTTCCTGCTTGTTTATATAATTGACTGTTAGAGTTG
>ERZ773066.401-NODE-401-length-25401-cov-5.503985_pt1 | contig 25401 bp, 18 predicted proteins | sample MGYA00580573_ERZ773066 | MGnify/ENA primary metagenome ERZ773066 (study PRJEB29015, sample SAMEA2738128) | human oral metagenome | biome: human oral; feature: human-associated habitat; material: saliva | place: China | collected 2203 ... | reverse complement strand
CGCTGACTGCATCTACCAGCGCAGGAACAAACAAAAAATCAGTCTTCGCGGGTTGTCACTTCGATGATCTGAACTTCCGCAGAATCAGGAATATCCGCGGCGCGCGGAGTTGAGGAAGCTCCGGCGCCCGCTCCGGCCTCGTCAACGACCGTGCTATCGACGACACGCACCCCGGGGCGAGGCGCCCCATATCCCGCGCGTCTACTCCCCTGACCGCCTCCACGCGTGAGGGCCCGGCGCAGCAAGAAAAGAAAAACGCCGACGATCACCAAGATGGCAACGACGACGAAGATAATGAGGTTGCCCAAGGCAGTAAGTAGTGTGCCAATCATGTCTTCACCCTACACCGCACCCCCGATGCGTGAGACAATGGAAACCTCAGCTCATAACGAACAAAGCGCAGGCCGCGCCGCCTACTGAACGCTGAAGTTCGCACCGGTTTCAGGCATATAAGGGGTCGATATTTTATGGGGAATAGAGTCGAAACCCAGGACCGCCTCTTGGCCGCGACCCGTCAGATCATCATCAACGAAGGCATTGAAGCAACCTCTCTTGAACACATCTGCTCGGTAGCCGGTTTTACCCGCGGGGCGTTCTACTCGAATTTCTCTTCAAAGGATTCACTGCTGGGAATCCTTGCCGAAGCCGAATATTCCGACCTTATCCAGCGCCTACGCGAACGCGTACTCCTGTGGGAAAATGCTCAAACACCAGCATCTCGAAATGACGATGGAGACCGCCACCTCCTCATGGAGAATCTTCTTTTCGAAGCACTGGACGCGATCCACATCGATCAGGGCCTCTACATCCTCCACTCCGAAATGCTCATGCGTTCCATCCGCGATGCGGAATGGGGGATGCGCCTCCTCGACCTCAACCGCGAGTTCGCCGATCAACTCGGCTCGGTCCTGCACACGATTCTCACCGCTGCAGGTCGAGAACTCACCGTCCCCATCGGCGCTCTCACCCAAAGCGTGATCGGCGTTGTCATGCGCGCCGCCGGCCTTGCGGGATGGCGTGAGGCAATCCGCGCCTACCGCAGCGAGCACAGCACACCTTCCGATTCGGGGTATCCAGCGCCTGCACCTCGGGAAAATCATCCAGCCGTGCCCGCAGCGCACACCGCTTCCCAGGCCAGCCCCGCAACCCGCTCAATTCTTGAGGTTGTTTTGGTGCTTCTCTACGCGTGCTCGCGCGAAGCCGAGTAGCCCCGCTCATACTTTTCGCCCGGAAAGTACCGCCGCGATACACATCAGTATCACCCACTAAGGCTTTTTATAGAAAACTCTAAGAGTGGCGGTGTTTAGCCACAAACTCGTCGTCTTCCTGGACCACTGTTTGCACGACCGGGAAGAATATGCACCCCTGTATTTGTTCAGCTATGCACCGGCTTGAACGATGGGCATGATGCATATCGACACCACTGCGCCCATCCTTCACTGCGATGAGGTTGACTCAACGAACACTCTTCTCGCCCGTGCTGCACGCGGCGAGCTACCCACTGACGAGGCCTTCGCCCCCCTTTCGGGCCGCGCGGCGGCCTCGGGATGCGCGCTGTGGGCTGAGCGACAAATTCACGGGCGCGGACGTGACGGCCGGGTATGGCTCTCCTCCGATGAGGCACTCACTTTTTCTCTCCTCATCGAAGTCAGCGAAGCTGAGATGCAATGGCTCACGGCTCTTGCCGGGGTAGCACTCCTGCGCACAATCAAAGCCACCCCCGCCTTCCACCTCGATTCTGAACTTTCATTGAAGTGGCCCAACGACCTTCTTCTCGGTGGCCGCAAACTCGCCGGTATCTTGTGCGAGCACGTTGATCTGGCGGCATCTGGTCACCTCGTCATTGTGGGCGTTGGTCTGAATATCGGTGCCCTTCCGGAGGCAGTCAAGGACTTTGCCGCAACCATTGAATGCGCCTTTGATTCTTCCTCTCGCGAAGCTTTCATCGATGCTTTCCGAGGCAATCTTGCGGATTGCCTCTCGTCTGGTGACGTTGCTGCTTGGCGCGAGTCTTACTCCTCCCTCGTCGCAGTATTTGGCCGCGAGTGTCCTGTGCATCTGCCCGGCAAAGCAGTCGTTTCCGCAACCCCCCTCAGCATCGATGATCATGCCCACCTCGTGTGTCAATCACGAGAAGGCGAAATTTTCACTGTCACAACCGGGGAACTTTCCCCCACCCCACTCGTGGAAGGACACCTGTCATGACGAATGCCCTTTCTCCCGTTCTCGTTGCGAACCGAGGTGAAATTGCGGTTCGCGTCATCCGCACGCTGCGCGAACTCGGTCTTGAATCGATTGCCGTTTACGCGGAAGCAGACCGCGACACCCTCGCTTGCGAACTCGCGACATCCGCATACTCCCTGGGCGGACGCAGCGCTGCAGAAACCTATCTCAACCCCGACGCAATCCTCGAGGTCGCAAAGAAGGCTGGTGCCCGCGCCATTCACCCGGGATATGGTTTCCTCTCTGAGAACGCTGACTTCGCTGCTCGCGTGCAAGAAGCCGGACTGATCTGGATTGGTCCTTCTCCCGAGGCCATCGATGCCTTGGGCGATAAGATTCGCGCGCGAGCACTTGCAGATTCTTGCGATGTCCCAACCATCGCCGGTCGGTCTCTTGAGGAAACGGACGCCGAGGAAGCCATTGCGCTGGCCAACGAAATTGGCTACCCGGTCCTCATCAAGCGCGCCGATGGCGGCGGCGGACGCGGAATTACGCGTTTTAATTCTGACTCGGAACTGCGTGAGTTCTACACGAATCTTGTCGATCCCCAGACACTGTCCCTGTGCTTCATGGAGAAGTTCATCGCACGCGGTCGCCACGTCGAAACACAGTGCGCACGTGATTCCTTTGGCACTTTTGCCGTCGTCTCGACCCGCGATTGCTCGGTCCAGCGCCGCAACCAGAAGGTCGTCGAGGAAGCTCCCGCTCCCTTCATTTCGCAGGACCTCCACTCCCGCCTCGAACACTTCTCTCGCGCGCTCTTCGACGCGGTGAACTACGTGGGGGTCGGAACCTGCGAGTTCCTCGTCGAAGATGATCATGCCTACTTCCTGGAAGTTAATCCCCGTCTTCAAGTCGAGCACACCGTCTCCGAAGAAGTCACCGGATTAGACCTTGTCGCCGAGCAGCTTCGCATCGCTCACGGTCTTCCCCTCAACATCATTCCTCCCGTACGAGGCCACGCTATCGAAGTGCGAGTCACCAGCGAAGACCCCGCTAATGAACTCATGCCGGCAACCGGACGCCTCGGTGCAATTCAGTGGCCGGGCGGCCCGGGGGTGCGCATCGACTCTTTCATCCGTCCAGGTGAAGAAATCGGTACCGATTTTGACTCTCTCATCGCCAAGATCACCGTCCACGCACCGACCCGCATCCAGGCGATCATCCGTCTCCAGCGGGCGCTCGACGAGCTCAGCGTCGAGGGACTTCCCACCTCCGCTCCCCTGCTCTCGCACATCCTGGCAACCCCGCAGTTTAGAAGCGAAGAAGGAGATGCCCTGGGTGTCTACACTCAGTGGCTCGAGCGCGAAGGAATCCTCACCGAGGTCGCCCAGAGCGTGCGCGCGCAGGGGACAAGCCCCGCCGAGGCCTCGGAAGAAGGACGCGAGGAATGCGCAGTTATGCGCTCCTTCGTCATCGAAGTTGACGGTAAGCGCGTCGCCCTCAAGCTCCCCAGCGATCTCCTGAGCGCAACAGGTGCAGAGGGCGCGGGGCGTCCACGGCCTCGCCAGCCACTGCGACGCGCACTGCGCCAGCGTGCAAACGCGGCCGAGGAAGGACCCAATGTCACCTCGCCCATCCAGGCAACCGTCATTCGCGTTGCCGTTGAAGAAGGCCAAGAGGTCGAAGAAGGCGAACTCGTCGCCGTCATCGAGTCCATGAAGATGGAAAAGACCCTCACCGCAGGATGCAGCGGAACAATCGCGAAGATTCACGTGGCAGCCGGCGACACCGTCAAAGCCGGAGACGTCCTGGTGAGCATTAAGGAGGAAGCATGACTCCGTCAAGCACTCAGCGCCTCAAGGAAACCGAAGAACACGAGGCCATCGGTCGTCGTAATTTCTACGATCGCACGCACTCCATCCTAGAGGCAGCAGAAGAACGAGCACGCGAATCACAGCACGCGCGAGGCCGCAAGACCGCCCGCGAGCGCCTGGATTTCCTCCTCGATGAGGGCTCTTTCAACGAACTCAACCGCTACGCAGGCGGAGACATCGAGGCCGGAGAGCTTGGTTCGGCCGTGATCACCGGTATCGGCACTCTCGATGGGCGTCCGGTTGCCGTTTACGCTCAGGATTTTTCAATCCGCGGTGGCACGCTGGGCAAGGTCGAGGGAGATAAGATCCTTCTCCTGATGGACCGCGCAATTTCGATGCGCATTCCGATCATTGCCCTGCTGGACTCGGGTGGTGCGCGCATTCAAGAAGGCGTGACCGCACTTGCGCAATACGGTCGAATCTTCCGGAAGACCACCGAGGCCTCGGGAGTCGTCCCGCAGATTTCGGTGATCCTCGGTCCCTGTGCGGGAGGCGCGGTCTACGGGCCTGCACTGACGGACTTCATCATCATGACGAAGAACTCCTCGTACATGTTCGTTACCGGCCCCTCTGTTGTGAAGGCGGCGACCGGCGAGGAGATTTCCTCGGAGGACCTGGGCGGCGGCGACCTGCACAATTCAGTTTCGGGTGTTGCCCACTTCCTGGCTGAGGACGAGGAAGAAGCCCTCGAATACGCGCGCACTCTTCTGTCTTACCTTCCCCAAAACTGCGATAAGAAGCCCCCGCGCTATCTCTTCGAAGACGACGGGACCGAGACTCGCGCCCGCGAGGTCGCCTCTTTGGTTCCTGAATCCCCCAAGCAGGACTACGACATGGTCGAAGTCATCGAGGCCCTTGTGGACCACGGTGAATTCCTTGAGGTCCAGCCGCTCTTCTCTCCGTCGATCGTCGTCGGTTTTGCGTGCTTCGAGGGCCGTCCCGTGGGAATCGTCGCGAATCAGCCCAGCGTGGACGCAGGAACCTTGGACGTGAACGCCTCGGAGAAGGCGGCGCGTTTCGTCCAATTCCTTGATGCCTTCGGGATTCCGATCATCACCTTGGTCGATGTTCCCGGATATCGCCCCGGTTCCGAACAGGAACGCGCGGGAATCATCCGCCGTGGCGCCAAGCTTATTACCGCCTACGCAACGGCCACGGTTCCCATGATCACTGTCATTATTCGAAAGGCTTTTGGCGGCGCCTACATCGTCATGGGGTCAAAGTCGCTGGGCGCAGATATGAACTTCTCGTGGCCCGCGTCCCAAATTGCCGTGATGGGTTCTGAAGGCGCGGTGGACATTGTCTTCCGCCGCCAGCTGGCCGCCGCAGGCAAGGAAGGACGCAACGTTGCTGAGCAGCGCGCGCACTACCAGGAAATGTACGAACGCCAATCGATGAACCCGAATCTCTCACTGAAAAATGGCGAACTCGATGCCCTTATCGAGCCCTCCATGACCCGCGAATATATCTGCCGCTCACTGGCAGTTCTCCACTTGAAAGACCGTACGGTCACCACCCCTCGTGTCCACGACAACGCCCCTATGTGATGAGGAAAGTAGATCAATCATGACTGCATTTTTTACCGAAATCCCCACTCCCTATGCATTGACTTTTGCGGGACAGGGGTCCTCGTGGCGCCCTGCTCTGACGTCCTCTTTGTCCTTCCCGCCTCACGCGCAGATGCTGCGCACCTACTACGCGCAGGTGCGTGAGCTTCTCGCTCCTATCGCCGCAGATCTGCTCACCAGCGCACCGGGTTCTTTGGAGCGTCTCAACGGCTTGATGAACGGCGATACCTCTGATCTGCCCTCCGATGCCTCGCCTTCGGTGTCCGTTCCCGGAATTACCTTCGCACAGCTCGGTTCTCTTGCTGACCTGGACGCAACCCAGCTCGACATTCACACGAGCTCTCCCGTGCTCTTGGGCCACTCCCAGGGCATCTTGGGCGCCGAAGTTGCACGCGCGTGGATTGCCCGCGATAACCAGCGCGTCACCCACGTTCTTGCCCTCGCCGTCCTCATCGGCACCGCTGCGCAGTCGCTGAGCGTTCGCCTCGGCGCCACGAAGCTTGGGGATGCCACCCCGATGCTGTCTGTGCGCGGGCTCCCCTGCTCGATGATTTCCGAGGCCGTGGATACCCAAGCGGTTTCTCTTGCGGTCGTCAACGGCCCGCGTTCCGTCGTTCTTTCGGGCCGCCCCGACGATCTTCAGGCTTTCCGTCACGCGCTTGAGTCTCGCGTTGCCGCCGAAAACCGCGCATTGGAAGAACACCTCAAGGGCGGTACTCCCCTCGAGGCAATTTTCGAATTCCTCCCCGTTGCAGCTCCCTTCCACTCTGACATGCTCGAAGAGGCCGTCGCGCAGGTTGCTGCGTGGACACGGACCCTGGCCGAGGCTGGCCACAGCATCGACGACGCCGAGGCCGAGCGCGTTGCTCGCGCAATCCTTGTTGAGCGCGACGACTGGTCGGCAGCTGTTGCCTCTGCCGTGTCGGAAGGCGTCAAGGTCTTCATCGATCTTGGCCCCTCGAATATGCTCACGCGCCTGAGCCAGGATCTCCTGGATGGAACTGGCGCACAGATTGTGGACGCATCAACGAATGCCCGTCGCACCGAACTCGATGAGACCGGATCGCACTATGAGCCCGAATCCGACTGGTCGCAGTTCGCTCCCAAGGTTGTTGCTCTTCCCGATGGCCGCCACGTCGTCTCGACCGCCTTCACGCGCCTGACGGGCCGTTCCCCCATTGTTCTTCCCGGTATGACCCCGACGACCGTTGGTCCTCGGATCGTCGCAGCGGCAGCAAACGCTGGACACTGGGCGGAAATGGCCGGTGGTGGACAGTATTCCGAAGAAGTCTTCACCGAGCACCGCTTGGAGCTTCAAAAGCTTCTCGAGCCCGGTCGCAGTGCCGGTTTCAACACGATGTTCTTTGACCGCTTCATGTGGAACCTGCAATTCGGCGTCAACCGAATTGTCCCCAAGGCTCGCCGTGCGGGTGCGCCCATCGATGCGGTGACCATCGCCGCGGGTATTCCCGAATTGGACGAGGCCCGCGAGTTGATCGCACAGCTGCGCGCCGATGGTTTCGAGTACCTCTGCTTGAAGCCCGGAACTGTGGAGCAAATCGAGCAGGTCCTGCGCATTGCTCGCGCGAATCCCGAGCACACGCTGATTATTCAGGTCGAAGACGGCCACTCTGGTGGCCACCACTCGTGGGAAAACCTGGACGATCTGCTCTTGGCGACCTACGGACATATTCGTCGTACTCCCAATGTTGTTCTGGCTGTCGGTGGCGGTATCGGCTCGGCTGCCGATGCGGCTCGTTACATCACCGGCCAGTGGTCCGTGGACCTTGGATCCCCGGCGATGCCCGTCGATGCGGTGCTCGTGGGCACGGCCTCGATGGCTACTTTGGAAGCGGAAACTTCCCCACAGGTCAAGCAGCTCCTCAAGGACACTCCCGGCGTCGGCGAAGATGGTTGGGTCGGTAGCGGGAAGGTTCGCGGTGGAATGACCTCGGGCCTGTCGCACCTGGGCGCCGACATGCACGAGATCGAGAACTCCTCCGCACGCGCATCGCGACTCATTCACGAGGTCGGCTCCGATCTTGAGGCAATCAATGCACGCCGCGATGAGCTCATTGAGGCCATGAACAAGACGGCCAAGCCCTACTTCGGCGAATTGTCCGAAATGACCTACGCCGAGTGGGCACGCCGCGTCATCGAGCTGTCCTACCCCTGGGCGGATTGGACGTGGACGGATCGCGCTCTGGATCTCTTCCACCGCATCGAGTCTCGTCTCAACCCAGCCGACCACGGCGATATCCCCACTCTCTTCGAGAGCCGCGACGATCTTGAGGACGGACAGGCAGCACTGTCTCGCCTCCTTGAGGCCTACCCCCAAGCAGAGACCACTCGCGTTGTCCCCGCCGATGTCGCATGGTTCCCGGTCCTGTGCCGCAAGCACCACAAGCCGATGCCTTTCGTTCCGGTTCTTGACGGCGATCTGGCTCGCTGGTGGGGAACGGATACCCTCTGGCAGTCTCAAGATGCCCGTTTCGATGCCGATGCTGTCCGCATCATTCCCGGCCCGCGTTCGGTCGCTGGTATTGATCGCGTGAACGAGCCCATCGGTGAGATGTTTGCACGTTTCGAGCAGGCAGTTGTCGATGCTCTTGCTCCCTCTGCCGCTCAGGTCCCCCACGTGTGGTCGCGTTTCCACGACCTGGAGGATGCGGCCTCGTTCCTGCGGGAAATCTCCCACATTCAGTGGGCGGGCAACCTGGTCGACAACCCCGCATACACCTCGGTGGACGCGACTGAAATTCTCCACGACGAGGCCGGCTACTCGATCCGCATTCACTGCGATTCGATGTGGGACCAGACCCCGAACAGCTCGCACCATTCGGTGGAATACATCGATATCCCGGTTCTTCTGTCCAGCGCGTGCATGACCGGCGCCTACCCGGTTGTTGACATGTCGCGGCTGTCCGTGACCGCTTATGACCTGCTTGCGGGTGCTGCGGGCGTTGGAACGACGACTGTGAATGGCGACCACATCGAGAAGATGCCCGCGGTTATCCCGGGCGAGGGATTTGGTACGGTTCGCGATGCCTTCACCTTCACCGAAAACCTGGGCTTTGCTCACGGTGCGGTGACCGGTGGCGCGCTGTCGACCCAGCTGGCCTCGGGTGTTCCCGATGCGCTGGTTGGCCCTTGCTGGCCTGCAATTTACGCAGCACTGGGTTCGGCGATGTACCAGGGAGTTCCCGTCATCGAGGGCCTGGTTAACGCCGTGCACTTGGATCACTCGATCTTCTTGGACCGCGAGCTGCCTCCCTTCGGTTCTCGCGTTGAGGTCGAGGGACGCTGCGCCGAGCTCGCTGAGTCTTCCGCGGGTCGAGTCGTGCGCGTCGAACTGGAGCTTTCCGTTGAGGGCGAAGTCTTTGCACGCATGGTTGAGCGCTTCGCGATCCGAGGCCGCATTGCTTCGACCCAGCCGCCGGCCCCCGCTCCCGAGGTCGCCGATTCCTTCGTTGATACTCCGCGTTCTTTCCTGCGTCACGTGCGCGTCCAGGCACCGGAGAATATGACGGCTTTCGCCATTGTTTCTGGCGATTTCAACCCGATTCACACCTCCTATGCGGCCGCGCGTCTGTCTGGTCTGAGCGCACCGCTGGTCCACGGAATGTGGCTCTCGGCAACCGTCCAACATGCACTGTGCGCACACTCCACTCAACCGGTCGATAGCCCCGACACTCTGGGTGTCATTCGTTCGGTTGAAATGCCCGAGGCTGAGATCTCGGCGTGGTCGTACCGCATGTTCGGCATGGTCCAGCTCAACGACATCGTGGATATCACGATTGAGCGCGTGGGCCGTATCGGCGGCGAGCTCGTCCTTGAAGCAACCTGCCGTATTGGCGATGAGGTTGTCTCGATTGCCCGTGCACGCACTCGCGCACCGCGCACCGCCTATGTCTACCCCGGTCAGGGTATTCAGCGCCAGATGATGGGCTTGGAGCACATGTCTGCGACTGCCCGCAGCGTCTGGGCACAAGCGGATGCACATACTCGCAAGGCCCTGGGCTTCTCGATTGAATCGATTGTCCGCACGAACCCGACTGAACTTCGCGTTGGTTCCGAGATCTTCCGTCACCCCAAGGGCGTCCTCAACCTCACGCAATTCACTCAGGTTGCTCTGGCAACTCTTGCCTACGCACAAACCGAAGAACTGCGCGCCGATGGGGCATTTGAAGAGCACGCCTTCTACGCCGGCCACTCGCTGGGTGAATACACCGCACTGTCGGCCTACGCGCAGATCTTCCCCCTCGAGCAAGTCCTGGAGATCGTCTTCCAGCGCGGATCAGCCATGCACCACCTGGTCGAACGCGATGCGCAGGGACGCTCGAACTACGCAATGGGAGCTCTGCGTCCAAACCAGTTCGGAATGGGTGACGCCGAGGTCCGCGATTACGTCGCCTCGATCGCCGAAAAGTCTGGCGAATTCCTGGAGATCGTCAACTACAACCTGGCTGGCTCCCAGTACTCCGTTGCCGGAAGTATTGCCGGCTTGAAGGCTCTGGAAGCCGATACCGCTGAGCGCGCACGCGCACACGGCGGCCGCCGCGCCCTCATCATGATTCCGGGAATTGATGTTCCCTTCCACTCCTCGCGACTGCGCGCAGGCGTTCCGGCCTTCCGCGACAAGCTCGATTCCTTGCTTCCCGAGAGCATCAACCTTGATGTCCTCCAGGGTCGCTACATTCCGAACTTGGTTGCACGTCCCTTCGAGTTGAGTCGGGACTTCGCACAGTCGATCCTCGAGGTTGTTCCTTCCGAGGCGACCCAGACGCTTGTCGACAATTGGGACGAGGCCGAGGCCAATCCTCAGTCGACCGCGCGCACCCTGCTCATCGAGCTTCTCTCCTGGCAATTCGCTTCCCCGGTTCGCTGGATCGAAACCCAGGACCTGCTCTTCAGTGCTCCTCCCAAGGGATTGGGCGTCGAACGCCTCGTTGAAATCGGCCTGGCTTCCTCGCCGACCTTGGCGAATATGGCATCGAAGACCCTGTCCCTGCCCGCTTTCGCACAGGTTCAAGTCGATGTCTTGAACGTTGAACGCGATAGCGCCCGCGCTCGTAACGAGGATGCGGTTGCTGCCCCCGAGCGTGCGCAGGCAGACTCCCCCGCTTCCGCCGACGAGGCCGCACCCGCAGAAAGTGCAGCCCCGGCCTCGGCAGTGGAGGCGCCCGCCGTCGAGGTGGAGACCCAAGCCCCTGCAGCGCCCGCACCGGCTGCCGCAGCAAGCGGAACCATGCCGGAGCTGCCCCTTTCCGCCTCGGACGCGATCCGTATCCTCTTGGCCTTCTCGAACAAGCTCCTCCCCGAGCAGATCGAGTCCACGGACACGGTCGAAACCCTGACCAATGGCGTTTCCTCGAAGCGTAACCAGCTCCTCATGGACATGGCAGCCGAGCTGTCTGTGTCCACGATCGACGGTGCCGCCGAGGCATCCATGGGCGATCTCTTCGCGACGATCGATTCGCTGGTGCCCTCCTATGCAGCCTTCGGACCGGTCCTGTCCGAAGCAATCAACTCCAAGCTAAGGAAGATCTTCGGATCCGCAGGCCTGCCCGCAACCTTCACCACCGGTTACGTCAAGGACAACTGGGGCCTGTCCGAGCAGTGGGCTGCACGCGTGAACGCAGAAATCCTGCTTGGTACACGTGATGGCGACTCCGTGCGCGGTGGTAGCCTCTCGACTTTGCCGGGGTCGGTTTCCTCCGCAAAGGACGCCTCGGCACTCATTGACCAGGCTCTGGCACTGATTGCGGCCCGAGAGGGACTAACCCTCAGCCGCCCGAATGCGGGTGGCTCGGCCGGTGGCGAGGTCGTTGATTCAGCCGCGCTGCGCGATCTGGAATCGCGAGTCCTCGGTGATCAGGGAATCTTGGCAACCCAGGCGCGCGATATTCTCAAGGCTCTTGGACTAGCCGATGCACCTGTCGCCACCGAGATCGAGGATTCTTCCTCCTTGATCGCCGCTGTCGAGGCCGAGCTGGGAGCAAATTGGGAAGCCTCTGTTCGGCCCGCTTTCGACGAGCGCCGCGCGGTTCTCTTGGATGACCGCTGGGCAACCGCGCGCGAAGATCTTGCACGCATCTTCGCCGGTTCTCTTGACTCCGCCGATGTTCCCGCAGAACGCTTGCGTGGAGGCGGCAAGTCCTTGAGCGCATTGGCGTCCTGGTATGCCGCTCACACGGCGGATGCGGACTTGAAGGCCTACTTCACGAAGGTTTCCGAGGCCGCCCTTGAGGCAGTCGAAGGCCGTTTCGCTGGAGATGTCGCCGTTGTCACCGGCGCGGCTCCCCACTCGATCGCTGCCGCGGTCGTGGGCGAGCTGCTCGCTGGAGGCGCGACCGTCATCATGACCTCTTCTCGCGTCAACGATGCTCGCCTGACCTTCGCCAAGGAGCTGTACCGCACCCACGCCAACGTGGATGCAGCCCTGTGGGTTGTTCCCGCGAACATGGCGTCCTTCCGTGACGTCGACGCACTGATCTCGTGGGTGGGAAGCGAACAGACCGAAACGCATGGTGCAACGACCGAGGTCGTCAAGCCCGCGCTTCTGCCTGATCTTTTCGTTCCCTTCGCAGCGCCTCGCGTTTCTGGAACCGTTGGTTCGGATCCTCAGGGTGCGCTCGCTCAGGAACGCCTGCTTTTGTGGAGCGTCGAGCGCGCAATCCACCTCCTCGCCGGCCTCGGCGCGGACACCGCTCCCGATCACCGCACGCACGTCCTGCTCCCGGGTTCCCCGAACCGCGGAATCTTCGGCGGCGACGGCGCCTACGGCGAGGCAAAGGCCGCTTTCGATGCGATCGCGACCAAGTGGGAGCACGAGTCCGGTTGGCCGACGCGCACAACCATCGCTCACCCGCTCATCGGTTGGGTCCGGGGCACCTCGCTCATGGGTGGCAACGATGTCCTCGTTCCCGCCGCTCAGGCAGCCGGTGTTCACGTCTACACGACCGAAGAAATCGCCGGAGAGCTCGCTCAGCTCCTGACCCGCGAGGTCCGCGAGCAGGCTGCTCAGGCTCCTGTTCACGCCGATCTCACGGGCGGCCTCGCCGATGCTGGACTCGACCTTCCGGCACTGGCACGCCAAGCGCGCGAGCAGGCCGCGGCCTCGGCACAGGAAGCCGCAGAACAGGCCCCGGCAAGCGTTCGCGCCCTGCCCAACCCGCATGCTCCGGCTCTTGCTGCACCTCTCGCGTGGGATACTCCGCGAGCAAGCTTGCGCGATCAGATCGTCATTGTCGGCACCGGCGAAATTGGCACCTGGGGTTCGGGACGTACCCGCCAAGAGGCTGAGTTCGGTGAGGACTTCGACCTGACCGCAGCCGGCGTGCTGGAAATGGCCTGGATGATGAAGCTCATCACCTGGTCCGAAAGCCCGCAGCCCGGTTGGTATGACGCCTCGGGTACGCAGGTTGACGAGGCCGAGATCTACGATCGTTTCCGCGATGAGGTCGTGGCCCGCTCGGGTATCCGTCGCTTCAACGACGATTCAAACATGGTCGATTGCGGTTCGAATGACGTGAGGACGGTCTTCTTGACCTCCGAGCAGACCTTCACCGTGGACACGAAGGCTGAGGCCGAAGATTACGTCTTGGCCGATCCTTCGCACACGACGATTTGGGAAGAAAACGGCACCTGGCACGTCACCAAGTCCGCTGGTTCCCCCGTCCAAGTTCCCGCGCGAGCAACCCTGACCCGCACGGTCGGTGGCCAGATCCCGCAAGACTTCGATCCGGCGCAATGGGGTATTCCCGCTTCCATGGTCGAGGCCCTGGACCGCATCGCCGTATGGAACCTCGTCACCGCAGTAGACGCCTTCATCTCCTCGGGCTTCTCCCCCGCTGAGCTCCTGCAGGCCGTCCACCCCGCAGATGTGTCCTCGACACAGGGCACGGGTATTGGCGGCATGGAGTCCCTGCGTCACGTCTTCCTCTCGCGCTTCTTGGGTGAGGATCGCCCGCAGGATATCCTTCAGGAGGCCCTGCCCAATGTTGTGGCCGCGCACACCATGCAGTCCTTCATTGGCGGCTACGGCCAGATGATCCACTCGGTGGGCGCCTGCGCGACCGCAGCGGTTTCCATCGAAGAGGCCGTCGACAAGATTCGCCTGGGCAAGTCCGACTTCGTTGTTGCCGGTGGTATCGACGACATCTCCGTCGAATCGCTGACCGGTTTCGGCAACATGAACGCGACCGCCGAGTCCGCCGCGCTTGAGGCACGCGGAATTACCCCGCGTCACTTCTCTCGCGCTGGAGACCGTCGTCGTGCAGGCTTCCTCGAGGCAGCCGGTGGTGGCACCCTGCTGGTAACCCGCGGTGATATCGCCGCGGATCTGGGCCTGCCGGTCCAGGCAGTTGTCGCCTACGCGCGTTCCTTCGCGGACGGCGCGCACACCTCGATCCCCGCCCCCGGCCTCGGCGCTCTGGCTGCTGCTCGCGGTGGACGCGATTCCGCGCTCGCTCACGCGCTTGCCGATCTGGGACTGAGCGCGGACGATATCGCGGTTGTGTCCAAGCATGACACCTCGACTCGCGCGAATGATCCGAACGAGGCCGAGCTCCACTCGCGCCTGTCGGCGGCCCTGGGACGAAGCGAGGGCAACCCGCTCTACGTTGTCTCTCAGAAGACCCTGACCGGTCACGCGAAGGGTGGTGCTGCGCTCTTCCAGGCAGCGGGTCTCATCGACATCTTCCGCCGCCAGGAAATCCCGGCAAACCGCTCTCTGGATTGCTTGGATCCCGACATGGCGCAGTGGATGCCGCTCCTGTGGCTGCGCAAGCCCCTGGATGTCTCCGCGTCCCCGGTTCGCGCGGGCGTGCTGACCTCCCTGGGATTCGGTCACATCGCGGCAATGGTTGTCTTGGCGCACCCGGGTGCCTTCGAGGCCGCTTTGCTGGCCGAACGCGGAGAGGCTGCGCTGGCCCAGTGGCGCGAGCGCGCCCAGGCACGCCTCGAAGAGGGACGTCGTCACCTGGACGAGGCCATGATTGGCCGCGCGCAGCTCTTCGTTCCCATCGAGGGACGTCGCCTGCCCGCCGATCGCACGCACGAGGCCGAGGTTGCACTGCTCCTGGATCCTTCCGCTCGCTTGGGTGCAGATGGCACCTACGCGGAGGCAGAGAACTGAGCCCAGCGTGACAACCACGGCAATCGGAGTTGACCTGGTTGATGTTGCATCCTTCGGGGAGCAGCTTTGCCAGGAAGGCTCGGTGTTTCATCGAGTGTTCACTGCTCGGGAGTGGAACGCGGCACTGCGTTTTGCTCCCGAGCAGGGGGCCTCGCCTGCCGAGCAGTCTCCTTCGGGGCCGCTTCAAAAGTCTGCAACTCATCTTCTGCCTGAGTCTTCCGTGCCTGAACTGCCCACAAGCGCCCTGCACTCCCTTGCCGCACGTTGGGCAGCAAAAGAAGCCTTCATCAAGGCGTGGTCCTCGCTCTACTACGGCAGAGAGGACCCACTAAAGTCCGCCGACATTGATTGGGCCCAAATCGAGGTGGTATGCGACCGCTGGGGACGCCCCGCCTTCCGCTTCCACGGCCGGATCGCCTCCGAACTAGATAAGACGCAAGAAGAACTCAAGGCATCGCTTTCTTGGCTTCTTTCTCTCTCACACGACGGTAACTACGCGATTGCGTGGGTCAGCGTGAACCAGACTGATCTGCGCGAAGCAAAGGAATTCTCATGAGTACACAACTAACTTCGCCCACATCTGTGGGACGTTCCTCCGTTTTGGCCGATCACCTCGGTGTCGATTCTTTTGCGAAAGATGCACTGATGGTTCTTGCAGGAGCCTCCCTCGTGGGCGTACTCGCGCAGGTTTCGGTTCCGATGTGGCCAGTTCCGATCACCGGCCAAACCCTTGGGGTCCTTATTGTCGGAGCAATTTTGGGTGCGCGTAGGGGTGCTTTGTCCCTACTGTCCTACATGCTTCTTGGCTTGGCAGGAATGCCCTGGTTTTCCGCTGCGAGCGGCGGTCTTGTTGCCCTTGCTAAGCCTTCTTTCGGCTACATTTTGGGCTTCATTCCCGCAGCATGGCTGATCGGAAAGCTCTCTGAGCGAGCGTGGGATCGCCACTTCTGGCTCTCTCTTGCTGCCTTCGGCGGAGCAACCCTCATTCCCTTCATTGTTGGAATCCCCTACATGTGGGCGGTTCTGCGAATCGGCGGAGTGAGTATGTCTATCACTGAAGCTCTGAACGCAGGATTTACGCCCTTCATCATCGGCGGGATCGTCAAGGCCGCTGCCGGAGCGGCCGTTGTTGGTGGCCTATGGAAGGCAATGGGATCAGGGGACGTTTCCCGCTCATAAGCCCCGGTTCACACTCACGTTTGTGACGAAGGGTGTGGCCCGCGCTTTTCACGCGCGGGCCACACCCTTATCGTTTGTTTGATCCGAATCGTTCTCTCGGATGTTTCTCTCGCAGGAGGTGATTACTCCTGAGACTGCTTCCCGTGCCTCGATGCACGAGTACGCACCACTACCCCAGCGGTTCCTGGAACGAAAGCGGCAGGCTTGCGGGGAAGAACGGGTGCCGGTGCAGGAGCTTCCTGCACTTCCGGCCTCGGCAGGCGTGCCTGGAGGGCGTCGATCGCCTCGGCAGGAGAATCAGAGGCAGAAGGCTCCTGCGGGGCGATTCCAGAGGGTTCCGGGGCAAGGATGGGGGCTTGCGAGGCGCGCGGGGCGGACTCCAGCGCGGCGGCGGGTTCTTCTGCAGCCACCGGGGCTTGCTGGGTCACTGTTGCCGGCGCCCAGCCGCTCAGCGTTTCGATCTCCTCGGCGCGGTGAGCGCGCGGCGGAACTCCGACGAAGGGGTTATCGGGACGGTCGCGACGGGTTTCGAAGAAGGCCCGCAGCTGAACGGTCGCTTCCTTTGCGAGAACGCCGGGAACCACTTCGACCTGATGGTTGAGGCGAGAGTCGCGCAAAACGTCGCGCAGCGAGCCTGCAGCACCTGCTTTCGGGTCCCATGCGCCGAAAACAACACGATCGACTCGTGAAGAGACGGCGGCTCCTGCACACATCGTGCACGGCTCAAGGGTGACGACCAGGGTGCACCCAATGAGGTTCCAACGATTCAAGCGCTCTCCGGCCTCGCGGAGGGCCATTATTTCAGCGTGGCCACAGGGATCATGCAGGGCTTCGCGGCAATTCCAACCCCGGCCGATAATGCGTCCCAGAGAGTCAATAACGACTGCGCCCACGGGGACATCCCCCATTTCTCGGGCTTTATTCGCCAAGAAGAGCGCGCGGGCCATCGCTTCTTTGTACTGATCCATTGTTGTCACCCTCAAAGCCTATCGCGTAAAGGGCCCTTCGCGGGTTACTCTTGAACTATGCGCCTTCATATTGCAGATCACCCACTCATTGCCCACAAGCTCACCGTCCTGCGTGACCGCGACACCCACTCGGCGACTTTCCGCCAGTTGGTCGACGAATTGGTTACGCTTCTTGCCTACGAGGCCACGCGTCACGTCTCAACCACTGAGATCGCAATCAATACCCCCGTTGCGCCGACTGTTGGCAAGCGCATCAGCGAACCCCGCCCCATCGTTGTCCCCGTTCTTCGCGCCGGACTGGGCATGCTCGAAGGCATGACTCGTCTTCTTCCCACCGCCGAGGTTGGCTTCTTGGGAATGAAGCGTGATGAAAAGACTCTCGAGGTCGAGACCTACGCGAACCGTCTTCCCGAGGATCTCTCGGGTCGCCAGTGCTTCGTTCTTGACCCGATGCTGGCTACCGGCCACACGATGGTCGCAGCAACCAAGTACCTCTTCGATCGCGGAGCCAAGGACGTTACCTGCGTCTGCCTGCTGGCTGCTCCCGAAGGCCTGAAGGTCCTCGAAGACTTCGTCGGAGACCGCGCCGATGTCACCGTTGTCGTCGCATCCGTTGACGAGCGCCTCAACGAAAAGTCGTACATCGTCCCCGGTCTGGGCGATGCCGGCGACCGTCTCTACGGCATTGTCGACTGAGTCTAACGACTGGTTTTAAACGCTCAAGGTGCCGCGTCCTTTTGGACGCGGCACCTTTATGTGCGTGTGGAACAGTGTGGGGGCGCGGCCAAGCCGCGCCCCCACACATCAAAGTAGCGATCAGTTAATCGCGAGATTCCTTGATCAGAAGGCCGGAATCACCGAGCCATCCTTCCAGGTGTCTTCGATGTACTTCTTCACCTGGTCGGAGTGCAGGAGCTCGTCGAGCTTCTTCACGGCCTCGGCCTTATCGCCCGAAACACTGGTCTTCCACACGAGGACGTTCACCGAGGGGTTGTTCTCGGGAGATTCAACGGCCAGACCATCGCGAGAAGGCGCAAGGCCGCCTTCCTGCGCGAAGTTACCGTTGATCACCGAGTAGTCAGTCTCACCCAGGTTAGAGACCAGAACGGGTCCGTCAATTTCCTTGAAGTCAAAGTTCTTCAGCTTCTTAACGGTGTACACGTTGACGTCACCGCTGGCGGGGATCTCAACAAAACCGTTTGCAGCAAGAAGGCGAAGTGCGCGCTCCTGGTTGGTGACATCGGAGATCACGCCAATGATTCCACCCTTTTCAGGAAGCTCATCCAGAGACTTGTGCTTGGAGGAGTAGACAGCCAAGGGCTCGAGGTGAATGCCCTTACCGGGAGTGAAGTCGTAGTTGAACTGCTGCTTAGCCTTCTCCAAGTAGGGAACAGTCTGGTGGTAGGTGGCATCAACTTCACCCTGATCCAGCGCACGGTTGGGCAGATCGTAGTCGGTGAACTCCTTGATATTGATGTTGATTCCCGCATCCTTTGCCAGGTTGTCCTGGATGTACTTGAGGATCTTCGCGTGAGGTGAAGGGCTGGCTGCAACGGTGATGGTGGTTGCACCGTTCGAGGAGGACGAAGAGTCCGTGGAACCGCTGGAGCAGGCCGAGAGGACCAGTGCTGCTGCAACGCCAAGACCGGCAAGAGTACGAAGAGAACGAGAGTGACGCATGAGAGTAATTCCTTAGATTGTCTATTTCCTACAAAGCGGGGGGCCTTGCTGACCCGGGATAATCCCGCGTATTTTTACCTAATTACCAAGCAGAGTTTGCGACCCGGCTGGTGGATGCTCAGCGGTGATCCACCAGCCGGCTGAGCATGTCGCCAATCATTTGAATTAACTGAACAATGATGATGATCGCAACGACCGAGCAGATCATCGTGTCTGTCTGGAAGCGGTGGTACCCGTAGTCGATCGCCATCTTTCCGAGGCCACCGGCACCAACGACGCCCGCCATTGCCGAGTAGCCCACCAGGGTAATCGCCAAAACCGTTACGGACTGGATAATGCCGGGCAGGGCCTCGCGAACCAAAATGCTCCAACGAATCCGACGGTTGGAAGCCCCCGCCATAAGCGCGGCCTCGACCTTACCGTTTTCGACCGAAAGCAGGTTGGTTTCCACCAGGCGAGCAAAGAAAGGAATCGCACCGATAACCAAGGGGAAGGTTGCCCCCTGCCAGGTAATCGCACTGCGCATGACAAATCTGGTCACCGGAAGCAGCACGATGATGAGGATCAGGAAGGGGAAAGAACGGCCAACATTGACGATCAAACCAACGATCTGGTTGATCATCTTGTTAGGAGTGAGGCCCGTCTTCGATGTCTGGACAAGGAGCAGCCCGAGAGGTAGACCAACGAGCACGGTAAAGAGGGTGCCAAAGACGACCATGAGCAGGGTCTCCCCGATTGCCGGGAGGAACTGCTGGGTGAGTGCGGGGTTGTCTCCCCACGTCGGGTCACCTTTACCCAGTGGAAGCAGCGTCAGGACTGATGACAGAGCCGAAAGGTTCACAGCGACCTCACCTCCACATGTGCGCCTTGGGCGCGAAGCTGGTCAATAATCGAAGAACGCTGGGCTGCGGGGATCGCCAGAGCCAGGCGACCAACTTGGACAGAACCCATCGATTCGAAAGTCCCTGCGGTGACATCCGCACCAAGCTTTGCGGCAAGGTTGAGCATATTCGAGCCCGTGGGCACACCGGGATGCGACGTAAAGATCACGTCCAGAAGAATGTTTCCGTCTTCCGAGGCCTGGGCTAGGGTATCGCCTTCCGCCGAGTCGCTCTGTGCAGCGATTTCACGCTCAGTCAGCTCGCGGTTGAAGTCAGCGACATCGAGTTCGTCGACGCTGGGTGCGGGAACCAATTCCTTTGCCAGAGGTGAACCCGGGTCAGCTAGAACTTCTTCGATTGTTCCACTCTGGACAATTCCGCCATTTTTCAGGAGCGTCACGGAGTCACAGATCTCGCGAACGACTGACATCTCATGGGTGATGATGACGATGGTGACGCCGGTTTCGTCACGAACCTGGCGCAGCAATGACAGGATCGCACGGGTTGATTCGGGGTCAAGGGCTGAGGTCGGCTCGTCACAGAGCAAAACTTGGGGGGTGTCTGAAAGAGCGCGGGCAATGCCCACGCGCTGGCGCTGGCCGCCAGAAAGCTCAGAGGGGTAGGCTCCGCCTCGATGTTCGAGGCCGACGAGGGCAAGAAGTTCACGAACGCGTTCTTTGCGTTCCTCACGGGTGAATTCTTTCTTTGCGGCGACCTTCAGCGGGAATTCAATGTTTTCTCCCGCAGTCTTGGCATCGAAAAGGTTCGCTGCTTGGAAGACCATACCAATCTTGCGTCGCGCTTGGCGCAATTCGCGCCCGCGAAGCTGCGACAGATCAATGTCATCAACGATGATCGACCCAGAAGTCGGTTTTTCTAGGGCCGTCAGACAGCGAATGAGCGTTGACTTACCGGCACCTGACTGGCCCACGATTCCGTGAATGCTGCCTGCTTTGACGTGCAGATTCACGTGATCAAGGGCAACGACATCATCACTTCCCTTCACGGGATAGATCTTCGAGACGTCGATCAGATCAATCACTGGGTCCTCCTTCCATGCAGTCTTAGACTATGAGTCCCTGTCGGAGTGTCCAAATTTTTTGTTACACAACCTCACATAGCGAAACTGACAGCAATGAGGAAACCGATAACCGCCAACACGCTCGCGCCCAACCAGACGCCTAGAACAAGGCCCACAGCAGTGCGGTATCTCTGCTCACGAACGAGGGTTACCGCATCAAGCACAGCGGTCGAAAAGGTTGTAAATCCACCCAAAAACCCCGTTGATACTAGGAAGTAGAGTGGCGACACTGAGGCAAGTGAACCAGTAACCAGCCCCGCGCATAAACAGCCCAGCATATTGACAAGGCCAATCCCCCACTGAGGTGTTCGCTTTGCATGACACTTTTTGAGATAAAGATCCAGCTGCCAGCGAGAGAGCGCGCCCAGGGAACCGAAAAGGCACACGAGAAGAAAGAGCAGTGGGGTCATTTCTTTACCCCCCGAGGGCCTGGCTCCTCATGTGGAGCAAGAAAGTACCCCAAAGCAGCAACCCCAATACCAAGTACAAGCAATACAAGGCTTGCAAGCATTCCCTCGATAAGCAGAGGCAAGGAGGACAGCGCCGCAGCACTAAACGGAGATGAAACAGCTCCAGAGAGCTCGCCCCCAGCAGCGGGGACTGCTGTCATTGCTTGGACTGCATTATGGATACTGGCCATGACCATGGTGGCGTATGTGGTCAAAGCGCCGGCGAACCCACTTCCTGCGACAAGCATGACTTTTCTGCGTACCGCATCCTCACGGAAATAGCTCTGTGCCCAGGCAGTGACAAAACCAAGAAAGAAGGCCCCAACAAGATTTACGACCACCGTGGACCAAGAAAAAACCGTAAGTTTCCCACTACCCGTAGCTGCAAGATCCAATCCCGCACGAATCGCTGTGCCAAGGAAGGCTCCGAAAGCAACACACAACCACGAGGGAATACTCGACACCCACGCCATATGCGTATGGGTCGTGTCACTGCCCGGGGCGCCTGTTCCCGTGCGGTGTGACGCATCTGTCCCCACGCAGCCTGACGGGTTCGTCTCGCGCGCTGAAGAGCCTTCCCCTTCCGCGCCGCGTCCGCAATCTCTTCGTTCATCCACGTCTTCAAGGTTAGTCTGGGGGTATGGCAACTGCGGCACCTTTTTCTTCTCACCCTAGCAATGGTGCGGAAAACTCCCCTTTTTCCGCCTGCGCTCCCGCGGCCTCGGCAATGGAAGATACTGCGCTGCACACAACTGGTGTAGGACGCTTCGCTCCCTCCCCCAGCGGCGACCTGCACCTCGGAAACCTTCGCACCGCGCTGCTCGCGTGGCTGTGGGCACGCACAACCGGACGGAAGTTTGTCCTGCGAATCGAGGATATCGATCGCGTACGTTCGGGCTCCGCACAACGTCAGATTGACGAACTGAAGGCACTGGGAATCGATTGGGATGGCGAGGTCCTCATCCAGTCCTCGCGCGCGCACGTCCATGACGAGGCCGTCACCCGCCTATTCCACGAGGGTTACGCTTTCGAGTGCTTCTGCTCGCGTAAGGACATTCGCGAGGCCTCTTCCGCCCCTCACGTACCACCGGGACACTACCCCGGGACCTGCCTGCACCTGAGCGAGGCCGAAATCAGTCGAAAGCGTGAAGAGTTTGCCGCCGAGGGGCGCCGTCCCGCGTTGCGTCTGAAAGCTCCCGTCGCCGAGTGGACTGTCCATGATGAGTATTTCGGCGATTACACGGGTCCCGTTGACCATTTCGTCATTCAGCGCTCTGATGGAGCACCTGCCTATAACTTGGCAGTCGTTGTCGATGATGCCTTCCAAGGCGTCGATCAGGTCGTTCGCGGAGATGATCTCTTGTCTCAGTCCCCCGGCCAAGCTGTCCTTGCACGATTGCTCGGCTACCCGGAGGTCACCTACGCACACGTCCCCTTGGTTTTAGCGCAAACGGGGGCACGCCTAGCCAAGCGCGATGGTGCGGTAACCATCGAGGAACTTGCAGAACGTGGTGTGACGATTGCCCAGATCATTGAGGTCTTAGCCCGCTCAATGGGGGTTGAAGGGGCTCATTCCGCCTCACAGCTTCTCGAATCAATGGATGTTGAGAAACTTCGCGCGCTCCCCCAAAAGCCGTGGACACCTGACTTGGAGAGGCTCTTTCCCCTTCCCCACACATAATTGACACACGAAGTCGGCAAAAGTCACACGCCATAAGCTGTGTCATTTCACGACTTCGTGTGGAGAGGGGCGAGAGCGGGCAGCACACGAGCGCATGCACCAGGAGCTAACGGCACAAAGCGGCAGCGGGCAGCACAAACGGGAGCGCGGATAGCACAAACGGAACCGGGCGCAGACAAAGGTAGGCCGGGGGCGAAGGCCCACGCCTTCGCCCCCGGCTACTCTAACCTACTGTGAGCAGCAGCTACCTCTCGCTACTTCAGAGACGAGCTTGCCGCTTCCTGCAAGGAGTTCAAGGTTTCTTCCACACCTGCGCCATTAAGCCAGGTGGCCTCGATCTGTTCCTGAATCTGGTCGGCGATCTTCGGCCAGGCCTCGACGCGCGGTGCCATGCGAGCGTAGGTCGTCGCGGTCTTCAGGTACTGCGAGCGGTGCGGAGCATTGAGGTACTCGCTCGAGTCCAGGGCCTTCTGAGTTGAAGGCATGTGACCGGTCGCGATCGCCCAGTCGCCGGTGTGCTCGTTAAGGAACTTGGTGAACTCGAAGGCCGCACGGTACTTCTTCGCATCGGGCTTAGCCGAAACGGGAACGGTCCACACGTGGGAGTTTGCCCAGGTTGCCTTGTCCTTGAAGAGCATGAGCGCATCGCTGGTCTCGTACTTGAAGGGAGCTTCAGCGGTGAACTGGTTGACCGACCACACGCCGTTGTACATGACGGCCGACTCGCCGCGCAGGAAGCCCTGCACCGAGGCATCGTAGTCGTGGTTGACGGTCGTGTACCCCTCCTTAACCAGGGTGTTGATGAACTCCAGCGAAGTCTTTGCCTCAGCCGAGTTCATATTCGCCTTGGTGCCGTCTGCGGAAATAATGTCCGAGCCCTGCTGCTGGACCAGAGTCATCCACAGGCGCTCGCCCATCGGATCCTTTGACAGGGCGATATCGATGTAGTTCTTTCCGGTCTTTTCCTTCACGGCCTTTGCGTGTTCAAGGAGCTCATCGGGCGAAGTCGGAAGCTTGTAGGTACCGTCCGCACCGACCAATCCGGCCTGGGACAGGATGTCCATGTTCAGGTGGCTGATGATGGCGTGGGTGTCGAAGGGAACGCCCCACTTCTTGTCCTTGTAGGTCACGGCGTCCAAAGCGGGCTTCGTCGAGCCGGACAGGTCGATACCAACTCCATCGGGCACCTCCATGAGCAGGCCCTTGGCAGCATAGTCGGGCAGGTTGGAGCCGTGCATGATCGCCACGTCGGGGCGATCCGACGAGGCCAGAGCGGCGTTGAGCGAGTCGTAGTAGCTGTGCCACGAGGCGCCGCCCATACGCTCAACCTTGATGCCCCACTTGTTCTCAGCGTTGAACTTGTTCGTGAGGATCGAGATGGCGGTGCATTCGCTGTTGGCCTTGGACAGGTCGGTGACTCCCTCGGTCTTTTCCTGGCAGTCGCCGAAGAATCGAGCCATGGTGATGGTGGTCCCCTTGAGGTCCTCATCGCTCACGCCGGCAATTGCTGCACCGTCGACGGTCTTTGAGGAGGATGTGGAGGACACTCCGCATCCGGTGAGCACGAAGAGAGCGGTCGTTGCCAGCGCGCATGCGCTGAATCCCGCGTGACGTGCCAGTGCGCGTCCTTGTCGCATTGTCATGCCTTTCAATCTGTGTGGTGAATGGTGTGGTGAGTTTTCCTGTGTATGTAAGATCGCCATTTCCGAGGCCATCGTTAAGAACCCCGGGAAAGCCGATCAGGCGTGTGGCGCAGGTGGCGATAGCCTACTTATCGCCACTGGACAGTGAGATTCCTCTGATCAGATACTTCTGAAGCAGGAGGAAAACAATGAGCAGAGGTGCAGCACCGACGATTCCTCGGGCCATGAGCGAGCCCAATTCCGTCGATTGTGCGAAGGTCCCCTGCAAGGATGCGAGGCCCGTGGTCACCGTGAACATTTCGGGCTTTGTTGCCGAAACCAAGGGCCACAGGTAATCGTTCCATGTCTGAACGAAAGAGAAGGTCGCCAAGGCGATCAAAGCCGGTCGCGCCAGCGGAACCATGATGGAGAAGAAGACTCGAATCGGAGAAGCCCCATCAACTTGCGCCGCCTCTTCCATTTCGCTGGGCACCTGCGAGAAGAACTGAGTCATGATGAAGACCCCCAGGGGGAAGGCCACGCGGGGGAAAATCAGCGCAATGTAGGAATTCGCCAGCCCGGCCTCGGAAAACATCATGAACAAGGGGACGAACATGGCCTCTTTAGGAACCATCATTCCCGCCAAGGTCAGCCCGTAGACCACGGTGCGCCCGGGGAAGGGCAGTTTCGCGAAGGCGTATCCGGCGGCCGCACAGATGAGGACGGTGATGATCGTGGCGGTAATCGAAACAATCATCGAGTTGAGGAACCAGCGCCCCGCGAGTCCAGTTCTAAAAACGTCCACGTAGTTCGACAAGGTCGGCTCGGTGGGGACAAGGATCTGCGAGTTCGTCTTCAGTGAGGAGTTAGAGCTCAGGGAGATGACCAGCGTCCACAGCAGCGGAATCAGCCACAGCAGAGCAAGTGCCATCATGACGACGTGGTAGCCGCAGGACTTGAATTTCTCTCGCATCTCAGCGGCTCCTTTGGCGTGAAATGAGGAATTGGATGAGCGAGATGAAGACCATCAGGACGAAGAGCACCAAGGACATTGCCGAGGCGTAGCCAAGCTGGGTATCCCTAAAGCCCGTCTGGTAGATGTAGCGCACGAGG
>ERZ773066.391-NODE-391-length-25813-cov-7.341758_pt1 | contig 25813 bp, 19 predicted proteins | sample MGYA00580573_ERZ773066 | MGnify/ENA primary metagenome ERZ773066 (study PRJEB29015, sample SAMEA2738128) | human oral metagenome | biome: human oral; feature: human-associated habitat; material: saliva | place: China | collected 2203 ... | reverse complement strand
TGATGTTTCGCCATCTATGATCAGTAAAATTACAGATAAAATTATACCTGAAATTAGGGAATGGCAGTCTAGACAGCTTGAGGATGTATATCCAATAGTTTTTATGGACGCTATCCATTACAGTGTAAGAAAAGATGGAGTTGTTGTTAAAAAGGCGGTATATTTAGCTATAGGAATAGATAAGGAAGGAAGAAAGGAGGTTTTAGGATTTTGGATAGGAGAAAATGAATCAAGCAAGTACTGGCTAAATGTTTTAAATGAATTGAAAAACAGAGGAGTTCAGGATATACTAATTATGTCTGTTGACAATTTAAAAGGGTTCAGCGAAGCAATATCTTCAGTGTTTCCAAAGACAGAAATTCAAAAATGTGTGGTTCATCAAATTAGAAACAGCATAAGATATATTTCTTACAAAGATGCAAGGGAATTTACATCAGACTTAAAAGAAATGTATAATGCACCAACACTGGAACAGGCAGAGTTTAAACTGGATGAATTAGAAGAAAAATGGGGCAAAAAGTATATGGCGGTAATTAATTCTTGGAGAAGTAACTGGAATGAGTTGACAACATACTTTAAATATGATACAAAGATAAGAAAGCTGATATATACAACAAACCCGATAGAAAGCTTAAACAGACAATTAAGAAAGTATACAAAGACAAAATCACTTTATCCTACAGATGAAGCATTAATGAAATCAGTATATCTAAGCTTAAAGGAAGCAACAAGGAAATGGACTGGAAGAATACCAGGCTGGGGAGAAATATATTCTCAGTTAAGTATTTATTTTGAAGGAAGGATTTAAAAACAGGATGATAAAAATACCATCCTGTACCATATATTATATTTTGAGTTTACACAAAATTTTGGACACTCTCAAAAAGGAGTTTTTAATTATGTTACATAAAGCAATAATAATTTTAAATTTTCTTCTTTTTTTTTGTATAGTTGTCAAACATTTGTTACAAAAACTTTAAAAATAAATAGAAAAGTTATCTTACTAATGTCTTAGCCTAATTGTTTGTCCTATATTCTTTCAGCATTTCATTTGGACTTTTAAAATTTAATACTTTTCTTGATATATTATTGTATCTGCTGCAATATCTTTTTACTGACCTTCTTAATTCTTCCAGACTTCTAAATCTTTTTCCTAAATAATAATTGCTGTCTAGCCTGTGGCTCCTTTCCACTTTCCCATTCTGCCACGGCGAATACGGTCTTGTTGTCATGTATTCTATCCCTAGTTCTTCCAGCTTTAACTCAAATAGTGTCTTTTTGCCATTTTCCGCATTCGTAAACTCCCTGCCGTTATCACTTTGTATTTTTTCTATTTTAAAGCCCAGCTCCGCTTCAAGCGTTTCTAGAAATTTTGTAGTCTGGTATGTACTTTTTTCATCCACTATTCTTAATACCCTCTTTCTTGTATACTCATCTATTGCCGTTATCTGATAGTAATTCTGGTCATTCATTCCAAAACATATGCATTCTCTTGGAACATATTTTATGTCTATCTGAACCTTTTCGCCAGGATATGTAGCCTGCTTCACTTTTTTTGTGCTTTTGTAAAGCCTTTTAGGCTTTTTGGGCTTATTATCCCTAATTTTTCTTATTATTTTGCACATAGTTCCATAAGAACGGCTGTATCCCAGTTTTCTAGCTTCGGTATATACCTGTGCCAGTCCTTCATATGAAAATCTCCTGTATTTTTTCATAATTAAATCTATTTCTTCCTGAGTATGTTGATTTGGATGACTTTTAGGTCTTCTGCTTTTTGGCATTAGTGACTGCACTGTTCCGTCATATCTGTCACGCCATCTCTTAATCTGCTGTCTTGATGTTTTATATTTTAATGCCGCCTTTGAATTATTGTTATGTTTTATTGCATACTCAACTGCCCGTTGACGAACACGGTACTCTTCTGATATACTATTCATAGAAAGGTTTCTCCTTATGTAGTTTTGGTCGGCTTACATTATATCAGAAACCTTTCTTTTTTTTCTTCTTTTTTGTCACATATGTATTGTACCACGACAAAATCATACCAATTGTTATTTCAATAATCGCTAATGATAAACCAGTAATACAAATCCAAAATAGATTTAACAAAAAATTCCCTGTTCCTCCCACGGGACTTAAAACATATTTTCCAAATGGTGACAGACAAAGTGTTCCAATCTTAAAACATTGTTTTCCAAGCGGAATACCAATAATTGTTATTGTCCAAAATATTCCTGCAAAATACCAGAATAATCCCATGACCCCACCTCCAGAAAGAAACCATATTATGTTGCTAATAAAACACATGGACACTCACATCCCTTCTATTAGTTATTAGTCTACGATTTCTTCAGGGAAAAAATATTTCTCATTTGCACCATCATCGAGAAAATCATTACCATTTTCAACAAGAAAATCTTCGATAAAATCATAGTCAAATCTCATTCCTCTTGCTGTAGGATAATCGGATAATTCCCAAATATGAGTTATCTTCATCATACTATCCGGTTGCAACAGGCCACTAATATAAACACCATCGTCCTTAATTCCCCAAGTCGGATCAACATGATAATATTGTCCATCTAATTTTACAAGATTCCACATATGCCCCGTTTTCAAGTCTTCTTTTAAAAATCCACTAACACAAATACATTCAATGTTTGCTTCGTCCATTAAAGTTTTAAATGCCCATGCAAGACCGCTACAAATACCACGAAGTTCGACCAATGGACCATATGCTAAATGTGGAATTGGATCTGATGGTGTTTTTTCCGGATTACTTTCCACTTCATCAAAAGCTCTCTGATCATAACAACATTCTTGTGTTATATAACTCAACGCAAGAAACGGCTTTACAAATTGCGGAACTTTGGCTCTACCAAGTATTTTTTTCCAAATATTCTTTGCAGCAAATATTGCTTTTCCTTGGTATTGTCTAAGTTCCGGTAATGGAAGCACGTAATTATAACCGATTTTGCATAAAGTCATATCTGTCAACTTATCAAATGAACTACTTTGTGTATTCCATCCATTAATACCCTCATAATAACTTAAAAGTTTACTCATTTGCTCAGACAACTTAGAAGCAACCTTATTCATATCTAAAGTAACCAGTTGGATTGGTTTAGGATTTCCTTTTTCTAAGATTGTTGTAGCATCCCATTCTCCTGAATCCACCACAATATCATCCAATGAATCTGGGCAGTCATCTTGATATGTAATAGTCACATCATAATCATACATAATCTGTATAAGACCTTTTTTCATATATGAATATTGGTAACTTGATAAATATGCCAGCAAACGTGGTTCCTTTTTGAGCGCATTCTTAAATACAGTGCCCAATGAACCAAAACAATGCCGTAATTTCACCTGTGCTTGTTTAGATGACATTGCACTAATCAGAGTATCCTCTGGAGAAGTAATAATTCCCATACCGCACATCACCTCTCAATCTAAATACTTGCTTTGCCACTCCATAATAAAGCGTGAATCATAGCTTTCTATATCATCATATCCATAATCAGCATTATATGTACCATCTCCCTCAAGGATATAGCTAAACGATGTCCAAGAATCATTTACTTGTTTACACAAAGTGTGTAATTCCTTACACAAATCTTCAATATTAATAATGGCATCATCATATCGTTCTGTATCCCATGATAACTTAACCAAATCGGAATAATCATCCTCATCTTTATTCAACACAAAGAATTGAAGATGCGTTACATTAGATATTTCAATAAAATACCCGATCACAACTTTTTCCCAACCATTCTCCAACACAGGCAGGACTGCATTTCCAATTTTTTGCATTAAGTTGTTCAATGCTTGCTTGTTTTCTCGTATATCTGACATTTTACTTTCCTCCTTCCTGATTATGAATTCGAATTCGTTTGGTTTCATTTCGTGTAAATTCATCATTGTCCGTTATTTTATATTTTACGATGAAATCTGTTGGACGGGTAGAGTCCCCAAAATATCTACATTGGATTTTTACATCAACCGTACTACCTTTATTAAGTTCTGCAGCCCAATCGTCTTCTAATTTTTTATATTCAACACCATTAACATGACTGTCCATCGGAACTAAATTATCAACTTTTTCAGACCCACCAAACCTTCTACCAATTAGATGTCCACCCTCATCATTTTCCAAACGATATTCTCCACCAGCTCGAATTTGATGTGCTGTATTTCTCTTTCCATCCTCTAATCTAAGTGTTCCTTCACATCTTGTAATTCGCCCAAGTTTATCAGTCTCATAACTATATCCATTTGCATCATAATTTTCATTCGGCTTTAAAGTATATGTAGAAGCAAAATGTTCTTTTTCTGACTGCCTGCGTTCAGATTCAGATTCAATCAGTTCCTCTGAATCTTCTAAAATATCCTCTTCTGGATTATGCTTTATCATTCATATCACTTCCTTCCACCAGCACTTGTGCTAAAATAATTGACGGATTTCAGATAATCATACGCATTGGCATAACGCTCATCAGCTGTATATCTAATACCATAACGCTTAAGAATACCATCGTATATTTCCCAAAAATACTCTGCTTTTGAAGCATCTAATGGCCATCTGTATGCTCTTGCAGGATCACATTCTTCTGGCATATACAAATACCTTAAAACACCACTTCGCAATTCTTTTTCCCATTTTAATACAGCTCGTACTTCTTTCGCTGTTAATGGATCTAGCGTCCTTTTTGTATTAACGCCAGATAATGTGAATATTTTCATAACACTTTCCAAACGCACAAATTGAGACACAAAATCAAAAAATTCACGTCTCAATTCTTTCAGCCGTTTTCCTTTAATTAATACATCATTATTTTCCAAGAATACCTGTACTTCATCTAATAATTCCTGCTGTTTTGATTCTGGTAGTATCGGTTTAATTGCACTAACTCCCTTACACAAGAGATTCAATAATTCCTGTACATCATCATATATACTAAAAAAATTACCCTCTTGGATATCTTGATATATTAACTGAACAATTGCGCCTTGAATTTTGGTATAAGTTCCATTATCCAAAATCGGAGCACTTTTTAGTCGATATCTTTTATCCCATATGTCTCCCATTCTAGCCAGTAACGTATCCGTCCATCCCGCATGAAAAATAGCAGCAACTCCAATGTCAAGTCTACTCAATTCTCTGATTTGATTTTCGTTCAGACTTAACGCAGCACCAATTTCCTCACAGTCATTTTTAGAAGGAAGTCTCATACATACTTTAATTGCAGTATTTTTTATTGCCGCCTCATCTACTGCACCAGGCGACTGATCTATAATCATAAATCCCTCTCCAGCACTTCGCATTTCAGCAATACATCTGCATAAGCTACCGACTGCAGCACCTTGTACATTTCCAGAGTCGACACTAGTTTCCTGCGAACATCTCTTCAAAATATTATGAGCTTCTTCTAAAACTGTCACATGCACAAGATCACTATTAGGACCAGTTGTAACTGTTTTTCGATAATTCTTCAATTTAATAATCAAAATTCCCATTATCAGAGAACGAGTTTCATCAGATCCAATACTACTCAAATCAATTATTGTATTTTTATTAAAAAGAGTTGTATCAGGAATTCCAATACTTCTTCCAAAAATTTGACCTTCAAATCCATTACAGAGCGAAGAAACTCGATTTAATAATGCTCCCTTGTAGTCACCCTTAGTTTGAGCAGAGTACGGAGATTCGTTAATGATTCGTTCAAGAACTTTCACAAGGTCTGAAAATACAGGGAATTTACTTCCTCTATTAATAATTCTTTCAGAATGTTCCAAATCCCATCCATGATCTAGATACACTTGCTCAAACGCCTTTTTCAAAAGTCCCGGCATTGCTCCATACAGTGGCCAACATGCACTAACTACCTGGACAATATTATCCAGATGTTCTCGAATATGGATGCCTGCACTGAATTCAAATGGGTTGATTTGTAACAATCTATATGGAGACTCATCTGCCGTAAAAATATTAATTCCTGGCAAATCTGCAAATTCAATTTTGTATTCACCTTTTGCTGGTTCGACCACTAAGAATGGAACCTTATTCTCAATGAGTTTTTGGAGCAGATTATATGTAGTATTACTCTTACCCGAACCAGATGAACCACAAATAAACATATGTGAAGCAAAAGTATCCAAGTCAAGAAATGTTTTCGTTTTCTCTTCTTGTCCCATGTGATATATGTTTCCAAATAAAATAGGACGTTTAACTTTTCTTTTCCATTTTTCAGGTATGTTTCTTCCGAATTCAGCCATGCTATCAACAACAATACCGGGAACAGATTTTCGAGGCAAGCCCATAAGAGTAGGAATTTCTTTACCGCTGATCATCATAGCCGGTGTGATTTTTTCTGTTTGATATGGTGTTGTGGTTGTATTTCCGCTACCATCTGTAATCTGTTGAAGCATTGTAAGATTTATTTCTGGATGCTGAAGATTAGAAATATAATCTAGCACATTTTTTCTTTCTTTTGGATTTGTAGCATCCCATTGATTATAATACGCTCTAGGTGCTGCCTGAGAATCACCCGAAAAAAGTGCCGCAAGCGTACTTGTTCCCATTGTTGCCGTTGCTACATCATCCGCAATAATATAACAAGCACTATTCCACATACCAAATGTTTGACTTAAATTAATTCTCTTGATGTGCTCTTCAATTTTTGTAAGCAAATTTTGAACAGCTTTATTATCTCTGTTCACAGTTATCGAACGGTTTGTACCTGTTGTTGTACCTGAACTTTGGCTATCTCCACTTCCATAACTATCTGAAGATGATGTACTAGAACTAGTACCCGTGGATGTTCCGCTTGCTGAAGATGTTCCAGATGATCTTCCCGAACCAGAATTAAAATGAATATCAAATAACTCATATCCGTGTCCACTGTTTGAACTTCGCCCTTCAAAAACACTGTTTGTGTGAGAAGTGCCAAATGATTTTGAAACAGATCTACTGATTGAACTATTTACGTTATTAGATATAGAGTAGTTAACAGAATCCGAATCACTCTCTCCGTAAGAAGCCGTTTCTTTTGCATATGGCGATAACGATGTATATATTGCTTCCAAACCTTCTAAGCATCCATCCATTGCATCCGGTGAGACCCGTTGTGATAAAACAACCAAGGTATAACGATGTCCATTCATCGCATCAACAAATTTTTCATATCCCTGTGCACTAAATTCTTTATCATGCTGACGTTCATCTTCACGCCTGCTAGGTATCATACTTAACGAACGAACTGTTCGACTTGTAGATATTGAACCAACCATTCCACAAGAATCCAAAAGTTTATTTTTGTCAATATCATTCAACTCATCTATTTCACATCCCGGAAATTGTCCCCTAAGATTGTTAGCTAATAATCCTCCTGCAACTTTGCCATCACCGCTAGTATTCGTACATAAATAAAGTCTTGTGGAGTTTCCATCACTCTGAAGAATCAATGCAACGATGCCACCAAAACTGTTTAAGGCAGAGTATACACTAACAAGTTTTTCGAAAGAATTTTCTTCTTCGTTATACATAAGTTTTGTAATCTGATACACTGCAATACCAGTTCTTCCTCCTTGAATAGAATTGAACTTACAGGCTTCACTAGTATACAAACTACCAGTTGGTGCAGGAGACAACATCTCTAGATGTCGACTATTCACATATAAACTTGTAATACGAAGATTATTCTGTAATAGAGATAGCTGAGTCGCATCCATTAACATTTTTTTTGCTTGTCTTTGCTTAGTCCCATCTGGATTTTCGATAGGCATTGAACTTCCAGCTCCTACAGGTTTAGTTCCACCAGATGAACCAGTAGGTCTTCTAGCTGCACGTGAAGCACCACTTGAACTTGAATATGAAGGCATAAAATCTCATCTCCTCTCCACTTATCTACTTCTCCTCAAGACCTTTGCACCAATTTCATTATCTCCTGGATCATCTTCTCCGCTGTCCTCAGTTCCTACTATCTCGTCCAGTTTTTCATTGAATGCTTGTTTTTGTTCATCAGACATTTCATCATATCCATATTTTTCTTTTAATTCTGACCGTAATTTATCACTATCGGATGTTTCTTCAGATGAAGAATCTGTTGTTTCACTTTCTTCAAGTTGTTTTTCAACTTCTGAACACTCCACTACTTTATCTAACTTTTCGTCAAATGCAGCTTTTTCTTCATCTGACATCTCATCATATCCATTTTGTTCTCGATATTTCTCTACTACTGCATCATATTCATTACGTGATAACTTCATCTTCTCCATAAAATGTGTCCATCCTTTATTACTATCTTATATACTCGTCATCATCTCTTTCGTGTTCATGAGGATGACCATCTTCAAATTCGCCCTTCTCTGCTTCTTCATCATCAGTGCCATCATTCTTATCTGACTCTTCAGCCTTATCTCCTACAACTGCAACCTCATCTATTTTTGAATCAAAACGTTCTTTCTCTTCATCAGACATTTCATCATAATTATATTTTTTCTCCATATTGGAACGAAATTTATCATACACTTCCTGAGTCACTTTTTTAGGACCTACCATATCAATTCTCCTTCCTATTATCGAAACATTTATCGTTCATCGTCATCGTCTATCTCACGGAATCCACGTCTGCCACGTTCTCGTTCTCGCTCATGTCCTTTGTTAATATCTTCGTTAGGTTCAGGTGGATCGTCATCAGTAGCATCGCTTTTTTTATCAGTCTGATAATGTTCATCAAATTTCTTATCAAATGCAGCTTTCTCTTCAGGACTTCTTGAATCGTAACCATAACGTTTTTCATAATCCGATCGGATTGCTTCATATTCTTTTTCATTCAATTTTTTAGGACCTCTTTCAGTTGCATCTCCTGATGCATCTTTTTTCTCAATTTGATAATGTTCATCAAATTTCTTATCGAAAGCACCCTTTTCTTCATCACTTCTCGAATCATAACCATAACGTTTTTCATAATCCGCACGAATTGCTTCATATTCTTTTTGCGTTAGTTTTTTTGCTTCTGCCATACTTACACCTTTTTTCTGAGAATCACAGCTGCCAGAATACCTACTAACGCTGTGATCCCCAAGTTAATTATTACTTTCTTCCAAATAATCCATCCAAGATACTTCTCAATCTACTCCTTGGAGCTTTTTTAGCAGCATCCTGAAGCATAGTTATAAGCATTTTCTTCACTTGATTCTCATCATAATTAGCTTTTGCAACCTGATCCGGAAGATTAGGTTTGTAATGATTTGGTAACGTTTTTACAAAGTAAGCCTTTAGCATATCTGCAGACTCTTTTACCTGAACTGCTTTTTTCCCTGGAATCTTAATCTTATATTCGTAATAGAATGCCTCACATAAGCTAAGCATTGAATAAGCCAACTGTTTTCCTTTTGAACCATTAAGCACTTCATCAACATAAGCCTTAATATATTCCTGCTTTATTCCGATATCTTGTATATCAAAAAGATGCAGGAAAGCCATGTGAACTTCTGGATCGCGAAAATCTGCAGCAGTTTGAGCCAAGTTTTCAAAATATTGACTCCTTAAATAGTTATCTGGTATCTCTAATTTCAAATCAGAAAATTCATACATTGTTGATAAAACTTTTTCTGCTTTGCGCTCACGTTTCATATTTTTACGCAAATCATAAAGTGCCGCACTTTGAGACATCTCCCCAATATCATTTGCCCATTCCTTAATTTCTCTAAATATACCAATATCATTTGCCCATTCCTTAATTTCTCTAAATATAATAGAAATTTTTCCTGACGTAGATTCATATAGAACCTGTTTATCAACAAGGTGGAATAATTCTTTTTCTGCGGAAGAGGACAATCTATTCCCTCTAATATTCCGAATGATATTATCAAGGTGTGAAGAATTTTCAACTTTAATCCAAGCATTAAAGAATGCAATACCTGTATTTTTGCTCTTGCCAAGCTGCTTTATGGAATCCTCAAATGCACGATAAATATCTCGATCACATTTTCCTGCTTTTAAAATTGTATTCGCTAGTAAATGTTCAATCATGTCAATATTAGTTTGAGTAGACTTACAAAGTGTCCTACACAATTCCATGACATTTCCACCGGAAAGATCAATAATAGAATCCCACCATGCCTCGGTTTTTCCCGGTTTATATTCTTCAAGATATTCAGAAACTGACAAAGCGACCGCATTTATAACATCATCTGAAATACTAATTCCGTTTAACACAGCATGTAATGCATTTCTATTATCAATCAATGCAGTCAAAGCATGACAAACAAACTGATATTTTGCTTGACTTTCTAAAATAGACTTAATACCGTTCCTTTCGAGCGAGAGCATATCAAAATACATTTCCATCACTGTGCTAACAACAGAAGCAGGGGCATTTTCAAACTGACTACTATAGCTTGTCAACTCACTATCATTGAACAAATCTTGTAATGCAGGACGAATAATGCTCTGAACTTCACCTGCTTTTATTGCATTCCATGTACCTGTCAAAGTATTTCCGGATACTTTTAAGTTCATCATTCCTGTACTCAGAAGATCAGCTAAACATCCTGTAACTTCTCCTGTGCGTTTTGTTACTTTAGCAATGTTCCAGAAAATCTTAAGAAGTTTAAAATTGTTTTTTTCATCTTCTGTTGCAAAACGCTGATACCCACGCATCCCCTCATCAAAGATATACTTATTCAATACGTCATTTTTAGAAATACCATACTGAGTAATAGACTGTAATTCAGCAATTGCTTCTCTGTATGTCCATTTTTCCACTCGGTGATTGGAATCCAACAGGTACTTATATGCATCATACAATTCCGGAATTTTATCCGTTATCATATCAATAGGTAAACTAGGCAAAACAACGCTTGTAAAATCAATAATATCTGCATCATACTGAACAGCCGCAGAGTAGTATGCTGATTTTATGCTTTCGTCTGTTGCAAAAGATACCATATTATTAGTGCCATCAATCATTACAAAATTACTTGTCGGCATCTGCTTGACGGAAGCGCAGAAATTATCCCTAGGATGATATCCAACAATCATATTGTACGGATGTCTAATCTGCGTCATACTATTGTTACGCATCGGATAAAACTTTCCAGATTCATCTGTATAGAAAAACAAAATATTATCAATCTGTGTACCAAGTTTTGTTTTATTCGTTGAGAAAGTAATTTTTTGTGCCATTTCCGCACTGAATGCATATTCAATGGCTGCAATCCATAATTCCACATTTTCAGGAATATCCTTAATCAAAAGAACTTTTCTCTCATTTTCAGGTTTTGCATATTCGTGTAACAGAAACCAAATTCCAGCTTTAACAGCTTCTGCACGACCTGCATTTACAAACTTTTTAACGCTCTCAATAGAAACGTATGAACCATTTGGTATATCCTGCACCGTATTAAGCCATACAGGTTCAGCACTAGGATTTTCATCAAGATAATAGTCATTTTCAGACTTCAAATGTGCATCCCACACAGATGCACCAAACCATTTGAAAGGATAATCGCCTGGATTTCCAACAAGGCACTGCTTAATGTATGTTCCCGTTCTATGGCCCTGTCCATTTTTTCTTACTTCTTTACAATGTGGTCTTGCAACTTCAAATGACAAAGCATATACCTTGGAAGAAATTGCAGTGTAATCATATGAATTAAATAAACCAGTAGCCGATGTTTCTTTTGCTCCATTCTGTACAGCTAAACGAGTCTGAAGAAAATCATAGTTAGGTACAGGTGGATTGGTAATCAACTCTTGACTCATAGAAAATACACCAAATCCATCTGCACGAACCACTTGCCCTTTATTTTTCAACTCACGATGTGGCATACACCGTGTGTAAATAAGTTGATTTAGCATTATATTGCCTTCCTTTCTTTAAAATAAAACACTAGTTTCAAAGCGTGGGTACAATACCTTCCTTTGAGAGCATCCAAATTAGAGGATCTAAAACTCTGTGAGGCATTACTTTTCCTAACTGATTTCTACCCGTAGGTGGCTGTCCAAAACTTGATACACCAAAGAATCTAACCCTGCTTTTTTCAAAGTTTATGTCAATCGCATCCAAGAATGTATTTTCCCCCTGACTCTCTAGCCAATCCCTAATCTCTGCATCAACTGCATCTGCATCTGCTTTAACAAAACCTTTACGTGCCAAATGTGGACTAGGCTGCATAACTGTGGCTGAACCAAAGGTATCTTTTACAGCATCAATTTTTGTAAACACAACAGCAACATCTTTATTTATCAGTTTTCCAGGTGCAATTCCACAGTTATGTCTAATATATGTAGCTAATCCATCTACCATATCTGCAGACGCATCCGTATCATGAGAAGCAGAAGTAGACCAATTCAGAATATTTTGCGGAATACTAGATGCGACTCCATGTAACGCAAGAGGGTCAATCAAAATAACCAGCACCTTAGATTCCTTAATATATCTTCTGATAACTGAAACTGAATTAATGTGTTTGCAATCTTCACCTGCTCCATCAAAAATAGTCATAGAATATGATGGGATAACTGTATTAGTCATTCGATTTTTATCTTTAATTTTCCACAACTGGGTCACACCTGCGGCTGTTGCAGCAACCGGCTGTCTCATACTATAAATTGCTCTGTCATTTTGTTGGAAAATAGCAGTTGTATCGGCATCCATCGGTGAAAGAACCCATGGTGAGCCACTTGTATGACACAATTCATGAAGCATAGTTGTCAAAAAGTTTGTTTTTCCAGAACCCGTAATTCCTAAAATACTGAAACGCAGATATTTCTCATAATCCAAAATATCTGAAGGCAAATTAGTATTACAATGAGAACACTTTTTTACACTTCCAAATCCTCTACATTTTGGTTTTTTACATTTTGGTATTTTTTTTAATAACAACTCTATTCTTGTTGGTGTTACTAGCTTTCCACAAATATTGCAAACTGTTTTCAAATCTCTACTTCTGAGTTTTTGTAAGCAATATGGACAAAGAACATCTGAGTGTAATAAAGCCATGTTTTTTCCTCCCTTATGGTACCTTACAGCTTTCAATATCGCTCGGTACAATTTCAAATTCTCTCATATCATCATCTTGAATAAAAAGTCTCATTGGTGTAGCAGATGAAATTCCATTCCATGTACTATCTGAAAACTGATATACGTATTCTCCATTATTAAATCCACTATCCGATTCCGGAATAGTATGGATAATAACTGCTTTTGGATCTTGCAATTTCATAGGAATATGCCCGTCCGATTTATATACCACATATATTTCCGGAGTTTCTTCTGCATTCGAATAAACCACTAATTTGCAATTTTTTGCTTTTGCTCGACTGAAGAAACCTCCTGTTCTCCAGCTAAATCGATATGTTATTTTTTCCTTGGGTTTATTACTTAATCTCAATTTCGAAGGTTCCGAGTAAATAGTACTGCCATCTGGCATTTTATACTGTCCAATCACTGATATATAAAGATCAGTTTTAGGAAGCATTTCTACAAGAATCATCCCATCTCGTTCATAGTCTCTCAATGATACAATAGATAGCGATTTATGTTTCGCATCTTCAATCGTTGCCCATGGAACTGTAGAACCAGTCTTCTTTGCGACAATGTAGTGAATTCTTTCCAAATTTTTAGGTTTATTTGCAAGGACAATTCTTAATCTGTTTCCTTCTATTCTCGTCTGACGTTTATCAATTTCACATTTTTCAACACTAGAAACACGAACAATATCTGAAATAATTCCCTTAGAGCCTGCAACACATATTATTGCCAATGCACACGACATGTTTGGCGGAATTTCAAACTGTGCTTGCAATGTTGTACTCATTGTATTCGCATAATTTCTTCCATTTCCAAGCATTGAGTTAATATCTGACGCAGGAATTACCTGACCAATAAGATTAGCCGCTGCATTTGAAGAAACTTCCCTGATAAGAACAGATCTCTGTGCATTATCTGGTGAATTCCAGCGAATAGTAACTAATCGGCCTTCGATACGTGATGTAATATTTCTTAATGCTACAGGTGGTTGTTCTGGCGTTAGCATGACAGTAACACCCTTACTATACCTAAAGCTATTTTCATATGGATATACGCATTGTAAACGATAACCATATGTATTGTTATTTGAAACTCCAGAGTCATCAAAGTTTACTGATGCCTTAGCAGCTACAACAGTACTTCCAGAAGTAACATTTTCTGATGGAATCGTATTCGTACTTCTAAGAATACGGACTCCAATGCAATTTGGAGGTAAAACCCAACTAAAACGACAAATACCATTCTCAGCCGAAGTTCGAAGATGTTTTGTATCTAATTCACTAAAGTTTGCAATCTCACACACAGATGGATCTGAAAAAACATTTCTTCTGCATGCAAAAACTGCATACCCATAGCTAATACCTGGTTGCAAAGAAGTATCCTTATAACTAAGATCCCCAATATCCGCAGCCAAAACTTCACCATCTGCCTGTCTTTGCGGAATACCATTCTTCTTTCTTACAACTTGATATTTAATACCCTTATCACCAGTTGCATTCCACGATAAAGTACATATCAATGAAGATGTTCCCGTTACTGCTGCATTTAAGTTTAAAGGTTTCCTTGGTCTCGAAGCAATCAATACATCTATTGCTGGCTGATAATCTTCCACAATTTGAAGGATTTCTACGCATCTATTTGCTTTGTCAACAGGTGATAGTGATCCAGATGGCATCAAGCGTTTAACTTCTGCCATTTTTTCATCTATCACTTTCTTCTGACTATCTAGTTTTAATTGAGGCATTGAGGCACTTAATGCTCCCAATAATGTTTGTGCCTTACTAAACATACGCGCAGCTATTAAAGCTTTTAATTCATTGAGTGGCTTATCATACTTGTCTCGCTCTGCTTTTATTCTTTGCGACAAGGTTAAAAGTTTTGGATGTCCCGGAAAAGCATTTTCTGCATTTGCAAACTGCTTACTAGCTTCACCTAAATCCATTTCTTTAAGAGCAAATTCAGCAGCTTTAATATAATCATCAAAGAATTGCATCTCTGAAATCAGGAATCCACAAGAACATCGATCCGCTGTCGCTGGTACTTTCTTATGACATTTTGGACACTTGACATAAAGTGACGCCCCACAGACAGCACATTTTCCTCGTTCAGCGTCCTCTCTAGTTCTAAACTCTGCTGGAGCTTTACACGAATTACACGTCAAGTGAATTAATGCTTCTAACGGTTCGTATGGATCCTGCATTAGTCCGGCTTCCTGATTATATAATGCCAGTGATAAATTATAATCCGGAAAACTCTTTTGTATTGTTCTAATGCAACTGTCCGCAAAGTAACGATCTTTTTTGAAATCTTCTGGCGCAGTTTTTAATAATGAAAAGAATTCTTTCATCTTTTCTCGTTCTAGAGACTGATCGTATTTTTTTCGATTTGACTCAGTGTTGAAAACTTGAGTAGTTCCAGCTGTGAACAAATCTGCCAACAAATGACCTTGTGTACTCATATCACTTGCAAATTGTGCTGCCCAAGATTCCATAATGCTATATAATTCTGTTGTTCTTTTTTTGTGATAACTTCCAGTATCGCTATCACTTCCCCCACCAAAATAACATGCTAAATCATATAAATCTGAAACATTCGGTGTCCACGGATATTTAGGTATTGCCATTGTTTGAAGCTGTGAAATCTTACTACTGATATTTCCTGCTACCACAGTGGTCAAAAACGCATCGTTAAGATTGACAGTTTTAGTTACTTGCTGTATAACGAATCCTTTTTTTTTGTAAGTATCTTCTATTGTTTTAGAGGACAATTTTAATTTTAAATGCACATTTCTTATCTGTGCATTTGTCACTTCAGGAGTTCCCGATTGTCCGATCAGCATAATATCAATCAACTTTTCTAATTGTTGAGTGCGAATCTTTTTAAGAGCTCGCGCCTCTATATTTCTGGTCTTGTTCTCATGTAAAGTCTCAACCATATTATCATGAAGAGACAATTCGTCTGAAAGTACAGCTCTACGTGTTGCAATTGTTTCATTTGCAAGCATATCTTCTGTACGCTTTTTCCACTCAGCAATTGCTTTATCTATACGTCGCTGGTTTTTTTCAGGCGGATCAAAGTCAAGTCCAAGAATCTCAAAATAATTTCGTCTGTCCATCGGATAAGTACCTCTCACTATTGTTCATTAATTGCTAACCATGTAGCAACTGATGTTTCTGCACCTGTACGCCCATGCTTTCCTGTATTACTTCCACCAATTTCCTGCGCAATCTTTCCAAAGCTTTGAGTCAATTCGCTCTGGTCAACAAGCATGGAATCAATATCCCCTGAACTTATATCACGTAAAAATTTTTTATCAGCACTACCAAAACCGATTCCCGTAATGTCAATTCCCATACAATGACAACTTTTCGCTTCACTTACTGCTAATGACTGATTCTCCCACATTCCATCTGCAAGGACAATTCCTAGACGTTTTCCATCTAAGCTTCCAAGCATAGATTGAATGTCATTAAATGGATGCCCTGCATTACATACACCTGTCATGCACTCAGTAATTGATCTGATAGATGTTTTGCACTTGTGTAAATTGCTAGTTAAAGGCTGAACTACTTTTGATGAATCAGATACTGCAATAACACCAATTTCAACATCTCCTGGATAATCCTCAAAATTATCAACAAAATGGCACATTGCATTACGAGCATCTTCTATAGGTTTTCCAGACATACTTCCCGAAACATCCACTGCCATTACAACTGACAAGGCTTCTGCGATTGGCTTCATTTCTTGTGGATCAATAGGTCTTCCAAATTTACTCATGTCAGCTGGAACAGCCTCTTCTCTAATAGGCAAATCTGTTGTACCACTTCCCTGACGAGCCTGAACATGAACCATGCCATTTATGTCATAGCTATACTGGATTTTTATTGTTGTAGGATTGTCAGTTCTATCATGGCTAATTCCAGAAACAACATATTTTCCAATAATTTCACAGTCTAACGGTGCTTTTGTTCCTTGTAAAACATAAATTTCTACTTCATTATCTCCACGTGCTGACGTGTAGTAGTGAAATGCTTCTGCACATTTGACAGGTATTTTCTGATTGGCCGGCACGATTGTTTTATTGATATAATGCGTTCCCTCCGCATTTACCGCAATGACACCCATTGCATGTGCAACTACATCAACATGACTCATACACAATGCATTATTTAATGCAGTTTCCTTTCCAACAGTGCCTGGCAAAGTATACTTCTGTGCTTGTTGCGACGCAGTTTTCGACTCCTGTCTCTTAAACTTAAAGAACCCTGAATTGTTGGTGTTTTCTTGTTCAGGTGGTGCCATAGTGATTACGCTGTATTCTGGTAATGGAAGATGTACTTGAATAGCAGCTCCTAATGCAACCGCTTCATCTGGATTTACCTGGACAAGTGGTGTATGACCGCTAATTCTTTTCAAATACGACGACACTTGTCGCATTCTTGTAGAACCACCAACCAAGAGAATATCTGTTATGTCTCTCCATCCGATTCCTAATCCTCTTAGAAGACTTTCACAAAGTGTTCCAGTTCTTTCAATCAAATCTGTTGTACTCTGTTCAAATTCTTCAAGTGATATAGTTGTTGAATACCAACCATAGTTTGGAAGATTAAGTCTGACATTTGCAACATTTCGTGTTGTCAGCTGTTTTTTTATATTTTCCGCATTTTGAATTACAGTTTGATGTATCTCTGGATACTCTGAGATATAGAAGCCTGTTTCACTCTCAATTTTGCTTTCAATTTCTGCACTTAAACGAGCGTCCCAATCTTTTCCACCAAGTGTATGATCTCCTGTAGTCTGTAAAGATTCCATCTGATTGTTTTTCTTCATTTGTACAAGAGTTACATCAAATGTTCCTCCACCAAGGTCATATACCAAAACACGAGCATTTTCACGCCAATGATTAACACCATAGTTCATAGCTGCTGCTGTTGGCTCGTTAATAATCTGGCGAATATTTAAGCCTGCTTTTTTGGCAGCCTTCATGGTTGCTTGACGCTCCTTGTGATAAAAATACGCAGGCACGGTCACAACAGCTTCATCAATCTTTTGATGCGTTACTGCTTCCGCCTCTTCTTTAAGATAACGAAGTAAAATTGCAGATAAATCTTCTGCTGTATATTGTTTCCCATTAAAAGAACAGTATGTATCATTACTTCCCATACTTCTCTTAAACACAGAGGCACATCCAGATTCGCCAGCTTCAAAAGCTTCCTTTGCCTCAGCACCTACAATTATCTCATCGTCCTCTGTAAACTGAATAACAGATGGCGTGATTCTTTCTCCCAATGTATTAGAAACAATAACAGGTTGTCCTTTTTTCTCATCCATCATCGCAACAGCTGAGAATGTAGTGCCTAAATCAATTCCAACTTTTATTCCCATTGATAATCCTCCTAAGTATAATTTTAGCTTTTCAACATATTGCTAATTAGAAAAAAATCCTTTTCGACGAAAAATACGCTATGCGCCACAGACGCATAGTGCATTTTCATTTATTTAACTAAGAATGTTTTATTCGGCAGAAATACTCACCTGATTAACTGCGCTTGTTTCTGCATCAACATCAGATTCCATTCTAAGTGTAGTCTCCACAATTTCACCGGTAGAAAGATTTATAGCCTTTACATATACACCAACTACATCTATCTGGAAAGTAACTTCTATAGGAGATCCCTTTTTTGTGTTAGGAGGTAAAAGCATCTCAAGTTCGCCCAGAAGCTTTACGTTATGTGCCGGATCGGTCTGCTGTGGTTCACCCATGTTATTCACACAAGGTGTAAGGATTTCGTCCTGTGACATATTCTCAAAAGCACGAAGAACAATCTTCTCCATATTATCAGCCGCTGTGTAGTAAGTTTTCACAGCTGTTGCTGGTATAATTTCTCCCATTTTAATTATATTATCAATAATATAATCACCAACTTCATTTAATACACCAGGACCGAAAGAACGAGGAGTCGGAATTACAACATCAAATCTCTTAGAAATACCACTTCCGTGCGATGGCTGAGGTTCCGGGTCAACAGGTTCCGGGTCAACAGGTTCCGGCGAAGGTGCAACCTCTTCTGCTTCTTCAACTAATATACTTGCCCAAATTGCAGCTCCCTTTGCAACTGCTCTATCCGGATCCTCAATCTGCACTTTTCCAGGAAATCTTGCTTCTACTGCATTACGAATCATCGGCATAAATGTAGAACCTCCCACAAGTAACACCGTATCGATTTCAATATTTCCAGCTTTCTGCAGAGTGTCTTCAACGTATGTCATAGTTTGAGCCACTTTATCCGAAGTAAGATTTTCAAACTCTTCACGGGTAATATTAATTGTGGTCATCGCACCATTGACATTTATCTTTACTTTTGCTGTCTCAGCATTACTAAGCTTCTTCTTGATAGTTTCTACACGACTTCTAATCAGCTGACGAGTTTCAACATCAATTTCGTCTGGTGTGAGGCCATTTTCGTCACAGCAAGCCTGAAGAATGTGATCGAAAAGCTTATCATCCCAATCTTTACCACCAAGTTCATCATTGCCACCTGTTGTAATAACAGTAACCTTCTGAACCTCGTTTCCATCGCTATTCATTAACATTTTTACAATAGTAACATCGAATGTACCACCACCAAGGTCATAAACTAAAATAGTTCTTTCTTCTTGGAATTGACGAGCACAATAGCTAAGTGCCGCTGCTGTAGGCTCGTCAATTAAATTTCGAACATTCATACCCGCAAGTTCGCCTGCCTTTCTTGTTGCATTACGCTCTTCAAGACCAAAATACGCAGGACAGGTAATAACAACATCATCTACGGAACCACCCTGCTCTTCAACCATCTCCTTCAAACGGCGAAGAATAAGTGCACTAATCTCGACTGGAGTGTATGTTTTTCCATAAAATTCATAAGTGCGTGCATTAGGTTTTCCAATTTCGCGTTTTACAAACTGGACAACTCTTTCTCCATCTGTTTCAACCATATCTTTGGCACTATTACCAATAACAACATTGTCTGTACTTTCAAAAAATACTGCTGATGCCAAAGTATCACTTGCATCCGCTTGATTTCTAACAACTTCAGGATTACCATTACGATCTAAAGTTGCAATACAAGAGTAAGTTGTTCCTAAATCAATACCATATGTGCTCATATCAATTCTCCTTATCTATGTTTTTTTCTTCGTCTTCCTCAAGAATTTCTTTATCTATTGGGTCTTCACTAACAACAGTTTCCGTAATGATATTCCCTGCTAGCCCCTCTTCCAGATTATTATCCAGATCTGTTGAAGCTTGATCAAATATTTCCTCTTGAATAATAGTAGGATCATATACGTAGACATCTACAAATTCAGGATATAAAACTGTTCTGCCTCTCAAAACGCCCGGTTTTCTGCTTGTTGCTATAGTATTGTGCTTCTCCTGATCAGCAGTAGAAACCTTCTCAATAATCTTTGTGCTTCTTGTTTGTCGAGTGTTTCCCACCTCACTACGAGTTATTTCTGCATCATAATCTATGAGTAAATCTTCCATCTGTTCAAACAATGCTTTGAGATTTTTCTTAGATAAATCTGAGATAGTTTCATCCTCAAGTAAAGTTTGATACTCGACATACATTGAAGCAATTTCTTTTAAAATTGGATTAAATTGTTCTCCGCTTTGTTGTTCTTTCAGTACATCGAGATCCTTTTGCATTCCTTGGCGTACCTGGATTTGGAAGTTCGCATTTTCCCTTAATGTCTGTGCTAGCTGTCTATCATTTTTATCTTGCTTTTCAGTTACCGCAATGAGTATTTCTTCAAATTTTGCAATTTTTTCTACTAAACAGCTATCATTTGAAGTATTTTGATTTCCACTAATCCCCAAAATCATTTTCTCAATGCTACTTCTTGCGGAATCAATTTTAGAAAATACAACTCTATAATCCGGATTCTTACAAGAACTAACTTCTTGCTCTAAATCTGCCACACTTTGATTTAATGACTTTAGTTGCTTTTCAATAGATATTAAAAGCATTTCCGTGGAGTCATGAGACTCCTGATGAACTGTTGGCTGTGGTTTCGGCACCGCCTTCGGAGAAACTTTCCCATCATCTATCCGTGTACCCTGTACAGATGGTTCAGATTCAGATTGAGTATTTTGGAAATTTGGAACCGGTGCTGTACTGTTCTGACTCGAACAAGTTCCACTATCTGTCATTTCTGACTTTAGCTTATTATCTAATGCCATATTTATCTCCTTCCTATTCGTTTATCATATTAGTTTACATAATCAGATCCGCCAACTCCTTATCTGCTAACGGCAACATCCAATCAATTGCATCTGTGACACCCCACGGTTCATATTCACTTCCATCTGGTGCATGTCCCATAGCACTTACAGGGAAATAATGCAAATTTGAAAACTCCGTCTCTAGATTTTCTACTGTTGCAGACAAACCGATATCCATCAAAAACTTTCTGCATTCACCATCACGAGCCTCATCATAACTTGTATATCCATTTTGATTATTCTTGAACACACTCGAAATTTTAGCAGGGCCAATTACCCTTTTAATTTCTCTCACATCAGCCTTTGCTATTAGTACTGCCATAGGTATTGTACATCTCGCATTTGCTTTCTTATGTCCTATAGTAACAAGATAATTTATAAAATTCGTTACCACATCCTCAACCGGCATATCACTAAAGTCCGACATGTCTTCACCAGAGTTGATTCTATCCTCACGAAGATTTCCACTACTGAAAGGATCAATTAAGAATAAAAGGCCATTGCAATAATGAAATTGTTGCTGAAGGATTTCACTTTCTGCCGTAAATCCATCAAACATTTCTCCCGCAATATCATAAATAGAAAACTGACGCTTTATTCCCAATGAACTATTAATTAGCAGCGGGTACATTTGCGAATTAAGCTGCGCTGTAGCAGGACACTCGACACCGCTATACCATTCTTCTAATTCAGCAAAAAATGGCTGATACTGGTCTGAAATTTCAATATCTAAATTTCGATTCTTTCTTAATTTTTCTAAATATTCATGGAAATACGCTGACAGAAATACTGTTTTTCCTGATTTACTTCCACCAATCAACTGAAAGACAAGCTGTCTTGCATCTGACGCAACTAAAGGAGATCCACAATCTGGACAATACGCATCAAGTTTTGATCTACCACTAAGAAAAGTTGATGGAATTTTATGTCCACAAGTACACTTGTGCTTCCATATTCCATATGGTCCTGGAACAAGTTTCTTGTGCTTTGCTCCACATTCAGGACACATGAATGTAGGGATCAAGAATCTACTATGACAAACTGGACAGTCTGATCTAATCTCATTTTTAAGTAAATACAATCTGTCAATTATCCATACGATTATAAAAATAATATAAGTTAATATCATTATTACCGATGTAATAGCTCCATGAATAATTCCGAATACAGCACATAATAAAGAACCAATAACATAAATACATATATCAGCAATAATCAGATATATAACACCATATATTGATTTAATTCCTCCCCATATTCCATCGCTATCGCCCTTAAACCCTTTTGCAATTGTACTAACTTTTTCTCCTGATAGTGCATTTAGTTCAAAAGCTTTTTTAATGGTTCCTGTTAATTGAGCATATCCAGGTCCAAAAAAATAGCTGCGTTTTGCCGGTTCATCATCCTTTTCCCATTCCCAATTTCTAAAATTAATATTTTCTCGCACAGCCTTAATATAGTTTGCAAATGCTGTGAAAAAGCCAACAATTACAGCTACTCCTGCAACTATAACCAAAGCGATTCCACCTACAACAGCACCAAATGGTATCAACACGTAGCATGCAAGATAAATAAGTATAATGGCTACTATTAGTTCAAACATAATTTTTTCCCTCTTCCTTTTTATTTAAAGACTAAGACTTCCTATACCCAAAATGGGATTCGCACCTTATTGGTGTGGGAAGTTTGAGTTAAAGATTTCTTCCATGAGTTCCAAAGTGTACGTATTGCCTTTTATCATTTCAAGAGTCTTACTGTTACTAACAAAATAAGAAACTAATGCTATGCATATATTCCATGGAATTTTTCGCTTCTTTGATTCATATGAATTATAAGTTTGTCTTGAAACACCTATTTTTTCTGCAACTTCTTCTTGTGAAACACCAAGACGAGCACGTAGTACAGGCAAATCATTGACTAGCTGAATACAACATAATTCTTTTTTTGCTTCCATCTCAAATGCTTTCATATTCCCTCCATAGATAAAATTTATGATGCCAGCTTTAAAGTAATTCCTTATCATGATTCTTTATTCGTAGAGTGTTTTACTCTGTGAATTGGTTTTTAAGCAACAAGTCAATGAATAACTATAAATATTATACAACTTGTCACATTATTTGTCAATATGTCGCATTGATATTGTGCAAATTTTTGTCGATTTATACAGAATGCAAATCATTTAATTGTATAAGATGATATATTCGCCGTCAAAAATAGAGTCATGAAAGGATGTGTTGTCATGCCAAGAAAAGGCGAAAATATTTACAAAAGAAAAGATGGACGATGGGAAGGGAGGTATATTAAAGAACGGATAAATGGTAAAGCTAAATACGGATATGTTTTTGCTCATTCTTATAAAGAAGTAAAGGAACGCTTAAGCAAAGCAAAGTCTAATGAAATCACGAAATCTGTTTCTATTGTTACAAGTTCAAATCTAGCTATATGCTCTTTTTCAGATATTGCACAGAAGTGGATCGAGTTAAACCGTTCGCAGTGGAAAAGTTCAAGTTTAGCAAAATATATAAACATCTTGAACAATTACCTCCTCCCCCGATTTGGTCAATGTAATATGCTGGGCATTTCAAGAGAAGCGGTAGCATCTTATATTTCAGAATTGCTAGTTAAAGGTGGGCACTGTGGAACAGGACTTGCTCCAAAAACCGTTAACAGTATTATTTCTGTTATGAAAAATATATTTGAATATGCATCTGTTAATAAGAATTTAAGTCTCATTAGCTTTAAAGGACTAAATGCTAAACAGAATCAGAAACCCATGCGTATTCTAAGCACAACAGAACAAAATAATCTAAATGAATACCTTCTTAATAATCCAGAAAACACAAGTCTGGGAATATTACTAAGTCTGTATACAGGTTTAAGAGTTGGTGAGTTGTGTGCATTAAAATGGGAAGATGTCTCTTTTGACGATAAATGCATTCATGTGCATAAGACAATGCAAAGAATACAGAATCTTAATAGCTCAGATGCAAAAACAGTAGTTATTATTTCAAAACTCAAAAGTGATTGTTCTATCAGAGATGTACCCATACCAAATCGGCTGTTCTCCATAATGCAGGATTATCAAAAAGCACCTGATACATATATTCTCAAAGGAATGAAGAATTTGTATGTAGAGCCACGAACGATGCAATATCGATTTAAAGCTACAACAAGAAAAATAATATCGGCGACAGTCACCTTGAATATATTAAGCTTTCTATTGATAAATTTCTTGCCTGCAGGGATATTTCAAAAGGTTTTGTCAAGTTCAAATGTCCTTACTGTCCTGTTACACACCTGTTCCCTATTACTTGCAAGTCTAAGCTCTGTCCTTCTTGCGGTTACAGGTATTCTATGACATGGACTGAAAAGATTCAAAAGCATATTCTCAATATTGAACACCGCCATGTCCTTTTTACTATCCCTCAAGAATGTAGAAAGTTCTTCTTTTATGACAGATCCCTTCTGTCAAAACTTTCTGCCGCTGTTAACCAGGTATTCAAGTTCATCTTTCACAATATCAGCAGGAAAAGAAAAAGAAAAAACAAAATTTCTGAACATTCCAAATATTACTTTACTGATTCCGATATCGTACATTACGGTCTCATTTCTGTCATTCATACTTTTGGCAGAGACCTGAAATGGAACCCTCATATTCATGCCATTGTTTCATTAGGAGGATTCAATAAAAATCTTAAGTTCAAGAAAATGAGATACTTCAACGTTGACACTATTGCCGGGCAATGGAAATACCACGTCCTTAAAATTATTGAAAACGGCAGCTATCCCAGCAGGAAGATTGAGAAAGCCGCTAAAAATACTGATACAAAGCTTTACAAGGAAAACAAAAGGTTTTTCTTTAACGTTGGCAATGGTGATATTAACAGCACAAAAGGTATTATCAAATATCTTGGACGATACCTTGCACGTTCTCCCATTGCTGAATACAAGATTACTGACATTACTGACAAGGAGGTTACTTTCTTTTTTAATGACCTGGCTAATGATAAAAAGAAAACTTACATTACTATGTCTTCTGAGAAATTTATTTCCCATATTTTAATTCATCTGCCCCCTAAGAACTTTAAGATGGTAAACCACTACGGATTTTATTCAAGGCATATTTCTGACAGGCTTAAAGAAGCAATTGATGCTTTCAGGAAAAACATTGCCGTGTCAAGATATTCATTTTATCAAAGGCAGATGTACAAGACTTTTGGGATGAATCCTTTTTACTGTCCAGTATGCAAGGTTAAAATGATTGTATGGGAATTTTATCATTACAGATATCCACCACTCAAAAAATACTATTAATATTTTATTAATCCAACTAGGTTGGATATTTTTTCGTAGACATTTATATATTTATTTGACAAAAAAAGAGGAAAAGAGGCTGACGCCTCTTTTAAAATTTATCAAATATATCAGTAAATGCCTAAAAAATATGAATTTAATTTCCTTAAAATTAAAAAAACTAACATAAATGTTAGTAATTTAAAAA
>ERZ773066.385-NODE-385-length-26002-cov-3.303542_pt1 | contig 26002 bp, 31 predicted proteins | sample MGYA00580573_ERZ773066 | MGnify/ENA primary metagenome ERZ773066 (study PRJEB29015, sample SAMEA2738128) | human oral metagenome | biome: human oral; feature: human-associated habitat; material: saliva | place: China | collected 2203 ... | reverse complement strand
ATGGTGAAGGGCTCCTTTCTCGGATGCCTCGTATCGTGGTTGAGTACGATACTGATGCTGGCAGAAAGACCTTCTATGATAACCAGCTCCCGCACCGTGGCTTTGACGGCCATATTCGCGTTGGCAATCATGATGGTGAGTCTACTTCCAAGGCGGGGGCATATGTCAATGCGCGTAATTCCACTTTGGAGAACCTGTTGCCATTGTTTGAATTGTCTCCGGAAACTGTCATCTTTGGTGGCTGGGATTCCACCCGAAGCAAGAACCAGCTGAGGATTCCGTCCGTTCTGGTTGGGGAAACCTATGGTGTTTTGGCTGATCAGAAGGATGACCCTGCAATTCATCGTGCGGGTGGACGCATCGACCCGGTTGGCGCCAGTGTGAATGTGAGTAATAAGGCTGATCGTGCGAAAATCATCGGAGATAGCATCGATTTAAGTGATGCCACAAAGAATAAGTTTGAAGGATCGGGTAAGGGTTCACTTATTGGTTTGGGCGCTATTCCTCCGAGCGCAAAAAAAGAATTGTTAGACGGTGTCTCCGTTCGTAATGTCATCTCCACTCGTGTACTAAGTTTCGCTACTGTGCGTACTTTCCACTTCGGTAAGGGGGCTGAGGGAGACGCGGCGATTCGGGCTCTTATCATCGCGGTTCTTCTGCGAGACATCGCTGGCTATGATGAGAATCCCTTCATTCGTGCGAACTGTTTCCTTGCAGAGAAGGGTAAACCTGTTGTCGTGTTGAACAAACGATATGGTGAGAGGGAGGAACTGGAGCCACTTACCGCTGAAGCTGCCGAGAGACTTCTAGAAGAGGCTTACGCGCAGGCTCATGAAAAGGCTGGAATTACCTGGGAGGGTCAGGAGTTCCTTGTTCAAGGCAATCCTGCGGTTTTGGCCAATGCTTCCGCTGAAGAAGATTCAAAGGCTGCCTGATATGTCCTTTGCTATATCGGCTTATTTTCCGCTTGGGTTTTATCAGGGTAGTGATTCCGGCGGAAAGCCGGAACCATACCCCTCGCCTAACCGACTGTATTCCGCGCTCGTCTCTACGGCTTACTTGACATTCGGTTTCGAAAAGCATGCGGTCGATTCCAGCCTGACAGATGAACAAATTCACGATGCCCTAGCTTGGCTTGAGGGGAACCCTCCTCAAGAAATACTGTTTCCACGTATTGTCAAGGCTGGAAGTGATGCGATTGCATACAGGAATAAGGGCTATGTTATCGATGCGAAAAAGAAGAATCCTCAAGATAAGATTTCTTCAGCCAACGCATCTATTGCCACGGCTTATATGCAAGAACCAGAATCCGGAATACTACTGACTTGGAAATGGGATGAGAATCCTTCCATTGAGATCGCACGAACGCTTGATTCCTTATGCAATGAGGTTCCCTACTTGGGCGAGGCCTGTTCGGTTGTAGAACTACAAACGCATGAGAATTATGTTCTTCCGTACGATGCTCTAGATAGTGTGTGGACGTTGTCTTCGGAATCGGCATTGAAAGGCGTTTCCAGAAGGAATCGTTCTTTTTCGGTTCCGAAGGAAGGTCGTCTTGAAGATTTAAAGATGGCTTTTGCCACGGTGAATCCAACTTCTAAAGGTAAAAGGAAGGACCTTAAAGTCAGTTTTAAGGAGGATGAACAGAATTTCCTCAATGAATATCTTCCGCTGCAAACGGAAGGTCATGCCAGATATAATCCGCCATCGTCGCAAGAGGGAAGCGCTCTCAAGGCTCCGTGGCCAGTGGCGTTTTACCTTGAAGTGGAGGAGATTGACGGTAAATGTGACGAAGACGGTAAACCCGTTTGGGAACCGGATGAATCAACATTCATTGGCTGGGCCGTTGCTTTACATCGATTCCTTGTGAAGCAATGGGGTATTGATCCCTCTCCGATGCTAATAGGCAAGTATGCTCCTGGCATTGACAGGCCAGCGAACAATGTGGCTATTCAGATTTTTGACTCTGCATTGAAAAATCAATATGCGCATGAGCTGCGGGAAGATATTTCTGAGATGGGGCCAGGGTTCTTGATTATGGTTCCTCGCAACATGCCGCAATCTGATATTCAAAGACTTCAGAATATTTGTAGGCAAGTAAAAGGTAAGACATTGTACTACACGTCGAATGAGACTACCCTACGTCTGGGCGCATTCACGACGATTGATGCCGAGCATTTATGGAGACCTGCGGTTGAGGGTATGTGTCGTTATTGGACACCGCGACCTTTTGCAATAGCGGAAACTCGCATTATTCCAGACATACGGCACGGCCGTAAATGGAAAGTGCGTGAGGATGTTTGTCTGGCGTTAGGGCATGTTTGGCGTGATCAGTATGTTTCGCGATTGTCGAATGACAATCGAGAGGAGCGCTACTGGGATCTTGTGGATGCAGTGAAAGCAAAGGGATCGAATTTTCGTGTCTTTGATTGCAGAGCCGTCCATCGTGTCAATATGTCGGATTATGTGCATCATGCGAATGCGTCCAATATCCTTCGTGGTGTGAGTGCACTAATTGCGATTTCTGATGATGCAAAATCATTGGATTGTGCAGCTTTGGCTATTGGGCAGAGCCGTCATTTGGGTGGTGGCTTCCTCATACCGATGGACTTTTCCGTAAGTGCACTTAAATCAGATGAATGTTTTGGAAAAGGGGCTCCGATATGGTTGAAATGAGTTCGAGTCAACAGCAGTATCTGACTGCGAAGTTTGAGGATTTTATTGCTACCGTCCGCCCCGGAGAGGCTGGTCAACCAGCTCGTAAACCGTATCAGTGGCAAATTAGACTGATGCTTTATGTCGTTGAGCATGGTCGTTGGCCACAGAGTATTGGTGCTCCAACCGCATCCGGTAAAACCAGTGTGATTGATATCCATGTTTTTCTTAATGCGATGGCTGGCATCGCTTCCGTTGCCGGGAGTGAGGATGCACAAGAGCTCGGCGGTCTGCCACTGCAACGTATCCCGCGTCGTCTGGTACTGACGGTGAATCGTAGATCTCTGGTCGATGATCAGTTTGAAGAAGCGGATATGCTACGGGATAGATTGCAGTCTGACGATCACTCTGATGACGGTCTCCGTTTGTATAGGAGAGGTCTGGATTTACGTTCTGCGGTCGATGATGGTCTTGCGCAAGAAAATAAATCCCTTCGTATGATTACTGCCGAGCTTCGGGGTGGCATTAGCCCTAATCGTGAATGGCGTTATTATCCACAAACTTGCGCAGTGATTTGCGCGACACCCGATATGTTTGGTAGCCGTCTATTGTTCCGTGGATATGGGACCAGTAGAACAATGCGCTCCATGGAAGCTGGTCTTCTGGCTTACGACACGGTGTTGATTGCGGATGAGGCTCACTTAAGTCGTCAACTGTTAGAAACCGCGTGCCAGGTCTCACGTATCGAAAATATGGCTGAAACGCCACTCTCTTCTCAGGTGACGCCTTTACAGGTTGTGGAGACCACTGCGACCCCTGCATCGGGGAACGCCGAAGAAAGAGTCGGAGTTTTGGAATCGGATTTCGAAGTCGATACAGCGCTTGCCCGGCGTCTCAACAATCCGAAGTCGGTCTTCACGAATTTCGATTTTGAAAAAGACAAGGACGTAATAGACGCGATTGTTGCACAGTGCATTGCTTTGATCCTATCGAATATCGAGGCCGATAAGTCAAACGATTCGAATCCTCACGTGCTTGGCTGTATCGTGAATACGGTCAAGAATGCTAAGGTTGTTGCCAAGGAGCTTGAGCGGCAATGCAAAAAGCATGGAATTAATCGACCTGTTGATGTCTATATCGGGCCAATGCGCGCTTTTGACAAGTGCCAAATTGCCAGAAAGCTCCATTCTTTACCCTATCTTAAGCCAGATGATGCCCCTTGTTGCATTATTGGTACACAAACTTTGGAAGTCGGTGTAGACGTTGATTTCACAGATATGGTAACTGAAATTGCACCTGGCTCGGCATTGGTCCAAAGGTCTGGACGTGTAAACCGTCGTGGATTACGGTCTGAGGGTTCTGTATATGTATTTGGACTTGATTTGCAGAAGCTCACCGAAAAAAAACAGGCCTCCGCTCCCAGGACATATTCGCCCGACGATATCCGGAAAACATGGGAGTGGTTGGCATCTTTGCCTAAAACCAATTCCGAGAAACCTGATATTAGTGCATGGTCCGTGTATCGCTCTGCGTTAAATGGACAGCCAATTCCGGGAGAACAGCCGCGTAGATTGCTGTTCCAGCGGCTAGAGCCGTGGGATGTAGAGAATCTTTCCTCAACGGATGAAGATTTATGTGCTGACATTAGTGAAGAATATCTCCAACAAGGACGGTCTGATCTCAATCTTTGGCTACGTGACAACCTCGAATTGGATACACCGGACATCAACGTTGCAGTGCGTCATCTGCCGTGGGATGATGCGTTGGCTATTGAGCTGCTAGAGGTGACTCAGCCTGAAAATGATGAGCTATTTCCTGTCGGAAGATGGCGTAGCTTTAATTATCTATTCGATAAGATGAATAAACGAAGTGATAGGGTGGAAATCTCCGTTGCCATTGATGATGAGGGGATAGAAAGAAAATACTCTGTCAGGCTACCTCACAGAGTGTTCAGATATCGAGCATCTGAACCTGAAAATCATCGTGTTGTATGTCTGCACGAGGGTACAACGAATACGGTTAGATCGGGCGATGTGCTCATTCTTGACGATTTTGCAAGGGTCTTTTCCAAATTCTCTGGAGATATTGCCATTTTTGATCCGGAGGAGTCAGATACATCTGAAGACATATTCAACCAATGTGATTCCTCCACCTTAGTGACGTCGTATGATTCCCTAAATTCCGGTGAGCCGAAGGTTGCTGAAGCATTTCGGCGACTTCAAGAACTTGAAGAAGGGGATTTTGTGAATATTGATGAAAAAACTGAGAGAATGCAGGAAGATCTTCGTTTACTCCGTATGAAAGCGGTGGGAGCATCATTCTTGGCAGAACGCACGCGGGGAGAGGCATATTCTTTAGTCTGGTATCGCCGCGAAAAACCCGATGTTCCTTACGAGGATAATAAAGGTAGGGTAATTCCGCATGATGTTCAGTGGCTCGTAAGCAGTGCACAGAGTGATTCATTGGATTCCGAGTCAAATCAGGAGATTCTGTCAACAAGAACGACGAATCGAACCTTGCACTTGGGAGGTGTTCCGAGTGGAATGGGTGAACCTCAACGATCAGACGGACATCAGAATCATGTGGCTCAACGAGCGCAAGCGCTCGGTTCTCTTATTGGACTTGATCCCGCCATCGTTGAAGACCTGCGTATAGCCGGAAATTTCCACGATGAAGGTAAGAAGGACGAACGTTTCCAAAGAATGCTTCGGTATGGTCATCAATCCTCGGCAGATGCTGAGCCACTGGCCAAAAGCCTCTTCCAATCACGTTCGTGGGAGCAAAGGTTTCGTAATACGTACCAACTTCGCGGTTGGAGACATGAGCAACGCTCCGTTGCCGAGTTCCGGTTTGCATGCGAAACATACATACAACTGGAATCAATGGATGAATTCGATAAGCAGTTGGTCCAGCGACTTATCGGTACGTCACATGGGCATGGCCGCTCGACGTTCCATTATGGAACGGCATATCTGCTTCCTCAAGCGGGAGGAGCATCACGTGATGCGAACCCCAAGCTGAACGATATCTCGGATAGGTTGTTTGAGATGGGTGAGTGGGAAACCCTAGTTGACCGAACAAGTCAACGGTATGGTTTCTGGGGTATCTCGTATCTCGAGGCATTGCTCCGTGCGGCTGACATTACTTGCTCGAAGGAAGGACAGTGATGAGCGCTAAATTTTCGGCAGATGCCTCAGATGCATTCTCTCATTTACTTATGGTTGGACTGGCTTCGATTCTTGAGGATGATGATACCGCTCGATGCTGTCGATTCCGTTGGCTAGATACTTTGCGCGCTTTCGAGTTCGAAACCAGCGATGAGCTGAACATTGATCAGATGGCGGCAATCATTAGTGAACATGCAAAACGATGGGCGCGATCCTTGCCGTTGAATTCTGAAGATGATTACACCATTGTCTCGGAATCGAACACTTCAGGTAAGACCTTGCATGCGACTATGTCTCCGAGACTGAGCGGTCTAAGCGTCCCATGTGGATGGCGCAAGCTGCAAAAAGATAGGGAAGCCGCGATTGATTCCATGCGGACGTTTGGTGACTATCGTTATTTCGGTGCACTTGGTCAGCCTTCATACTGGTCAGGTGAGCAAAGCCACAAGTTACGCTCTGATTTCGGCGCTTCTCGTTGGGAAATGGTGACACGTAATCGCGGGCAAGAATTCATTGGTGGACGATTGTTGCCTCTATCTCAGTGTGTTGCGGCGCGATCTGTTGAGAGTATTCGTGATGGGCTACTCGGAACGAAGATCGAGGATGAAATCGGTAATAATAAATCGACAAGTCGTGCGGCGACAGGACTTCATGCTCCCGCTAAGACCGATAATGCGAGGGCATGGTGTGCGCTGATGGGGGTCGCTGCCTTTCCCACACGTGTAACAACACGAGGGGATGACATGGCTCGTGATAGCAGTGCGGCGCTATTCCAGATTAAGGGACCGGTACGGTTCGCGATTCTGCCATTGTTTGATCAATATTGGACTACGGCAAAATACCGTTCCGTTGTTCGTAGCGAAGCGCTTGCGAGATTCGGCATTCAAAAGATTCTTTCCACTGATACTGAGATGCAATTGGTGGACGTTTCATCTGATTGGCTTGAAGAGAAAGGTGTTGCTGCATGTTGCATCTTCAACCAATTTGTTTCAGATAATGCCAGTGCTCCGGAACGCTGGCTGGAACAGGGAGAAATAATTCCAGTACAGGTGCTGGAGTAGCGATAACGGAGGAAACCATGGATGATGACCCCATTCCAATCAGTCTGGTAGCCAATTACATGTTCTGCCCACGCAGAGCATGGCTGGAATCAGCAGGAGAAAAAGTCGATTCTGCTCAAATTGAGCAGGGAACATACGATCATAGAAAGATTGATCGTTTCGATAAAGTTCCTGATGCGGATTCCTATCAGGCGGTGAATATTAGGCATGAGGGATGGGGCTTATCCGGGAAACTAGATGCGGCACGTATGACGGATGACGGTGTAATCATTCGTGAATACAAAGCTACCCCCGTCAAACGAGCCATGATTATCACTGATGCGATGAGAACCCAGCTTGCTCTTCAAGCTGCATGTTTGGAAGACATGGGTTTCCATGTTGCAGGAACGGAAATCTTTTTCACAACACATCATCGGCGTGTTGATGTGGAATTAGATGAAGAAGATTTCGAAAACGCTCGTAGAGCGGTAGAGGAGACTCGTGCGCTGATTAATCAGGATCGTGCGCCGGAATCGTTAGAAGATAGTGCGAGATGTTTTCGATGTTCACACGTAGGCATTTGCCTTCCGGAAGAGCGGAAACTTTGTGCAGTGCAACACCGCATTATGGTATCCTCTCCTGACAATCAAGTTACTCATCTCGCTACTCCTGGAGCTAAAGCCTTTACTCGAGCGGGGAGAATGATCGTTCAAAAGAATGGTGAAGAACTTGCTTCAATACCTCTCGATACCATTCAGGGATTGCAAATATACGGCAATACAGATTTGTCAAGTGGTTTGATTCGTGAGCTCTTGTGGCGAGATATATCGATTGTGTGGTGCAGTGGCTCAGGGCGCATGTATGGATGGTCGGTGCCATCATACGGACCAAACGGTGATCAACGGGTGGAACAGCATGTTGCTTCACATGAAGGTAGATTGGGATTGGCTCGAGAGTTTATCATTGCGAAGGTACATAATCAATCGGTATTGTTACGGAGGTCTGAGGCGGATAATTCGGTGTTACCACAGTTGCGTCAGATTGAAAAGCAAGTGGGTAACGCGAATAGATGGCAGGATGTTTTAGGCTTAGAAGGCGAGTCCGCAGCTTTGTATTTTTCGCAATTTGGGCATCTGATTAAGGAAGAAAAGCGAAAGAATTGGCAGTGGGCTACCCGAATGCGCAGACCGGCTCCCGATCCATTAAATGCTTTGCTTGATTTTACCTATACATTATTACTGTCGGATTGTACACGAGCCCTAATATCGTGCGGGCTTGATCCACATGCTGGCTTTTTACACAGTAGTAAACGAAATAAGCCAGCACTATCTCTGGATTTAATGGAAGAATTTAGAGCTCCGATAGCGGATTCAGTTGTTCAGACAGTGGTTAATAACGGTGAAGTCAGTATAAAAGGTTTCACTAATGCGCTTGGGTCGGTAAGAATGACTGATAGCACACGCAAGGCAGTTGTCAAAGCGTATGAAAGACGAATGTCTACAGAGATTACTCACCCGTTATTCAAGTACAAAGCTACGTGGCGTCGAGTGGTTGAAATCCAAGCTCGAATGATTTTAGGCTATCTAGATGGGACACAGGCCAGCTATCGAGGAATTCGAATAAGGTAGAGGAGTCCTGAATGAGTGATGAAAAACGCAGTTATCTTGTCGCTTATGATATCAACGATGATCGCCGGCGTAGTCATGTGGCAAAAATACTGCAACGCTGCGGTGAACGATTGCAATACAGTGTGTTTTTGCTAAGAGTGCGTCCATCAAAGATGCTTCAGATTCAGAATCTGCTTGAGTGTGAAATTGATGGATCCTGTGATTCCGTGGTTGTTTGTTTCCTTGGGAAAGAGGAACAAGCGAAAGATGGGATGAACTTTCTTGGCAGGCGTGGGTATAACGATTTGGATATTCCTACTGTCATTTAGCGGTTTTATCACATATGGAAATGTTGTTTGAAAACTAAAGAGTGTGTCATGCTGATTCTTGATATGCGAGAGCTGAATCGGTGGAAATGTAAAGTGGTAGCGCTCGCACCATATAGGATAACGACTCATATGTGTTTGCATCGTAAATGATGGTTGTTCAAGTGTGTGACTACAGCGAGTTCTCGCAAACCTCTTGATTGAGCTAATCGATAGGCTGAGTTAGAATGAGGCCATTCCTGAGCAGTAATGCTCAGGACTTCATTGAGGAAGCAAACGCGACACGCCGAACGGTATCAAGATGTAGCTATTCCTGAGCAGTAATGCTCAGGACTTCATTGAGGAGAGTTCGCCTGTGAGGTCTGCGCCGCATTGGTCGCCAATTCCTGAGCAGTAATGCTCAGGACTTCATTGAGGATCACGTGCGGACAATCCCAGCGCGTCATACTCAGACATTCCTGAGCAGTAATGCTCAGGACTTCATTGAGGAAATCTGTCGCTGGGTGATTGCATCACCCCGACTGGCATTCCTGAGCAGTAATGCTCAGGACTTCATTGAGGATCGTCGGCAACATCGCGATCAATGTCGGCAATGCTTCATTCCTGAGCAGTAATGCTCAGGACTTCATTGAGGATAAACTAAACACGGAGGAGACTTGAATGCTTAAAGCATTCCTGAGCAGTAATGCTCAGGACTTCATTGAGGAATAATCAGACGATATCCGTCCGCGCGTAGCCTGGCAAATTCCTGAGCAGTAATGCTCAGGACTTCATTGAGGATCTCCTTGGAGTCCGCCTCCGTCAAAGAAAACCCTCCATTCCTGAGCAGTAATGCTCAGGACTTCATTGAGGAGGGATGAACCGCCTCACCTCGACACGAGGCTATGTCAATTCCTGAGCAGTAATGCTCAGGACTTCATTGAGGAGGTTCTCGTGCTGGTTCTGGCGCAGCACGATTATGGACCGATTCCTGAGCAGTAATGCTCAGGACTTCATTGAGGAGTGATGAAAACCCAGTGCTTCGCCGAATATGCGCGCATTCCTGAGCAGTAATGCTCAGGACTTCATTGAGGAATGTTTGCCGAACGTCCCGACATAACGGACGCACATTCCTGAGCAGTAATGCTCAGGACTTCATTGAGGAGCACAGGCGCAGCTGGGCACACAGTATGCGAGCGAAGATTCCTGAGCAGTAATGCTCAGGACTTCATTGAGGAGATAAGACCGACAATTACGGCCTTAACCTCTACGGCATTCCTGAGCAGTAATGCTCAGGACTTCATTGAGGAGGGAGCGACGATAGCCTTCGCTGTCTTCACGGAAAATTCCTGAGCAGTAATGCTCAGGACTTCATTGAGGAAGCTTCGTCGCGTCGCCCTGATTGCGCAGCAATCCATTCCTGAGCAGTAATGCTCAGGACTTCATTGAGGAAACATGATCCCCGTCGACCCCCTGACCCATAAACCATTCCTGAGCAGTAATGCTCAGGACTTCATTGAGGAGGGAAAATGTTGTCGTACGTGTCGTGCATCGGGATATTCCTGAGCAGTAATGCTCAGGACTTCATTGAGGAGAGTGATGTTATCGTGCATCCTTTGACTGCTTTGAATTCCTGAGCAGTAATGCTCAGGACTTCATTGAGGAGCATCCTCAAGCACAAGGACGCCGTGCCCACCCATTCCTGAGCAGTAATGCTCAGGACTTCATTGAGGATCGGTGCTCGAACTGTCCGGATGTGACGGAAGCCCCATTCCTGAGCAGTAATGCTCAGGACTTCATTGAGGAGTCGTCGATGGCCTTGTCCAGCTTCGACGCGTTCACCCTCCATTCCTGAGCAGTAATGCTCAGGACTTCATTGAGGATCGGCGATGACATACGCCCACATCCCGCACCATAGGGCATTCCTGAGCAGTAATGCTCAGGACTTCATTGAGGACACAACGACCAGCACATCGCGCTGCCCGAGGAGATATTCCTGAGCAGTAATGCTCAGGACTTCATTGAGGATCATGAAGTCGAATACCGGCACCCTACTGGCTACTGCATATTCCTGAGCAGTAATGCTCAGGACTTCATTGAGGAAGGTCGAGCCATTCGCGCAATGCGTGGCCTTGTGACATTCCTGAGCAGTAATGCTCAGGACTTCATTGAGGACCGTCCAACCGTCTGGGAACCCCTGAAGTCGTTCGATTCCTGAGCAGTAATGCTCAGGACTTCATTGAGGACCGTACCATTACAGGGAGGAATATGCCGCGAAGCATGTTATTCCTGAGCAGTAATGCTCAGGACTTCATTGAGGAAGACGGCGGGCGGCGTCCAGGAGCAGGCTTTCGCATTCCTGAGCAGTAATGCTCAGGACTTCATTGAGGAGACAATCATCTGGAAGCAGATCAAGATTATAGTAGCCATTCCTGAGCAGTAATGCTCAGGACTTCATTGAGGAGAGAAGAATCATGCTCACACAGCGACAGGCACTCATTCCTGAGCAGTAATGCTCAGGACTTCATTGAGGACGTTGTGCACGTTGACCATGTATCGTCGGTTGTCCGATTCCTGAGCAGTAATGCTCAGGACTTCATTGAGGAAGCGACAGGCAGGTCGATGATGGCGCGGCGCATGTCATTCCTGAGCAGTAATGCTCAGGACTTCATTGAGGAGCGATGAATTCACCATCGCCCAGTTCCGAATCGTCATTCCTGAGCAGTAATGCTCAGGACTTCATTGAGGAGCTTACCGAGATTACCGCTGGCACGGACATTTCCAAATTCCTGAGCAGTAATGCTCAGGACTTCATTGAGGAGAAGAAAAATGGGGCTTCTACAAACACCATCTTTCAGATTCCTGAGCAGTAATGCTCAGGACTTCATTGAGGAGCTGGGCAATCCGCCTACGGCAGTAACCAACCGCAAATTCCTGAGCAGTAATGCTCAGGACTTCATTGAGGAGACGAGCCTGCCTGACCTACCGATCAACCGGCGCATGACATTCCTGAGCAGTAATGCTCAGGACTTCATTGAGGACGCGACGTCGTCGAATGGGGCAGCGCGGCGCAGCGTATTCCTGAGCAGTAATGCTCAGGACTTCATTGAGGACTGGCGCAGACCGGCAAGGACGCCGAGAAACATTTCAAATTCCTGAGCAGTAATGCTCAGGACTTCATTGAGGAAAGGACTAGGCATGAAGGACGTGCTTGACCCTCAGATTCCTGAGCAGTAATGCTCAGGACTTCATTGAGGAATGACGCAAGGACGCTATGCGGCTTTTGAAAAAGATTCCTGAGCAGTAATGCTCAGGACTTCATTGAGGATGATCGGCACATGCCCACACTGCGCACGCCAGTTGCAAGATTCCTGAGCAGTAATGCTCAGGACTTCATTGAGGACGGCCCGTCTTCAATGACACCGTGCGGACAGGGATCTAATTCCTGAGCAGTAATGCTCAGGAATTCATTGAGGCAAACTGCATACCAGCTGCATATGAAGTGCGTATAGATTCTTGGACAATAATGTTCAGGCTTTCATTGAGGAACGTATTTCCTGTTCATGGGCACCCTGAACTAGATGTTTCTGAACGGCAATGCTCAGGTTTTCTGGGACCGACCGGCGTGCAGATTGCGTGCGTCGTGGTCAAATCTCCTGAGCATTGTTGCTCAGGCTTTCATTGAGAACGAGGCCACAGTTGATGAGGATGCTTCACATTCGGATTCAGTGGGCTCGTCATGCTGTGCTAGCACTGGATGCATCCCATAAATTGGAGTGCCTCATCCAGTTGAGCGGTTAAATCTCCGTCCAGCTCAGCAAAGAGACAAACCTCGATAAAGGCTGCAGGGCGATTAACGCGGCGTACTCTTCGTGGAGTGCATCAATGCGGCAGACAGGCATTTTCATGCCTCGAGGTTGTTCATTTAACCAATTCAGCCAGAATTACACAAACGCAGAGCTCACCCATGCCTCGTCTTGAAACACTCTTCGTCACCATTAATACCTAGAAAAGGAAATGGTCGGGATATGGAACCCGATCCAGACAAATACCATTCCTCAACGAATAGGCTCATACGTGGCGTGGCGTAACCGCGTCCTGCGGGCTGCGCTACACTGGGGTGCGGCTCGTCATCTCGATGAGAGGACGAGCACGGTGATGGCGAGTATGAGCATAGTCGCATGCGTCATGTTGCTCCTTTCCGCTAGCGGGGCTCCTGCCGGTTTTGCTGGAACCGGCAGGAGTTTTCATATGTCTTACTGTATACGTTTGTTAGTGAAAGTCAAGTATCCTTTTTAATCCAACACATACAAATACTATGTAAAACTTCATTGGGCTTGAATCATACGATGAAATGCACTCCCATCTGTTGAACGTTGTAAGTCAGGGCTCGATCACTAAGGTGCAAGGGATCATATCCGAGATTCCTTGGGGGTGTTCCTTTGAGTTTTCTTGGTTCTCCTACTTTCTGTCCATTCCCCAAAGCGCTCTTTCTGCACTTAATTCCGGCGTCACCAGTTATGGCAATCCCAAACATGTACCGTGATTGTAAACAAGTACACGGCTTGCGACATTTACCCCCTCACAACCCCAGCCACTTACGCAAGTCAGCGATTTCGGCATCGCAGATGCCATGGCCCATGCCGGGATACTCGAAATATGTGAGATTGCCGGTCTGCTCGAGTTTGGCCCGTGCGGCGTGCTGGTCCGTGGCAGGAATCGTGCGATCCTCACGTCCATAACACAATGCAAACCGTGTGCAGCCGGTAACGGGTGCAGAGCCTTCTTCACCTTTGAACGACGGGCTCATCAGTATCGCGGCGCCAAACAAATCGGGGTGTTCCAACACCATGCGGTACGACAGATAGCCGCCTTGCGAAAAACCGATCAACACCTTACGGAACCGTACGTACGAGGGCGAGCGCAGCAGTTCGATGACGGCGTCGCCAACATCATGGCATTCGCGGCGGCGTTCTTCCGTGGAGCAGCCGTCGGGGTACCAATGATTGTTGCCGATGAACGGTCTGCTGTATGTGCCGCGGAATGACATGTAGTTCGGTTTATGGTCGGAGCCGTCGTAGAGTGCTTCGATGATGCGGATCATTTCGGTTTCGTCGTTGCCGAAACCGTGGAATCCTAGGAACAGCAGGTTGTCGTCACTGCCGAAATCGATGTTCGTCACCGTTCTTATGCGCATATGCGTCTCCCTTGATTCTGAAGATTCCTGATACCATCAGCTTATATGCAGGCCAATGGATGGCGTTCCAACGAATGGCAGTCCAACCGTTACGCATGCGGTCGGCGTAATCGTAGCGCCCGACTTATCATGAAAGCTGTTTCACCACGCGAGGCCGTTCTACGGCAATGCAAAACGTATGAACAAGCGTGCGAAAAAACATGCGGAAAGGCGGTGCTGCATGAGGAAGTGTATGGCGTCACAGGATTTCCCGAATGACATATTGTCCGGTTCGGCCGATGAGGCGGCCATTGGATTGCTTGGCTGTCTGTTGATCCGTGAATTCGATGATGGCGGTATCGCGGCCGCCCGCATCGTGGAGACGGAGGCCTACGATCAGAACGATCCGGCAAGTCACGCCTTTCACGGCAGAAGCGAACGCAATGCGGCGCTGTTCGGCCCTTCCGGACGCGCATACGTCTATATCTCCTATGGCATGCATCGCTGTTTCAATGTCAGTGCGGGGGATGACGGCTTCGGCGCGGGAGCGTTGATTCGTGCTGTTGAACCGGTGCGGGGCGTCGAAATCATGCGGGAACGGCGGTTTGCGAATCGGAGCGGCAGCCGCACAACCGTCGGCAGTCGCAAGGACGTCGATTTGACGAACGGTCCGGCAAAACTGTGTCAGGCCATGGGCATCGATCTGAAACTGTACGGGCATGACCTGAGCACGGCTCCATTGTATTTGGAACGCAATGCCCTGCTGGAAGGCGAGCGTATCGCGGCGTCTCCGAGAATCGGCATCAGCAAGGCGGCAGAGCGGCTGCGCCGATTCTTCATCGTGGACAATCCTTACGTTACGAAAAGTCCGTTGAACAGACGCAACACATTACTTGCAGGCTGAAGGAACATACTTGCAGGCTGAAGGAACATACTTGCAGGCTGAAGTAGAGTCAGCGTCGCCTGCCCGAAGGGTGGTGGAGGAGTGCGGCGCGGCCCGTCAGCTGTTGAGAAAATCGGGAATGGCTTCGGCTGCGGCGTAGCCGGCGCGGTACATGCGTTCCAGTCCTTCGAACGATTTGCTCAACGTGCTCAGTCCGTATAGGCTTTCCGGCGCGAGGATGAGCACACGTCCGTCCTTCTCATACTGTTTGGCCAATGCGACCTCGTCGTTATACGTCCGGTAGCGGTTCAGCAGGCGTTCGGCCGCAGCCGGATGAATATGTTTCAGGATTCTGGCCGGCCCGATGTCTTTCTTCTGCTCGCGAAGCACATCCTTCAGCCGGGTGAGGACCACGACCACACGGTCGTAGCCGTCGTCCAGCGCTTTCTGCACCGGCACCGGGTCAGCGATGCCGCCATCGTAATACGGTATGCCGTCGATCACATACGGTTCGCAGGCGACCGGCACGGCGGAAGAGGCCTTCATGATGTCGAAATTGTCGTAGCCGACATCCGACTTGTCGAAATATTTGGCCGAACCGTCTTCCGCATTGCAGGCGACGACGGTGAAACCGGTCGGATTCGCCTCGAAGGCTTCATAGTCGACCGGATATTCGCCGTCATGATTGCTCAGCGTGCTGTACACATAGTCTAGGTTGGCGAAATTGTGATTTCTGATGTAACTGTCGAAGCTGGCATATTCCTTACGGAACGCATACTCCGTGTAAAACTTATGGTTGCGTCCATGTTGCCCGGCGATGAAGGAGACCATGTTCGCGCTGCCTGCGGAGACGCCATAGCAGTGGTCGACGCTGATGTCGTCCTCCATCATGCGATCCATCACGCCCGCTCCGAAGATTGCCCGGAAGCCACCGCCAACATCGATCATCGCCGTCTTGTTCGTCATGGATGCCGTCCTTTCGTCCGTTCCCACGACTTTACGCGCGTATTGGGGACATTCGCGTTCAGCGATGAAGAAGAGCTTCGGCTAATTCGGCAATTCGTTCGGAAGTGTCGGAATTGGCGAGTTCGATTCCGCCGACGGCTTGGTCCGGAGCGAGTTTGCCCAATGATTCGAGAACGACGCTCAGGTGACGGACGGTACCCTGGTTGCCATCGATGATCGCAGCGGAATCCGGCAGCAACTCGCGGAAATAATCACGATAAAACACGAAATGCGTGCAGCCAAGCACCACCGAATCAATCGTTGACAGATCATACCGGTCGAAATAATCATGCAATGTGCGCATCACCAGATCATGATCGTCGAGTCGGCCCTGTTCGACGATCTCCACCAAACCGGGGCAAGGTTGCGGAAAAATCGTATGATCCGACTTGAAACGGTCCATCAACACCGCGAATTTCCGTTCGCGCAAGGTGAGCGGCGTCGCCGCGACGATTACGCGCTGCCGTTGCCCCTGCCCGCGCTCGCAGGCGAGTTTCAATGCCGGTTCCATGCCGATGATCGGCACGTCATACGCGTCACGCAAGGCAACCGCAGCCGCGGAAGTGGCGGTATTGCAGGCGATTACGATCGCCTTCGCGCCTTGTTGCACGAAACGCTCGACGATGGCGAACGACAGATCACGCACCTGTTCCGGTGTTTTCGTGCCATACGGGGCGTTGGCGGAGTCGCCGAAGTACAGCACCTGCTCGTTCGGCATACCCTTGCGGATCTCACGTGCCACGGAGATGCCGCCCAAGCCGGAGTCGAACACGCCGATCGGTGCCGTTGAAGTCATGATTCCTCCCATCTTCCCGTCATGACGTCTTCACATAGCCTACCGCGTGTACAGTGAATCGGTATGAGTATCCCCAGCATTGTTTACAAAGCGCACGCCACCGGCAATGATTTCGTGGTCTATGCGGATCCCGACGGCCGATACGAGCCGACCGCCGACGAAGTTCGGTTCCTGTGCGACCGTCATTTCGGCATTGGCGGCGACGGGCTGATCCGCCTTGCGCACCCGCAGGATGTGTCCGACCTGAAGGATGTGCAGGTCGCCGACTGCGCCGCGGGCCAAGCCGAATGGTTCATGGATTACCGCAATGCGGACGGCAGCCTGGCCGAAATGTGCGGCAACGGCACGCGTGCGATCACCTTGTTCGCGCAACGGCAAGGGCTCGCCGACCGGCCCGGTGGCGAACCGTTCCGCCTTGGTACGCGCGCCGGCGTGAAGATCCTGACGTCGCTCGGCGAGGTGGAAGGACTCGGCAAGGACGTGTTCCGCGTCGAAATGGGCTCATGGCAGCGAGGCGACGTCGACGGGTACGAGGTGTCGATTCCCGGAACCGCCGGTTCGGCGCGCGGCACGTTCGTGGACATGGGCAACCCGCATGTGGTCGCGGTGATCGAGGATGCGTTCGCCTCGCTACCGACCGTGGAAGAGCTTGACCTGGTCGCCAAGCCGGTGGTCTCGCCCGAGATTCCGACCGACCAGAACGTGGAATTCGTGCGCATCGACGAGCAGAGCGAAGGCGACGACGAAGGGGAGGCCACCATGCGCGTGAACGAACGCGGTTGCGGCGAAACGCTCTCCTGCGGTACCGGCCTGTGTGCCACGGCGATTACGTTGCGTTCCAAAACCGGCATCGACCATTGGACCATCACGGTTCGCGGCGGCACCCTACGCGTGGACGTGACCGATGATGACGTGACGCTTACGGGCAGCGCCACGATCGTCGGCAAAGTGGAATTGCTGTAAGCTCAGGCGAACAGCATCGGGCCGTCCTTGACGAGGATGATGACGACGAGGGCGACCAGCCAAACGGCGTCGATCATCAGATCGATGTTGAGACGGTAGTATGTACGCACGCCGTCGCGGTTCATCGGCAGCTCCTGCACGACCGCAGTCGCATGCGAGAGCGCCATGAACTGAACGGTCGTGGAAAACATCAGCACCAAGCACCACGGGCACAGTGCGTTGATCACGAACAACGACTGTGAGGTCAGCCAGTACGAATAGGCGAGTGCCGCGAGTCCGCCCAGCCACGTGCAGATCGCGAACCAACGCGGCACGGCGATCCGTGCCAAGCCGATTACGGCAATCGTCACGAACACCGACTCCGCGGCGATGCCGAAGAACGCGTTCGGATAGCTCAATCCTGCGAACTTCACGATTTCCGCCTGCCAGGATTCGGCGACAGTCGAGCATGACAGTACCGCGTTCACATCGCAGTTGAGCTTCTGCCCGGGATTACGAGCCAGTTCGAGCGTCTCGGCCGACAGCACGAACGATACGACCATTGCAACGGCCGAGGCGAGCAGCATGATCAGATACGTCCAAGTGGCACCATGACGCCACCCGCGTGGCTTGTTGTAGTCGATTTCGCTCATACGTCAATCCTTGTAACGGTCGTTTGCGACACAAACCGGCTGGTTTGCGCCATGTTATGCTGCCAATCAGCTTACGATGGTGATATGACTCACGTTGGTATTGCCGCACCGCCTGTCGTCGGCTGGGATATTCACTGCCATACCGTGTTCTCCGACGGTACGGAAACGCCGCGCACCTTGCTCGAACAGGCGAAATCCCGAGGATTGCAGGGTGTTGCCATCACCGATCACGACACCACCGCCGGCTGGTCGGATGCGCAACGGGCCGCGACATGGGCGGACCTGCCGTTGCTGCGCGGTACGGAAATCACCGCCGACGACAATCGGATCTCCGTGCACATGCTGGCATTCCAGTATGATCCCGACAATGCGCAGATTCGTGAGATGTTCGCCAATACGCGGGCTGCGCGATTACGGCGCACCAAGCGCATGGTGGAGCATATCGCCGAGGACTATCCGATTACGTGGCACAGCGTACAGGTTCAGGCGCATGAAGGCATGCGCACCACCATCGGCCGGCCGCATATCGCCGATGCGTTGGTGGCGGCCGGCGTGTATCGAACCCGTTCCGAAGCGTTCGCCGGCGTGGTGAGCACTTCCAGCAAGTACTACATTCCCACGCCTTCGCCGACTACGCATGATGTGGTCGCCGCGGTGAAGGCCGCCGGTGGCGTTACGGTGATCGCCCATGCGGGGGATCTGAGCCGCAACAGGCGGCTGCTGTCCGACGAACAGATCGAAAGCCTGATCGCGGAAGGCCTGGATGGTCTGGAAGTGTGGCATCGCGGCAATCCTCCGCAACAGCGTGAACGGTTGCTGGCAATCGCTTCGGCACATGATCTGTTGGTGACCGGCGGTTCGGATTGGCATGGCAAGGGCAAACCGAACGAGCTGGGGGAGAACCTCACCGATGCGGACACCGTGCGTGAGATCGTCCGTCGAGGCGTGCTGCCGCTGTTTGGTGCGTACATGAAAATGCCCGCCGGCAATTTCGCCAACGGGCATCCGAAAAACCGTACATGAATCAGAGATTGCCGAAACCTACGGCATGCTTGGTTTCGGAACCGATGATGGCATAGCCGAGGGATCCGGCCGGCACTACGACGCGGCGGCCCTTGTCATCGGTCAGATTGATGGTCCTGCCATGCTCCACGGCATCGGCGATGGCGGTGTTCACGGCTTCGGCGCTTTCCTCGGTGCTGAAGGTGACGGTGCGTGCCACGTTCTGAATGCCCAATTCGATATCCATGATGCTCCTTGTGAGTAGTGATGATGCACATGCCGTATTGCCCGGCGCTGGCATTTATTGTACCTGTGGATTCCCGCCGGTTGCGTCGGAGACGTCCTGACCGTCGATCCTGGCCTGAGCCTGCTGCATGGTGGCCTCGTCACGCTGCAACAGCGGAATGATCATCGTGGCGGCATCGCTGTGCTCCTGCGGAATCGTCTGCTCGTTGGTGTCGTCGTCACCGGCCGGACCATTGATGACGATAGTGGCGGAAGATGGCATCGTATCATGCAATTCCTTCGCGGAATGCTCCGGAATGAACGTGCTGATCGGCGCCGCCGGAACGTCATCGGCATGCTGGCCGCCAGTGACGTCAAAAGCCTCGGTCGCATCATCGACGGAATCTCCGGAAGCCTGGATTTGTGCGGAGCCGGTTTGATCGAGGTTGCCGGTCACGTCGAACTCGCCGGTGGAATCATCCTCGACTTCGGAAGTCGCCTCGATATGACGTTCGCCGGTGACATCGGTTTCGCCGGTATCATCATTGATGAGCGACCGCTGCGCCGCCTCACGACGACGTTCGGATTCGTTCAGCAGCGTACCGACGGTGATGGTGCTCGGCGGACGGTCGCCGTTGCGGTCATCCTGCGGATGCGGGGCCGACTGCGCGCGCGTCTTGGCCGTGGCGACGCCCAATTGGTGCGCAAGACGTTCGACCTGCGCCTTGAACTGCATGATCTTGGCGCTATCGGCCTGGTTCAATGCGGAGATGAAATCGCCGACCTGTTCCATCTGCAGCCACAGATTGGCGCGTAGCATGATCAAATCATCCAGACGATTGCCCAACATGCGACCATACGAAGACAGCACCGCATTGCGATGGTTCTCATCAAGTTTGGCGAAGATCCAAGCCAGGTCGCGGGCGGGATCGTTCATCTGCATATCCTGCCAGTTGGTGATCGCAGTGATGGAAGATCCGGAAAACAGGAAATCGCCGTCATGGAAACCGCCATGCACCGGACAGGTGGTAAACGACCACAGGCCGTCGGTCTCAAGAATGTTCGACCAGCTCGTAGTGATTTCCGACGGAACGTGGCCCGCTTGCCGAAGCCTTTTGATCCAAGCGGTCAGCTGGGCGCGAATCTGGCCCGTCGTGAACGCGGGATACTTCGCCTCCTGCAGAAAGGTGGGTCGCAACCGATGGATCGCACCCAAGGCGGTGCCTACGCCGGCACAATCGTCCAGCGTCAGCAAATCCAAGGAACGGGCCTGACCGACATGATGCATGGCGACCATGACCGTGGTGTCCCCAGTGGCGGAACGTTCCAGATCGCCATTGGAAAACGCGATGACGTGATCGAGATCGAAACCCAGACCGGCCAGCTCACGTGCCTGATGCAACGTCTGCGCGGCACGCACACGCCCCGCGAGACGCTTACGGCCAGCCACGGTGTTGGATGCGAAAACATCATACAGTTTGCCGGCGGCGTCCTGGACCACGGCATGATCGATGCCGCAACCCTCGTCGGTCGAGTTGGTCTGTTCGCTGCCACGTACGCCCGCCACGGCGATATTCGGCATCGCCGCGCTCGTCAGGGCGGCCATCATGAGTTTGCTTCGTTCGGTCACAAGGTCAACACTAATACACATAAGGCGTAAAGGCGTAAAACAACACCGACTTGCCGACGTTGATGACCTCCATGGCATGCGAGGGTGCACAATGGTGCATATGGACGCATCCGCAGAGACGATTCTTGAAGGGCTGGACGATGCGCAACGGGCCGCGGCCACGACGGTGAACGGACCCGTACGCATCATCGCAGGCGCAGGGGCGGGCAAAACCCGTACCGTCACGCGCCGTATCGCCTATGCATGCGCCACCGGCGAATGGGATCCACGGCGTGCACTCGCCGCGACCTTCTCCGTAAAGGCCGCAGCGGAAATGCGTTCCAGACTGTCGCAACTCGAAGTCGACGGCGCGGTCAAGGCCGCAACGTTCCATTCCGCGGCATTGCATCAAATCCGTCGCGTATGGCCCGACCTGTGCGAAGGACCGTTTCCGCACATCAGCAGACAGCCAAGGGAATTAGTGGCGCGTTCGCTGCGCAGAGTCACCACCATGCAGGTCGATGACGAAACGGTACGCAATCTACAGGCGGAAATCAACTGGTGCAAGATCTCCCTGGTCTCACCGAACGACTACCAACGCGTATGCGCAGCCACGCATCGACAACCTCCGGCAGGGCTTGAACCCGATCAGTTCACGGACGTGTATCAGGCATACGAAACCGAAAAGACGGCGCGCGGCGAAATCGACTTCGACGACATCCTGCTCATCGCATGCCATGTTCTGGAGAGCTATGACGAAGCATCAGCCGCCATCCGCTCATCCATCGGATGGCTCACCGTCGACGAATACCAGGACGTTTCGCCACTGCAACACCGCCTGCTGACACGATGGCTGAGCGGCAACCGCAACATTTGCGTGGTAGGCGACCCCGCGCAGACCATCTACTCGTTTGCTGGGGCCAGCAGCTACAGTCTGCTCGACTTCGCCGGTGAATTCGGTCCGCTTTCGGCCGATATCAGCCTGAACAGAGACTATCGTTCCACACCGCAGATCGTGAACTACGCCAATCGAGTACTCAAAGCGTCACCGCAGCGGGACGACTATCTTGTACTGCAATCCGGTCGGGAACAAGGCCCGAGGGTCACACAGACCGTATACGCCAGCGATACGGAAGAGGCGCAGGGCGTGGCCATGCGCATAGCCAAACTCGCCTCGCAGGGGGTATCTCCTTCCGACTGTGCGATTCTGACCCGCATCAACGCACAGCAACAGATCCTCTGCAAGGCATTGCAGGAACAGCATCTGCGCTATCGCATGCGTCGGGATAGCGGATGGCAGAACTCCGCGCTCGCCGATGACGCGCAGACGCGCCTGGCCATGTTGGAGGCGTTGGGTGTCGGCTCGGACATGAACGGTGTGACCATCTCCACCATCCATGCCTCCAAAGGCCTGGAATTCAAGCATGTGTTCCTGATCGGCTGTTCCGAAGGACTCCTGCCATACGGTTCGCCGCAGGACGGCGATCAGCTGGAGGAGGAACGACGTCTGCTGTACGTGGGCGTGACTCGCGCCGAAGACACCCTGCATCTGTCGTATGCACGCTCCAAAGACGGCCTCAACGATGGTCGAGGCCGTCGGGTCAGCCGGTTCCTGAGCTGACGTGTCCTGAATTGGCGGAAGGCCTTACTGCTGTTCTTCCCGCTCTCCGCCGTCGCCCTGCTCCTCGTCGAGAAGCTTGCTGAGTTCCGCATCCCAGTCGATGGTGCCGGACTCCGGGGCCGGAGCGTTGTTCTCCGCCTCGCTGTCTGCGGGCGGGTTGGCGGATTCAGCGGGATGGCCGACCTGCGATGCCGCGCCTGTCAACGCGTCGTTACCGGGCAACTGCGGCAGCAGATCCGGATGGGACCATTTCGCGTCGCGAGCCTCGGGGCCTTCCTGTGCTCCGATGCTCTCCCATAGTGCCGCCGCTTCGCGCATGCGCTTCGGTCGTAGCTGCATGCCCAGCAGATTTTCGAAGGTGCGTTCGGCCGGACCGCCGATGGCGCGTTCACGGCGAAGCATCTCGCGAAGCCGCTCGATATGCGGAATGTGGGCCATGCCGGCGCGCCAGACCACGGCATCAACCCAACCTTCGACCAGAGCCAGCAGCGTCTCCAACGAAGCCATCGCCTGCCGTTGTTCCGGAGTGTCCGGAATGCCGACCTTGGTGAGATTGACTGCATCGGCCATCGATTCCGGATCCATGGTGCCCGCGTCTCGCAGTTGCTCCTCCATGGCATCGAGATCGATATCGATGCCGCGCGCATACTTGCCGATCAACGCTTCAAAACGCGGCATCAGCCACGGCACGGCGGCGAACAGGCGGGCATGGGCCAGCTCCTGCAATGCCAGGAACGCCATGACCTCGTTCACATCGATGTCGAGCGATTTCGCATATTCCACGACATTCTGCGCAATCAACGCGCCGGAAGGATTCTTCAGCAGTGCGATGCCTTGGTCGAAGCTACCGCGCACCTCATGGGACAGATCTCCGGCGGCGCGCCCGAGCTGCATGGCGAAGGACGTGTTGCCGAGCAGTTTCATCAGCTGCTCCGGATCCTTCATGCCTTCCGGAATCGGAATCGGCACCGGTCCGGCGAACATGCCGGCGATTTCACCTTGGACGGCGCCTCCCAGACGGTCGGCGATTACGGAGGCCAGGGCATCGTTCATGGACTGGGCCACGGGCGAGGCGAACTGCGCCCAAGCGTCAATGGCGCCTTCGACCCAGCCTGCACGGGTCAGTACCTGCGTTTCGCCGGGAGCCGGATTGAATTCGCAGGCGGTGTCGAGCCACAGATTCGCCTCGCTGATCGCCTTGCGTGCGATTTCACCGTCGCCGGCACTGACGCTGCCTTCGGAACCGGAGTCGTTCGCCTGCTGCAAAGCCAGCGATTTCGCCAGCTTCACATTAATCGGGCCCTCCTCGACCGTGCGTTGCATGTCACCCATCGTATTGAGACCTCCGGCGGTGAAGGCCTGCATGAGGGACTGCACTTCGGCCGGATTCGGCAGTTTGCTGGGGTCCTGGCTGAGCAGCTGCTCGCGAATCTCATCGGGAAGGTTGGAAAGCTGATTCCAAGCCATTTCACCTTGAATCGGACCAAAGCACTCGATAAGCCACTGGCGGATCGCATTCTCATCCATGCCGTTCCCTGCTTTCTGCATGTTTTTCTTAAGTTCAGATGCTTCCATACTATGGGAGGTATGCCCAATATGCATGTAACACGTCAACTTCACGCCAAAAGCACACTCAACCGCATCGGCAAGCGCGTGGATGGCTTCTTCGCGGCCCGTTCATGGCGCTATCTCACGGGAATGTTCACCGTGGTCCTGTGTGTGCTGGTGATGGCATTGCCCAGTGCCTATGTGGTCGAAACGCCCGGCCCCACGCAGAACGTGCTTGGCGAGTCCGGCGGCAAGCAGGTCATCGCCGTATCGGGGGTCAAGACCCATAAGGATTCCGGTCAGCTGTTGCTGGTGACCGTCAACGCCTCAGGTGTGCCGGGATATCCCGTCACCAATGCGCAGGCGCTGTGGGGCTGGGCCGATCCTCATACCACGGTGATGCCGCGCGAGGCCGTGGTTCCGGTCGGACAGACTACCGAGGAATACAAGAGCAGCAGCGAAAAGGAAATGACTTCTTCGCAGGATTCCGCCACCACCGCGGCCCTGAACTTCCTCAAAGACAAGGGCTATGACGTCTCACAGGCGAAGGTCACCATGCATGTCGATGATATCGGAGGGCCTTCCGCCGGAATGATGTATTCGTTGGGTCTGATTGACAAGATCTCCGGCGAACGGCTGTCTGGTGGCAATATCATCGCCGGAACGGGCACGATGGATGATCAGGGCAAGGTCGGTGCGATCGGTGGCATCCGCCTGAAGATGCTCGGAGCGAAACGTGACGGGGCCACCTGGTTTCTGGCGCCCGAATCCAATTGCGACGGTGTGGTAGGCCATATTCCCGACGGACTCAATGTGGTGAAGGTCTCGACCCTTGACGAGGCATATCAGGCGTTGATCGCCATCCGTGACGGGAAAGGCTCATCTCTTTCGGGGTGCAAGGCCGAATAGCGGGTGATCGGATTGTAGAGGCGCAATCCGTGCGGATGCAATCTCGAACAGTGAGCAATTCCAGCGTTCGTAACGTATATGTTCGAGCTGTGTTGGTATATTGGCGAACGTGAACCAAACGGCATCTGATAACGCTGAAGAATTCGGTTTCCAAGCCGGCGACCTGGTACAGGAATGGCTGTGGGACGACGATGTGGACGACTCGATCCGCGCCAAGATCGAGGAACTGACCGGTGAGGAACTGGTCGACGAGGACTATGATTCCGCTGTCGATGGCGTAATCATCTGGTGGCGTGACGGCGACGACGAGGATGAGCTGTCCGATACCATCGTCGACGCGTATGCGGTTCTTGGCGATGATGGCCCGTTGTGGGTGTTGACCCCGAAACCGGGACGTCCGGGCGCCGCAAGCTCAAGCACGGTGCAGTCCGCGGCCAAGACCGCAGGCATGAATGCTGCGACGCCGCTGACCGTAAGCTCCGATTGGAACGGTATCCGGCTGCGCGCCTTCGGCAAAGGCAGATAAGACTTCCGCTCGACACGGGCGGTGTGCGTCAGACGAATGAGCGTCTGCCGCAAGTGCGGCATGCACCGTGAACACGATGCTCCATGGCTTGACTCCAATAGGATTCAAGCCATTTTTCATTGATGGAACAGGTCGGCTTGTCCGTTACGGACGTTTTCTACAATAATTTTGGCCCCTGTAGAGTTCCGTTGCCGGTGACATAGGCAACGGAACTCTACAGGGGCCAAAAGGTGTGGTTATGCAACTTCGTAGAAGCGCACATCAGGGTCAGCGGCCCAAGTCGGCTTGAGCCCGACGAAAACATCGTTCTTGAACAAATCGGTTTCGAGGTAT
>ERZ773066.380-NODE-380-length-26140-cov-2.997278_pt1 | contig 26140 bp, 16 predicted proteins | sample MGYA00580573_ERZ773066 | MGnify/ENA primary metagenome ERZ773066 (study PRJEB29015, sample SAMEA2738128) | human oral metagenome | biome: human oral; feature: human-associated habitat; material: saliva | place: China | collected 2203 ... | reverse complement strand
TATAGATTTAATAGATGAATAATATAACCAAGGACGCTCCTCGCCCTTGCGCATGCAAAGGTAAGCAATTCTACTGAACCGGCCAAATGCGCGATAAACGCTTGACTATTAGATGATATGAGAACGATTAGAAAAACCAACCCTAAGGGGTTGCACCTTCGCGACGGATTATGGCAGGGTTATCGCTTCGCTCCAACGCCTGCCCTACCAAAAGACCAAGCCTAAGGGGTTGTTTTGTACGTATTATTCCATATAATCCTAAATATGCCTGGTGGGAAATGGAGAATGCTATGATTGATTCATAATGATACAATCGTGTAATCCACTTCTCCGCACATCCTCATCTATATATACCTCGAACCCTATAGGCTAAACCAATATAATCGGCTAAATCCTCCCAAACTCTTCCTACCTGCGCGCTTCATCGTCCGCAAATAACCCCATCGGGGTTAGTCTTTTGGCAGGGCAGGGTTGGCGTTTGGCATCAACCCTGCATCAATACATAGCGGTAATGCCAACCCCATAGGGTTGGTCTTTCAAAATCCGCCAATGTACGCCTACAATAACTTTCAAAGACCAAGCCTAAGGGCTTGTTGAGTGCGAGTTAACACCGCTGTTTGCTTTTTTCTGTGGAAAAATGAGATTGACCAATAGACTATGGGCGCCCGAAAAGTGAAGATTTAAAAGTGGTAGTTTAGAGATTGATTTTTAACTATTTTCGGGGCAATATGGCTTGTAATTCTTGATTGTGAATAGTGGTATATGTAACTTTGTATTGATTTTTACGATAGCTACTATCGAAACAATCCGTTGTCAATCCTTGTGGTGCGTTGGGCGTAAGGCTACTTTTGCAGCGTTAACTCAAAACCAGTAGAATTATGACTAATCAAACAATTGGAATGATCATTGCGGCAGTCGTCGTACTATTTATTATCTTTGACGCCGTTTATTGCTTCAAATCCGACCAACTTGCAAAAAATGAGGATTACGAAGACGAAGATTGACTATAAACTTAACTCAGACGCATAGGGGCGGGTAGCGTACTCGTTGATGGCTGGCTGTAAGAGTGGCCGGCAGAACGATGCTTAAGTGGCATGCTGTTGCTCCAGCGCTCAGTATAACAGAACGCATGGAACTACGCCAACTTCACTACTTTATAGCTGTAGCCGAACAACTTAATTTTTCAACGGCTGCCAAGTCGCTTTGCATTACACAAAGTACCTTATCACAGCAAATAAAACAACTGGAGGAGGAGTTGGGCGTAAGACTCTTAGAACGCAATAGTCACGAGGTTGTGCTCACAGAACCGGGTGAAGCATTTCTGCCCAATGCGCGGCGTACTATTGATGATGCAGAAACGAGTAAACTGCATATTCGAGATCTACAACATCTTAAGACTGGCGTGCTGAATGTGGGAGTCACGTATTCGTTTCACCCGATTATGACGGAGACGGTGCTGACCTTTATGCGGCGCTTTCCGGCCATTCGCCTGAATATCTTTTATAAGCGTATGGAAGATTTGCTGGAGGATTTGCAAAAACGACAAGTCGACTTTGTGCTTTCTTACAAGCCCTTGCATGCGCTTCCGTCCATTAAAAGTAGGGAACTCTTTCGTACACAACTTGCGGCCATTACGGCTGTGGACCATCCGCTTGCCGGACAGAAAAGCGTCACGTTAAAGGAGTTGGCACAATGTGATTTGGCGCTGCCGACGAACGGCTTGCAAGCGCGCAACTTCTTTAATCGTTTTGCCGAAAAATCGGATTTGCATTTTAATGTGCGCTTTCAGCTCAATGTGGTCCATATGCTCCTTGATTTAGTGGGGCGCAGTCGGTTGGTTTCCGTACTGTCGGCCTCGACGGTAAAGGGGCATCAAGAGGTGGTGGCTATTCCGATTGATCTGCCTGAAAATGAAATGATCGGTTGTATACACACACTCGAGGGTGCTTATGAGAAGAATGCGGCCAAAGAGTTTTTGCAACTGCTGCGGCAGCAGAACGACCTGCAAGAAATGGTAAATAGTATGTAGGCCCATTGCCCACGTCGGGCTGTTTATTAGCCCACCCAAAAAGTAAACGATGCGCATTTCCCGCGAGAAATGCGCATCGTTTGTATTCTCAAAAGCGAAAGGCGAAGCCTTGCGCTTTTGAAGTTAAAATGCCTGATTAGCTTACGCGCTCCAAGCGCTTCATGATTGTAAACATGAAGAGGGCAGAGAGGAGGCAGAGACCGATGAAGACGGCCCAAACAGACCAGAGCGGGAGGTTGCCCCAGAGGTAACCACCGACGCTGACGAGGAAGTTACCGATAGCCGTAGCTACGAACCAACCACCCATCATCAAACCTTTATATTTAGGCGGTGCTACCTTGCTGACAAAGCTGATACCCATCGGAGAGAGTAGGAGTTCGCCGAAGGTGAGGACGAGGTAAGTACCGATGAGCCAGTTGGGCGATGTATAGGTAGCATTAGCGCCGGCTACTGCCTGCTGGGCAGGCGTATTCAAACCTTGTGAAGCCAAAACCATGAGGATGTAGGCTGCACCTGCCACGAGCATACCGTAGGCAATCTTGCGGGGCGCGCTCGGTTCCTTGCCGGTGCGGCCGAGGTAAGCGAAGATCGCCATACTTACGGGCGTGAGGGCTACGACATAGAAGGGGTTGAACTGCTGGAAGATCGGGGCGCTGACTTCTACCGTGCCTTCAAGGTTCATATACTTATAGCCGATCACAGCTAAAGCGGCGATGATAGCGAGTCCGGAGATGAGTTTGGTTTTGCCCGTCTTACCCTGCACGATAGAGAATGTGGCGTAGACAATGATAATAATCATGAAGAGGTTAATCACGTCAAAGACCATGCTCTGTACGCCGGTAGCCGTCTTTTGTACGAACTCATTTGCAAAATATGTGAGCGTCAAACCGTTTTGGTGGAAAGCCATCCAGAAGAAGATCACTACGGCAAAGACAAGGCAAAGCGCGATGATGCGATCTTTCGTCTCTTTCGGAGAAAGTTCTTGTACGGGAGCTTCTGCCTTGGTGTCAGCTTTCTTCTTACCAGCCACTGAGCCTTCTACGTGGCGGAAAGAGGAGCGGAAACCGTAGTAGATAGCCATTGAAAGAATCAAAGAGGCGCAAGCTACGGCAAAGGAGAAGTGGTAAGCGTCGTTTTCGTGATAACCGATTGACTCTGCCCACTCTTTAATGCGCACAGCGGCTGTCGGAGCGAAGAGGGCGCCGATGTTGATCGCCATATAGAAGATGGAAAAGGCAGAATCGCGCTTGCCGGCATATTCCGGACTGTCGTAAAGATTGCCGACCATTACCTGCAAGTTGCCTTTGAAGAGACCCGTACCAAGACTGATGAAGATCAGGGCTGCGAGCATAGCAATCATTGCTACGGTGCCGCTACCTAAGGGTACGGAAAGCAGGAGGTAACCACCAAACATGATGAGAATACCGATCGTAACCATCTTGCCGTAGCCGAATTTGTCGGCCATGTAGCCGCCGATCAAGGGCAGAAAATAGACTAAGCCTAAGAAACTGCTGTAGATCATGCCGGCCGTGCCGGGTTCAAAACCAAAATTCGCTCGCAAGAAAAGCGCAAATACGGCTATCATCGTGTAGTAGCCGAAGCGTTCGCCGGTGTTGGCAAGCGCAAGGGCGTAAAGCCCTTTGGGTTGTCCTTCGAACATAATTGTGTAATTAAGGAGTTATTAGTAATTGAATTTATGTATATAATTTGCTTGTTTATGAATCGTGCTCATCGGGTGTTAATGGGGCGTAGACGGCAGCGCAGCAGCGCAATAAATCGGCCGGTGCTACTTTGAGTTGCAAGCCGCGTACGCCGGCACTGACATAAATGAAAGGTTGCCCCTCAGCCGACGCATCAAAATAAGTCGGGAAGTGCTTCTTCATACCGATCGGGGAACAACCGCCGCGAATGTAGCCCGTGAGGGGGAGCAACTCTTTGAGTGGAAGGGGTTCAACCTTTTTATTGCCACTCGCCTTGGCTGCTCGCTTCAGATCCACTTCGCTATCGCCGGGCACAACGCAGACGAGGCAGCCTTGCTTATCACCACGCAAGACGATGGTCTTAAAGACGCTCTTGACATCTTCACCTAAAGAGGCGGCTACGTGGGCGGCACTCAAGTCATGTTCATCGACAACGTAAGGAATCAGTTCGTAGCTGACGCCTTCGCGGTCGAGTAGGCGGGCAGCGTTGGTTTTCTTCTCTTTACTCATCGGTGCAATTCTTCTTTTAAATATCGGGCCGTATAGCCTAAACCCTTGCTTACGACTTGTTCGGGCGTACCTGCGGCTACTACTTTGCCGCCGCCTCTGCCGCCTTCAGGGCCCATATCGATGAGGTAGTCGGCAGATTTAATCACGTCTAAATTGTGCTCAATGACAATAACGGTATTGCCTTTTTCCACCAACCGATTTAAGACGCCGAGCAGGATACGTATATCCTCGAAGTGCAGGCCCGTAGTCGGCTCATCTAATATATATATTGTGTTGCCCGTATCTCGCTTTGCCAGTTCGGTAGCCAGTTTTACGCGCTGACTCTCGCCGCCTGAAAGCGTCGTGCTGCTTTGGCCTAATTTAAGATAGCCCAAACCTACGTCTTGCAATACTTTGATCTTATGCAGAATAGTGGGGACGTTCTCGAAAAACTCAACGGCGTTGTTGACCGTCATATTAAGTACGTCGGCGATGCTCTTACCCTTAAAGCGTACCTCTAAGGTCTCTCGATTATAACGCTTGCCGTGGCAGGCTTCGCAGGGGACGTAGACGTCGGGCAGGAAGTTCATCTCGATGGTCTTGTAGCCATTGCCCTTGCATACTTCGCAGCGGCCGCCCTTGACATTGAAAGAAAAGCGTCCGGGCTTATAACCGCGCATCTTGGCTTCGGGCAATTCGACAAAGAGATTGCGGATGTCTGAAAAGACGCCCGTATAGGTGGCCGGATTGGAACGCGGCGTGCGCCCCAAAGGACTTTGATCGACGGCTACGACCTTGTCGACCTGCTCGATTCCTTCGAGTTTGCCGTAAGACAAAGGCGCACGAAGGGAACGATAAAAGTGTTGCGAAAGAATGGGGAGTAGGGTGTCGTTGATCAACGTAGACTTGCCGCTGCCCGAAACGCCCGTCACGCAGACGAATGTGCCGAGCGGGATCGTCACATTTGCGCTTTTGAGGTTATTGCCTTTAGCTCCGATAAGGCGGAGCTTATGCCCGTTGCCTTTGCGGCGTGTCTGAGGAATGGCAATTTCTCGCTCGCCGTTCAGATAGTCGGCTGTCAGTGTATGACAAGCCAGCATCGTGGTTGGCTTTCCTTGAAAAACAACTTCGCCGCCCAAGCGTCCGGCGTGCGGACCCATATCTATAATGTAGTCGGCCGCCAGCATCATATCTTTGTCGTGCTCTACGACGATGACCGTGTTGCCTATATCGCGCAAATTCTTGAGCGACTGAATCAGACGGACATTATCGCGCTGGTGCAGGCCTATGCTTGGCTCGTCTAATATATATAGTACGTTGACCAACTGTGAGCCGATTTGCGTGGCCAAACGTATGCGCTGACTTTCGCCGCCCGAAAGACTCATCGTGGCGCGCGAAAGGGAGAGATAATCCAAACCTACGTCTAACAAAAACTTGAGACGTGTGCGCAATTCTTTCAAAATTTCGTGGGCAATGGCGGCGCGCTGCTTATCGAGTCGCGCTTCAAGATCGGAGAGACAAGCGTAGAGTTCGCTAATGTCCATCTCCGCAAAGTCAGCGATAGAGCGGCCGTCTAAGCGGTAAGAGAGCGCTTCGCGATTTAAACGTTTGCCGTGACATTCAGGGCAAACCGCCGTGCGTGAGAATTGTTCAGCCCATTTCTGCGAAGCTGCTGTCATCTCGCTATCCGCCATTTGGTTGATATATTTCGCAAGGCCGTCGTAGCTTACGATGAAGTCCTCCGTCGTATGCATTGCTGCGGCGGGAATGTGTAAGCGTTCGGTTGTGCCGTTGAAGATCATATCAACGGCTTCTTCCGGAATATCTTTAAAAGGCGTCTTAAGATCGCAGCCGAATGGAACTAAAATAGCCTCAATCTCCGCAAAGATGAGCGTGCTGCGATAAGCGCCTAAAGGCGCTAGAGCGCCCTTGCGGATGGAAAGCGTGGGGTCAGGAATAACTTTTTCGCGGTCTATCACGCTGACATAGCCCAAACCCTTACATTTAGGGCAGGCGCCTTCCGTAGAATTAAAAGAAAAGTTGTTGGGTGCAGGCTCTCTGTACGACAAACCGCCGACAGGGTCCATCAAGCGCTTGCTGTAATAACGTGTTTGATCGGCTTCAACATCAAAGAGCATCATCAAGCCGTGGCCTTGCTCTAAAGTCTTGTGCACGCCGTGCGCCAAGCGCTTTTCGTCTTTGGCTTGAACGACCAATTTGTCTACGACTACTTCTATGTCGTGTGTACGATAGCGATCAAGTTTCATTCCGCTCACGGCCTCGCGCAGTTCGCCGTCGACGCGGACGGTCAAAAAGCCTTTTCGACGTACAGTTTCAAAGAGTTCTTTGTAATGTCCTTTGCGCTGTCGCACAAGTGGCGCGAGCAAAAGCACCTTTTTGCCTTCATATTGCTCTAAAATCAGTGACGTAATCTTCTCTTCGGAATACTTCACCATCAGTTCGCCCGACAAATACGAGTAGGCATCGGCAGCGCGAGCATACAAAAGGCGAAGAAAATCATAGATTTCCGTTACGGTTCCTACGGTTGAGCGCGGATTCTTGTTGGTCGTCTTTTGCTCTATGCTGATAACGGGGCTTAAGCCCGTTATCTTGTCGACGTCGGGTCGCTCAAGATTGTCCAAGAAGCCGCGAGCATAAGCTGAAAACGTCTCGATATAGCGCCGCTGACCTTCGGCATAAAGTGTATCAAAGGCCAACGAACTCTTTCCGCTTCCACTCAGACCGGTAATTACCGTCAGACTGTGGCGCGGCAAGCGTACGTCCACATTCTTCAAGTTGTGTACGCGCGCTCCAAGCACATCGATATATTGTTCAGCGTCTGTAGACATGTATAGTTTATGGTGCTACCGAAGAACCCTCCTCAAAGCCGCGCAGCAGATTGATCGTTTTCTTTATGTTATAATTGCGTCCGTCTGCTCCTTTGGCTTGCAGGTTGAGGTAATAGGCGCCATCGGGCGCATTGCTGCCTCCGGCGCGGCCGTCCCAACCTCCCTTGAGGTCAGTCCATTCATAGAGTTTCTTACCCCAGCGATCGAAGATGACAGCCCGAAAAGAGACGATGCTCTGGTAGCCGTCCTTTACTTTGAATACGTCGTTAATGCCATCGCCATTGGGCGTAAAAGCATTAGGCACTTCCAATCGAGATTCGGAAATTGTAATCTTAAACGGCTCATCCATACTATATTCTATGGTGTCCGTACCTTGTACAAAACTAATCAAAAGACTGACGGTAAATGCACCGCTCTCGCGAAAGACGTAAGTCGTATTCTCTTCGTGGCGCAAGAGGAAAGGCTTTGATTCGCCCACCTTTGTAAAGCGCCATTCATAGAGCGGCGTATAATTGCCGATTGTCTGCGGATTGGCCGTAAATTCAGCCGTCATCGGCGCATTGCCTATGTATTCTGAAAGTTCCTCGCCGATTGTCTCGCCATACGTCGCACGCATTTTCGGCATAGCCGAAGGATTGGCGTCATCAGCTTGAGCCGACAGCGCAAAGAGGGCGAAAAAGCAGCCCAAAAGGGCCGACAACAAACGTCTCATATCAGAAGATTTTGCGCGAAGATAGTGAAAACTCATATACAGACAAAAACGAAATACAACAAAATATATTGTCAGTGAGCTTATCGTGAGATAAAAAAGCAAGTAAGGAGAAAGCAAAAAAGAAAAAGCACCGACACTTTGGGCGGCGCTCTTTATCTCAAACCTTTCGGACGTTGTGTCATAATCTCTTTCTGTGAGCCTCTTCGAGTGGAGGCGTAAGATCATCGAAGTCTAGTTTAAACGGTTTTCTTTTTGTGCTGATTAATGGTTAATGCACGTCTCTAATCTGTCTGAGATTACTACAAAACTATAGATTTCCTTGCTTTTGCGCAAATTGAGCGCCTCTTTTTGTCGATTTTAATGTCGAAAATCAACGCTTTTTAGAGCGATTAACAATTACCCTTATGCTTTTGCTTTATCAGCTAAACAAAACTTGCGGTTAATTCGTCCTTTTCGGAAACGCTCTACTTTACGCTTTGTTACTATTCGTGTGGAATTTTTTTGTCGTTTTCTTTCGCCTTTTCAGGCGATTGTAGGAAGCTGATGCATCGCGAGTCTGTTTTTAAATAAACGAGTTGGCCGATTTTTCCCCATTTTGCGCTGCGGCGTCGCTGTCTTGTCTAAAAATTTGCCAATGCATAACGAAGGCGTTTTGCCCCGATTTTCCGTTTTTGGCATCTGTTGTAAGGTGGGTGGTGCCCGTCTCGTCTTAAATATGCCTCGGCGCAAGTAGCACTACAGAAGGTAATGAGGTGTTTTTTAAGTGTAGATGTTTGGAGAAGAGAGGCGGGCTGCTTATTTTTGTAGGCGCAAACTATCGTCCAATCAACACATTATTCCATGATGAAAAGACTACTCCTGTTCTCCGCGCTCTTTTGCTTAGCTTTCTCTGCCGTAGCCGGCGATGACTTCAGCACGAAAACGCAAACGCTTTTGCAGGAATTAGATAAGGTTGTCGAGCGAAAAGACTACTATTTGCAACAGCGAGAGCAGCGAGCATCGAAGTTGAAACAAGTATTACGTAAAGTGCCCGACGCGCAACGGGCGCCGATCTACCGCCAGCTTTTTGAAATCTACCTACATACGCAAGCCGATTCAGCCAATTTGTATTTGCAGCGGCTCGAGCAGACGCCGCAGGCACATACCGACCCATCGCTCCGAGCCTATGTCTTGTTGGGGCGTGCCGAACTTTTGGCTTTGATGGGCTTATATCCGGCGGCGCTGGAGATGGCCGATAAAGCTGCAACTTTGCATCTGACGGGCGATGACCTGCTCCATTATTATCGCATCAAACGAACGGTTTACGGCTGGATGAAAGACTTTGCGGCCGAAACGGCATCCGGCGGATCGCCTGCTAAGTTGACGGCCGCTTACAGAGACTCCATCCTTTCGCTTGAGTCGGCCGGACACGGGCGAAACATTGTCTTGATTGACAAGCTCCTTAGTGAAGGAAAAGTGAAGGAAGCCTCGCAATTGGCGAAGGCTGAATACCAGCAGAGCAAGGGAAAACTCGATGTTTTCACCCTATTTAATTTGGCAGAATGTTATCGACTTTCTGACGATTACGACCAAGCGGCGTATTATTTGGCTGAGACGGCGTTGATGGACTTGAAGGCCGGTGTGAAAGAATATGAGGCCCTCCCCTTATTGGCAGAGTTGCTCTTTCAGCGCGGCGACCTGACGCGGGCCTACAATTATTTGATCTGCACGATTCAAGATGCCAGCTATTGTAAAGCTCGTTTGCGCTCAGTCGAAGCCAGCAAAATCTTCCCGCTCATCGATCGCGCCTATAAAGAAAAGTCGCAAGAATGGACGCGCATCGAGCGCATCTTCTTTGCCGGCGTTTCCCTGTTGGCCCTGCTGCTCTTCATCGCCGTCTTCTACCTGCGACGGCAGATGAAAAAACTCTCGCAGACGAGAATGGCCTTGGCCAAGACGAATAAGCAACTCTTAGAGACCAATGCGCACCTGCAAATGACCGATAAGATGAAGGAAGCCTACATCGTCCGCTATCTGGATCGCTGTCGAGATTACATAGAAGCCATCGGAGGTTATCGGCGTTCGCTTTTGAAGTTGGCCAAGGCGGGTAATATGCAAGAGGTGGCCAATCGTCTTCGCTCGGATATTTGGGAAGAGAGCGAGCAGGAGCGCTTCTATGCCGATTTTGATGAAGCTTTCTTGAATCTGTTTCCCAATTTTATAGAAGATTTCAACGCTTTACTCTTGCCCGAAGCGCAGATTTATCCGAAAAACGATGAATTGCTCAATACGGAGTTGCGCGTATTTGCACTGATACGTTTAGGTGTCAAAGAGAGCAAACGGATTGCGCATTTCCTCAACTATTCGCTGGCTACGATCTACAATTATAGGAGTAAATACAGAAACAAATCCGTTCTCTCGAAGACCGATTTCGAGCAACGCGTGCAGCAGTTGTAGACCGCCCCTTTGGCTATGCACCGCCCTCTGGGGCTTGTAAGTTGCGCTTCATCGCTTTTCTGAAATAATAGTAGAAAAGCGCCGCTGCCGTAAACAAGCCTGCCGGCAACCCGAGAAAGAGTCCGTTAAGTTTCCAATCGACAATGAACCCGAGCAGATAACCCACGGGGATGCCGATGCAAAGATACGATACCAAAGCGATGGGCGCCATCGGCTTAACGTAAGCCGTGCCGCGCAAAGCGTTGGCATAGCAGATCTGCATCGCGTCGGCATATTGATAGAAGATCAGTCCCGGAATAAGCATCACGGCCATCTGAACCACGGCGGCGTCTTTCGTGAAGAAGCCGATCAGCGGAGCGCCGAAAAAGTAAAACACGAAACTGGCTACGACCGCAATGGCCAGCAGAATGTCGCGTCCGGCGCGCGCCGAGCGCTCCAGTCGAAGCCAATCCTTCATACCTTGAAACGTCGCCACTCGAATTGACATAGCCGAGGCCAAGCTATAATAGAACATAAAGCCCAATGTGCTCACCGTCATGATCACTTGGAAGGCCGCCAACTCTACTTTTCCAATCCATCCGGCCATCACGCCGCAGCACGTAAACGCAGCCGTCTCTGCCCCCATCTGGATCGAGACGGGCAAGGATTGTGCGTTGATGCGACGTAGTTCGGACCAATCAAAGCGAACGTCGAAAAAACCTTTGAGATAAGGCTTGTAGCAGCGCTCTAAGAGTAGGGCTGCTGAGATCCATACTACGATAAAAATACGCGAAAGCAGCGTCGACAAGCCCGCACCTAAAAGTCCCAACTCAGGAAAGGGGCCCACACCGTAGATCAGCAACCAGTTGCCTAATATGTTGAGCGCATTGCCGGCCCAAAGTGCCCACATGGCGGTCTTCGTATGCATCGTTCCGTCCGACAATTGTCGCAATACGTTAAAGAGCATCACGAAAGGCATCGACGCCAGTATGACTAAATAATAAGGGCGTATCAAAGGCAGCAAACTCTCCGGCTGTCCCATCTGATCAACGAAGAAATAACCGACGCCCATAATCAGCATGAGCAGGGCGGCAAACAGACTATTGGCGCGCAGCGCTTGACGCACGGCGGCGCCCACTGACGCCGTCTCGCCTTGGCCAAACAAGGCACCCACTTGGGGCGTTAAGCCGAAAGAGTAACCTATAAGGAGAAAAATGACGAGGTTAAAAACGCTGTTCACAAACGAAGCAGCAGCCAACGAGGGCGTATCGTATCGGCCGACCATCATCGTATCGGCAAACGAAAGTACGATCGTACCAATCTGCCCGATGGAGATCGGAAGGCCCAACTTTAATGTCTGTTGATAATGAGAGAATAATGTTTTAGAAATCATAAGTTCCGGTTTGTTTAGAGCGCTAAAAAGAGGGAGGCGAACGCTGTCTCGTTCGTGTCCCCGCTTATCGCGAAAGCTTCAAGCCTTCAGGTGTGAAATAAAATCGGGTGCAAACATACGAAAAAACTGCCGGATGGCCAACACGTGCCCCGCAGATACTGCCGCGAGCAGGACTAAACAAGCCTTCGCCCTACGTTTCCCTACCTTCGGCCCGGACGGGTATGCCCTACGTCCCGTTTGCGTCGCTCCGCAACGCGCGTTTCGCGCCGCAAGGCCTGTTTCCGTCGGTCTTGCTCACCGTTTGTGGGCTTACGCTCACGAGCGTAGACCTTTTTTCTCACGAGCGCAAACCCTTTTCATCGTGAGCGCAAACCTTTTTTCTCGTGATGAAAAACCTCCGCCGCCCAACGTTGTCGGTGCGTTTGGCTATGCTGCGCGGCTCTTGGCGAATGCTTACAGCTTTGCTTTCGCAAGGGTGTCGATGGGGCAGGCGGTCGTCGTAGCACTATAAAAAACCTGCTCGAAAGCAGCCGCGCGGGCCGCGTTTCGAGCAGGTTGATGGGCCGTCAGCAATCCGCTGTTGGCGGAGGCTGAAGGGGGCTGAGGCGCTTTATTTTACGATACGCTTTTTGCCGTTGATGATGTAGATGCCGCCGGGCAGGCCGTTGAGCGACTTCGCCTTCGACTTCACTCTGACACCGCCGAGGTTGGTCACGTCTAATTGCGTCTCGCCCGCCTCGATGGTGGAGAGGGAGGATACGGTGATCGAAGCATCGTTAGAGAAGCCCGACTCGTTGACCTCACCTTGCTTTGACGTATAGACTGCCGTCACGTTGTAGACGTGCGTACCCACGGCATCCGTATCGGTAAACGTCATCTTGTCGCCGCTGACGCGAGCGATTTCTTTTCCGTCGCGATAGATGATGTAGGCCGTCACGTCATCGTCAGCACCCGTGGCGAGTTGCTCGTAGGTGATGTTGTCGATACCGAAAGCGTAAGCGTTGCCCTTAGGCGTATTGTGATGGATGGCGAAGTATTTTGCACCTTCAGGTAGTTCAATGGTGATGAGTTTCCAGTTGGCTGTCTGATTAAATGGCTCCGTACCATCAGCTTTTGCACTTTGTAGCTTGACGAAGCTTGTCGTATCCGTATTCTCCGTCGAATAAAGCACATCGAAGTGTTCCGCAAATCTCGTTTCACCACGAGAAGTCGCAATGTTCATCACATAGAACGAGACCTCCTGCTTGCGGCCCGAGAGTCGCGGCGAGATGAGCCAGTTGTCCTGCTGTACCAGTTTGCGATCCGCATTGTAAGCATAGACTGCCGCCGCATATTGCGCGCCATCGTAGGGCTCTAAGCCCGGGTTGATGGTCGTCATGTCCTCGATCCACCAGTTGGGGTTGAAGGCGATGAAGGCAAAGGCCTCACCTTGTCCGGGATAAGATGATGATTGCTGCAGCGCACCGGCCGTTCCTTTGTCACCATCAAAGAGCGTCCAAGGCGCCATTTGTCTTGCGAAAGGCTTAAAGTCTTCGAAGCCTTCCGTCACGCGCTCCGGTTCGGGCAGAACGGGGCTGCCCCAAGTGAGTGTCGCTTGTCCGCCATCGGCAGCCGTTGCTTGCAGGTCTGTAATGCGGCCGTAGGGCGATTTTACTACGCCTACTTCCACCATCTCTGTGGTGTCGTCGGCTGCCAATTGGTCGCCATCGTACGCGATCGTGGCCTTCACGCGTAGTTTGTTCGCCTGCTCGTTGATCGCCACGGGTAAATGCAGGCGCACCGTATCGTTGGCGAGCGAAGCCAAGGGGCGGTTGATGCTAACCGTATCGCAGGGCTTGTCGTTGGCGAAGAGGATAACGCGATAAGCGTCGGCGGGCTTCGTACCCAGATTCTTCAGCGTCACGGTGACGCTGTCGCTCTTGCCGGCATTGATGAAGTCGGGCGCTTTGATGCCCGTAGCAGCCAAGTTGCGATCCACCTGATCGATGATGTTAATGTTGTCGACACCGATCAATACTTTATTGCCTTGTGCCAAGCCGTCAAACTTCACAATGATATAGCGCTCGGCGGTATATGCAGACAGGTCGACCAATTTGCGCTCCCAGCCGTTTTTGCTCGTTTGCGTGAGATCGTATTGCGCCACCAAGTGGTCAACACCATCAGGCGTTTGCGCGAGGATCTTCAGCACGGCTTCGTTGCCAACCAAAGAGTAGAGATCGAAGAAGAGCTTCGGTCGAACAGCGCCCGAGAGGGTTACCTTCGGAAGGTTCACTGAGGTTTCGTCGCCTTGCTGAATGGTGTAAGAAATCGTTTGCCCGGCGTAATTTTCCTCATAGTTGGCCCAGACTAAACTACCGCCGTCGTTGTCGGATGCGGCATCGGTGACTACACGCCAAGGCGCGGCCGTCTTACGATTCTCGTATTGCGCATTACCCAAGAGGGTCGCAAAGCCATTGTCGAGTTTGCCGCCCGTCAAACTTTCTTTGAAGGGCAATTTAATATTAGGTCCTACGACCACACCGCGAGCTGAGACGTAATCGCTATGACCGCCTTCGCTGTTAGCCCGTGCGGCGAACCACGCCAAGGCTTGCGTTTTGCCGTCGGCGGCAGGGGTGATGTTGGGATCAATGGCTATGTTGGTGCTCGTGGCGCCTGCTTGGCTCGTCGTCAGCGAATCGCCCAATTCATGTCCGAACTGGCCGTTGACAAGCGAGAAGAAGGTGACGCTAACCTTGTCCGGCTCGAGGAAGCCGCCGTTTGCGCCCGGCTGGCTGAAAGCATTCCACGATGCTTGCAGACTCGTGCCTTTGTCTACAAAGGCTACGCCGGTAGGATTCTTGGGGCGGTCCATGCCGATATAGGCCTGCGTAGACGTAGCGCGGCCCGGGTGGCCGTTAAGATAGGGCGTGATCGTGTAGGTATGGAAGCCGTTGTCGGGAACGTTGGCGTCAGTCCACGTTACTTGCGCTCCCGGCGTTGAGCCGCCGATGCGGCCGGCCCAAACATCGTCGCGCATCACTACAAAGCTGTCTACGCGGCTCAGCGTTGCGCCATTTAGCGTCAGGCTGGGCGTAGTAAATCGCACGGTAGCTTGCAGCGCGCCGCGCTGTGCGGGCGTTACGGTCAATGATTTTACGGAGTCGGGCGAAGCGGTGTAGGCCGTCTTCTTGATTGTCAGTTTGTCGATGGCGATTTGGAATTTCTCGCCGGCGGGCGTGTTGTCGTGGAAGCCGATGTAGACGTTCCCGCTCGTCGTTGGTATGAGGTCAACCGTGCAAACCTGCCACTGGCCGTTTGTCTCTGAATATTTGGGCGTGAAAGTATTGAGCAATGTGTTGGTCATGTGGGCCGGTGTGTCGCCGTTACCCCATTTTACCTCTAGCGTATTGCGGTAGGCGTCCATAATATTGCGCACCTTGAACGAGATTGTATAGACACGATCGCCGGAAATGTGGATGGGCGGGGTAAGCAACCAATCGTCGCTGGCAGCTTTGACGCGTGCTTGGTTGCTCATGGCGCCGTAGCCGGTCACACCATTGGACCACCAAGTGAAGTTGTCGTTGTTCGCATCAATGACTTTGAACAAGGACAACGCAGATGTGCCCTCGATGGTGTACTGCCAATCCGGCTCGATCGCTGCACCGGCGATGATGATCGGCGTATTGGCCCAAGCGCCCTTGACATTGGCGCTAATGGCCCGAACGGCATAGGTGTAGCTCGCCAATTGCGCAGCAGAGACGTCGTCGGTGTACGACGTGGTGCTGATTCCTGAAGCAACAGTCGTCGTATCTCGGCCCTGAATGCGTATAACATCGTAGGTAAGTGGGCCTAATGTGCCTTGTTTTGTGCCGGCAGTGGGAGCGTTCCACGCAATTGTTACGATGCCGCTCGCCAAAGTAGCCGTCGGGTTGCCCACTTTTTCGGGTTCATCGAAGCCAATCCATTTGTTGAGCGTTGCAGCGGCCGACTCGCCCGCTGCATTGGAGACGGTCACGGCCAGTACAAAGTTGCCGCTAAAGGGCGCTGTGATCGGCGTCGTCACCGTTGCGCCCGGAAGCGCTGTGCCGGACGCGAGCGGAGCGCCATTGCCCTTGATCGTATAGTTTAATGAGCCGGTCAGACTTTTTCCACCGGCCGTTTGCGTCGGCATAGTGAAACTCAAGCTGCCACTGAGGCTCGTGCCGCTAAAGGTGGCGGCCAGGCCGGTTGCTACTGCGGGGACGTCGTCGGCAGCCGTGGCCGGTGCAATCAGCATACCATACATCGTGAAGTCAGTATCGGCGATTTTCGTTGCCGCACCGGTCTGCAAGTTTACGGTATAGAGGCCCGTATCGTAATTTTTATCTTGTGCGTACCAAAAAAACGTATCGTCTTTCGGGTTAATCTCACCCGTCTGATCGTATGGACCGCCGTCTTCATCGGTCAATTCAAGTCCGGTTGGCCCTACGAGCGTCTCCTTTCCATCTGTGATGGAGATGCGATACAGATTGCCGTCGGCTGCGATGCCGTAGAGTTGCTTTGCGGCTGTGATGCCCATCGCCACATAGCGGCGCGAGGTCGTCCCGAACGTTGTGCGTTGCTGCGTGCGGTAATCTACCGTACCCAGCTCGTACTGACGATTGCTGGCGCGACTATTAAAGAATTCGCCGTAGATTGTTCCGTCGGCCGCCTGCGCAGTTTCGATGGCGGCGAGCGAGAAGTCGTTGTAGGTCTCCCCGCTTCCCGTCCACGTCGTCAAGTCGTACGTATAGAGCGTCAAGTCTCCACTTCCCTCGCCATAGCGTTGGAATTCGACCGTGTAGAGTTTGCCGTCAGCCACTTGCACACCGTTTCTTCCGATGCGCTGTCCCTGCTTACCCATTGCGGTAAACTCGATCTTTCCGCCTACACTAACGGGGCGGAAGGCGTAATAGCCCCACTGCTCGTTAATGCGAGCGTTGCCCCAGAGGGCTACGGAGGCATCGAAGCCCTTCATTGTGTTGTTCGCGTTTTTGCGCGCAATCAGTTTCTGCTGCGGCACGAGTCGCGCCAGTTGAGCGCCGGGCAGCATCGCGCCCGGTTTAACCAACTTACGCGCCTGTTGCGCTCCGCCCGATGTCGGAAGCAGTAGCGCCAGCGTCAAGAGCAGAAAAGAGGTGATGGTTTTCTTCATAAGGATAATTAAAATATTGCACTTGTTCCGCTGCAAAAATAGATGCAAATGTTGAATGGACAATCTTTTTTGTTTTAAAAACCTTACCAAATATGCACTTTCTTTGAGGAGGTGTGCAAAATTCGTGTGCATAGGAGGCTTTCGGTGTGCAATAAAGTGGGTTAATAATGGACGAAATTCTTGAATAATGCTAACGGAAGTGAGATTTACAAAATTTCTTGATGGGCAAATGGCGCGAGTTTGTCTGCTTTTTGATGCCTCAAAAATGTAAAAGGATTTTGTTTGCTGGCGGCAAACCATCGTTTGGTCGGGACAAACCATCGTTTGCTGCCAGCAAATTATCGTTTGGTCAGGGCAAACAAAAAAATAATTGTAAAAAAGACAACGCAAATGCGCCATTGATTTGCCTCCAATGGTGATTGGTTATGCGCAGCATCGAGAACGGCCAAAAAAAGCAGGCCTCCTCTCGATGTGCGAGAGAAGGCCTGCGGGGAAAGTGAGTTTGCCGCATTTCCTTTAGCGGATGTGGGCCGCGCAAAGGAACGCTGATTGAGCCTTGCGGCCGTTTGCGGTGAGCTACAGCCCCTTTAAGCTTTGCGCTTATAGAGCGCAGGCTTCCTAAATCTTGCCAATGACGCGCTTCAGTTGGTCGCCGATGCCGATCGTATAGCCTTGACTGAAGAAAACTACGCGGTTGAAGGTGTCGGCAATAATGATGACGGGCAATTCCTGCGTCTTCGTCAGTTGACTATTGAAAATGTCCGTGCGGCATTCGCCTTGCGCGTCGACGCCGAAGCGCAGGTTGCGCGGCAGATTGGGAAATTCGCCGCGGCGTTTCATAAATACGTCGTATTCTTCCTGCGTCGGGAAGAGCATAATCAGTTCGCGCCCCCAAGCTTCGAGCGCTTCGCGTTGCGCTTCAATGTCGTGGAGGATGTGGGTGCTGGGCTCGTTGTTGGCTTTTAGTAAGCCCAAGACGTAATAGCCGCGGCCGGTCGTTGCAATCAAGCCTTTTTCGACCTTTTCCTGCGTATCGTAATAGTGGTTTTCGGCATTAAAGTTGCTGATAACGCTCACTTCTTCCGGATCTTCGCGGAGCGAGAGGACGACGGCTGTATCGTGGGTAAGCGAAAAGGCTGATAAACGCGCCAAAACACTACCGCTGGCCAAGCGTGTGCCGCTCACGAGGAGGTAATCTCCGTTGTCGATGCGCGTACCCTTTTCAAAGTCGTTTTTCCACGTAGCTTCTTCGTCATAATTCATCAGTACGGGCGCTCCATCTTCGAGTTTGCTGATCGTAAACTGCGAATAATAGCCCGGATTTTCGCGAAATTGCTGCGGAACGTAGTCGATGCTTAAACGCGATTGCGGCTTGTTTGTCTGCTGTTCGGTGCGGCAGAAGGGCGTATCGCGCCAATCGTGGTCAAAATATTGGAACTTCATCGTCACTTCATCGAGGCGCGCAGGTATTCCTAAGCTTCGCGCGGCGGCCACGAAGAGCAGACCGCGATTGAAGTCGTTGGCCAGTCGGTAAGCAAAAGCCGTTTCGGGCCGCTGCGTGCTACGTTGTGGATAGTCGGTCTTATCTTCACGAATATTTTTTCGGATATAGTCGACCAGCAGCGCCGGTTGGCGCCGGAAATCAGCCTGCTGCTTCGGCGTGAAAGCCTTGCGCAGATAAGCGCGCCAAGGCGAGAGTTGCTCGTTCCACACGCGAGGACGGATGATCATCGGATCATAATCTTTTGTGCCCGCAAGCGCTTGAATGTGGGCCAAGATAACGGAGCTGTCAAAGTCGCGCAGATCTTTTTCTGTCAGTGTTTCCAAGACGCGCAAAGTCAGTTCGCGATCGATATTCGGTGTGCGCAGCAGACTGAAGAGTACCTGCCAATTGCCTTTGCTCTTCTCAATGAGTGGGCGCAGGCGCTTAAAGTCGTAATGGTTGGTCCGGCAGAATTCGGCTGACGCTGCAGAGTCGGGGAAAGTATGAACATAGGCCATACGAATACTGTCTTCGCGAGCCAAGCGCTCGTTGCAAAGACGCTGCGCCGCGACGCTCACGGTCGGAAGCGTATCCGTGCCCGCGGGCGGTACGATGTTGAGATCCACCGCATAGCGGTCGCCGGGTTTACGATCCAACTTTATCGTCGCCTTTTCGCCGGCGTGGACTTTGGCAAAGCCATAGCGGCCTTTGTATGTGGCCCATACGATCAGGTCGCCCAAACCGGAGAGGAGCGAAGCCTTGCCGTCGGCGGCTGTTAGCATTGATTTGAGGACGTAAAATTCAGCGTAATTGTAAAGTCTGAACTGCACGCTTGCGCCCTTGATGGGGCGTCCTTGCTCGTCGACAATAGTAACGTTTGTTGTAGCCGTAGGGGCGTAATTTTCCGTCACGTTAATGGTTGTCCGATTAGGATGGCGCTCTAAAACTTCTTCAGGCCCGTCGTATTTTCCGAGCACCGTCGTGTTCATAAGTATGCCGCGCGAAGCCGGACGGTTGAACCAGGCTACGTTAAGTCGGGCGGCCGGCTCGCAAGCGCCGAGGAAGTACCACCGGCCATCGGCCCAAGCTTCAACCCACGCGTGGTTGTCGTCAGTATGCGCCCATCGCGGCGTATAAACTTGGCGCGCCGGAATGCCGACTGCGCGCAAAGCGGCTACCGTAAACGTCGACTCCTCGCCGCAACGTCCCGTTGCCGTTCGCATAGAAGCCAGCGGCGAACTGGTGCGACCGTCGGAGGGCTTGTAGGTGACATATTCGTGGCACCAATGGTTGACGGCTAAGATGGCATCGTACATTGATAAACCGGCAACGCGTGCTTTCAGGGCTTCATAGCAAGTCGTGCGGAAACTATCCAAGGCTTCGTTGTTCACGCGTACGGGCAGGACGAAATGCTGCCACTCGCGCTGCGGTACGCGTTGCCCCCAAGGCATTTCGCGCCGCGCACGCAAAGCGGCTTCCGTTTGCCGGACGAAGAAACTTGGCTCGTAGTCGACCACGTCGGGCCAATACATATAAGTATATAGGAACTTGAGGGCTTGGCGTGCCTCTTCGCTCTTGGCTTGCTGCAAGGCTTGTGCGGGCAATGCACACGGCGTGGCTTTATAGCGCGCTTTGAAGTCTTTATTGATTTGTTCCGTAGTTTGCGCCCCTGCTCCTAAAGTGCATAGGAGCAAGAGAGCTGTGAGAATTTTTCTCATAGTGTTTCGATAGAGTTTGTTTAGGTGCGCGAAGGTAAACATTAAGATTTATTTGAGGAAGTATAAGTTCTCTTATTCTCTGTTTTGCTTTCGTATTGCTGCTAACAAACGCTTAAAATGTGCGACTCATTCGTTCTTCTTATAGCTTTTCACGGCCAATGAGGCCAAGATGATGCCTATAGCTGCGAGGATAGAAAATTGAAGAACAACGCCTGAGAAAGCCGAGCCGCGGATAAAGATTGTGCGCGCAGCGTCCATATAGTGGCGAACGGGATTGGCGTAGGTGAGGATCTGTGCCCAATCAGGCATACTGCGCACCGGCGTAAAGAGTCCGCTGAGGAGCATCATACAAACCAGCGCAAACCACATCACAAGCATAGCCTGCTGGAGCGAATCACTGTAATTAGAGATGATCAATCCAATGCTACTAAAGACGATAGCCAACGCGATGGCGAAAACGAACAGCAGCGCGATGCTGCCGACCGGCGTGATGCCATAAAGAAGCCAAGCGAGTAGCAGGCAAATACTGAAGTCGATGAGCGCGATTACCCAGTAAGGAATGAGTTTGGCAAGGATAAAAAGCCACTTACGGACGGGCGTGACGTTGATTTGCTCAATTGTTCCGGCTTCTTTCTCACCTACGATGTTGAGCGCCGGTAGAAAACCGCAAATCATAATCATTATCATTGCCATAAGGGCAGGAATCATATAGACTTTATAACTCTCGTGGCAGTTGTAAAGGCGTTGCACGACGAGAGGCTTTAGTGTGGGCGCGGGTGATGGGCGTCCGGAGAGGCCGGTTGCTGCGATGATGTTGGAGAGATAAGCGGCGCCGATGCCGCCTTTAGTGCCATTGACCGCATTGGCTGCGATGAGTACGCGGGTGGGCTTGCCGAGCGTGAGGTCATGAGCGTAATGGCGCGGGACAACTATAATAATGTCGGTCTTTCCCCGCTCTAAGGCTTGCAGGGCGCGATTGTAGGAGGGTGCCGTACCGCAAAAATTGAAATAAGTAGAGGCTTCTACGCGCTGAATCAATTGCCGAGAAAGGCTTGACTGGTCGTGATCAACTATAGATACACCGATGTTGCGCACTTCCATACTGGTAATCCACGGAGCAATGCCCATAATCATTATGGGAAAAAAGATGATGAGTCGGACGACGAAAGTATTGCGACGTATCTGTATCCATTCTTTCTGAAGGAGGTAGCGGAACATCATTTGGGAGTAGGTAAAAAGAGATTTATTCCAGTCGGGTCTTAAACTTTTTCAGTGCGATGCCAAGAATTAACAGACTCATAGCCGTAAGGATTAGGAGTTCGCGCCCCACCATTTGCAAGCCGACACCCATAACCATCAGTTTGCGAATGGCGGCAATGAACCAGCGCGCCGGAATAATGGCCGAGAACCATTGCAAGGGGAGGGGCATACTTTCGATAGGGTAGATCATGCCCGAAAGTAGCAAGTTGGGCATCAGCATCAGCATACCGGAGATAAGCAAAGCTTGTAGCTGAGTCTTTGCCACGACACTGATGAGCAAGCCAAGGCAGAGGGCAAGAAAAATATAAAGCAGGCAGAGCGTGAGGATGGCGAGAAGATTGCCGGAAACGGGAACTTTCAGCACAAAGTTGGAGATACCGAGAATGAAAAGCAAGATGATGATAGATAATAAGAAGTAGGGCACGGCTTTGGCGATAAGGATCAGCAGCGGGCGGATGGGCGAGACGAGCAAAACCTCCATCGTGCCGCGCTCTTTCTCACGAACAATGCTTACAGAAGTCATCATCGCGCAGATGAGCAGCAGCAATAAGCCCATAATACCGGGCACAAAGTTGTAGGCGCTTTTCATTTGCGGGTTGTAAAGCAATCGTGTGATGATTTCTGTGGATTGCGGTACGTGGGCCGCTGACGTTGCTTCCGCCATACCCGCTTGAAGGATCTGCGTAGCGTATGCCCCTTGCATAGAGGCTTGATTCGGGTCAGCCCCATCAAGGATTAGTTGTACTTGGCCCTGACCTTTGGGCAAACGATCTGCAAAGCGCGGCGAGAAGACGATGGCTATGTCGGCCTGCCCGTTGCGAATGAGTTGCTCCGCTTCAACGGTTGTCTGCGCCGTATGCGTCAGGATAAAGTATTCTGAAGCATCGAGTCGAGCGAGCATACGTTGCGTGAGGTGATCGGCAGGCGTTGTCACAGCAACCAAGCGCACGTCTTTCACGTCGGTAGAGATGGCAAAACCAAAGAGCAGCATCATAATGAGCGGCATACCGAAGAGGATAAGCATCGTGCGTCGATCACGCAAGATGTGCCGAATCTCTTTTCCCACAAAGGCTATAAACATTTTCATTCTTATTCCTCCGCCTTATGTTTCTTTTCTTTCTGCCCGGCGCGCAAGGAGCGTAAAGACCTCTCCCAGCGTCTCCTTTTCGAATCTGCTTTTCAGTTCGTCGGGTGTGCCCAATGCGCGTATCTTTCCATCTACCATAATCGAAATGCGGTCGCAATATTCCGCCTCGTCCATATAGTGGGTCGTGACAAAGATTGTGATGCCTTTTGCCGCCGCTTGGTAAATGAGTTGCCAAAACTGACGCCGCGTAGTTCCGTCAACGCCGCCCGTAGGTTCGTCTAAGAAGACCACTTCAGGCGAGTGGAAAATGCTGACGGAGAAAGCCAGTTTCTGCTTAAAGCCTAAGGGCAGCGAGGCCACTAATCGGTCAGCATATTGCGCGATGTCGAGTTTGTCGAGCAATTCATCAGTTTTGCGGCGAATAGCTTGGTCGCGCATACCATAGATACCGCCGAAGAGGCGAATGTTCTCGCGCACGGTCATATCTTCGTAAAGCGAAAACTTCTGACTCATATAACCAATGTGGCGTTTAATCTCTTCATATTGTGTGCGCACATCATAGCCGCCGACGATAGCCGTGCCCGACGTGGGCCGACTCAGCCCTGAAAGAATGCGCATGGCCGTAGTTTTACCGGCTCCGTTAGCGCCCAGGAAACCGAAGATCTCACCGCGTCGGACCGTAAATGAAATGTCGTCGACGGCGCGGAAAGAGCCGAAAGCTTTCACGAGATGATTGACGGAGATTACATTGACGTCCGTCGCCTCTTTTGTTGCAGCCTCTGTTTCCTGCTCCTTTATATAGGCAGAAGCTGTTGTGATAAAGTCGGGCGCAGGTGTTGTTGCGGAGCGCGTTAAGATAATTTCATCGCACTTCTTTATTTCGTCCTCGTAGGGCGTCGAAACTAACATTGTAATGCCTCGGCGCTTCAAGGTGGCCAGCATATCCCAAAAGTCGATACGCGAGACGGGGTCAACGCCCGTCGTAGGCTCATCTAATAATAATACGCTTGGGCGATGAATCAGTGCGCAACTTAAAGCCAGTTTCTGCTTCATACCTCCCGACAGCGCGCCTGCACGGCGATCTTTGAAGCGCTCTATCTGTCCGTAAATGTCCTTAATATCGTCGTAACCTTCTTCGATGGTCGTTCCGAAAAGCGTAGCGAAAAAGCGCAGATTTTCTTCTACGGTGAGGTCTTGGTAGAGACTGAAGCGCCCCGGCATATAACCTAAGCGCCGGCGGATGGCTCGCATATCGTTTACCGTATCGTAGCCGTCGATGGTTGCTGTGCCGGAATCGGGTAAAAGTAAGGTGGCCAAGATGCGAAACATCGTGGTTTTTCCCGTTCCGTCAGGGCCGATAAGTCCGTAAAGCGCACCTTTGGGTACGCTGAAAGAGCAATCGTCCAAGGCCACAGTTGCTCCGTAGCGTTTCGATATATGCTTTACCTCAATCGCATTCATAGTTTTACCTCTCCATACATACCCATCTTAAGATAGCCGTCGTTGATCACGGCAATCTTCACGGCATAGACAATGTCTGCCCGCTCATCGTCAGTGAGAATCGACTTGGGCGTAAACTCAGCGTTGGGCGAGATCCACGTCACCGTGCCGGAATAACTGCGGCGCGTGTCGCTGCCATAGTTGCTGAATACTTTTACGCGTTGTCCTAACTTTACTTGCGCCAGTTGACGTGACGTGATGTAGGCTCTTATAAACATATGATGCGTGTCGGCTACTTTGAAAAGAGGCTTTCCTATCGTGGCAAATTCGCCTTGCTCGGCGTACTTTTCTAATACAGTGCCCGCAATCGGCGATGTGATGTGACACTTCTTTAATTGATCAAGTACTTGGAGCCGTTGTATTTCGGCGCCGCTTACTTGACTGTTTAGACTGCGCGTACTATTTGAAAGTGCTGAGATTTGTGCGTTCAGTTGGCTTTGTAGAACCCGCACGGCATTGCTTGCATCGTCTGTTTGTTTGCGTGTTGCCGCTCCGTCTGCAAAGAGAGCCGCTGTGCGCTTCTGCTCCAATTCGGCTTTTGACAACTGTTGGCGTGTAGCGGCAATTTGTGCGCTGATGTCGGGGCGTTGTTCGGCAAAACTTTCTCGCGTGGCACCGATCTGTCGTGCTTTAAGTTGGAGTTGAACAGTATCTATAAGCCCCACTTGTTGATGCGCCTCTACCGGTTTTCCCTCGCTTATGTCGAAAGTCATAAGTCGCCCTGTGGCTTCAGCGGAGACGGTTACTTCTGTCGCTTCGAAGATACCCGTAGCGTCAAACTCTTTTTCCTTGTTGTCGCAGGCACTTACCAGCAGGGTGAATGCGGCGATAGCTATTACGGTCTTTTTCATGTCTCGTCGTTTTAAGCGCTTTTGTAGGTGCAGCGTTTTCGTTTATCTCGCTCTCTTTTCAGAAAGCACCTTTGATGATTTTCAGTTCGTATATACTTTGTAGTAGTTCAAGCTCGTGCACGGCGCGCGTGATGCAAGCTTCGTTTTCTTTCGTGATTTCTTGCAAGAGTCGGTCAGCATCGATTGTGCCGTGTGTTAGTTGTGCTTCCGTGGCTCGTCTTATGGATTGGCGCAGACTGACGATTTCGTCGTCGGCTTGCATTACTTTGCGTCGCCCTGCGATGTGTGCTTGCTGCTGAGCCTCCTCCATTTGATTGTTAAGGAGGAAAAGTTCACGCGCATTCTCCGCCTCTTCGCGCTGCACGCCCAATTGGTGCAAATCGTTGCGGCGCGTGTATAAACTGCTTAGACTCCACGAGAGGCGCGCACCGGCAAGCGCATTAAACGAGAGTCGGCGGCGCTGCATATCTTCAAAGAGATTGTAGCCGGGGCGCCCGTAATAGCCTTGGGCAAATATGCTCAAGACGGGCAGCAGGCGGCTTTTGAGAAGCTGCTGCTGCGTATCTGCTAAACGCAAGCGGCAGTCGATGAGTTGCAATTCGGGACGCTCGTTGGTCTTAGGATCGGTATCGATTTCCGAAGAGGGCTTCACCAAACTATCGGCCTGCTCTACGCCGCAGAACAGTGCAAGCATACGACTTACGGCGCATCGCGCTGCAGTGAGTTCGTCGCCTGCTTGTATAGCGCGGAGTCGTTCGGCGCGGAGTCGGTCTACGTCACTTTGCATAGCTACGCCGCGTTGCAGCATTGCTCGGAGTTTGTCTTCGTTGCTTTGCAGCATTGCCTGCAGTTGCGCGTTGAGGCGTATGCGTTCGTCAAGTAGCAGTTGCGAGAAGAATAAGTCGCTCACACGGCGGCGTAAGGCATAGAGATTTACGTCAGTCTGCGCCTCTTCTATCTCTGCCTTGCGCTTTTCCACTTCTGCTTGTCGACTGATTCGCCCGCCGTCCCAAAGCGTCTGGCTGATTTCCACTTGCAGGCGATATTGCTCCTTGCCTATCCCCTCGTAAGTTTGGCCGCTTTGTGCCAGTATCGATGAGAGTTTGTCGGGTAGTTGCGTCGTGCGGTTCTGCACTGTTGCTTGCACCGTAGCCTGCACTTGTGGCAACCAAGCTTTCTTTATGTTGCTCACATTATAGGCTGCTGAGCGGCGTATCAAGTCATAGCGCTTTACCAAAGGATAGTTTTGCTTGGCCATCTGCTGACACGCTTCCAGCGTAAGTTGCGCGCGGCAACTCATCGCCCATCCCGTTAGCATCATCACCATCAATAGTAACCACCATTTCATTAGTGCAATCTCTATACTTATCTTCAAGTTTTATTTCATCACTTATTTTCTCAGTTTGCTCAAGTACTTCTTGAGGGAATTCATTTGGAATATTATGTTTATAAATCACTGAAAGAATATCTACACCTGGATCATCTCTATGCCCAATTGATGT
>ERZ773066.378-NODE-378-length-26149-cov-84.733579_pt1 | contig 26149 bp, 22 predicted proteins | sample MGYA00580573_ERZ773066 | MGnify/ENA primary metagenome ERZ773066 (study PRJEB29015, sample SAMEA2738128) | human oral metagenome | biome: human oral; feature: human-associated habitat; material: saliva | place: China | collected 2203 ... | reverse complement strand
GCCGCGGCGCGCGCCCCTCGAAGATCGCGTTCCTGGCGGAGAAGGCCTGGTCGGACGCCTCTGTCGGCTCCTGGCCGGTCGGCTTCCCCGAGGAAGACAAGGTCGCGTACTCGCTGAAGGAGATCGTCACGTGGGAGCGCCTGTTCCTGTGGCGTTTCTTCAGCCAGCAGTTCAAGCGCAGCGCGCTGCCTAACGGCCCGAAGGTCATGGCCGGCGGCTCCCTGTCCCCGCGCGGGGATTGGCGTATGCCTTCGGACGCGTCGGGGATGGATTGGGTCGCAGAGCTCGACGAGGCCGTGAAGGGTCTGGTCGACTAACTTCACGCTCGCTCGGCTGACCGAGCTAGCTCCCGACTTCACGCACGCTCGGCTGACCGAGCTAGTTCCCGGGGCGGTGCTCATTCGAGCACCGCCCCTCGGCTTACTCACAGCAGCACTCACAATTTCGCACGTAATTCCCCCGAGACGTCGCGCGACCACACGCCAAAAACGTTGAAAATACGCCGTTTTTCAATGAGCTAACATATCTTAGGCTAGCCAAATTACGTGCGAGATTTATGAAAAGCGTGAGCTTGGCAACAAATGGACACAGTCGGCGAGAGGGAGACGCCACCGACGACGGAGGGTCACCGACGACGGAGGGTCACCGACGAACGCGTCAACGCGGGGCCTCTACGGGGCGGCGCGAAACTATGCGCACACTCACACGCACGCGAGCCCAAATTTCTGTAGGGTTAGTTTTGACAGTTAGGTAAGCCTAGCTTTTCCTATTTCAGTCCCACCGCAAGTACCTACGACGGAGAAATGATGTCTCGTACGACCACCTCCCTGGCCGCCATCGCCGCCATCGCCGCCCTCGGGCTGGCTGCATGCACCTCCGGCACAACCTCCTCCCAGTCCTCCGCCTCCTCTTCATCCACCACGCAGGCCACCCAAGCCTCGTCAGTGACGATCGACGCTAACGACGGCCCCGTCGACATTAAGCTGCCTGTGACCCGTGCAGCCTCCCTGGACAACCGTACCTTCGAGGTACTCGAGCAGTGGGGCGTTCCGCTCGTCGCAGTGCCCAAGCAACTGATCCCCTCCACCGTCACCGCCTACAACGGCGATGACATCGCAGATGTGGGCATGCACCGCGACCCCAATCTGGAGGCCCTGGTCGCCGCCGAACCCGACCTCATCATCTCCGGACAGCGCTTCTCCAAGTTCGACGCGCAAATCAAAGAGCTGGCCCCCGACGTCCCGCTCATCAACCTAGAACCGCGCGACGGGCAGCCCTTCAATGAGGAACTCATCCGCGAAGTCACCGACCTCGGTGAGATATTCGGCAAGCAGGCCGAAGCCCAACAGCTGGTCGACAACTTCAACGCATCGATCGAGCGCGCGAAGAACGCCTACGACGGCTCCTCCACCGTCATGGCGGTAGACGTCTCCGGCGGCAACATCGGCTACGTTGCACCCGGCAAGGGACGCACCTGGGGACCGGTTTTCGACCTGCTCGGCCTGAAGCCCGCCCTTGAAGTTGAGGGCGCGACCGACTCGCACACCGGCGACGACATTTCCGTCGAGGCCATCGCCGAAGCTAACCCGGCGTGGATCTTCGTTCTCGACCGTGACGCTGCCATCACCAAGGACGGCTCAAACACGCCAGCCGAAACCGTCATCAACAACAACGCCGCTCTGCAAAACGTCACCGCCCTGCAGAACAAGCAGGTGGTCTACGCACCCAACGACACCTACACCAACGAATCCATCATCACCTACACGGAGATTTTCAACTCCATCGCAGACGCCTTCGAAGCCGCGAAGAAGTGATCCTCTGACACACAAGCGGGTGCCGCCCATGCGGGCGGCACCCGCACCCCCTTTTCTTATGACACACTCCCCCGCCACCGCGCCTCCCACGGATGCCGCCGCGACGCGCGAGACCACCCCAGCCTCGTCGAAACGCCGCCCCCTGGTGCTCACCCTCGCAACCCTCACCGTCCTGGCCCTCCTGGTCCTGTCCCTGTCCACCGGCGAGTACTCGATCCTGTCCCAGGACGACGGCTGGCACATGTTCCTGACCGTGCGAGTCCCCCGCACGATCGCGCTCATCCTGTCCGGGGCCGCCATGTCGATGAGCGGCCTCGTCATGCAGCTGGTGACCCAGAACCGCTTCGCCGAACCATCAACGACGGGCACGACCGAGTGGGCGGGCCTGGGCTTGCTCATCATCATGATCGCCTGGCCGGGCGCCCCCATCCTGGTGCGTATGACCTGCGCTATCGTCTTCGCTTTTGCGGGAACCATGGTCTTTTTCGCTCTGCTTCGCCGCGTCTCCCTGCGCTCATCGCTGCTCGTCCCCATCATGGGCATGATGCTCGGCGCTGTCGTCTCCGCGATCTCCACGTTCATCGCCCTGGAGACAAACACCATGCAGAGCGTCGCCGTATGGTTCCAGGGATCCTTCACTTCCGTCTACGAAGGCCAGTACGAGGTGCTCTGGATCGTCACAATCGTCGTCGCAATCGTCTTCGTCATAGCCGACCGCCTCACCGCTGTCTCTCTGGGCGAAGACATCGCCGTGTCACTCGGCGTCAACTACCACCGCATGGTCCTCATCGCGACAGGCCTAGTCGCCGTCGCAACCGGCATCGTCACCGTCGTCGTCGGCTCCCTGCCGTTCCTGGGCCTCATCGTGCCGAACCTCGTCTCCATGTCGATGGGCGACAACCTACGCACAAACCTACCGTGGGTGTGCCTGGCGGGCATCGCCCTGGTGACAGTCACCGACCTGCTCGCCCGAACAATCATCTCCCCCTTCGAAATGCCTGTCTCCGTCATCCTGGGCATCCTCGGGGCATTCGTCTTCGTCGCGCTCGTGCTGCGCCAAGCCAGGAAGGGGACCACACTGTGACCATTGTTTATGCTCCGGGAACTGACGGTTCCCACTCCCCGGCCACGGCCTCGTCCATCACGCGCCCGACGCGGCGCACCGGGGCCTTCGTCTCCCCCGCTGCCCGCCGACGCTGGTGGATCATTTTCAGCGTCGTGTGCGCCATCGCACTCCTGGCCTGCATCGGGCTGCTCACCTGGAAGAACCCGGCGCAATTCGGCACCCCCGTGTTCTGGAGGCTCGCCCGCAGGCGCGCTTTCGCAATCCTCGCGATCGCCCTGGTGGCCGTGTGCCAGGGGATGGCCACGGTCGCCTTCCAGACGGTGGCGAACAACCGCATCATCACGCCCTCAATCCTGGGCTTCGAGTCCCTCTACCGGGCGATCCACACGTCCACGATTTTCTTCCTGGGCGTCGCTGGACTCAACGCGTCGGCCACCGTCGGAAACCTTGTCGGGCAGCTCGCCCTCATGATCGCCCTCACGCTCGCGCTCTACTCGTGGCTGCTCACCTCCCAGCGCGCCTCCATGCACGCGATGCTCCTCATCGGCGTCATGCTGGGGGCGGGCCTCGGCTCCATCTCGACGTTCATGCAGCGCCTGCTCACACCCTCCGAATTCGACGTGCTCACTGCGCGCCTGTTCGGCTCGATCGCGAACGCGCAGAAGGAGTACTACCCCATTGCCGTTCCGCTCGTTGCTGTGGCGGCACTCGCCCTCCTCCTCATGAACACACGCCTATCCGTTCTCTCTCTGGGCCGTGAAACCGCCACAAACCTGGGTCTTAACCACCGGCGCACATCGGTGGCAGTCCTCGTCCTCGTGTCGATCCTCATGGCCACGTCGACCGCCCTCGTGGGTCCCATGACGTTCCTCGGGTTCCTCGTCGCGACGCTGTCCTACCAGTTCTCCGACACCCACGACCACCGCTACATCTTTGCGATGTCGGTCGTCCTGGCCATCGCGATCCTGGCCAGCGCCTACTTCGTCATGAATCACGTGTTCAACACGCAGGGCGTCGTTTCCATCATTATCGAGTTCGTCGGCGGGCTCGCGTTCATCGTCACTATTTTGCGGAAGGGCCGCCTGTGATTTCCATTGATTCCGTCGTCAAACAGTATTCATCCTCCGTGCGCATCGGCGAGATCTCCCTGGAGATCCCCGCGGGTGGTATTACGGCGCTGGTCGGCCCCAACGGGGCGGGCAAGTCCACGCTGCTGACCATGATCGGGCGTCTCCTCGGCATTGACGCGGGCACCATCGAGGTCGGTGGCCTGAACGTGGCGACGACGAGGTCCTCCCAGCTGGCGCGCACCCTGTCGATCCTGCGCCAAGAAAACCATTTCATTTCGCGCTTGACGGTCCGACAGCTGGTTGGTTTCGGTCGCTTTCCGCACACTCGAGGGCACCTGAACAGCGAGGACGAGGCCATCATCGACCGCTACATCGGCTTCCTTGACTTGGGGGACCTTCAGGGCCGCTACCTGGATCAGCTCTCTGGGGGCCAGCGCCAGCGCGCCTATGTCGCAATGGTTTTGGCACAGGAAACCGACTACGTTCTGCTGGATGAGCCGCTCAACAACCTGGACATTGCGCGCAGCGTGGAGATGATGACCATGCTGGAGCGAGCTGCCCGCGAGTTTTCGCGCACGATCGTCATCGTCCTGCACGACATTAATTTCGCGGCCCGCTACGCATCAACGATCTGCGCGCTGAAGGACGGGCAAGTCGCTTTCTTGGGTTCACCTGCGTACATCATGCGCGACGATGTCCTCACCGACATATTCGACACGCCCGTCACCGTCGTCCCAGGCCCGAACGGTCCGATCGCCTGCTACTTCTGAGCGCGCACGCGCGCTCAGCCACGGCTCGACTCAGGTCGGTCCCCCGACGCTCCCCCGGCCTCGTCGGTCACGAGGCCGGGGCCGGGTAGAATGGTCGCGCGGTCCACGCGCGGCCAGCGTGAAACGGCCGTGAAACACTTCTTTCCTGGGGGTTCCCGTGTCTATCGCTGCGATTGTCTTTGTCGTTTTCCTCGCCCTGACGCTGATCGCGGGCGGACTCTACCTCTTTGCCTCGGGCCTGGCCGCGCGCGCGGACGCATGCCGCCCGCCCCTGGGCCTTCGGCTGCGAAACGTCGAGAGCGGGTCGCGGGAATGGCAGCGTGCTCACCGCGCTGCCTGGCCGATTCTCTTTTGCGGCGGAGTCCTCGGCACCGCCCACGGCATCGCTCTGGCCGCCATGCCCTTCATGGACGCACCTGCCTCTATTCCCTTCGTCTTCGTCCTCTCCGGCGTGATTGTCGAGGTCGGCATGTGGTTGGTCGCACGCGGCGCTGGGAAGGCGGCGCTCAGGTAACATCGTCGTTCACCGGGGCCGCGCGCTGCGTGCAATCGAGTGGGAACCCCGACCTCGTTGCTCTCAGACGGGGCCAGGGTTCCCGGGCTTGAAGGCCGCAGTCAGGCGGTGGGCCGCTCGCGCCGATCCAGCATGAACAGCGCCAGCTTCGAGGGTTCAAGCGCGCGGACCGCGTGAGGCAGTCGCGTGCCGAAGTGGATGACGTCGCCGGGGCGAAGGACCACGGTGCGACCGTCGGCCTCGATTTCGAGGGCACCTTCGAGGGTCTGCAGGATGACGGGCATGGCCGCCGTGTGCTCGCTGAGGATCTCGCCGGTATCGAAGCTAAAGAGGACGAGGCGCACACCCTCTGCGTGCATGACCGTACGCGAGACGGTGGCTTCTTCGTTGATCTGGATCATCGAAGCGATGTCACTCAGGTCCGTCATGATGGGCGTAGGGACCTCGGTGTTGGAATCGAGCGAGAGACTCACCTGTTCTCCTTGGGTTTGCGTGCGACGATGGCGACGCCGCAGAGATGTCGGTCGTACTTCTTGAACGTGCGCGCCATCGTGGTGACGCGTCGGCGCAAGTCTTTGTCACGGGCGATGTTGCGGGCGATCCGCAGGGTCCCACGCACGCCCTCGTCGGCAAGCATGCGGCCTGGTTTCAGCAGGGCCATGGGCGCCTTGCGTGTCTCTTCGACGACCAGGCCCGCTTCTTCGAGAACCGCTCGCCAGCCGGCGACCGTGAGTGGCCGCGCGTTGACATTGATCGCGCGCGCGAGCGCACGGCGGATCTCGGTGGCGGGTTCCTCGGCGATGGTCTCGGGGCGCATCGCGAGCTCGTGGATGACGTAGCGTCCACCCGGGCGTAGGATACGCGCCGCTTCCCCCACGATCGCGCGCTTAGCTTTCTCACCCTGCATGGTGAGCATGGCTTCGCCGACCACGACGTCGGCACTAGCGTCCGGCAGACCTGTTTGGGCGGCATCCGCGTTCACACAGTGTCCCACGCCCGAGGCGATGGCATCGACGCGCGCGCACGCGTCGGGGTCCCGCTCGACCCCCACGTAGGAGGCGGGGCCAACACTGATGATCGAGCGTGCTGTTACTCCCATTCCTGGAGCGAATTCGACGACATCCGCGCCGGGGATGACCGCTCGTTTGAGGGCCCACATGCTCAGCGCGAGACCCCCGGGGCGCAGGACTGTCTTTCCTGCACGGGCGAGCACCCAGTGACCGGGCGTCTTCTCGACGGGCCGGTTGGCATATGGCAGGGTCCCCGCCGACGATTCAACGTGAGGTGACATATACGCAAGTATAGCGTTATCTATTTACGTGCGCAGAGATGCACCCCTGCTCAATCGTCGAACGGAGACCCTCCGTCAGCGCTCACAGACCAATGATCTGACCGAACTCACGCTTAATCAGTTCGAGGCGCTCGTACGCCGCCTTCCACGGAACCGGCTCCCCCTCGGGGGCAGGCAGGATGACCTCGAGATAGCACTTGAGCTTGGGTTCCGTGCCCGACGGACGCGCGATCACGCGGTCCCCGGCCTCGGTCAGCACCAGCACACCGTCCGTGGGCGGCAGGCCCTTGTAGCCCTGCGCCAGGTCAGAGACCTCGACGACGGGTGAACCTGCGAGTTCGCTCGGCGGCTGCGCGCGCAAGCGCGCCATGCCGGTAGCAATCTGCTCAATCTCCTCGACGCGGAAGGTCAACGGTCCGGTCACGTGCAGGCCGTGAGCGTGGGCCAGACGGTCCAGTTCATCCCACGCGGTGCGGCCCTGAGCCTTGAGCGCGGCGAACAGCGACGCGGCAACGACAGAGGACGCAATGCCGTCCTTGTCGCGCGCGATGGCGGGATTCGGGCAGAAACCGATCGCTTCTTCATAGCCGAAGGCCAGCTGCGGAGCGCGGGCGATCCACTTAAAGCCCGTGAGCGTCGTGTGATGTTCGAGGCCGTGGGCATGCGCAATGCGGGCCAGCAGACGCGAGGAGACGATCGAGTTTGCGAGCGACCCCTCCAGGCCGCGCGATGCCAGGAATTCTCCTAGCAGGCAGCCGATCTGGTCACCGCTCAGCGGACGCCATCCGGCCGCGGCCGCAGGGTCAGGGACCGCGAGCGCGCAACGGTCCGCGTCGGGGTCCACAGCGATGATAAGGTCGGCGTCCTCGCCGCGAGCCTGCTCGATGGCTATGTCGAGGGCTCCGGCTTCCTCGGGGTTCGGGAAGGGAACCGTCGGGAAGTCCGGGTCGGGTTCGGCCTGGGCGGCGACGATTGACACGTTCGTGAAGCCGGCCTGGGCCAGCACGCGCGAGGTGAGGGACGCGCCCACGCCGTGCATGGCCGTCAGGACGATGCGCAGGTCCGCGCGGACATCAGCGTCGCCGGAGGCCAGCTTGACGGCCTCCGCGACGTACTCGTCGCGCGGGTCCACGGCCTCGACCAGGTCATCGTTCATGGGGACTTCGTCGGCGGGAGGCGTGGCCTCGATGGCCGCCGCGATCTCGGCGTCGAAAGGCGGGACGATCTGGACTCCCTGGCCATCGCCCGTAACGACGCTTCCACCGAGGTACACCTTGTAGCCGTTGTCGGGGGCGGGGTTGTGCGAAGCGGTCACCATAACGCCCGCGTCTGCGCCGTAGTGGCGCACCGCGAAGGAGGTCAGCGGGGTCGGGTTCGCCTGGGGCAGCGCGAGGACACGCACGCCGGCGGCAGAAGCGACACGGCACGCGGCCGTAGCAAACTCGGAGGAGCCGTAGCGGGCATCGCAGCCCACGACCAGGGTGGGGGTACCCGTCGCGTGACGCTTAATGACCTCGCACAGGCCGGCGGTCGCTCGGATAACGACGGCCAGGTTCATGCGGGATTCGCCGGGGCCCACGACGCCGCGCAGGCCGGCAGTACCGAACTCGAGGGGACCGTTCATGGCGGCGCCCACGCGGGCGAGGGCCTCTTCGTCGCCGCCACGAGCGGCCTCAATGTCGGCCCTCAGGGACGAGGCCGTGGCCGGATCGGGGTCATGGTCTGCCCAGCGCTGGGCCAGTTCAAGAAGTTCCATAGTGTCAGTCTTCCAATTCTGCCAAGATGGCGTTAGTTGCGGAGACTCCCAGGCGAGAAGCTCCTGCTTCGATCATGGCGAGCGCCGTGTCGGCGTCGCGGATGCCTCCCGAGGCCTTGACCCCCAGGGCGTCGCCGACGGTGGCGCGCATGAGGGCAACCGCGTGGACGGACGCCCCACCTGCGGGGTGGAAACCCGTGGAGGTCTTCACAAAGTCAGCTCCGGCAGCCATGGATGCCGTGCAGGCGGCGACGATTTCATCGTCAGTGAGAGCTGCGGACTCGATGATGACTTTCAGGACGCGTGGGGCTGGGACGACGCGGCGCACGGCAGCAATCTCTTCTTCCAGCTCGTGCAGGCGTGCGTCCTTGACCAGCTCGATGTTGATGACCATATCGATCTCGTCCGCGCCGTCGGCGACTGCCTGCGCCGCCTCGAAGGCTTTGACCTGCGGCTTAACCGCGCCCGAGGGGAAGCCGACGACGCAGGCCACCTTCAGTCCATCGGGCACGTCCAGCGGAAGCATGGACGGGGACACGCATATCGAGAAGGTGCCGGCGCTGGCCCCTTCCTCGATAATGCGTGCCACGTCCTGGCGTGTCGCTTCCGGCTTCAAGATCGTGTGGTCGATCAACGCGGCCACGTCACGCTTCTTCATGGAGCAGCCTTCTCCTTGTCTCAGAGCGCTGCCAGGGGCAGGGCGAGCTCCATCATCGCGGTGAAGGCGGTCTGGCGCGACTGCGCGTCCGTGACTTCACCGGTGACCAGCGAATCGGAGACCGTGAACATAGCCAGGGCCTCGACACCCGCGTGCGCGGCGGTCGCATACAGGCCAGCGCTCTCCATCTCGACTGCGAGGATGCCCATGCGCTGCCAGGCCTCGTTAAAGGTCGGGTTCGCGTTGTAGAAGACGTCGGAGGACATGATGTTGCCGACGTGGAAGGGGACGCCCCGCTCGCGGGCGCGGCGCACCACGTCGTCGATCAGGTTGAAGGAGCCGATCGGGGCGAACTGGCCGGGCAGCTGGTACTGGTCCATGAACGCGCTGTTCGTGCAGGCGCCCTGCGCGATGACGACGTCGTACAGGTGCATGTTGGGCTGGAGGGAACCGCAGGTTCCGATGCGGACCAGGCGCTTGCAGCCAAACGTGTGGATGAGCTCGTAGGCGTACAGGGAGATTGAGGGGATACCCATGCCGGAACCCATGACGGAGACGGGGGTGCCCTGGTAGGTGCCGGTGAAGCCGAGCATGTTGCGCACGGCGTTGAACTGCTGGACGTCCTCCAGGTAGTTCTCAGCGATAAACTTGGCGCGCAGCGGGTCGCCCGGCAGCAGGATGGTCTCGGCGATGGGGCCGGTGGGATCAATGTGGGGTGTCGAACGCATGTGTCGTGTCCTTTGTCATCTCAGGGAGCTGTGCGCTCCTCTAGGCTTCGTTACCTATAGGGCAAGGCTAGGCCCTACATTATCAATATGTCAATATTGACTTTGACAAGTGTTCTTTCTCTCTATCTCTACACCTCCTTCTCCAAGCCCTCTCACTCGCTCATTTCCAGCAGCCCAAGAGCCAAATCCTGATCCACCACCAGATGCGTGGCAATCCCCATGCGCAGCGCCGTGTCCAGCGCGCGTGTTTTCATGAACCCCCCCGCAACGACCAGCCGCACGGGCCGACTACACAGACGCTCCAACGAAATGCTGACAGTACGGGCCTCAAGCTCGGGAAGCGCAATCTGGCCAGCCGCCGTGAAAAAGTGAGAAAGCGCGTCACCGACAGCATCGCGCAACAGCGCATCCACTTCCTCCCCATCCAGATGCCCGAGGTTGAGAGAAATGACTTCATCGCCGATCGCGCCGATCGTAAAGACAGCCACGTCAACCTTGCGCCCCTCCTCCAGGATCTTCATGATCGCCCGATCCTTGCACACGATCGATGCCGTCTTCGTGGACTGAAAAATGACAGGCAGGGGCAGGTAGCGCGGCTGAGCGTTAAAAGCATCGCAAAATGCACGCATCACCTCAAAATCGTGCGTCGCACGCGCGGAGAAAGATGTCCCACCCTCGAGCTGAACAACTCGCACGCCCTGGCGCGGAGAACGCTCCAAGTGAGAAGCAAGCGCATACATCGTGCGACCCCACGAGATACCCACGCGCATGCCGTCGTGCACCAACTGGCTCACCAGGTCCGCACCCACGCGCCCAACCTCATCGATAGCTTCCTCCTCGGTCGCTGCGTGCCCGTGCGCGACGCGCACGCATGCCAGACCGTAGCGCTGCTCCAGTCGGGCAGCCAGTTCGGAAGCTTCCTCCCGAGGATCATGTATCGTGATCGTCACGAAACCACGATCGCGACCATGAGCGAGGAGCTTAGCCACGGTAGGACGCGAAAGCCCCATACGGGCGGCGATGTCAACTTGGCTCAAATCCTGCTGGTAATAGAGTTTGAGAGCATCAACAGCCTGCTCGTCGCGCTTATCCACGTGTACTCCCTCCTCGCCCTGGCCGCGCCGCGATCAAGACACGGTCTCCAGAACAACCCCGCGGGCAGCGAACGTGCCCCCCTCGGTAATCTCGATTGCACCTGATAGGGTCTCAACTGCGCGAGCAATTCGCCACTCGTCGTCGGTGTGGAGAGTCAGCAGAGGCTGTCCCCTCGACACGGTCTCCCCCGGCTTAGCGTGGATCTCGATGCCCGCACCAGCCTGCACCGGATCCTCCTTAACGGCTCGCCCCGCGCCGAGTCGCCACGACGCCACACCCACGCTCAGGGCATCCATACCGACGATCATACCGTCAGCCTCAGCACACACCTGATGGGTGTGCACGGCACGAGGCATGGGAGCGTCCGGATCACCCCCCTGCTCGCGGATCATCGCACGCCAACGATCCATCGCGCGCCCGTCTTCAAGGGCCGCCTCCACATCAACGTCGTGCACGCCAGCAAGATCAAGCATGTGACGCGCCAATTCGCAGGTCAGCTCAACGACGTCAGAGGGACCACCGCCGGCCAGGACTTCGACAGACTCCTCGACCTCGAGCGCGTTGCCGATCTTGCGCCCCAGGGGAACGGACATATCGGTGAGCAGGGCGCGCGTGGCCACACCCGCGTCGCGTCCCAGGTCCACCAGAGTGCGCGCCAGTTGACGCGCACTGTCAATGTCCTTCATGAATGCTCCCGACCCGACCTTGACATCCAGGACGAGAGCGCCCGTCCCTTCAGCGATCTTCTTACTCATGATGGAACTAGAGATCAACGGAATGGACTCAACGGTTGAGGTGATGTCACGCAGAGCGTAGAGCTTGTTGTCCGCGGGCGCCAGACCAGACCCCGCCGCGCAGATGACCGCGCCGCAGCCGTTACCGAGCTGGGTCAGGATCTCCTCGTTGGACAGATGAGCGCGCCACCCAGGGATGGACTCCATCTTGTCCAGAGTACCGCCCGTGTGCCCCAGGCCTCGGCCCGACAGCTGGGGAACAGCCACCCCGAAACACGCGACGAGCGGCGCCAGGGGGAGCGTGATCTTGTCACCCACACCTCCCGTAGAGTGCTTATCGGTAGTCGGCTTTCCGATCCCAGAGAAGTCCATGCGCTCCCCCGACCGGATCATCGCGTCCGTCCACCTGGCGATCTCGTCCCGCGTCATTCCCCGCAGGAAAACAGCCATGGCCAAAGCGGCCATCTGCTCGTCCTTGACAACGCCCTTCGTGTAGGCGTCGATCGTCCAGTCGATCTGCTCGGGGGTCAGGGCACCCCCGTCGCGCTTCGTTCGAATAATGTCAACGGCATCAAAGAGCGCCATCGTATCCTTCTTTCGTGTCGGACGAGGCCGGGGCAGGTAACGCCCCGACGCTGTCCAGGTCGTGTGGGCCAAAGGCACCAGGGAGGACCTCGCTCATGGGAGCAACGCCTTCCGGCATGAGAACCAGGCAGGAGGGGCCGCCGTGCTCATAGATGAGCTGGCGGCACCTCCCGCACGGGGAGACAGGGACCTCGTCACCGTTGACAGCAACGACCGCGACAAGCGCGCCACCACCGCTACGGATTAGCTCCGACACCATGCCGCACTCGGCGCACAGCGTCACCCCGTACCCCGCGTTCTCAACGTTGCACCCACTCACGATTCGCCCGTCCTGCGCCAGTCCGGCGGCGCCAACGGGGAACCCCGAGTACGGGCAGTATGCCCGCTTCATCGCGTCAATGGCGCTGCCCAGCAGGGCATCCCAATTGATCGACGTCATCGGTGCATCATCCTTCACTTCATGTAGGGAACGTTCTCAGCCGCGGGAGCACGCGACTTGCCGACAAACCCAGCCACCGCGATGATCGTCACCACGTAGGGAATCATTGACACGAGATTGCCCGGGACAGCGTTAGACAGATTGGGCAGCAGGTGTGCCGTCGCCTGAGCAAAACCGAACATGACAGCGGCCGCCATAGCTCCCAGCGGATTCCACTTACCCAAGATCAGCGCAGCGAGGGCGATGTAGCCGTTCCCTGCGGAGATATTGTCCGTGAATGCCAGAGACGATCCAATCGTGAAGAACGCGCCACCCAGACCCGCGAGGGCCGAACCCAAGACCGTGTTGTTCGTACGCGTACGCTGCACGTTGATGCCAACCGTGTCTGCTGCCCGCGGGTGCTCGCCACACGCCCGCAGGCGCAGACCCCAACGGGAACGGAACAGGAAGAAGGCCAGCGCGGCGACCACGACGTACATGATGTAGACGAGGATCGTCTGATTGAACAGCGCGGGGCCGATCACCGGAATCTCAGACAAGCCCGGAATCTTAATGGTCGAGAGCGAAAACTGGTTGGTGTTCAGGTTCAGCGTCGACTTCTTCATCACCGTTCCACCGAAGAAAGTGGTCAGGCCCAGCGCCAAAACGTTCAACACGACACCGACGATGACCTGATCAACGCCATACTTGACGGAGAACAGAGCCAGAAGCAGGCCCATGAAAGCGCCCGCAACAGGCGCGGCGATCAGACCAGCATAGGCATTGTGGAAGTACGAGGCCACGAGGACACCCGCGAACGCGCCAACCAGCAGGTCACCTTCAATTGCGATGTTAACCACGCCGACTCGCTCGGAAATCACGCCGGCGAGAGCACCGAAAATCAGCGGCGTCGACAAGGCAACCGTCGACACCAGGACCGAGGTAAGCGTTACGCCACCAGTGGTAGAACCCGAACCGGCGAACACGAGGAACCCACAGACAGTCGACAGGCCAACGAGGACCACCACGATGATCCGGGCCCACGAGGGGGTCCGCATCCTGCGAGCCGTCGTCACCAGGGACCACGCGGCAGCGGCGATCGCAATGACCGCGAGTCCCCACACAATGGGCGCGCCGGCAGTCACGATCTCAGGGATCACGTACGACTGCGACTTATCGTTGAGGATGATACGCACATCACCACTCGTCACGGCGGCAAGAATCACCAGGAGAACGCTGGCAGCAACGTAAACCCCGGGAAGTTTCCAGGACCGCTTGGTCTCAATCAGCGTTTGTGCTCCACGCTCACTTGTGCTCATCACTGACCTCCTTCTCAAGTGCTTCCACGCGTCGGGCGTCAGGAAGACGGAACATCCACCGCACCAGCGCCGGGGCGGCAATCAGCAGCACGATCACCGACTGCAGAATCAAAATCATGTCGATCGGCACGCCCTTGGTCTGCATCAGGTAACCACCAGCCTTGAACGCGCCGAAAAGAAGACCCGCACAGAACGTGCCCAGGGGCTTATTGCGGCCCAGCAGAGCAACGGTGATCGCGTCGAAACCGATCGTTCCGGCGACATCGCGGGACACGTAACCCAGGGTGCCCAGCGCCTCGTTCGCACCCGCGAGACCGAGGAACGCACCCGAAATCACCATCGTCACAGCCGTAATCTTCTCCACCGAGATACCCGCAGTACGGGCAGCAGCTGCGTTCGTTCCAACCGCGCGGATCTTAAAGCCGAGCGTCGAGCGCTCCATCAGCCACCAGAAGAAAGCTAACGCAATAATCGAAACGATGAAACCAGCGTGAAGACGGAACGGCAGGGGCAGAATCCTCACCAACTCAGCCGATTCCGCTACGTCGGCGGTCACCGGCTGATTCAAGCCCGGCGCCTGCCACGACTTCAAACCGAGCGTGTATCCCAGACCAAGGGCCGCAATCATGTTCAACATGATCGTCACAATGACCTCATTGGCACCCGTCTTCGCCTTCAGAACACCCGCAATGCCCGCGTACAAGCCACCCGCAAGCATAGCGGCGGCAATCGCCACCAGCGTATGAATGACCGGAGGCAGGTTCAGCGAGAAACCGACCCACACGGCAGCGAGCGAACCAGCGATGATCTGGCCCTTGCCACCAATGTTGAACAGGCTCGCACGGAAACCAATCGCCAGGCCCAGACCCGCGATAATCAAAGGAATCGAGAAGAACAACGAATTCGTCAACGGCATGATCGTGCGAGTGAACGTCTTCGCCTCGGGATCAATGATGGCCCCGCGGAACATCGCGTAGTACGCCTCCGTCACCGACGCGCCAGACATCGCGATCAGGATCGCCCCGATGACGAAAGCGATAACGACCGCCAGCACCGACACAAACCACTGCGACGCCAACACGCGGGCAATTGCCAGGCGTGCTCCGCCCTTTTGCTTACTCATCACTTTTCCTCCCTGCCAGCGCGATCGGCGGCAGCCGAACCAGACGACGAAGCCATGGCCTCGTCCAGCGGAACACCGGCCATCATGAGGCCCAGGACATCACGCGGCGTATCCGGCGGGACAATGCCGACGATACGACCGCGGTACATCACGGCGATACGATCCGCGAGCGCACAAATCTCATCCAGCTCGGACGAAATCAGCAAAACCGCGCAGCCCCCATCGCGCGTGTCCACGATCCTGCGGTGAATGAACTCAATCGAGCCAACGTCGACGCCGCGCGTGGGCTGATTGACGACCAGGAGCTGAAGCTCCTTCGACATTTCGCGCGCGACGACGACCTTCTGCTGATTACCGCCCGACAGGGACGAAATCGGGTCATTGATCGACGTCAGGCGGATGTCGTACTCCTCCTGTTTCTCCTCAGCGTTGCGCGCGATCGCAGCAAGCTTGCGAGAACCGAACGCCGAAAACTGACTAGAGGTGAATTGATCCAGGACCAGGTTGTCCGCAATGGAGAAGGAGGCGATAATGCCGTCCGTCATGCGGTCCTCGGGAACGAAGCCGATGCCCGCGTCCAAAGACTGGCGCGGATTGAGGTGCGTAATGTCCTGATCACCCAGGCGAACAGCACCGGAGGTCGGCGTGCGCAGACCAAGGACGACCTCGGCCAATTCACTTTGGCCATTGCCCTGGACACCGGCGATCGCCACCGTCTCTCCCCTGCGCACCTCGAAGGAGAGGTGATCGAGGAGGGGAACGCCCCCGGATCCGATGAGCGTCACGTCGTCGAAGGCCAGGCCATCGCCAACAAGGTTGGCCGGCGCCTTATCAACGCGCAGCTGAACCGGACGGCCCACCATCTGGGAAGCCAAAGACGCCTCGGAATCCGACGGCGACGCCTCGCCCACAATGCGACCACGCCGAATAACGGTAATCGCGTCGGCAACGGCACGGATCTCACGCAGCTTGTGCGTGATGAACACGATCGAGGTACCCGAGTCCGCGAGCTGACGCATGATCGCCATGAGTTCGTCCGTTTCCTGGGGTGTGAGCACCGCAGTGGGCTCGTCTAGGATCAGGACCTTCGCCTCGCGCGACAAAGCCTTGACGATCTCCACGCGCTGTTGCGCACCGACCGGCAGATCCTCGATGAGAGCATCGGGATCCAGGTCGAATCCGAAACGCGCTGACACATCGCGGACCGTCTGACGAGCCTTGTCGAGGCTGATGATACCGGCCGGCCCGGTGGGCTCGTAGCCCAGGGCAATCGACTCAGCCACGGTGAAGACCGGGATCAGCATGAAGTGCTGGTGCACCATGCCAATACCCGCTGCGACGGCGTCGCCCGGGCCCTTGAACGTGGTGGGTTGTCCATCCAGAAGAATCTGCCCTTCGTCGGGCTGATGCAATCCGTACAGGACGTTCATGAGCGTGGACTTACCCGCGCCATTCTCCCCCAGCAGGGCATGAATTTGCCCTTCCTCGACCGTGAGGTCGATCGAGTCGTTTGCGATGAGGGGACCGAACCTCTTCGTGATCCCCCGCAACTCTAGTTTCATTCCTTTTCCTTCCCACCGTGGAGCACATACCCCAGGTGCGTCTGATGGCCTGGCGTCGCGAGCCGCGTCGTCGCTACCCGCTCGCCTTCGGCTCTCACTTCGGAGCGGCCTGCGATTCGATGGTCAGTTCACCCGACTTAATCTTCTCTGTGAGCGTCACCAGATCCTGCTTGATGTCGTTAGGGACCTGTGAGTCGAAGTCATGGAAGGGCGCAATGGAAACCCCTCCGTTTGCCAGCGTGCCCACATACGGTTCCGGCGTGAAGTTGCCACTCACCGAGTCCGTGATGGCCTGCTCGACGGCCGCACCGATCTCCTTCATAACCGAGGTCAAAACGATCGAGGAGTAGTCGGGGTTGGCCTCGTACCAGTCGGAGTCCACGCCGATGATCAGGGTGTTGCCGTCCGCCAGTGCGGCGGTCGCGGCCCCCAAGCCCACGGGTCCGGCGACGGGCATGATAATGTCGGCGCCCTGCGAGATAAACTGCTGCGCCTGCTGCTTGCCCAGCGCTTGGTCATCGAAGGACTGAGTGAAGGATCCCGCCTGGGTTGCTTTGTCCCAACCCAGGAGCTGCACAGACGCACCCTTCGCGTCGTTGTAGGCGGCGACGCCGTCAGCGAAACCGTCCATGAACACCGTCACGGCGGGGATTTGAATTCCACCGAAAGTTGCGACCTTACCCGTCTTCGTCATGCCCGCAGCGACGTAGCCTGCCAGGAATGCCGCCTCGGAAGTGTTGAAGAGCAGGGGGCGACCGTTCTCGATGGTCACCGGCTCATTCTTCTTATCGCTAAAGCTGGCGTCGACCAGAGCAAAGTGCAGGTCCTTATTCTCGTCCGCTGACGCGTGCACGGCCTTCTCCAGGCTGAAGCCGACGCCGATGATCAGGTTGCAGTTGTCGGCGACCATCGTCTCGACGTTGGGCCTGAAGTCGGCGTCCGAGGTGGATTCAGCCGTATTGATCTTGACTCCCAGGTTGGTGTGAGCAGTCTGCAGGCCGTTGTACGCGGACTCATTAAAGGACTTGTCGTCCCATCCGCCGGAGTCTGAGACTGCGCAGGCCTTGAAGTCGGCAGCGCCCTCGGCATCGCCTCCCCCACACCCGGTGAGCGCGAGCGTGATGGCTCCCGCCGCAGCGAACATCTTCACAACGTGTTTCATGTATGTGTTCCTCCGTTGATGGTGATTCTTCCTTGAACCGGTGATGGCGTATGCCACAGACCATGCCCACGCAACCATTGCATGAACATTTGTCAGAATCGACTTTTACGTCTGCTATGAATTGTGCTGACAGGCATTCACCATGTCAAGACAACCTATTGTTGGATTGGTAACGTTTCTGGCGTTAGCTCTCACATGCGCGCCACAATCAGCCACCACAAGGATGACAGTCCCAACGCCAGACCCGCTGCTCGAATGACATCGCACATGAGTCCGCACAAACCCATGACATCTGGACGAGACGAAAGCAGCGCGGGCCACAGACCACGCCCACCGATCGACGAGTGAACATATGCAAAGTCAGGCTATTACGTTCGTTCGCCATGACCCGCACCGCCTCCGTTCCCATCAGTGACTACCGGTCACTTGCGCCGCGACAACGCCGACGGCGACGAGCCACTACCGCAGCGACACCCGCCGCACACATCGCCAAAGCAAAGGGCAGCCCCTGCGTGGTCGCGCCGGTGCGAGCCAAACCTCCACGTCGTACAGCGCCCGCCTTGTTCCTCGAAGACACACCACCGATCACCCCAGAGGTACTCCCTCGCCCCTGATCGACCGACACCGTCGGATCCGCAGCAGGAACATCAGTACCCGCGCAGGCAACGGGGATCGTCACCCCGTCCGAGGCCTCGACGACCGTCGCGAAGTCGGTGGCCACCGTGACGGGAACGGTCACGACATCACCGGACGCCCTGCCCTCGCAGGCGCCCACGACCGTCACGGTCACGCTCGCCTGCCCGGCTCCGTCCGTCGTAATGACCGAGGCGGCGTCCGAGGCGTGCGCGTCCACCAGGGAATTGTCGACCTCGGCCACCGCCTGCGCACCGCCCGCGCTCACGCGCACCTTCGAGGTGATGGAAGGCCCCTCGGAGAAGGACAGGCCACGCAGCGGAATCGTTACCGTAGCCCCATCAGCGACCGCCTCTGTGGGCAGGGTCAGGCCGATCGAGGACTTCGCCGCGCGCGGGCTCAACGCGGACGAGGCCTCGGCGGAGCGATCCCCGCTACCCGAATGCGCACCCAGGTAGGCGTTGAAGGAATCACGGTCCAGGTTTCCGTTCGTGGTGGCCGCTCCCCCGCGGGTCAGGGCCTCGAAGGAGTCGCCGCCAGCGAGCAGGAAGGACACGGACCCGACCGTGTACGTCGCGTCGGCCCTGAGGGGCTCGCCGTTGATCGTCACCGACGTGATGCGCTCCCCGTAGGGCTTGGCCGGGTCGTAGGTGTAGCGCACGTTCGAGGACAGGCTGAGCTTGAGCATGGGCCGGGAGTTCTGCGAGTTCAGGTCCGTTTTCCACTGCTGCTCGAGCGCGTCCTTGACGTCCGATCCCTTGAGCGTGACGTATCCCAGCTCGTTGGAGAAGGGCTGGACCTCGTAGGTCTGCGCATACGTGATCGTCCCGTCCTCGCCGGGCACCAGGTCGGCGCGCAGGTCGCCCGCGTTGATCATGCCGATGTCGACGCTCTTCCCGTCCGGGGTGAGGATGGACTCGCGCAGGGAATCGGCCACCAGGTCACCCAGGGACGACTCGATGCCACGGTTCGACCCCGGCTCGGTCGTCCCCTCGGGGGTGGTGAACACGCCGCGCATGAAGGGGGTCGTGTACCCGGTCGCGACGACGCGCTTGCCCGCTTCCTTCGAGTCGGCCTCGGCTTGATCGACAATCGCCTGAGTGGCGGGGTCCGCGCCGCACTGGGCGACCTCGGCGGCGGGGATGAGGATCGAGTCGGCGCTGGTCACCTGCCGCGTCGCCGGGTCAATCGTCAGGCGGATCAGGCCCAGATTATCCGTGTAGGAGCCCGACGCGACGCCCGCTAGAAGCGGGTTCGCACTGTCGAATGACTCGACCGAATTGACGTGATCGAACTCGTAGGGCACGTGCGTGTCCCCACCCATCAGGCCGTCGACGTTCTTGCCGACCTTGACGTAGTTATTCTTCACGTCATCGTCGAGCATGGCGATGACGACGTCGGCCGTGCCGCTCGACTTGAGTTGCTCGGCCAACGAGTCGATGCGCGCGATGGGGTCAGTGAAAGTCAACCCGACAGTCGTTCCGGGACTGAGCTTGTAGGGTACGTCCTGCGCGATCGCGCCGATGAACGCCACCTTCATGCCCGAGGGCGATACCCACAGCTTGTAGTCACCCAGGTAGGGTGTGCCATCCCCGTAGGTGCCCATGCCCTCAACGTTCGCCCCCAGGTACGGGAATGTCGCCTGCACGAACTCGCTCGGCTTGGAGCCGTCGACGCGCTGCTTGAAGACCGCCTGCCCCATATCCAGCTCGTGATTGCCGATCGTCGAGGCCAGCGGGTTCATCGTATTGAGGGCCTCAATGGTGGGGTTGTCTTTGAGCGAACCCGACAGGTAGGGGGACGCCCCGATGTTGTCACCCAGCAGAGTGAACGAGGAGTTCGGGTTCTTAGCGGTCGCCTCTTTCAAGTAGCAGTTCACTGCGGGCAGGCCTGCCTCACGCACGACGCCCTTACTGGACACCTGCTGAATATGCCCGTGAATATCCGTGAGGTTGTACAGGTCCAAGACAATTGGGGTGGCCTCTTCCTGCGGAAGTGCGACAGCTGCGCTCGGTACGACCGCGAGGGACAGCGCCGCCACCGAGGCGAGCGCCAGATGCGTCCATCTGTGATGCATGGGTTTTCCTTTCTGGGAGGCGTCAGTGCCACCCCTGTTGTGTGTTTGCAGAAACATCGCTTGGGCTACCATCGGCGCTTCTTGCGCCTCGCGAGGGACACGGCCATGCCTCCCGCTCCGGCCAGGAGAACCCCAAGACCGATGCTCGCCTCGGCGCTGGCCCCCGTGCGCGCGAAGCACTGCGGGCCGCGGAAGGCCTCGCGCCCGTTGCGAGGGGGTTTTCGACCTCTTCCAGTGCGACTACGTCGGCGCCCAAAGCGTTGATCGCAGAGACGATCTTGGATTGCTGATTGGCGAAGGCCTCGTGCGAGTACGCCCCACGCACCCTGCACTTCTTCGCCGTCACGAAGGCGCCCGTGCGGTCCGGGTACCCCGTGCACCCGGCCTCGTCGACCCCCAGGTCGGAAAAGTAGTTGAGGACATTGAACGTGGCGACGCGGATATTCCCGCCAACCGTGGGGGCGGTCGGACGCTGCCCCATGATGGTCACCGGAGAACGGTCGGGATGCGCGGCCACCATGGACGTTGGTTGAAAGACGAAGGATCCGTGACGCGGTTCGAACACCACGGGCTCGTCGAAGGACACGTGGTAGCCGACGCGCGCCTGAGCACCATTTGCCAGGTACGCGTAGGGTACCCCGGTGGCTGCACCCCGCAGCAGATTCGTGTTCGTCCCATCGTCAAGCGCGATCACACGCGCGGCGTTAGCGGCCTCGTAGTCGCGGGCCGCCTGGCCGGGAGCGACCACATCGGTGGCGGCGCGCAGCGGCTCAACCCCGGGAGTCAGCAACAGCGTTCCGTACTGATTCGTCTGATAGTTACCCGCGATTGTCCACGTGCCCTGTGGCGCGAGGAGCATGGACTCGTAGGACTCCGCCTGCTCCGCCGCGGGAACGCCGGTGACCGGCGTGGGGGTCACAGCCTGACAACCGTCGACCTGCGTGACTGCGCTCGCCTCCAGCTGCGTCAGGCTCGAGGGAGTGTCTGTCGCGAACGTAGCAGGGAACTCCCCGACCGTGCCGCTCACGCGTACGCACGTCCCGCGAGCCGGGACCTGGTCGTTCTTCCCCACGTAGACGAAGAGTGCATCCGAATTCGTGCGCCCCTCATCCCACGCGCCACCACTGCCCGGCGTCTGAATCGTGAATCCGTCCAAGGTGGTGGCCAGCCCCGACTCCCCAGCCGGGTACGCGGTCGTCACTACGCCCACCGTGGTGACGACCGCCCCCACCATCGCCGACTCATCCCCCGCGCCAACAGCCTGGATGTCCGAGATTGGGGTGTCGACGAGGCCTGGACCCGGGTCCCCCGATTGCGCGGAGTTCTCGGGTTGGGCTGGTTGCGTGGCTTGCGCGGCATCTGAGTGGGCGACCTGAGCGGACTCTCCCTGCGCCGCTTCTACCTGGCTTGCTTCCGTTGCGCCCGGCTGGGCCGCTCCGAAAGCGCCCGGCTGACTGGCATCTACCGCCCAGGACGCGGGCACAAGCCCCATCGCGGACAGGGTGAGCGCGCCGAATACAGCTAGTGATCGCGTCCCGCACTTCATCGGGATGTCCTCTCAACCTCACCTCACCGTGAGGGACCTCGCGGCCCCGGACCGCAGGCACCTTTACCTGCAGCAACACGAATTTTGATAAGTGTATACGACATGACATACAAATGAAACCGCTCGGGAAAATTCCAGTGCTACGAGCCAGTGGCATAGATGCGTCCAGAAAGGACACCCGAGTGCGTCAAATCTGCACCGCCTTCGTCAAACTCCCTCACACCCGCTGAGGTGCCCGGCCTCGTCACCCCCAGCCCCGGCCTCGTCGCTGAGCGAACGACGGTCAGGACGCCGAATACGGGGAGACGACCACCTGAGCGCGCTGCAGATCCTTCACCTCGGCATACCCCGTCGAGGCCATCGTCCGCTTGAGCGCCCCCACAAAGTTCAGCGAACCATCCGCGCGCGTAGACGGGCCGTACAGAATCTGTTCAAGCGTGCCCGTCGTCCCCACGTACACGCGCTGGCCGCGCGGCATGTCCGGGTGGGTGGCCTCCGACCCCCAGTGCCAACCACGCCCCGGCGCTTCCTCCGCGCGGGCGATAGCTGCACCCAACATCACCGCGTCCGCACCACACGCGATCGCGCGCGCGAGGTCGCCGCTGCGCCCAATGCCGCCGTCCGCGATGACGTGCACGTAACGCCCACCGGACTCGTCCATGTAGTCGCGCCGGGCCGCCGCCACGTCCGCGATAGCCGTCGCCATCGGCGCATGCACACCCAGCGACTGGCGCGTCGAATGCGCCGCTCCCCCACCAAAACCAACAAGAACACCCGCGGCGCCCGTACGCATGAGATGCAGAGCAGCCGCGTCCGTACACACGCCGCCGACTATGACGGGCACGTCCAGCTCATAGATGAAGCGCTTGAGATTAAGGGGCTCGCGGCGAGACGACACGTGTTCGGCGGACACCGTCGAACCTCGAATAATGAACAGGTCGACGCCCGCGTCAACAACCGCGCGCCAATACTGCTGGACGCGCTGGGGTGAGAGCTTTCCGGCGACGACCACGCCGGCCTCGCGCAGCTGCTTGAGCCGCTCCGTGATCAGCGAGGGCTTGATCGGCTCCGAATAGACGCGCTGGAGGGTCGCGATCGACTCCTCCTCGCCCAGGTGAGCGATCTGATCAAGAATCGGGGTGGGATCCTCGTAGCGGGTCCACAGTCCATCCAGATCCAGGACGCCGATACCACCGAGGCGACCAAAAGCGATCGCCGTTTCCGGGCTCATCACCGAGTCCATGGGGGCAGCCATGAGGGGAATGTCGACGTGGTAGGCGTCGATCTGCCAGCCGACATTAACGTCCTCGGGGTCACGCGTGCGCCGAGCGGGCACGAGCGCGATGTCGTCCAGTGTGTAGGCGCGCCGACCGCGCTTGCCGCGTCCGATTTCGACTTCGTGGCTCATGAACAGATTCTACTGCCTCGGGGACGCAGATGTGCCCGACCTCTGCCACACTGGAGGAACCGGCAAAGACAGGAGCAATCATGAGCTGGATCGAGGACCCGTGGATGGGTTTTGACACCGAGACGACGGGAGTGCGCGCACTCAAGGATCGCCTCGTCACCGCCGCGCTGGTGCTGCGCATCGACGGCGCATCCTACCGGTCCGGCGTCAGCGCCCCCGATCAGGTGGCCACGTGGCTGACCGACCCTGGTGTCGAGATCCCCGAGCAGGCCACGGCTGTCCACGGCATCACGACCGAGCAGGCGCGCCGCGACGGCCGCCCGATTGAGGATGTCCTCCACGAGCTGGCCGGTTCCATCGTCGAACATTGGCTGCGCGGCTACCCGGTCGTCGCCTTCAACGCGACGTACGACATCACGCTGGTCAACCAGGAGCTGCGCCGCCACCACCTGGGTTCCTTCGAGGAGCGCCTGGAGGGCGCGCCGATGTTGGTCGTTGATCCCCTCGTCTTGGATCGGAAGCTCGACCGCTTCCGCAAGGGCAAGAAGACGCTCACCGATATGGCGCCCGTCTACGGCGCGGTCGCCTCCCCGGACGCTCACACGGCTGAGGTCGACGTGGCCATGACGCTTGACGTGCTCGCGGGCATGGTGGATAAGTACCCGCAGCTGGCGTCCATGAGCGCCCTGGAACTCACCGACTATCAGCGTCAGGCCCACCAGGATTGGGCCGAGGACTTCGAGCGGTACCTGCGTAAGCAGGGCCGCGACGCTACCATCGACCGCGAGTGGCCTCAGATCACGCCACGAGGCCGCGGCGACGACCAGCAGTAAGGGCGCTTCGGGCGGGGGTCGGCGGACGACCCCCGTTTCTTTGTGCCTGAGGGCCGCGCACAGGGGCCTGAATGAGCCGTGTGGGAAGACCCGAACGAGGGCTGAACTGCCTCCCGTTTCTTGGACATCGAAATTGAAGTCCAAGGAATGGGAGGCTTTTCGTGTCTGTGGATGTGCGTGTGGGGTCGACGGGGCCACGGCGGGACTAGAACACGGCCGCGGCGGAATCACCGGACCTCGCCGAATAAAGTCGCACATAATTTCCCACGGTCATTTTTCGAGCACCATCCAAAACGTTGCAATTCCAACGATGCCATTTCAAGATTTGAGGTAGTCGTAGGGGAATTACGTGCGACATTGTCGGGGAACTATCCCCATGCCCTACACAGGACCAGACCAAGGGGCATGACACCAGTTAGGGAGCATTACACCACCTCCGAACTGGCGTAATACACACCTAAGTGGTGTAACACCACTGAGTAACAAGTCTAAATGCGGGCTCGCTCTAATGGACAGGCCAAGGTCGTCGGCCGCCAGCTCACATACGGATAGGTAAGCAACATCCGGATAGCTTAATAACCTATCCGGATGTGCATAACCTATCCACGTGCGCGCAACCTATCCAGATAACACCTGGGGGCCACGGATTTTGCCGAGCAACACGCACCACGCATCACCAGTGTGGAGGGCGCTGGCGGCGCAACAGGGTCTCGCCGAATAAAAGTCGCACGTAATTCCCCTCGGTCATTTTTCGAGCACTGCTCAAAACGTTGCAATTCCAACGATGCAAAGTCAATGTTTGAAGCAGCCGCAGGGGAATTACGTGCGACATTGCCTAGGAACCATGCCTGCGACCGCGCGCGGCCCAGACAAGACCAGGCCGGGCGCGTGATACCAGTGAGGGAGCATGACGCCACCTCCGAACTGGTGTAATACCCAAGTGGTGTACCACTGAGCAACAAGCCTCAACGCGGCACACACCCGAGTAAGGGACCGTGTCGCGGGCGGCTCTGCTGCGACGTACAAGCAGGCGCGGTTCCGTCCGTGTAAAGGACTGGGGTTTAGCTGTTCATGGGCGCGCATACCAGCGGCCGCGGACCCGCGCGAGTGGAGGGGCCGCAGCCCCCGGCCACCAACACACATCCGGATAGGTAACGAACATCCGGATAGGTAACGAACATCCGGATAGCTTAATAACCTATCCAGATGCGCATAACCTATCCGCGTGCGCACAACCTATCCAGATCAGCCCAGGCAGAGGGCACACCAGAGGCCACAGGGCCGGGCGGGCTTCGAGTCGACGCGCCGAGCGAAGCTCGCGGCGCGAACGGCGAGCAGGCGGGCGAAGCCGCTCAGCACCCACCACGCACCGCACACCACCAGTGCGGAGGGCGCCAGCGGGCCCGGCGGCGCCACAGTGTCTCGCCGAATAAAAGTCGCACGTAATTCCCCTCGGTCATTTTTCGAGCACTGCTCAAAACGTTGCAATTCCAACGATGCAAAGTCAAGGTTTGAAGCAGCCGCAGGGGAATTACGTGCGACATTGTCGGGGAACCATGCCCGCGACCGTTCTCGCACCCCACACAAGCCCAGGCCAGGGCATGACACCAGTTCGGGAACATGACGCCAGTGAGGGAGCATGACGCCACCTCCGAACTGGCGTAATACCCACATAAGTGGTGTACCACTGAGCAACAAGCCTCAACGCGGCACACACCCGAGTAAGGGACCGTGTCGCGGGCGGCTCTGCTGCGACGTACAAGCAGGCGCGGTTCCGTCCGTGTAAAGGACTGGGGTTTAGCTGTTCATGGGCGCGCATACCAGCGGTCGCGGTCCCGCCCTCGTAAAGGACTGGGGCTCCCGGCCACCAAGGCACATCCGGATAGGTAACGAACATCCGGATAGGTAACGAACATCTGGATAGCTTAATAAGGCTCTTCAGAGTTGAGTGTGGGTGGAGGCGTCTAGGCCTCCTGCGATGAGGAGC
>ERZ773066.375-NODE-375-length-26217-cov-2.945608_pt1 | contig 26217 bp, 29 predicted proteins | sample MGYA00580573_ERZ773066 | MGnify/ENA primary metagenome ERZ773066 (study PRJEB29015, sample SAMEA2738128) | human oral metagenome | biome: human oral; feature: human-associated habitat; material: saliva | place: China | collected 2203 ... | reverse complement strand
CGCGGCACAGACCGGCTCGACGACTCACTGAACCAGATCGCCCACTTCGCACGCACCATACCCAGCGAACGCTTCGACATTGTTGGGCACTCCCAAGGCGGACTGCTCGGCCTACGACTCGCCCACCTGCCAGAATTTCAGCCGCGTATACGACGCATCGTCGGCCTCGGGGCGTCCTTCAAAGGCATCAACGTCAACTACCCTGCGTGGCTCGATCCTATTGCCGCTGCCATCGGCGGGCCTGCGGCGCCCTATCTTCGCGGCAAAGGCTTCCACGAGGCAACCATCCCCGACGGGGTTGAGGTTGTCTCCATCGTCTCCACTGCCGACCGCATAGTCCGCCCCGACAACGCCACGCTCGGACACGTGATCACTATCGACGGCGTGCCACATTCCCGCATGCCGGAACTCGCCGAGCCAGTAATAAAGGCCCTGTATATGGAGGTGTGAAAGGGATGCTGTATGCAACGATCGTGCGGCGAAGAATTAAACGCACATTCCGTGACATTAACAAGGGCAACGTCCAGCCAATGCTGGACACTCTTGCCGACCCATTTGTCTATGTCTTCCATGGGACACATGCATTGGGAGGACGCAGAACCTCCAAGGACGCCATGAGGCTATGGTGGGAGCGAGTTTTCCGGCTACTACCTGGCATTCGATTCGACGTTCAAGAGGTTGTAATCAACGGGTGGCCGTGGAATACGCGCGTTGCGGTTAGGTCTTTAGTGAGCGGCGACCTGCCTAACGGGGAGTTGTACAGCAACACTGCATTCCAATTCACGAACGTGAGGTGGGGACGAATCACGCGGATAGAAACCATGGAAGACACCCAAATTCTTGAACAGGCGCTTCAGGTGGTTGCTGAGTCTGGTTGCGTTGAAGCACTAGAACCACCAATTAACGGGTAATCTGCTCAATGCACCGACGAATTTCTGAGCCTTATAGCCCACGTCAGGGTAACAAAAAACGCGCTGATGGCACTAAAAATGATAAGCACCACCAGATGTTTGCCGATAATAAATCCCAGCAAGATGACACACAGGACAGCGAACCATGCTGCACATATTGACAAAATAGCAATTTTGCGTTGGCTCATTTCCTACTCCTTTCCTGCCAAAATGTGAATACACCGCCGAGTATGCCATTAACCGTCAAAAGCTGCAAGCAGGAAAAGCAAATCTTGAATCAACTTTCCCACACCCTACAGAAAATTAACCCATTAAAATTCCACCTGCATGAACGAATTTCACCAACAATAAATTTAATTCTATCTGATCTTAGAACGAGAAATTTTCATTAGCATTACAAGTAAAAACACCCCCTTAAGATCAAGTTCGCAATAAAAAGACTGTGTCCAGACCCCATCCCCCAGCGTCAATGGGGTGAACCTTGTGTCATAGGTATGATGTTGTCGCCATAGTGAAACCATCACCAACACAAAACGACTCATACACGCTAGACCACATGCGACCAAGCTGATGACACAACCTATAAGCAAGCTATAGAAAATTGAAAGCAAAACAAGCTATATACACTCAAATATAGAGGCGTTTTCTTCCAGAGTCAAGGACACATTTGCCCTACGAGTAGCCTGGAAAACCCGCGAAATCCCCGCCTAAACTACTGCACAGACTCCCGCTGGATGAACCCCATAGACGATGTCAGAGAAGTGCTCTACTTCGCTCTTGGTGAAGAAAATTGGCGCTAAGACAGCACTAACTCTATGTCGCGTTCACCATTGTAGCTGGAATTGGGTTCGGTATTTCTTTCAGCCTGGTTACAGATACTGCACCAGCGCTGTACCCAAGTCTCGCACTGGCACAGCTGTCGTAATTGCAGAAACCAACAATAAAATCGGCAATACACTTGGAACTGCGCTCCTTGAACCTTAACCTACAGTTGTATCCCAATACAGCTATTCTGCAAATGAAACAGGCATTGCTAAAGCTATAAACAAGTACGACACTTCCCCCTCACACCGTATTAAATATCCACACTCGCTATAATATTTTAAGTCACACGATTCTCTGCAAGATCAACATCTTTATAAAGAAGATAGTGATTCATACTGATTGCAGAGTTCACACCAGCCGACATGGCGTTAGGTATCTGATCTGGAGAACTCACGCAGTTTCCACCTGCCCATAATCCCTCCTCACTAGTCTTTCCATCAATTTCAGTTTTCACCCATGAATTTTCAATGAGGCATCCAGCTTCCCTCAATAGAAAATCATTTGGAGAAAATACTGGCCCCACAAAAACGGAGCCATACTGCCTACTTTTTGTTTCTATACACTGGAGACTAACAGAACCCTTCTCTATATCGTCAGCAGATTCCATGCCAATCACAAGATCATCCACAACACAGACTCCCCAAGAGATCAGCCTAGCCCGTTCTTCTTTTGATAGATACATTCCATTAACAATTAGGTCAATTTCATCTGACCATAACTTAAGGAGGAAAGCCTGATGCAAAGAAAAATTTCTATTGGCGCCGCCAATAACAGCAATCCTTTTCCCATTAAGCTCGAACCCATGACAATAAGGGCAATGAAATACTGTTTTTCCCCAAAGATTTTCCAAACCTGCAATATCTGGCAATTTATCGGATAATCCCGTAGCAACAAGACAACTTCTAGCCTTTATATGAGCTTCATTCGACAAAGTTGCAAGCCAATCGCCATCAGCCCCTTTTGATAACTGGCTAACTGATTCATGCAGGAGTAGACCGCCAAAACTTAAATATTCCTCAGTCCCCTTCGCTAATATTTCAGCAGGTGGAACATTATCCATTCCCAGAATTCCATGAGCATGTTTACTGACAACATTTCTAGGATTTTGCAAATCCACTATAACAACTTTTCTATTGGCACGGGCCAGGGTAATCCCTGCGCTCAATCCACAATATCCGCCACCAATAATAAGTGCATCATATCTCATATACATCACCTAACCGCATTAGAGCCTATGAATAAGACTTTTTCATCATATGAGTAGCCCTCGCTCATAAAGCTTAGATTGTTCTCCGTATTTCACGATGCGCCACACCGCAATAGGTCGAAGATTGAAGGGTGACAAGCTAGCATACCTGGCACAACACCCTCACCTTGTCCTACATTTGGACCTATGAGCGACTCCGCCGACAACGATACCGTTCACACAGACACCAACAACACCACAACCAACTCTAATCCCGCACACCACACAGTAGACATTGAAGACGAGACTCATTATTTCGCCTGGCCGAAAGACAAAGTGCTGCTTGACGCACTCCTTGACGCCGGAGTGGATGCTCCGTATTCCTGCCATATGGGCGAGTGTGGTGCCTGCCAGTGCACGGTCGAAGGCGGGGAGACACACATGCTGGCTAACCAGGTGCTCAGCACCTACGACATTGAGGATGATCAGCGCCTAGCCTGCCAAACTATCCGCGATGAGGAGGGGCCGTACGAGATTTCGTACTGGTTCTAGCCAGCCCCACCCACCACCTACGCAGCCTTCAACGCAATCGTAAACGTTGACCCATTCCCTTCCACACTTTCCACACTGATCGACCCGCCATGCGCCTCAACCAGTGTTTTTGTAATCGCTAACCCCAGCCCGGAGCCGCCGGATTCGCGGGAGCGGGATTCGTCGGCGCGGTAGAAGCGCTCGAAGATGTGGCTCGTTACCTCGGGTGACATGCCCACGCCATCATCGGAGATGGCCACCACAATAGTGTCGCCGTCTTTGCGGATGTTCACGTCCACGGCAGCGTCTGGCCCACCATGCTTCAATCCGTTGACCACGATGTTGCTGAGCACCCGGTGGAGTTGCGAGGCGTCGCCAATCACCATGGGTGGTTCGGTGGTGTCGTTGTGGATTCCTATACTGCGCCCCGGGTGTGCGGCCTGCACAGAGCTGACCACATTAACAGCCAGCTCAAACATGTCCACGGGTTGTTTTTCCATGCGGGAGCCCTCGGCACGTGTGAGCGCCAGTAGGTCTTCCACCAGGAGTGTCATGCGCGCGGCTTCGCCTTCGATGCGGTCTACGACCATGCCGAAGTCTTGGGTAGCACCGGAGCGATAGAGTTCCGTGTAGCCTTTCACAGAGGTGAGTGGGGTGCGGAGTTCGTGGGAGGCGTCACCAACGAAGCGGCGCATTTGTTCTTCTTTTTGCTGCGCCGTCATCAGGGAGTCCTGCAGCTGGGTGAGCATGATGTTCAGCGCCGCAGCGAGTTGCCCCACTTCGGTGCTCATGGGCCATTGCGGGACCCTTCGGTCGAGGTCACCGGCGGCGATGTCCCGCGCTGTATGCTCGACTTCTTTGAGGGGCCGGAGCGCGCGGCGCACGGCCCACATGGCTACCAGGCCGAGGATGCCCAGCACGATAAACCCGATGAATACCTGCACAATGGTGAGTCGCCGCAGGAGGGAGTCTTCCCTCTCCAGGCTTTGCGCCACAATGGTTTGTTCTTGGCCTTGGGTGAATCCGAGGACGCGCCAACGCACGTGGTCACCGTTGCCAATGGAGGAGACGGTGGTGGGGCGCTCGTCGAAACGTACGGAGCTGACATCGGGGGCAACGGTGCCGTCGTTGACTTCTAGAATTGTGCCGTCGGTGAAGCGTTTGAGCACGTAGAAGTCGCTGGGCGGGCCTTGCTGGGTTGATCCCGGCCGCTGGAATTCGCCGCGGTCCAGCCAGCTTTTCGACGCCTGCTGCAACTTACTGTCCACATTTGAGTAGGCGAAGTCACGCATAATGCCGTTGACGGCGAACGCACTGGCACTGAGCCCCAGCGCGGACACAAGCACCACGATCAGCACCAGCCAGGTCTGCAACGGCAGTGCTTTGAGTTTTGTCATGGCGGTTTAGGTTTTTGGGGTGGTGCGTGGAGTGCGCAGCACGTAACCGACGCCGCGTACCGTGTGGATGAGCTGCGGGTCGGAGGTGTCTATTTTTCTGCGCAGGTAGGAAATGTAGGATTCGACGACGTTGCCGTCCCCTCCGAAATCGTAGTGCCACACGTTGTCCAGGATTTTTGCCTTGCTCAGCACCACCTCGGCGTTAAGCATGAGGTAGCGCAGGAGGTTAAATTCGGTTGGCGAGAGTTCCACGATCTCACCAGCTTTGGTTACCTCGTGGGTGTCATCGTTGAGGGTAATGTCCGCGTAGCTCAACGTGGAATCTTCGTCCGCCATCTCTGTGTGTAACTGGCCGCGGCGCAGGATCACGCGCAGACGGGTAATCACTTCTTCCAGCGAAAACGGCTTGGTCACGTAGTCGTCCGCGCCGATGGTCAGGCCGTGGATGCGGTTTTCCACCGCATCTTTGGCGGTGAGGTAGAGCACTGGGCCGTCGAGACCGTCGGCGCGTAGGCGGGGCAAGAGTTCAAAACCATCCATACCCGGCATCATCACGTCCAGGATGAACGCATCGGGGCGGAAGTCGCGAGCGACGCGCAACGCCTCCATGCCCGATTTCGCAGTGGCAACCTCGAACCCTTGGAACTTCAAGCTCACGCTCAGAAGTTCCACAATGTTGGGTTCGTCATCCACCACGAGGACACGGGTGGGTGGTTGATTACTGGACGTGCTTTGGATGCTCATATCGTCCATTGAATCATTGTTTGTATCACTGGTTGCTGCAGCCACAGGTGTCATTCCTTACCTGCCGCCGCAGCAACAATCATGTTCTGCGCGGTTGCCGACGCCGGGGACGGCTCAACAACCTGCAAAAACAAACCGCTTACTGCAACTGAAGCCGCAACCACACTGGCAACGAAACCATTCATGGCGGCACCAACCTTCCTCAACTAGGCATCTCACTGTCTGTTAGGTGACAGTGTGCGCCACCCCTCTGGAGAGCGGCTGCCCGGTTCCTGGAAGGTTGCTGTGAATGGCAGGAGCGGCTATATGCACCCTCTAGCCCCACTCGACCGACTGAAGGTCAATACCCGCCGCAGCGGCCTCGGCCTCCACGAGTGTCAGCAAGTACTCGGGGTTGGTGTACATGTCACGGTACCTTTCGTCGGCAACGTACAGCCTGGCCAGCAACACCTGCTTGGACAGGGTGCAATCGTAGTAGCGCTCGACTTGGGCGCGGTGGCGTGCCACGAGTTCTTTCGCGGCGTCGGACACCCGCAGCCTTAGCGGCGGCGACATCTCGGTTGAATGCCTCCATTTCCGCTCCAACCTTGACCCAGTCCTCGCGGGTCATCTGGGCGGTGCGTTCCTGGGCTTGTGCCCACTCGGGTGTATCGCCCCAGCGTGCCTCGGCCTCTTCCTCGTAGTCGTGCCACTTTTTGCCGAACAGTTCGACTTTCTCATCCATGGTGAGATTTCCTTCCATGATCGTGTCCACTGCACGAACCATCTCGTGCAGGTGATCGATCTGTTCAAGGAGCAGCCGTTTCTGATTTCTCAGATGCTCCTTGACCGTACCTGGCTTGTCGAGCATCTCCTCGATGCCTTTCAGCGGAACACCCGCCTCGCGGTACACGAGGATCTGCATAGCGCGCTCAATGTCGGCTTCGGTATACAGGCGGTAGTCGGACCAGGTGCGAAAGCTCGGCACGAGAAGTCCGATGTTGTCCCAGTGCCGAAGCGTCCTGGTTGTCACACCCAGGTAGTCGGCCATCTGCCCAACAGTGAGTTCGGTGTTGTCGATCACGGGATTAAGTGTCTTCCTTTACGTTGGGTCAAGCTCAAGGGGCTGCGCAGAAATACGTCAAAAAAATTAAGGCCACACCCAACAACAGGCTGTGACCTTGAAAAATAGAGCTGGAGACGAGACTTGAACTCGCAACCTACGGTTTACAAGACCGTTGCGCTACCGATTGCGCCACTCCAGCACGTGACCACGTTTGCGGGCACGGTTGATTATGGTACCTGATTGCAGGAACTTAGCAAATGTGGGGCTTCATGTGTGCGAGTGGTGCACTGGGGAGGGATGCTGGGTATGTTGTAATCCTTGGTACCGTTTTGTCGCCCTACGGCGTGAGGATTGAAGCGCGTGAGCACAGTTGTTGATCGGGTCAGGGCGTTGTTTAGCCGCAGGGGACGTATTGCGACTATCGACGCCGCGAAAGCCGCTCCCCCACCCTCCCCACTGGCCCCCGTCGACCTGACTGATCCCGCGCAAGTGTCGGGCGTGATGGACATTGCCGCGCGCATTGGCGACATTCTTCTCTCCTCTGGCACCGGCAACAACGACGTGAAGGCACAGATCCATGCGGTGGCCTCGGCCTATGGCCTGCACTACAGCCACGTGGACATCACCCTGAACACCATCACCATTTTCACGCATATTGGTACCGCTCAGAAAATCCCGGTAAGCATTTTCCGCGTGGTCCGCAGGCTGAGCGTGGACTTTTCCAAACTCTCTGAAGTGGACCGTCTTATCCGATCCATTCAAGCGGGTGCCACCCCACCGGACGTGGCGGAAAAGATTCTCGACGAACTCTCCTCCGCCCCACCGCGCTACGGGCGGCGCATGTCGCTGTTCGGCTGGGCACTCATGGCCGCTGCGGTGGCCGTGATGTTGGGTGGCGGTCTGTTGGTGGCTGCTACCTCGTTCATTTCTGCGGTGGTCATCGTGGGTGGTGCGAACTGGTTGGATGAGCAACGCCTGCCCATGTTTTTCCAAAACGTCTACGGCGGGATTGTTGCCACCGTTCCAGCCGCACTGACCTACCGTTTGGCCTTGGAATCTGGATTGAATCTCGCGCCGGGACAGGTCGTGGCGTCGGGAATCGTGGTGATGTTGGCTGGTTTGACCCTTGTGCAGGCGTTTCAGGACGGCATCACGGGTGCACCGGTAACAGCAAGTGCGCGATTTTTTGAAACGATGATGCTGACCGGTGGGATTGTGGCCGGTGTGGGTATTGGCATCCAAACCTCAGCGGCTCTGGGCGTGACACTGCCGGAGCTGGAAACCGTCGTTTCACCGAACTTGGCATCGACCACGTTAAAAGTGACGGCAGGTGCCGTCGCGGCCGCTGGGTTCGCCATTGCGTGTTATTCCGAGTGGTCGTCTGTGCTGGTCTCTGGCATGACAGCCGGCATGGGATCGTTTGTGCAGTATTTTATCCTGGTGCCGCTGGGCGTGGGTCCGGTGATTTCCATTGGCATTTTGGCCACCATCATCGGTTTGAGTGGCGGCTTGCGGGCTCGCCGCTTCCTCATTCCGCCGCTGATTACCGCCGTGGCGGGGATTACTCCGCTGCTGCCTGGTTTGAGTATTTACCGGGGAATGTATGCCCTGTTGCATGAACAGATGGTGGTGGGGCTATCCAACATGGCCTTGGCGCTGGGTATTGCATCTGGGCTGGCCGCAGGCGTGGTGCTGGGCGAATGGTTCGCCCGGAGGCTACGCCGCCCGCCTGGATTCAACCACTACCGTGAGTTGTGGAAGCTGCGGCCTTTCTCCTTCCAGGATCATGCCCGCGATCAATCTTCCTAACACGGACGCTCAACAGGTCTTCCAAGCGGTCTGACGCAGCGGTGCCCCTGGTTCTAGTGCTACGATGGTGTGTCTACACGTGTGCTCTTTTTACATCATCAGGAGGATCCTTGCCCCCCAAGGTGACCGATACCCGCACGAACAATGCGGAATCATTACATGCAGTTGAGGCGGAAACTGCAGAGGCCGCGCGACGGATTGTTGCCACCTACTCTGCTGATTTCTTTGATTGCGCCACGCTGGTCAGCATGCTCGGCGTGGAGCCTGAGGGCTTGAACTACCGCAAGATTGCCGCCGAATACGCCGAGACCAACGCCCCGAAGAAGGCGACCAAGCGTACGCGGAAAACCACGAAGAAAACCACCAAAAAGGCTGCTAAGAAAGCCACCAAGGCCGCAAAGAAAACGACCAAAAAGGCTACCAAGAAGGCCACAAAGAAAACGACCAAAAAAGCCTAGGCATGTGAGATTGGGTTTCTGATCGTGAGTGGGGAAAATCAGTTTGTTGTTGTAGCGAACCGTCTTCCGGTGGATTTAACCACGCATCCGGACGGCACGGAGGAATGGACGCCAAGCCCGGGCGGCTTGGTTGCCGCGTTGACACCTGTGTTGGCTAAACAGCGTGGTTGCTGGGTGGGCTGGCCCGGAGTGGCAGATGCCGCGCCGGAGCCATTTCACACAGATGATGGTGTGTTGCTGCATCCAGTGAAGCTCACCTCCGTGGATTATGAGGAGTTTTACGAGGGGTTTTCCAACGCCACGTTGTGGCCGCTCTACCACGATTTGATCGTGCCGCCGGAGTATCACCGGGATTGGTGGGAATCCTACCGTGAGGTGAATTTGAAATTCGCCCAGGAAGTTGCGGAAGTCGCCGCTGAAGGGGCGACGGTATGGGTTCAGGATTACCAGCTGCAGCTTGTCCCCGGTATTTTGCGCCAGACCCGCCCGGATCTTCGCATCGGATTTTTCCTGCATATTCCGTTCCCCTCTCCCGACTTATTCCGCCAACTCCCGTGGCGCGAAGAGATTGTGCGGGGCCTGCTTGGGGCGGATGTGATTGGGTTCCACCTGAAGATCAACGCCGATAATTTCTTGACTCTTGCCCGGCAGGTGGCGGGCGATACTGGTTCGCACATTGGGCAGCCGGATCAGCTGGCCGTGGAGGGCGAGGCATCGATGAATTCCATCACGGCAACCATCTCGGTGCCGGATGGCCGCGAAGTGGGGGTCGCGGCATTTCCCATTTCCATTGACACGGCATCGGTGATCGCGCAGGCAAACAACGCGGATCCGGCGAGTATTCGGCACAGCTTGGCGGATACAGAAACCATCATTTTGGGCGTGGATCGCTTGGACTACACCAAGGGTATTTTGCAGCGCTTACTGGCGTTTGAGGAACTGTTGGAATCCGGTGCACTGGACCCCAATGATGTGGTGTTGGTGCAGGTAGCCACACCGTCTCGGGAGCGCATTGAGCATTACCGCACCGCTCGGCACGCCGTGGAACAGGCTGTGGGGCGCATCAATGGCCGGTTCGGGTCTATTGGCCGGCCCGTAGTGCATTATGTGCACCGTTCCATCAGCAAAGACCAGCTCATGGGGATCTACGCCGCAGCGGATGTCATGCTGATTACCGCGTTCAAAGATGGCATGAACCTGGTGGCCAAGGAGTATGTTGCCTGCCACGGTGACGGGTCGGGCGCGTTGGTGCTCAGCGAGTTCGCCGGCGCGGCTGTGGAGTTAAACCAGGCGTTCCTGTGCAATCCACATGACATCGAATCCATTAAAAAGCAACTGCTTGCAGCGGTCACGGAGCTGCGGAGCGCACCGGAGGAGACACGCGAGCGCATGGAAGCCATGCACCAGCAAGTGGTGGAGCATGATGTGGAGGCATGGGCGAAGAGCTTTTTGACCTGCTTGGAGCGCCACGCATGAGCGCACGACGCATAAAGACCATCGCAGCCGCAGCCGTTGCGCTGGGCATCGGCACGTTGATAACAGCATGCGGCAGCAATGATGACACCCCGGTGGTGCAGTCCACCTGGCAGATCACCAACCTATATGTGGATGAGCAACACCCCAGCGTGCTACCGGATTCCATCGCGGGCAAGGCCACCATGGTGTTTGGTGAATCCACCATCGCCGGCAATAGCGGCTGTGCACCATTTCAAACACGGGTGCATTTCACCAAGGATGGCCAGGAAACTTCATCAGCTGAGGCAACTCAGGTGAATTTTTATCGCAAGAAAATCGACGATCCTGCAGGCTGCACCGGAGCGGACTTGTACTACCACGACAGCCTGACAAACATGCTGGATGGAACATTTGACGTGCAGCGGAAAGCAGCAAACGAGCTGCTGTTGGTCAAGCAGACGGATGCGTTTAACCGCCCAGCTATCCGGTTGACCTCTATCAGCAACCGCTCCTAAGCGTCTACATTGGATGCTATGACTACCTTGGACGATCTTGCCACCACCCCAACATTGCTGGTGGTCTCCGATTTTGACGGCACGCTGGCGGGGTTCAATGTGGATCCCATGAATGTTCCGGTGAACACGACGTCCATTGCGGCATTGGAGAGGCTGTCCACAATGCCGAACACCAAGGCGGCGATTCTTTCCGGCAGGCACTTGGAGGGTCTGCGCACAGTCGCCCAGGTTTCTGAATCGGTGATTTTGGCAGGAAGCCACGGCGCGGAAACCAATGAGCACACCACCCCGTTGACGGATGAACAGCAGGAAGCCATGGCACAGCTCTCTGTTGAGCTGCATAAACTCACGGAAAAGTACCCAAAGCTATGGATTGAAACCAAGCCGCTGCACATGGTGGTACACACCCGCCCGCTGGAAGACGCAAGCGTGGAGGCTGCCGCCGCGGAGGAGGCGCGGGCGCTGTGCCCCGCCATCATGCACGTCACGGAAGGCAAGCATGTGGTGGAGTTTTCCGCCATTGATGTGACAAAGGGCAGCTGGATTACCGCCGCTCGCGACAATTACGGGGCTACTGCGGTGCTGTTCATTGGCGATGACCAGACGGATGAGAACGGTTTCCATGCGCTCGGCGACAGCGACATGGGCATTAAGGTCGGCGACGGCGACACTGCCGCTACCGTACGCGTCAATTCACTTGACGACGTCGCGGACGTCCTCACCACGCTCGCGACTGCACGCGCGCACCACTTGGGGGTTTAAGCACGTGGTGGGGCAACTGTCCCGCCTTCATGGAAGCTGGTGTCCAGGATGGTGCGGGGCGCGGGGCTGGGTGGGACGGCGTCGGCAAGGTAGTCGTCGATAAGCGAAAAGAGCATGCGACCCGCCGCAGCCCCTTTGGCCTTGTTGGGTTGCAGGACGGTGGTGAGATTGCGGTCCAGTGCGGTGCGGATGCCGTCAAAACCGGTAACGGAGAGGTCATCCGGGACGCTCAGCCCTACCGACTCAGCGTAGGCGAGCACACCCAACGCCATGGAGTCGGTGGTGCACAGCACGGCGGTGAGCTCAGGGTGCGATTCCAGCAGTTCACGAGCGGCTGCGACGTTATTGGTCGGGTCGTTGATGTGCCGTTCAACGATGGGCACAGACGTGGGGTCAATGCCAGCAGACTGCAAAACTGACAGTGCACCCTGCACGCGGGCACGTTGAACGTGCAGGTCAGCGGCATCGAGACGATCTGGGGTGACCGCGCCGTCATTCGGGCGGCGGAACAGGCGGATCGACAAGATGCCAATGTTGCGGTGACCAGCATCGATCAGGGACTGCGCGGCGGGTGCGATGGCCGCATAGTCATCAATACCCACAAACGGGAGGGAATGCTCGTCAGCGGGTTGGTCGCAAATCACCATCGGGAGGCGGCGGTTTTTCGCGGCCAGCAGATACGGGTCGTCGGCGGCCACCGAATACACCACAAAACCATCAACCACGCACTGATTCACCAGCTGCGCGGCAGCGACCTGATCCACACTTGTATCGGGTCCAACGGGGACAAGCGTCAGGGAATTATTCGACCCGTAGGACGCCTCCGCCATGCCTGCGAGAAAATCCACGGATGCCAAATCCTCGAAGGCATACGACAAGTGCTCGGTCAGCAGCACCCCAAACGATCCCGTGCGGCGGGTCCGCAACGACCGGGCGGTCGGGTCAGGGCCGGGGTAGCCTAAGCGCTCAGCTGTTGCCAAAATACGTTCCCGTAGCGCGGCAGATAACTGTTCCGGGCGATTATATGCGTTAGAAACTGTGGTGCGTGAAACACCTAACTCTGCAGCCAAAGATGCCAGGGTGCCGCGACTTTGTGTACGTTTTGCCATGATTCTAAAAACTATCACTTTGTCACACCTTTCGGGGGTGACACACATAATTTTGACAGCAGAACTATGTCACACATGGGCTTTCCAGAAGTTTTAGCGTAGCGCTACCGTGAATTTATGTCTGATAGCATAAATGCGAATGGCGGAACACCCCAATTGTAGGGCGGTCCGCCTTCAAGGTACCTGGTCTGATCGTCGTCTAACTGGCGCGTCGCTGCCGGGCAAATTCACTTAACACTACACCCGCAGCCACGGACGCATTCAGTGATTCCACCCAATCTGATGTGGGAATAGAGATCTTAGAATCGCAGGTCTCAGATACCAGTCTGGACAGTCCTTTACCCTCACTACCCACCACAATTACGGTTGGTTCGGTGCCGTCATAATCATCCAATGTCTTATCGCCGTCAGCGTCCAAGCCCACCACCTGGAAACCTGCTTGCTGGAATTGCTTTAATGTGCGTACCAAATTGGTTGCCTTAGCCACTGGAAGCCTGGCAGCCGTCCCGGCCGACGTGCGCCAGGCCACCGCTGTCACCGATGCTGAACGACGCTCCGGAATAATCACGCCCTGCCCACCAAACGCAGCCACCGAACGAATCACCGCGCCCAGGTTCCGGGGATCGGTGATGTTATCCAAGCACACCACCAGACCCTGGCCAGAGGCCGCAGCCTCGTCGATAATGTCCTCCACGTGGGCGTAATCGTAGGAGGGCACCTGCAAACCAATGCCCTGGTGCATGCTGCTTCCGGTCATGCGGTCCAGTTCAAGGCGAGACACCTCAATGATGGAGATGCCGCGAGAATTGGCCAGCCGCACGGCCTCAGCGAGGCGGTCATCATTATTCGTGCCCTCCGCGACATACAATGCTGTTGCGGGGACATTGGTGCGGAGACACTCCACCACAGGATTGCGCCCCACCACCAGTTCTGTGGTGCGTTCCCGCACGTGACGACCGGAATCCCGGCGTTGCTTATCAAGCTTGCGCTTATGCGCAGCGTGATAGACCCGATCCTCCGCCTTCGGAGTGGGGCCTTTGCCCCGCAACCCACGTCGACGCTGGCCACCGGAGCCCTTCGTCGCGCCTTTCTTGTTCGTCTTGCGCACCGCGCCGCGACGCCTTGAGTTACCAGCCATGTATGTTTACCTCACACCTTTTACTATCTTTATCAGCGACCATCTCGCAGCGACCATTTTGCGCCGTCAGCAGTGTCCACAATGTCAATCCCAGCCGCGTTCAACTGATCCCGCACCTGGTCCGCAGTAGCCCAATCCTTGTCGGCGCGGGCGAGTTCGCGGCGTCGTAACGCATCAGCAATGAGCACATCCAGGGCGGCGAGCGCGGCATCATTGGACTGGTCTCGGTCGCGCCACTGCGGAGCATACGGGTCCACACCCAGGATCGCAGTCATGGCTCGGACCTGCCCAGCAATGGCCGTCGCTTCTGCGGTGTCGCCTTTATCCAGGGCGGAATTACCAGCACGAACCGCGTTGTGCACCTCGGCAAGCGCTGCGGGGACACCGAGGTCATCATCCATCGCGGCCGTGAACGCGTCCGTCACCTCACCCTTTTCTATCTCACCAGCGTTCAGCTCAGCCACACGATGCAGGAAGGACTCAATGCGCCGATAACCAGCGGCGGCTTCCTGCAGCGATGCCTCAGAGTATTCCAACATCGAACGGTAGTGGGCGCTGCCCAGGTAGTAGCGCAGCTCCACGGGGCGGACCTTGGTCAGCACGTTCGGAATGCTCAGAACATTGCCCAGCGACTTGGACATCTTCTCACCGGACATGGTGACCCAGCCGTTGTGCATCCAGTAGCGCGCAAAAGGGTCACCTGCGGCGTGGGCCTGTGCAATTTCGTTTTCGTGGTGCGGGAACTGCAGGTCCAGGCCGCCGCAGTGAATATCAAACTCCGCGCCCAGGTACTTTGTGGCCATAGCAGTGCACTCAATGTGCCAGCCGGGGCGACCATCGCCCCACGGTGTTGGCCAGCTTGGTTCCCCCGGCTTTGCTGCTTTCCACATGGTGAAGTCGCGAGGGTCGCGTTTGCCAGTGCCAGCGGATTCACCTTGGTCAAGCTCGTCAAGTTTCTGCCCGGAAAGGTGCCCGTAGTCCGGCAGGGAGGTTGGCTGCATGTACACGTTGCCGTCAGCCGCATAACCGTGACCATTGTCGATGATGCGGCGCATGTACTCCACCATCTCTGTGATGTGCCCTGTGGCGCGCGGCTCGATTGATGGGGGGCGCACGCCGAGCTGGTCGTACGCCCATTGGAAAGCTCGCTCGTGGGTGGCCGCCCATTCCCACCAGGGCCGTCCGTTGTCTGCGGCTTTGGTAAGAATCTTGTCATCAATGTTGGTGACGTTGCGCACTAACGCGACATCAAGCCCGTGGGCTTCAAGCCAGTTACGGAGGATATCGAATGCAACGCCGCTGCGAATATGCCCAATATGCGGCACCGTCTGTACCGTCGCACCACACAAGTACACCGAGGCGTGCCCAGCGCGGACGGGCTCAAAGTCACGGAGTGTTCGGGTCGCAGTGTCGTAAATTCGAAGAGTCACACGAATCAGTGTAACTGAGGGGGCCGGCACCTCCACTGCCGCCTACTTCACCACCGCCGCGATACCTGCAGGTGACAGCTAGGCAACCATGACCTGCTAGGAGCTAAAGGCACTGGTCATGCGATCAAAAATCTGGTCTAGCGGCGCAAACATGGTACCAACTTTATTCAGCACGTCAGAACCCGGGAAGCTGGACAGTACGCTGCGTTTCGCCTCGTCAAGTTCCTTCATGTCCGACGCCAGCAAGGTCTCCAGATTAGTGGTCAGCGTGGCCAGACGTTCCTTGTCTTCTTTCTTGTCTGCGCGGGCGGACAGTTGCTTCACTTGCGTGAGAAGATTGTTTTCCTTCTCCACAAACCATGCGAGATAGTCAACGTTTTCCTGGCCATGGCGAGCTTTATTGTCGCGAGTGGTGAGATCTTTGTAATTAGCCTCCAGAATGCTAACTTCTGTGTCAACGCTGTGCTGGGAGGCGATGACCTCAGCGGTAGGTTCCGCTGGTTGTGCGGGGTCAGCGGACGCCACGGCGGCCCCACCCGCCACGATGGATACTGTGAGAGCGGCGGATGTGGCGACGTTGACAGCGACGGTGACGGCATGATTTCTCATAACAAATTAATATACCTTAAATTATTTCCATAGCACAGCGGTGGCGATTGCGGCGCGCCCTTCTCCCCGTCCAGTAAAGCCAAGACCATCGGTTGTTGTGGCCGATACTGACACGGGAGCGCCGATGAGTTCCCCCATTATGCCTTCCGCTTCCGCCCGACGCGGCCCCATTTTCGGCGTGTTGCCTACGAGCTGCACGGCAACATTGCCAATAGTAAAGCCGTGGGAGTCGAGCAGTTCCCGACATTCCGTGAGCAGCTGCGTGCCGGATACGTTGTCGTATTCGGGGCGTCCAACACCAACAAAAGACCCTAGATCCCCCAGCCCTGAGGCACTGAGCAGGGCATCTACCACGGCGTGCGCGACAACATCGCCGTCGGAGTGCCCTTCGCAGCCGTCGGCGGCGTCGAAAAGCAGGCATGCGATCCAACAGGGTTTGCCGGGTTCGATGCGGTGGGCGTCGGTGGCGATACCCACGCGCGGAATAATATTAGTCACTTGGCACCTCAAAAATAGTGGGTTCAACGTCGTCGGTGATGTGTTGCGCCATGACCATATCCATCGGTGTGGTGACCTTAAATGCCATGGGATCACCAGGCACACACAACACGCGCTGGCCGTACCATTCCATGAGGCTGGCATCGTCGGTGGGTGTAAAACTGGGGTGCGACTGGGCAAAAAACTCCTGGTTGGCGGCACGCAGCGTTCGTAGGTCAAAACCCTGCGGAGTTTGCACAGCCCTCAAAGTATCCCGTGGCGGCGTATCGACGACCGCCCCTTCCGCCACTCGCTTGATCGTGTCTGCCACCGGTAGGACAGGGATCACGGCCGCGTTTCCCGCGAGAACACTCTGCGCCACACGCGCAATCAGCCCGGGCGGGGTGAGGGCGCGGGCGCTATCGTGGATGAGCACAATGCCATCGTCTTCTTCAATGGCCTGCAGACCAGCCCACACACTGTCAGCGCGTTCCCCACCGCCATGGACAAGTCGAATACCCACCCCCAACTCGAACACGCCTCGTTTAGCAAACAGCTCGCGGGCATAGTCCTCCATGTCAGGGCTAACCAGCACAATGATCTGGTCCACCACATCGGAGGTCACCATGCCACGAATGCTGCGCTCCACAAGACTCACGCCGCGCAGCGAAACAAACGCTTTAGGTATTGGCGCTCCCAATCGGGAACCTTTCCCGGCTGCGGCCAGCAGCGCGGTGACACAGCGGGCGGGCATTGTTAGCCGCTAGTCTTCATCGTCGAAGTTGAGGTCGTCAAGGTCCACGTCCATGTCCTCCACAACCTTCTTCTCCGGCTCATCCTCCACGCCCAGTGCGCGGTGGCGCTCAATGGTTTCCGCAAACTGTTTTTCCAAGTCGTCGGCTTTCGCCTCATCCACGTTTTCTGCCAGCGCCAGCTCCCCCACCAGCACCTGGCGCGCTTTGGCCAACATGCGCTTCTCGCCAGCAGACAAACCGCGGTCTTGTTCGCGACGCCATAGGTCACGCACAACCTCCGCAACCTTGTTCACGTCACCAGAGGCGAGACGTTCCTGGTTGGCCTTATAGCGGCGTGACCAGTTGCCAGCTTCTTCCACATCAGTCTCACGCAGTACGGAGAAGACTTTCAACAGGCCCTCTTCTCCCACCACGTCGCGCACACCAACAAGTTCAGCGTTCATTGCGGGCACACGGACGGTCAGATCCGACTGGTGAATCTGCAGCACCAGGTAGTCGACGACTTCGCCGCGCATTTCCCGCTGCTCAATGGCCTCAACCACGGCCGCGCCGTGGTGCGGGTACACGACGGTGTCTCCGACTTTAAAATCCATGCCCACTCCTTGTTAAAAGCCGTAAATATCGACATCATAACACGATCCAGGCAGGTCTCATGCATGGTCTATGCGGTGCGCGCAGACAGTCCTTGGATAGTCTGCGGGTAGTCTCAGTATGCAAGATTCACCCCTTCGGCTGCCCCCGCAGACCCCTATTATCTGCAGAAAAAATGTGTGAACATGCCTTGGGGTGACTAAAGTAGGCTAGTGACAACTGACTTTACCCACCAGCCTCAAACGGAGGACATAAAAGTGATGACCCTCAAGTCGGCCGCTCGCCGTGGTGTCGCCCTTGGCTTAGCTGGTTGCGCCGCACTGGCCCTCAGCGCATGTGGCGCTGGGCAGATCTCCCAAACCGCCAATCAAGTAGCAGCAGTCGATGGTGCCAGCGCCCACAGCGACGACAACACAATCGCCGTCCGTGACGTCACTGTGGTGGTGAATGATGACTCTACTGCCGCGTTAAAATTCACGGCGGTCAACCAGGACACCAGCGAGAGCACCCATACGTTGGAATCCGTCACTGTTGGCGGTGAGCAGGTCACCCTGTCAGAGAAGCCAAAGCTAGAACGCGAATGCACTGTCGTTGCTGATTCCAAGAAGTACATTGACAACCTCACCAAGCCAGAAACCGGGTGCATCACACATATTTCCACCTCCCTGGAAAACAACGGTTTGGCACTGGGCGGTACCAAGGACGTGGTGTTCAACTTTGATAATGGCGAAGTGACTGTCTCCGCCACCATCGCAGGCAACCTGCACAAGTCGGGCCAGGTCGAACGCACCACTGGCTCCGAATCCGGCGATGCCCACTCGGGCCACAGCCACTAGCACAGGATTTTTCGCACCTCCTGGCAACCCCCGGCTTTGCGCTGGGGGTTTTCGCGTGCATCGCCGCTAAAGTTGGCGATCACCAGATGTAACACACATGTTCGATCCTTGTGTCGGACGTGTCTACCATGGTGTCTACACTGCGCAGCATGGCAAAAACGGCAGTGAAAAAACCACGCACCCAGTATCAATGCACTGATTGTGGCTACACATGTGCAAAGTGGTTGGGTCGCTGCCCTGAGTGTGGTTCATGGGGGACGTTGGAAGAAAAACGCGTTGCGGCAACCAGCAAGAACGGCGGTGGGAGCGCTGCCGTAGCCGCATTCACTGGGGCACTCCCTACGGGCCTAACACCTACCGCCCCGGCATTGCCAATTGTGCGTATTGACCCAGCGAGTTCCACCACTACATCCACTGGTATCGGAGAACTTGACCGGGTACTAGGCAGCGGCCTCGTACCGGGTTCCGTGGTGTTGCTTGCTGGGGAACCCGGCGTGGGTAAATCCACATTGTTGCTGGAGGTGGCGGCGAAGTGGGCGACGCAACCTGCGGAAGGAGAGGCGTCGACACGCGACACACGCACCGCCTTGTACGTCACCGCCGAAGAATCAGTGGGGCAGGTACGTATGCGTGCGCAACGCACCGGCGCGCTGAAGGATACGCTGTTTCTCGCAGCGGAATCCGACCTTGACGTGGTGTTTGGGCACGTGGAGCAGCTGAAACCCTCGCTGCTCATCGTGGACTCGGTGCAAACCATGCACGCGCCCGGCGTAGAGGGCGTGGCCGGTGGGGTGGCGCAGTCCCGTGCCGTCACCGCCGCACTGACCGCGCTGGCCAAGAACACGGGCATTCCGATTCTGCTGGTCGGACATGTGACAAAAGATGGCAACGTCGCTGGCCCCAGGGTGTTGGAGCACCTTGTGGACGTGGTGCTGAATTTTGAAGGCGATCGACATTCCTCCCTACGCATGCTGCGTGGCATCAAAAACCGTTTTGGCGCGACGGACGAGGTGGGGTGTTTTGAACAAGTCTCGGACGGGATCAAAGAAGTGGAAGACCCCTCTGGGCTGTTCCTCTCCCACCGCGACGACTCCCCCGATGGCACAGCTGTAACTGTCGCTATGGATGGGGTACGCCCAATTCTCGCGGAGGTGCAAAGCCTGCTAGTGACTACACCGTCGAAAAATCCGCGCCGCGCGGTGACAGGGCTTGATGCCACCCGGGTTCCCATGGTTCTTGCAGTGTTGGCTGCGCGCGCGGGCCGAAGCTCCGCCGACAAGGAGGTCTACATCGCCACTGTGGGCGGCATGCGCGTGCACGAACCCGCAGCCGATCTAGCCATTGCGCTTGCTACTGCGTCTGCCATGGCCCACAAGGCGCTTCCCGCGAAAATGGTGGTGCTCGGCGAGGTGGGCCTGGCTGGGGAAATCCGGCGGATACCCAACACCGTCCGACGCCTGCAGGAAGCACAGCGCCTTGGCTTTACCACCGCCATCATCCCCAATGGCGAAAAAGTCACTGTACCCGGGATGACAGTCCACTACGTGCGGGACATAACAGATGCCATTTCAACTGCGTTTAGCGCCTAGGGCATGAGTTACCCACGTAAATATCAAGAAGCTAGGCGTTCCCATGCAGGTTGAACGTGATGGGGTCAGAGTGGTTGGTACCCACCAAGGTGTACAGGTAGTAGCCGCCCTCAGGCACGTTTTCACGCTTGTTGCAGGAGTTCGGCGCGGAGCTTGTGCGTGACCAAATCACCTCGTAGTAGCGCTGCTCACCGGCGGGGAACACGCGGGAATCCTGCTCGTCGGTGGGGGTGCAATCCATATCCGACCAGATGCGCTTGTTGGTCGCCAGGTCGTACACCTCGAAGCGCAGGGGATTCTCAGCCAGGTCAATCTCGCAATCCACATTGGTGGGGTTATCCACCGTCATGTAGAAACGCGGCTGCTGGCCTGCGTCGAAGCTATCCTGATCGGATCTGGCACTGATCACCAGGTCCTTCAACTCGCAGGTATTTTTCGTGCCGCGTTCTGCACTGGTGGTGGGTTCTGTGGACCGCGCGTCCGAGGGCGCCGCCAAGGAATGCGAGGCGCTGCTGGATGCGCTGGAATCGCTGTCCGTACTGCTTGCAGACGCGCTGCTGGTGGATGAGGGGGCGGCGGTGGACGAAGCGGTCGTGGCCACAGCGCTGGGGTCCTCGGCGTTAGTCTTATTGCCTCCCCCAACAACCGACATCAGCCAAATGAGCAGGCCTGCGACAACCACGAGTATCACAACGGCTGCGATACGGCGGCGGATGTAAATAATCTCGGGGTGTCGTTTGTTCTGTGGCGTACTCACGCTTTTACCTTATTAGGTACGCGGCGCGTGATGCTTTAGCGTATCGGCGTGTCTGATGTGACTGGTGGTGCTACTCTCCTACCCCAATAGTGACCACTGGTTCGGCGAGTCCATCGGACAGACGGTAGCGCACTCCCACAATTCCGCATGTTCCATGGGAAACCTTGGACTTGACTTCTGGGGAACGGCTCAGCACTTGGTCCACCGTTTCGGCAACATGATGCGCCTCAAATTCTGCGGTGGTGGTGTAGCCGGTTGCGCGAGCCTGCAGAATGGACGGGCTGACTTTTTCAATAAGCACGCGCTGAAAACCATCGGGAATTTCATGCCCGTCCATTGCGGCTTGGGTGGCTGCGACAGCGCCGCAGGATTCGTGCCCCATCACGACGATGAGGGGAACATTCAACGATTCCACGGCGTATTCCAGGCTGCCGAGCACCGCGAGATCAATGATTTCGCCGGCCGTGCGGATCACAAAAGCATCGCCAAGTCCCTGGTCAAAGATCAGTTCGACGGGCACACGCGAGTCTGAGCAGGCGAGCACGGCCACAATGGGATTCTGGCCGTAGCGCATTTGTATGCGGCGCTCCACGTCCTGGTTGGGGCGCTTTTCCCGGAACGTCATGAACCGGTGGTTGCCCTCCACGAGGGCGTCCCATGCCTGCTTGGGAGTGATGATGTTGTCAGTACTAGAGGGGGTCATGGATTCATTGTGCATCCCCGATGCGGCGCGTGCGACCTTTTTGGCTACACTAAGTACCTTGATGGCTTCTCAATTCTCCCCCGATGAACACCTCATCACCTGGTTTGCCGCCAACAAGCGGGACATCGTGTGGCGTACCCCTGACACCTCTGCGTGGGGAATCCTCCTGAGCGAAGTAATGAGCCAACAAACCCCGGTCAAGCGTGTGGAACCGATCTGGCAGGAGTGGATGCGCCGCTGGCCTACTCCCACTGATTTCGCCCAGGCCAGCGCCGATGACGTGCTGCGTGCGTGGGGCAAGCTGGGGTACCCGCGGCGCGCTTTACGACTGTTGGAGTGCGCGCGGGTGGTCGTCGATAAGCATGGTGGCGACGTTCCGTCGGATGTGGACGAGTTGCTGGCGCTGCCGGGGATTGGGGATTACACGGCGCGAGCAGTGGCAGCATTCGCCTATGGGCAGCGGGTTCCGGTCGTGGATACGAATGTTCGGCGGGTGTATTCACGCTGGAAGCTGGGGCGGTTCCTGCCCGGCGCGGCGTCGAAAAGGGATTTGGCGCAGGTGGAGGCGCTGCTTCCACAAGAGCCCCAACAGGCGGCGGATATGTCGGTGGCTCTGATGGAGTTGGGGGCGCTGGTCTGCACCGCCACCTCACCCGATTGCGATGCCTGCCCACTGATCAAAAATTGCGCATGGCAGTCGGCGGGTTGTCCGGAACCGTCTACTGAGGAATTGGCGCGGGCGAAGAAGCGTGTGCAAAAGTTCACAGGTACGGATCGGCAAGTACGGGGGCTGATCATGGATGTGCTGCGTGGTGCCACAGCACCAGTTCCGCAGTCGCGTATCGACGCCGCGTGGCCCGACGCCCCGCAACGCTCCCGGGCGCTGCATTCCCTACTGACCGACGGTCTGGCCGAGCAAACGCCCGATGGTTTGTTCCAGCTCCCGGGCGCATTTAGTCCGCTGTGTGTTTCTGAAAGTCGATAGGCTTCCCGAACGCCCAATCCCTGTCCGTAAGGATGCGTGCAGTCACAAGACCAGCGGAAATCCACACGATGATCAGCCCGGCGGTAGCTGCGTTGGAGAGCGCCTGATCAATATCGCCTGAGTTGAGGAAATGCACGGCACGGTACATAGCCGTGCCGGGAATCATAATCACCGATGCAGGTACCGTCATGGTGATACGCGGCAGGGTTGTCCGCGCCGTAATCACCGCCCCCAGCAGCCCGACCACCACACCGCCGGTATAGGCGGCGTACTGGGGTTGCACGCCCGCATCGATCATCACCAACCGAACCATGTTGGCCACCACGCCTATCGACGCCGCGAACAGCACCATGCGCCGTGATGAGTTAAACAGCAATGCAAAACCACCGACACCCACGAAACTGGCAACAGCGGCGAGCAGATACCAGCGAGCAGTGGGGGTCGGGGCGTCGATAGACAACGGCGATAGCCCCGTCATCGCCGATACCAACGCTACGGACATGGTGGCGGCGGTAATCACCGCCATGGCGTAACACAAACGGGTCAAACCTGCGGTGATGTCGAAACGACTGAGGTCCAGCATGGAGGAAAACAGCGGAAAGCCGGGAATGAGGTACAGCACCGCCGCGATGTATCCGGCGGCGAAGGCACGGGCATCATCAGGGAGGTGCGTCAGCGGCAATGCCCAGTTCAGGAGGTAAAACACCAGGCAGGAGGTTGCCGCAGCTACCGCCACCACACCCAGCTGGTTGAGGTGCCGCGACGCGAGAATCATACGCACCAGTTGTCCGCATGCCGCAGCCACCGCCACGGCTGCGGCCCCCTCGGCTGGAAAGTAGTTGAGCAGTGCGAACGCCGCACAGGCCGCACCCGCTGCGACCATCAACGCAGGCCGCGACCAGCGGTGTGTCACCGAATGGACAATATCGTCCAAGCACATGGTCAACGCGTTTGCGCTCATGTGATTGGGCAGGTGATGTGTGAGATGTTCCAGGGCCTCTATGCGGGAGGCATCCACCGCCGGGGCGGGCTGCGTAGCCACCACTGTTCGAAAAGACACGCCCCGGTGGAACGTGCACACGACACTGGTGATGGAAATTTCCGCATCTAGGCGATCAAACCCCATGGCCCGGGCCGCGCGTTTCATGGCGCGGATAACACGATAACCGCCGGTTCCAGCGGCAACCATCAGCAAACCTAGACGCAGCACGGCATCAGCTTCCACCCCCATCGCTTGCTGACCGGCGGTGCTGTCGTCGCTATTGCTCTCTTGGGCCATATGTCACTCCTCGCACATGTATGCTGGAGTGATTGTACGTCCATGGACGTACAACGATACTGTGATATGCGTCAGCGCCAGCGACCGCGGAATGTCAGGCCGCCGGGAAGCTTCAACCACAGACCACCGCGACTATTGAACGTCACTGGCCCCACCTTCGTGGATGCGGACACACCAGAACCCGACACGTTCAGCCAACTATTCTTGCCCATCTTCTGACGTTTACGGAAGGTGATTCCCACTCCGCATCAACTCCTTTACGATCCTTCACGCTTGTTGCGCCTCCCACTATATATGTGACATGCGCTTCATTGGTGAGGTCAGGTGATGTTAGGGCCGCACGACCTGAGTGAGAACCAGCTCGTCTCGAATGGGAATGCCCCGCTTGCTCACCGTTGGAATGGATGGTTTGGTGAGCCGCGCGTTGTTGATGGCTTCCGGCAGCACCGCCGTCAACTGGAACCCAATGCGCTGGTAAAACCCCAGAGCATCAAGATTATCGTTCGAGGTGACTACCGTTATTACCTCCCCAACCTCACGGGATTCCATGAGGGCATCCACCAACAATCGACCAATGCCGCGGCCTGGTTCTAGTGCATCAAGGGTCAGCACTTCGCAGTGCTCCCCATCGTCCGCGTAGGTGAGCACGCCCACGATTTTCTGCCCCTCCGTGGCCAGGAAACCTGATGCTGAGGCGACGTTGTGTTCCTTGCCGCGTGTCAGCAACGTGTCCCCACCCCACCTGTGCTGCAAAAACCCACGTAGCCAGGCGCGATCCTGCTCTAGGATCTCACGTACCGTCAACGCATTACCGTTATTCCAGCTGGGAGAAATACGCACTTCCCGCCCACGCTGGCCGGAGCTAATTGTGGCCGACATGCCCAGGCGGGTGGCGTGTTGGACAAGAAGCTCCTCCACAAACGACTCCACGTCCGTGGGATCCAGCCCAAACTGCCGGGACATGGCTCGGGCGCGGCGAGGAATAAACGTATCTGTGTGAATGATCACTCCCTCACCGTCGCGCACAATTTTCGCCGCCGTGCGCAACAGTAAATGCCCCTGCACGATGTCAGTGAGGAACGCCTCGAACAGGCTGTCTGGGTCGTGGCTGGCGGCAAATCCGTCGTACCAGCCGGTGGACTCGTACTGGTCGTGTACCCATTTGGCTAGCTGTGCCGGGCTATACCCCTGCGACCTGGCAAAAGACACAAAGGCGATGGCATACGCCAAGGGCGCGTCCCTGCGCGCCGACGATGTCAGCTGCGCGCCAAGGTCGTTGTCCTGCGCTTGTTTCCGCCTCGCGCCCATTTCACCTCTTTTCTTCGCCTGACTTCCTGCATGGGTTAGCACTTTTTAGGTTTTATTTTCAAAACAGCCTCACACTTTCCCAGAATAACGGTAATGTAACGGAATTGGTGAAAAATCAACAAAGCCGCTGTGCCCTTCACGCTCATGTGAGGGGACAGCGGCTTGTGTTGTGATGTTGACTACAGCGGTTGCGTCACAGGTCTTTACAGGTCTGAGTCTGCGGCGACGACCGCTTCGGCGGCCTCCACGGAGATTTCTCCGAAGTCACCACCGTCAGGCAACGGCTTGGGGCGCGGAGTGAAGGTGAATTGAGCTTCCGTGCCCTTGGATTCACCATCCCAGTTGTCCACGTCCACGGTGATGATCTCACCAGCACCGACCTCGCCGAAGAGGATCTTCTCGGACAGAACATCCTCGATTTCGCGCTGAATGGTGCGACGCAACGGACGAGCACCCAGGACCGGGTCGAAACCACGCTTGGCCAGGAGCTTCTTGGCATTGTCGGTGAGTTCAAGGTCCATGTCCTTGGCCTTGAGAGCCTTGGACACACGGCCAACCAACAGGTCCACCATCTTGATGATTTCTTCCTGTGTGAGCTGGTGGAAGACCACAATGTCGTCAATACGGTTCAGGAACTCGGGGCGGAAGTGCTTCTTCAGCTCGTCGTTGACCTTCTGCTTCATGCGCTCGTACTGGCCTTCCGCATCAGTTTCCCCGACGCTGCTGAAGCCCATGCCCACGGCCTTGGAAATGTCCTGGGTACCGAGGTTGGAGGTGAAAATCAGCACAGTGTTCTTGAAGTCCACCACGCGTCCCTGGCCGTCAGTGAGGCGACCGTCTTCCAGCACCTGCAGCAAGGTGTTGTAAATCTCCTTGTGTGCCTTTTCGATCTCGTCGAACAGAACCACGGAGAACGGCTTGCGACGCACCTTTTCGGTGAGCTGACCGCCCTCTTCGTAGCCAACGTATCCGGGAGGGGCACCGAACAGGCGGGACGCGGTGAAACGGTCGTG
>ERZ773066.373-NODE-373-length-26252-cov-4.088140_pt1 | contig 26252 bp, 18 predicted proteins | sample MGYA00580573_ERZ773066 | MGnify/ENA primary metagenome ERZ773066 (study PRJEB29015, sample SAMEA2738128) | human oral metagenome | biome: human oral; feature: human-associated habitat; material: saliva | place: China | collected 2203 ... | reverse complement strand
ACGCCATGGAGTTACACAAAATAGATGATGAATGATTTGATTCTATGCTATTGGCATAGTGGATTATCATTGCACTTCGCCAGCAATCTTTTCACTTTCGCCCTGCACTTACCCTAAACATTTCAAGGCTTAAAATGCTCTAAGAAAGGTTTTTGATGAATAAATGTAACGCGTGTCATCGTGCAATAGAACTCATAATAAAGCAACAAACATGAGGTTTTATGCATAAAATTACCTACATTTGCACTACAATTAACAAAGAGGTGCAATCTAAATCGTAACTAAAAAATGACTCATTATATTATTTCAGCCATTATTTTTGCCTTGGCCCTCAGCACAACGCTTTACGATCTATTCGTTGAAGACATAAAAATTAAAAACGAAAAAAAGCGGAAAAAGAAGATAATAAAAGATGCAATATTAGCTATAGTATGGGCTATTGCGCTGATATTCCGCATCATTGACATCCTGCATGAGCGTTAAACATAGCACAAGATTCGTTTCCTCACACAAGGTTTTGTATGGAGGAAACGAATCATATGTATTGTTATTCTGCGAATTTCTTTAGTTCATACAAGGCAGGTGTAGCCTCTCCACTCTCACTATCGAATAGAGGTGCATTGTACCAATTGCTCATTTGTGTATTAAACGCATTAAATTCAGGCCACCACCAGAATAAACCTGTCACATGTTTATGGCCCTTTAGCATAGTGATGAGGTCTGAAGTGAAACGTTGTTGGCCTTGAAGTGAGTAAGGATATTGGTTAGAATAGTCGAAAGTTGAACCTCCAACACCCCACTTATAAGGATAACCCGTTTCAACAAGCATAATGTTTTTGTTCGCAAAAGCCTGCTCTAAGCGCGATATAGCAGCGTCGAGTTCGTTCATTGAGCCATGGAAATAAGGATAATAACTCAAGCCAATGACGTCGTAATCTATCTTGGCTAACTGCATCTGTTGATAGAAATTCATCAATGCTTGATAATTAGCGTTGTCGTGTTGTTGGGAAGTTGACACGCGCTCGGTATGCAAAATGATTTTTGCTTTGGGGCAAACCTCTCTGCAAGCAGCGGTTGCTGCCCGCAAGAGTTGCGTGAAACGAGTCCAATTTTCCTGTGGAGATGTGGGGTAACACACCTTTGCTGATGCCTTGTTTACTCCCCAAAGCATTCCATAACTGATTTCATTTCCCGTCTGAATCAACTCTGGTGAAACGCCGTTTTCATTCATTTTCTTCAACACCTCCGCTGTATAGGCCTTGACCTTTGCAGCTAATTGGGCATCATTCAAACTTGCCCAAGCCTTTGGAGTCCATTGTTTTCCGGGGTCAGCCCACGTGTCAGAGTAATGAAAATCGAGTAGAATCTTGAAGCCAGCAGCCTTGATTTGTTTCGCCAAAGGCAAGATATAAGCGAGATCTTGGCATGCGTTTGCATCGCGATCTTCACCTTGATAGTCGGCAGGATTTACGAAAAGACGAAGTCGCATGGTGTTCCAGCCAGCCTTCTTAAATAGTGCAAGCGGACTCGTTGGCGTGCCCTTGTCTTTATAAATGGCATGCGCTTGTTCATATTTCGGTAGCAGTGAGATGTCACCCCCTACGTATTTCACCCCTTCTTCGATAGGCGTTGTGTTGGGTTTCGGTGTTGGTTTCTTCTCTGGTGCGATTTCATTACTGCCACAAGCAGTAGTAATGGTTAGCAATGTGAATGCTAAAAGGACAGTTGTTCGTATCAGTTTTTTCATTATTTTGTTTGTTTTCTTCAGATGCAAAGATACAAAAAAACTGATAAAAGCCTTAGAAATTCGGAAATCTTTCATCATGGTTAGCCTTCACTGCCATACATTCCATCTCAATAAGCCAGCCTGGTCGGCACACGGGAGCATGGAGAAGAACATAAGGAGTATGGGGGAATTGCTCATGAAACATCGTAGAAACCACTGCATAATCAGCTGGGTCACGCAGATAAACGAGGGCAAAGGTGATATCATCAAAGTGCATTTCGGCCTCGTTGAGTATGGCATCAACATTCTCCCACATGCGTTTTACCTGACGTTTGATATCACGCGGATAGACCACCTGCCCCTTATTGTCTATACTTGCAGTGCCCGACACGAAGACATGTCGGCGATCTCCATAGTCGATTTGCGTCGCTCTTTCGAAGCTTACGCCATATTCGCTCGTGCGATTCATGTGATCAAGTGCGTAGAGAAAAGTCATTTGGTTGGGCAAAAGACCTTTAATGGCGTAGGCATCCATACATACTGACACCTTCGAATCAGCCACTCTACCTCCTATTCCAGTACTCGATATGTAGTGTGTATTGGCAGTTAGGTCCTGAGTTACAAACACTTCATTGCGTGCTTTCACGACACCTTCATAGTTGTTATCAATGTCGTTGACGAAAAACCAGGTGCGAACACAGTTGTCTTTCAACGTACATTCGTTCTCTATCAGACGCATCACATAGTCTTCAAGCAATCGAGTTGTCTGATATTTTGAGTTGGATGAAGATATGGTTTCACCTGCAAGCCAAAGATGTTCGTATGCCCCGTGCGACACACGAGATATCCCTTGGGAGCAGTTTTGATTCGTTATCCCTTTTAAAACATAGACCCATAGCGCCACTTTTGTACCATCTAATGGTGGCTGTTGAATCACAGAGAGTGCACAATCACATTCATCGGTGGCATAAACCTCGTCTTCTTGATTGGCAGCATCACTGAGAAAGTAACGTTTCATGACGGCCTCAGCGCCGGGCATCAACTTATTTCTCAGTTCATTATAACGCGAAATGACTTCTTGAAGCTGTGCCGTGAAGGCAGCATTTGGGTCGGATGCATGGATGATAAAAGAGGCTTCATCATTTATCTTGGCACGAAAAGCCTCACTTGGGCCCTCAGAAATGGGCGTCGGCAGGCTTGAAGTGCGTGGAGAAGTGAGGTTAGAACCCTCCTCTTGAGTATTTTTCTGTATCATAAGCTATTATTAATTATTCTCTATTTGGTTTGTATTCTCATTATCACGCAAGTGCTTTCACCCTTAATTTTGCCTCATCTCTTCGTAAGAAAAAGGCGAAAAGGCCTCATTTAAGCATAGCTGTGCATGCCTCCCAACACATAGTTTACGCCGAAATATGTTATGACTATCGTCAAGAAAGCTATCGTTGTATAGATGTGATAGTATTTAGGCGTGCGCAAAGCAGGTACACTTTGCAAGTGAAGAAGCACCGCATAAACCATAAAAGTGATAAGCGCCCACGTCTCTTTTGGGTCCCATGACCAGTAGTTTCCCCAGCTGATGTTGGCCCAAATGGCACCAATGAAGATGCCAAGTCCCAGCGTTGTCATGGCAGGATAAAGGAAAATGCGACTCAAAGTCATTAAAGCCGTAGACTGTTCCAGTCCTGTTTGGGGACAACCACGCATGCGTTGTAACGCCGAAAGAATCAAAGCAGTGAGTCCGCAGATAAAGGTTAGGGCCAAAAGTGCGTAACTCATCATGATGATACTCACGTGAATACTCAGTAATGGGCTATTCAACACGGGCATAATATGGCCGATTGCGGGGTCCATTTGACCGATATGGCTCACCAAAAGAAAGAAACCACTGAGTAAAAAGCCAAAGGTGATGATGAGAAGTCGCAGAGAACGCATTGCAAAAGCCATCACTATAGTGATCAACATGCTAAACCACGCAACGGAAAGCATGGACTCATAGCCATTGCTTAAAGGGATATTGTCGCTTATTATCCATCGTAAGGCCAGCGCAAATGTTAGCACTGAGAATGAGATGACGAGCAAAAGGATGAGCAATCCGTGAAGTATTGACGGACGAAGCCCAAGAAGTTGCGTCTTGGAGGAAGTCAATCGGCGAATCACTAAGCCCATAGTGAAGAAGCCAAGACATAGGTTTAAGATGAAAAGTAGAGTGGAAAAAGGAATGTTATTGTAGCATTTCTCTGCCTTAAACTGCATGTCAGTAGGGAGCGATTCGCCTGCATTGTGCTGCTGATAGCTACGAAGTTGCTCAATGAGTTGAATGGCATTGGCCTCATCATTCGCTACAACGGCTTGATAGAGTGCCGGAAAGTAGCTCTTGATTAACAGGATATCATTCTTCGGAAGCTGCTTAGGATACTGCTCAAATGGCGAGAACCATTGCGTCTTTCCATGTCGAAACGTGTGCGGAAATAGGGCAAGTGGCGTTCCCTTTTGCAGCGACATGATGACTTGAAGCTTATTATCCATGTCATAACAAGCCTTGTGCAGTGCGTCCTGTTGACCTTGTTGATAGTCATAAGCATATTGACCAAGGACGTATTCTCCATTTTGAAAGAATGCCTTTACATTCGTATATTCGGGTAATCTGAATGTTTCGCGCATCTCTTTACTCTTGATTTGCACGATAGGTTCACGATTCCATGCATCGCCAAAGAATATCCAACTCATCAAGATTTGAGTGGCATCAGCACCTTTATAGCTTCGTTTGCCATAGATTTTCTTCACAAAATCAAGGGCGAAAGTCTGCAAAGGACAGATTCGTTCGTTATAGTTGATATAGAGATCTCCAAACTTTTCGGCTACGGGTTGAGCCACTACAGGGGCTGAAATAGATTCTTCGGCAGCATGAATGGCTGTTGAAAATCCAAAGATTAGCAACAAAGTGGCTAATGATTTCTTAAGCACCGGACTGCGAAGCAACTGCCTAAATGTTCCTTTTGCATCGATAAGAAGCCACAAAAGCGAAAAGAACAGCAGACCATAACCCGTATATGTGACCGGAAGTCCATAGGGATCACTATTCACACTGAGGTAACTTCCGCGGTTATCTGTGTCATAACTCGCTTGGTAGAAACGTGTACCATGGTAGTAAAATACCTTATTCATCGACACGGTTGCACGTGTAATTGTCTCGCCATCTGTTATGACAAAGTGAGTCATATAATCCGAAGCAGCTTGTGTTCCGTCGTGATATTGTATGTCGAAATGGTCCAAACGAACCGAAAAAGGCAGTCGATGTGTGCGCGATTCTGACATGGAAACCATCTCTGTATAGACGTTAGTTGGCTGGTCACCCCTTAGGTGTATCATCCCCTTAAAGCCCGTTGTATGCGTTAAAAAGGCTCCAACAAGGATGACTATCATCGACAAATGAAGTAACAAAAGATTCCATTTCCGGAGATGAGATTTGGCGATATAGACCACACCTACAGCCACAAGAAGAGCCCAAAGCAGGCTAAACCACCACGCACCATATATATATTGCGAGACAAAGGGCGTCGAATTAAGATGCTCAATAATGGTGGCCGCTGCCATCACTACAATCAAAACTACATAGAAAACGAATGTTATTTTCTTAATCATTATGTTGTTGTATAAAGTCGTTTGCTTGTTCAAGCTGTTTACTTAGGTTGTCTAAAGCTGCTATAGCCTGTTTAATGGACGGGTCATTATAGTGCTTTACAAATGGTTCGGGCACTGCATTGATGGCTTGAAGCGTTTTATCGAACGCCTCTCTCACGGCTTTTGAGATTGCCGGATTACGCACATTAAACCATGCATCGAAGGCATTGTTGTCATTACCAAACCATAAACTACGAATGCTTTGCAAGTTATCGCGAAGGTCTTCCAATGAAGTGTGACTATAAGGTGACTCAATATAGTCGGCATCTTGATGTTCAAACGGGTCGCCAAACTTAGTCCTTGCCATCTCATCCGATAGCCCCATCATGCCTTTATCGCCTGTAAGTATGACCTGAGCTGCCCGTTGTGGCGTGTAAACGGCAAGGAAATAGTCGCGATAATCGGCTCCTTTTGGCGCACGATAGGATAGGTTTGCAGCATCAAGAATGGCTGTAAACTCGGTGCCAGCACTGGCATTCCATCCGCAATATAGCTGGTAACAACGCAGTCGAAGATTGGCAGATAAGGTCTTGGCATACTTGAGTTCACGAGCCGTTATGTCTGCAACAGGGCGTGGTTTTCCGTCTCTAAAGATGACATATTCAATGCCATGCCAACCCACAATGCCTGAAGCCCAACGCTCACTATTGTCAAGTGGGTCACTGCTTTGCATGAGTTGTTGGAACCGAACGCGGTCTAACGGCCACGAATTGATGTCAGCATCCACCGTGAAGTGAGCGTTAGCACCAAAAAAGAAGGCTTCGCTCTTCTCATAATCTCCACGAGCTTTGAGAAATAGTTGGCACACTTTCTCCAACTGCTCTTGCGTCATTGTCGACGTTTCAAGTGCAGATAGAGCCTCATAAAAGGTTGAAGTATTCGTTGCCAACACTTTATATTGCGCGCGAATGACCCCATCTATATCGTTCGTTATTACCTGTTCGAGGGATAGTTTGTTGCTTTGCAGACCATCATCTCCGCCCTTTTCGCTACACGAAGAGAGGATAATGGAAAGAAATAACAATGCAAATGTAAGAGGTTTGAAATGTAGTTGAATCATGAAGAAAAACAGATTAATGTATAATACCTATGAGATAAGAATCTAAAATGTGTCACTTTACAACGCGAAATGGTGCATATTACAGGATAAAATGACGCATTTAGCACTGCAAAATGGCACATTTCAAAATCTTGTTTATAACGAGTTGACAGCTAATGAATTATGTGTTGCATCACCATTAGCTCTACTCCACTCGCTCTCCCCACCCTTGGGGAGGAGTCGAGTGTGGGTAATATTAAATTGCATTGATGAAAGCTACGACAGCATCTCTATCGGCTTTCTTCAATTTATAGAACTTTTCAGCGGCAAAGTAGGCATCACTCTGCTTGCTATATGCATGCCACATGATAGCCTCTATTACGTTATGAGCGCGACAATCGTGTAATCTTGAGCCCTCACCTGTCTCTTGTGTCGACAAGCCGCGACCCCAAAGAGGTGTTGTTCTGCACCATCCTGTGCGGATATCATTAACCATGAAGAGGCGATGTTGCACCAAATCGGTGTATGGCCAGATAGTAGTGCCGCTATAATCTGGTAGGCCATGGCCTATAGAAGCATATCTACGGCTGATAGGATCTACCCAACTATTGTCCTTTTTGATAGTCCATGAAGGACGATGGCAGGCAGTACAGCCCATTTGATAGAATAGTTCTTTTCCTCGTTGCACCTCTTTTGAGTCGAGGTTACGGGCCTGTGGCACACCAAGTCCCTTATGCCATACCGAAAAAGCATAGTAATCTTCGTCTTGCATCTCGTCTTGTCCGTTCCAAGGTGCCATATCTACGAAGTATTGTTTATACTTTTGTTTGTTTGCTTCGGTAGGAGTGTTGAGACTTAACAAGTCATTTACCAACTTCTTTATACCTGCTTTGGTGCCATCTCCATAGTAAGGATGAAGCAGAGATGACGGATTTTGGCCCTGCTCTTGTATCTCTTTGATAACACTTTCGTCTTCACTCATGGCCTTAGCCCATGCTGGTGTGGTGTAGAGATAGCGGCGGTCACTGCGTGTTACGTTGGTAATGTTCCAAATAGCATTGGCACCTGGGCCGTCAAGTAGAGCCGCACGAGTCATCGCATAGGTAAACTTCTTGATGCGTTTTGTGCCATCTGCCAGCTTATACCATGCTGAAGCGGCCCAATCTTGGGCTGCAGTGTCCCACATACCCGGGTTGAGTTTCACGTGAGGATTGGCTGCTTCACGTGCATACTGCACCTTCATTGAATCTTGATCAATGGCATCAAGCAAGCCCGTTCCATACATACCAATCGTAGATTCAAGGCGTACCTCATAGTTGGTAGGCTTAGGATTGGTGTTGAAAGCACTCTGTTCGATGGTTACTTCGGGATAAGATAACTCATATTTCTCGCCATCAGGGAATTGAGTTGCAGACAAACCAGAAGGCATAGTGCCTGAAAGCGTCTTCCATTGCATGTGGATTCCACGCTCATCAACAGGTGCTTTGAATGGATACATTGCCTTAGTTTGTGGCATACCCGTTACCTGACGGATGTATGAATTGGCTGCATATTGCACCCCATCAGGGTCGGTTCCTGCCGTTGGATGATAGATAACGAGCAGATATCCGTTACCCATTTGGTCGGCATTATACTTGTTTTGGCGCTTGCCATGACCATAAGAAGGGTGACAATACTCACAACCTGAACGCACATAAGCAGGACCTAAGCCCGCATAAGGACGTGTAAAGTAGGTGTAATTGTGCTCAAAGAAGGTTTCACCGCGCTTGAAAGTCTGGTATAATCCAGCTTCTTCTATCTCGGGAGATGGGTTACTATAACAGCCCTCTTCATTCGAAGTAGTTCCCTTTTCGCCTCCAGGATACCACTCAGCTGAAGTAAAGTTGCCAATATTTTTACCGACATGATCATTTGGGTTGTAAGGCTTAGTACTATCATCTTCGCTACAAGCCGTTACCGCTAAAGCCATTGTGCCAAGCAGAAAAAGCCTTCCGAAATTCATTTTCATTATCATAAATATTTTTGTTTTACGCATATTACGTTATAAAGCGATAAACACGGGCATGAAGAAAAGGCTCCTTCATGTCCGTATTACTTAGCGTCTGCCTCGGCAGAACTATCGTTTACTTATTGTTTTTGCCTATAAAGTCAGAGGCAGCAGTAAGTGCATCGTTCAGTTCTTTACATGCTTTGATTGCATTTGCGCACTGAGGATCCTTGATATTCTTAACGAATGGCACCTTGATTGCAGCGATTTGCTTCAATGCATTGGCTATAGCGTCTTCAACACGCTTACCAGTTGCAGCGTCATACTTCTTGAAATAGTTGCTGAAACTATATTGACTGCGCTTGCCTTGTACGCCACCATACCATACGTTTTCAATGCTATGGATGTTGTTTTGGAAGTCAGTTAGAGAGTTATAGCTATAAGGTGACTCGATATAACTTTCGTCTTTACCAGAGAATGGGTTATTAATCTTGGTATTACCAACCTCATCTGCAATACCAGCAGCACTGTTATCACCACTCAATACTGAGCTAACAGCGATTTTAACTGTTGCATATTGGCTGTTAACTGGGTCGCCGGCATGCTTCATTTCATAGCCATACGAGTTACCTTTATCGGTGGTATAGCTCGTTTCCAACTCGTCAAGAACATCCTTATGTGCCTTAGTTGCATTCTCATTCCATGAGCATTCAAGACGATAAACGCTATTACGTAGGTCTTCAGCTACGGCTTTTGCATACTCAAGTTCTTGCGCTCCAGTGAAGATAGTGAAGTTGTTTGTACCATCATTATAGGTATCATGTCCATTCAGTTCAGCTGCTTTACGAGGTTGTCCGTCGCGGAAGAGGATGAATTCTATGCCATGGAAGCCAAGAATACTTTGGTCAGAGATCTTGTATTTCTTATCAGCCTTGATATAGTTATAAAGTGATTGCAAATCGAGAGGCCATGAATCGATGTGTGGGTCGATAAGGAAGTGAGAGGCAGCACCAAGCAAGAAGGCCTCACTACGCTCGTAGTTACCACGTGCTTCGAGGAAAGTCTTGCACACATCATTTACTTGTTGCTGTGTGATTGAACCCGGTTGAAGGGCTTCTAACTCTTTATAGAGCTTCTCACTCTCGTCAGCTAACGCCTTATATGTAGGGTTTACGGTGTTGTCTACATAGCTACTGAGTACTTGTTGAAGGTACTTGTCGCCCGCACTAAGCTCTCCTGACGGTTTAACATCATCGTCACTACTGCATGAAGTCATGCTCGTAGTCAGTGAACAAGCCATGGCAAATAGCATGGCATACTTGAAAATTTTCTTCATTTGTTTTTATTTTAAGTTAAGATTCCTTGTTATTCTTATTTAAATAGGTATATACCTACTTTATGATTCTTATCTTTTCTCATCCTTAAAGGAAGAAACCTTCGTAGGCAACTCCAAGAGAAACCGATGGCTCATTATTGTAAGCACTCTTCAAGAAGCGGTGAGAGTATTCGCCTTTCACTACGATTTGTTTGATTGGATAATAGTTAAAACCAAATGCAATGCGATTCTTTTCGGTATAAGGATACCTCAGTTGTGTACCACTTGCCTTGTAAGAATTGTAATATTCGTAACGACCGAAGAGGTAAAAGTGCTGTTGATCTTGACGAAGTTTAGCGATTTGAGAGAACAAATCCCAACCGGCTTCAATACCAGTAGCCATAGCTGTCTTGCTAACGGGGTCTGGATTGAATGGAGAAATCTTGGTTTGTCTTCCAGGAAGTAGCTGTACATGCTCTGCATCTCCTAAGTGTCCATAGTCAAAACTACCACGAACTATCCAATTGAAACGATTGAATGTGAAGTCAACAGAGCCGATAGAAACGGCACCTTTGAGTTTAGATGCTTTACCATTTGCATCGCGACCCAATGAATTATCAATGCTATGACCATAATATCCGCTTACACCGAGGCGCAAACCTGGTATAGAATAGTTGTCAATACGTAGGGCAACAGCATATTTATTGGCTGGTTCAAACTCGAAAGCAGAGCTTGCTCCCTTCTGAATCCAATTGTCACGACTAAAACTTAAGGCATTCAATCCAGCCAAGAATTGTAGTTGATACTTCCAATCTTGACCTACATGACCCCACAAACTAATACCCGTCTGGTGCCAAGTACAAGGAAGTATTGTTGCTTCTCCCTCCGGACGATAAACTGTAAAGAAGTTAAGTGGCTCATGATAAGCATTAGTCAAGCCAATAGGTACAACGATATGGCCGGCACGTAGATTGAACATGCGAGAGAAACTCTTTTGAATCCAAAACTGTTCCAACTCTACTTCTCCGCCTTTCTCTACCTCGTGTTCCCATTCTCCGCTTTCTTCGTACTCCTTTTCATAGGCACTTCCGCTGCCACCATGCTCGAATTCAATCTCTGATCCCATAGTCCAGCCCTTGCCAAAGTCGTAACCTAAGTAGATTACTGCATGGGGAATATCAAACTTTCCATGACTCGGATCCTTCTTATATTTAGCAGCTTGGCTGTATTTATAAGGGTTATCACTGAAGAACTCGCGTGTATAGCCTACCTCACCATAGCCTCCTACGCTGAGTTTGTTACCCTTTACGTGGTTCATTACGGAATCAATGGCGTTGACTTGTGCATGGGATTGCAATGTCAATCCTGCTAAAAGCACACCTGCCATTAGTCGAAACTTACAACTTTTCATTTATCTTCTATTAATGTTTCTGTTCCTTTTATAATGAAAAGTGCAGACTATCTAATTGTGAACCCAGTCTCAAGAATCAGAAAAATGCCGAAAAACGGAATTCTCTTCTTTATGAATGATCCGGGAAAACAATTACCACTGCACTTATTCGACTGCAAAGTTATGAAATAATACGAGTGTATTCAATACCTAAAAATAGTGAAAATATCAAAGCGTATTTTTCATTCTTTTTAGGTATTGCATGGCATTCAAAAAGCAATTACTTTTGCAATCGAAACATATTAAACTCGAAAATGCTCTCGGGCATAATCAAAGAAAGGAATTAAAAATGAATAAAACTTGTGTAATTTACGGTTCATCAACCGGTACATGCCAAGACCTGGCTTCTCGTATTGCTTCTAAACTCGGTGTAGACAGCGCTGACGTATTTGATGTTTCTAAAGTATCTGCTGATCAGCTTGGTGCTTATCAAAACTTCATTCTTGGCACTTCAACTTGGGGAGCAGGTGATATGCAGGACGATTGGTTTGATGGTGTGAAGACATTAAAAGAGGCAGGACTCAGTGGAAAGACTGTAGCCATCTTTGGTTGTGGTGATTCTGAGAGCTACAGTGATACCTTCTGTAGCGGTATGAACGAGCTTTTCAACGCCGTAAAAGAGGCAGGTGCCAAGGTCGTTGGCCAGGTTTCTACAGATGGTTACACCTATGATGACTCTGAAGCTGTTGTTGATGATCACTTCGTTGGACTCGCTCTTGATGAGGTAAATGAGGATGATAAGACCGACGAAAGAATCGATGCATGGGTTAAAGAGATTCAACCTGAACTTTAATTCAACAGAAAATGCTACAGACTGAGGCTGTACCGACTGACTTAAGAGTGCTTTCTGAGCACATCTATCAATATAAGAAAGGTGTTAGAAACATGGTTCTTTACACCTTTCCTGAACGCTATCAACAGCAAGCAATCGGTAAACTTGAGCGCCAAGGGATTGATTATCTCATCCAGCCTGTAGGCAATAGACGCATTAATCTGTTCTTCGGAAGGAAGGAATGTATGGATGCTTTGCGAACGTTTGCAGGCCGTCCACTCAATAAACTCACGCCCGAAGAGGACTTCATTCTCGGCACATTGCTCGGTTATGACCTATGCAGTCAGTGCGAACGCTATTGCAAACGCAAGGCCTAAGCGCCTTGTTTATTTCAAAAGACTATAGTAACGATAGCGCTTGTCAACTTGAGAAAGCCCGACAAGGCCGTCATACAAGATATTAATTACCATTATCAATAAGAATAATCTTGTTCGCTACATAGATTTCATAATGTTTTTGTATAAAAGTAAAAGGGTTGTCGCGAGACAACTCTTTTTTCGTTTTATGGTGTCGAATGAAAGGAAGTAAGGGGAAAAATGAATTATCATATAATTCAACAAAGCTGAAAAAATTACGGCGATAAAATCAAATTGTTTTATGCTTTGATGGAAATACGCGCATATTTTGAAGCTTTCATAGTGCTATGACTACCAATATCTTATGACGCTTTGGGTATCATTAGCCATCGGTTTTCATCGTTTTCCATTGTGATATGACGCAAACAAAAGGCTAAAATGACGCAGATTACAGGATGATATGGGGCAAATGCTGCTGAGTTTTGATAGGTTTCGTGATGCAAAATGTGGCATTTTGTATCATTGACTGCTGTTTTTCATGTGTTAACAAGCTTTTTCTTAACTTATTTCCTCCCACAAACGGCTCTCTTTTCTCTATTTGGTGAGGTCGTGAAGTGTTAAAAAACGGGATATAAAATTTACAAAACAACTGCGTTTTTCACATCATCTATCTTTCCGATGGAGCTTACATCATGTTATGCTTCCTATGAAATAAAGGCTCCAGGTGCTAAGATTCATGTTGAGATTCACACCTTCTAATAAACGAAAAAGAGTAAAAGGAGCCCGCTTTTACCAAGCTTTGGCCCCTTTTACTCTTTTATTTCTTTACGTAATTATCAGCTTACAGCTCGAACTTATAACCTAATGTAAACTGGAATACGCTGTTCTTTGTGTTAACACCTTTGGCAATATTTGTTACACCGAAGTTGTAACGACCATCAAGAACGAAGTTGTTGTACTCGTAAGACAAACCAACTGGGATAGAAAGATCAAAGGTATTTGCTTTTAATTTGTCTTTAGCAACGCAGAAACCTGGCTGAACACCGAGCTTAACTGCAAGGTTTTTAACTACATAAACGTTAGCAACTACAGGAATGTTCAAGTAGCTTGGCGCCCAAGTTACAGAAGCTTTACCTAAAACAGGCAAGTCAACTGTCTGCTTATTACCCTGACTTGAGTAGAGAAGTCCTACTGCAATAGAGTAGATATCGCCTAATTGATATTCAGCTTCTGCACCAGCTGCCACACCAATTCTTGTGTCACCATGCGTCTTTGTGACATTAGAAACATTGAGACCCACCTTAGGTTGAATCGTCAGTGTACCTACTTCGTGCTGTGCAAACATTGAAACAGATGAGAGCAACATAACAGCTGCCAATACAATCTTCTTCATAATTTTACCTTTTTAAATTTATATTTGATAATCTTTTCACTGTAAAAGCAGTGAGTTTTTTAAAATTTTAGTCCTGATTACGTTTGCAAAGATATGGTTTAAAAACATAATTTCAAAACTTTTTTAACTTATTTTTCGTTATGCTCTCATTTTCTTTACTTTATGAGTTCTATTTCGTTCATATATGATACGTATTTGGTGATGAAATCATAACAACGATATGCGCTTCGTTTTCCATTCTTTTTGTAATCTTTTCTCACACAAAGTTTTTTATCTTATCCATGAAAGCATCTTTCTTATCCCTATTGTTTATGAGCAAAAGTGTATTACATTCTTCCCTTTTATGCCTTGAAGGCTTGCGCATAAAGCCTCTCATAACCTTCGCGCATGCTACGCATTGAAAAATGTTTTTCAGCAAATTGTCGTGCCATTGTCTGTATTTCGTGTCGATTGATGACGGGCAACACATCATTAAACAGGTGCAAATAGGTGTTTAAATCATTATGTTCCACACGCAGAGGCCAGTCATTTGGCAGTGTTTCATGCAGTCCTGGACACGCATTTATGATAGCCGGCAGTCCGTTGAAATTAGCTTCCAATGCAAGAATACTTAACCCTTCATGGCGCGAAGGCATAAGCAGGAAGTCGAAAGAAGCCAGAAATGAGGCCAAATTAAATAGGGGTTCGCGAATCGAAACATGAGTAAATCCAGCCAATTCTGCCGTTAACAATGACGTCAATGAACCTCCGCCAATGATATGAAAATGATAGATGGCACTGTCTTTTTGGCTTTTAATAATCTCAATCAGCGTGTCAATGCCCTTTTGTTCCTCAAATCTTCCAGCGAAAAGAATATTGATTTTCCCGGCTTTTAGCTGGGAATAAGGTTGCTGTTTGACAGGAGCCACACCATTATATATAATAGGTGGGCTGTCGTGATAATGCTCTTGATAATTTGATTTGACGGCTTCTGAGATAGCAATATTGGCATTTTGCCGAATGAAAAAGGCCTCTATGCGCCGTCCTGTGCGTTGCATGCCTGTCCAAAGTTGGGTGTTATGAATCGTTCTTACTATCTTACAACGCTTTAATGCCCATGGAAACAAACGAAAAAAACAATAGATTGACAGGTCGGGCATCTCGGTATGACTATGCAAAACCTGTGGTTTATATTTCAAAAAGAGCCATAAAAACCACAACGGAAAGGTTAAAGCAGCCAATCGTTCGAATAGATAGTGGAAATGAATCTCAGGAATCCAGCCCCTATGATAAGTGATATTGTGGTCTCGAAGCTCCTTTATGAGCACGTCTGTAAAGTCACTATGCGCCCTAATGAGTTCCACAACATGATACGCTATGCCTTCCGTTGGCGACTCAGCGATATTGATTGCAACCCGTTCTGCGCCTCCAACATCGAGGTGAGAGATAATATGAAAGACTATCTTTCGATGCATATTGCAAAATTAATGCTTTTCTTTTGAACTTCAATCAAATAGTCGTAATTTTGCGATTAAAACGAAATTAAAATGGCAGAGAACTTGAAAGAGAAGACCATTAAAGGGCTTTTCTGGGGTGCAATGAATAGTGGCACGACGCAATTACTTAACTTAGTCATTGGAATCTCACTCGGACGACTCATCGGTCCAGCTGAATATGGCATTGTTGGCGTGCTAAACATCTTCACGTTGATAGCGGGTAACCTGCAAAGCAGTGGCTTTTCACAAGGCTTAGTGAATCTAAAGTCGCCGCAAGCCAGCGATTATAATTCTGTCTTTTGGTTCAATATTCTCTCCAGTTTCGGCATTTACGCGGTGCTTTTCTTTGCTTCTCCGCTCATCGCGACATACGTTCATGACCCTAATATGACAAAGCTTGCGCGCTTTGTCTTCTTGAGTTTCGTCATATCTTCATTCGGAATAGCCCACAATGCCTATATGACGAAGAACATGATGAATAGAGAACTCGCCATCGTTGGCGCCATAGCGCTCGTTTGTTCGGGTGGAGTTGCCATCACGTTAGCCTTTTTAGGTTTCTCCTATTGGAGCTTGGCATGGCAACAAATCATTTATATTGCAGTGTTGAATCTTGGTCGTTATTACTTCGTTTCATGGCATCCATCCTTCCATTTCACGTTCGAGCCCGTCAAACGCATGTTTAACTTCAGTGTGAAAGTACTCATTACAAACATCGTTAACACTGTAAGCAATAACATATTAACCTTGATTTTCGGTGGACTTTACCCCTTAAAGGTCGTCGGAGACTATTCCCAAGCCAACAAATGGAACACAATGGCCAACTCGTTTGTAGCCAATGCAGTCGGTCAAGTGGCTCAACCCGTGTTAGCTTCTGTAAATGAAGAGCGTGGAAGAGAAGTCAGAGTGTTTCGCAAGATGATGCGTTTCACGGCCTTTTTATCGTTCCCTGCCATGTTCGGCTTAGCCATTGTGTCACGTGAATTCATTCTCATCACCATCAAAGAAAAATGGATTGACGCCATTCCTCTATTGCAAATGCTTTGTATTGGCGGTGCTTTCGTGCCGTTTTATACCATGTATCAGAATGTAGCTTTAAGCAATGGACGCTCTGATATATATATGCGTTGCAACGTGATTCAAATCATCTTGCAACTTGCAATCATTGCTTTCTGCTATCGTTTAGGAATCAATGCCATGATAATGTTCTATACATTGTTCACGATTGCATGGCTTTTGGTGTGGCAATATGCCGCTCATCGCATCATCGGAATACGCTTATGGGAAGTCATCAAGGATGTAGTGCCAACGATGTTTGTAGCTGCTGGCGTAATGATTCTCACCTATTTTGCCACTGCTTTCATTTCATCTTTACTCTTGTTACTGCTTGCGCGCATCGTTGTTGCCACCTTATTATATATAGGAGTGACAAAGATGTTACACATGGAAATATTGGAAGAGGCTATCATCTGGCTGAAAAAGAAACGCAAATAACCACTATCATGCCTTTCAAATCAAAAGAAACGATGTGCTAAACATACATGATTGAAGCTTCGTTTGCTATAAAACAGGAGTGGAAGTGCATCATCCTATGATGAGAAATCATCGTCATCAATCGGTCATATCCTTAACACCACTCCCACATCTTTCTGTAAACGCGATACAATATGTCGCTAATCTTCAAGGGAAGCCATGTGGTCATGGCCTGTAAAAACATTCTGTTTCTACGCTTCAATGGCTTGAAAGAACAATAGGTTGCTATCTCGTTGGCTCGCATTCCATTTCTCATTGCATCACGATACATGTTTAACAAGCCCATGTCGAGGGCCTGATGATAGCGTCCTTCCACATCATTCCGTCTGTAGAAATCAATCACAACAGCATTTGCTTTGACCATAGAGATGAGACTACGACGTGAGATTTGGTGGGTGTAGGAAGTGATATTGTCTATCCGATAGCCATAAACGAGGGCATCAGTTGTCGTGAAACGAGCTGTAAAAAAGGCACGGGCGATGACCGTATAGTCCTCACAATAGTTGATGCCGAGCTTGAAATCAATGCCTTGTTCAAGTAAAAAAGCACGACGATATAGGCGTGCCCACAGGTTGTTTTTCACCTTGTTTTGACACAACAGCAGGCTAACATAACGCTCACGAGGCATATTTGGAGGGAGATTTACAGCCCCTTCACTGTGGTTTTCATACGTGGTATATGCGCCAGTTACTATGTCATAGTTTCCTGTTTGCATGGTTTCGACAAGAGCAGACACGGCATGTGGTGGCATGATATCATCACTATCGGCGTGCATAATAGCTTCACCTGTGGCATGTTCAAATGCAGTTTGCCGCGCAGCCCCTACCCCTTTGTTCTGTTCGTGGCGTATAATCTTCACCTGATTTGCCCGCTCTGGGAATGCAGTCAGCACCTCTTTCAACACCGAAATGCTGTTATCGGGCGAACAATCATCTACAAAAATATACTCTAAGTCATGATAATCCTGCCCAAAAAGTGACTGTGCACATTCGGCGATATAAGCCTCAACAGCATAAACAGGAACGAGAATTGAAACTTTCATAGGCTGTTAGTGTAACATGAATTGAATGAAAAGCTGCCCATTATGAACCAACATGAAGACGCAAATCAACAGGAGTAGAACGCGCAAAGCCCTTTGTAGAGAAGGCCATTGCAGGCGTTTCAGCAGATAGGCAGTGGCAATGGGCAAGATGAAAGCCCAGTGAGCAGCCATGATATAGACTTCATTCAGTCCAAAACCAAGCCCTAAGTGTAGCACCATATCAAGCCCAAACCACGATAAACAGAGTTGCATGAACCGCAACCGAAAGGCCGTGACAAGGCCACCTGCAAGGAATAACATCATCACTACACAGACAACATAACACCATTTGTTGTGATAGGCCACGAAAATAGGGCGTTCTTTATTGACATCTTGCAGCAAATGGTCTTCGTGAAGCATGAAAGACTCGCCAAAAAGGTTTTCAATGATGCTGTGAGCACGTGATAATTGTGTGTCAGTCCAACGGAAAGAGTCTCCCTTAGTGATAGCATTGGCTTGAAGATGTCTGTTCTTTTCGGCCTGCTCAGCATAGGTTTTACGAAACGTTGCGTCTTTCTTCAGTCGCTCATTCACCGTGTGTGTGCGTCGCTGTTGTTCGGGTTTCTGTACCCATTCGTTAAAAGCCATGTAGGAAATGCCCAATAACAACATCGGCAACACTATGGAAATGGCAAATGATTTAGGGCTAAAAAAACGCTTTCCGTTGGCAAACCACGCTGCAAGTCCTATCTTTACGCAGTTGGTTGTTGTCACTCCAGTGGATAAAAAGAGCAAAATGGCGGTTTTCCATGTAGCTAATGGTCGGCGCTCACACATCGCTTTACCGGCAACATAGAGTGTAAACAGCAAGAAAAACAACGATAATGCAAAGTGATCGGGCGCCACAACAGCGACCATAATGTGAGCAAACGTTAGAAAGAATGCCGTGAGTAACAAGCTATCTCGATAGCCGATGCCCACTATTTCGCGTAAGATTCTGAATAGAAATAATGTGGAATAAAGCGATAAAATGATGAGTACGGCTGCCCAAATAAACACGGCACAGTTCATGCCTGTTAGCCCCATGAGCCATTGATTGACTAGTGTGAGGGGATAGATGAAGGCAGAAAGCAACGGATGTCGCTCCAAACTATAAAGTGGACGCCATTCAGAGAGCGTGATATATGTAAAGGGATCGTAGCCCGAAAGGCCGAAATCCTTCATAAAATGCATGTAATATCCGCCCTTAAGTGCATGAGTAAACGCCTCAAAGTGCTGTGAAATAGCAAGGGCGTTTAAGCCAATCAAATAGAGAAAGACGACCAAAGCAGGCCATCGTTCGTCTTTTCTGATGCGGAATAGGCATAGTGGATTTCTCATCGTTTGCGGTTGTTATAACTGCAAATATACGCATAATTTATCATATTTCGGCATGATAGGTGGACAAAACGCAGCCTCATCATAAAGCAGATAGCGTGATAAGCGATTATCAGTAAACAGGACGAATGACATAAAATGCGAGGAGAGGTTTTGTCATTCCAGAAATACCAGTCCATGATTTGCATCATTTCGTCGCGTAATCTCTGTCATTTCACCGCGTGAAATGCGTCAAATTACCCGGTCGTTTGCGTCAACTCATTTTTTCTTTTAATATAAACGATGCCAGCATTCCCAATTAACCCATTTGCCATTACAAATTAATCACATGATTAACTATAGCAATAAAAATAATGAGAAGAGGCGAAGTGTTATTATTTTAGCCCCATAAATAGCTGGAATATAGCATGAAATTCCACGCGAAAAGGAACAGACAGAGGGCAAATGTGATTGCACGCAATGTGTTGAGGGCTGCTCTTCGACGTTGAAATGCGCTGAAACCATAGGCCATGATGACGGGAACAGGACTGAGCCAATGCGCTCCCATGATGTAGACTTCATTCAAACCAAAACCGAGAACGACATGAATGGCCATGTCGAAAGCCCAAAACGACAGGGCGAGCCACATCAAACGGGCACGCCGTCCAAACCATATTCCACCTATAAACAACAGCACAACCAACGCCTCAACGATGTAATTGAGGGCATATCTGTAATGAACAATGAGCGGACGGGCGCGTAATGTGTCCTGAAGTAGATGGTCTTGATGCAACTGAATGGTTTCACCGAAGAGATTTTCTATAATACTTGGCACGCGCGGTGTAGTGATATCAGTCCATTGACTGAACTCCCCTTTGGCCAAAGGCTTGCCAGTATGCATGTTCCATGGTTGCTTATGGTCGGCTATATACTTCTCTCTTGCCTTCTGTTTAATGAGTAGTTTGATGCCCTTTTCAATCGCAATAGAGTCTTTCAGCTGTGTAGTGTCGCGAAAAGCACGTGCAAGTTGGGCGTGCTCGCGTTCCACTTTAGCCGCTTTTGCCTGTTGTCTTGCCACGAAATTAGGCCGTTCATAGTGGTTCCATTCCATGCGTGCAAAGCCCCAAATGACAGCCGATGGCAAGAGAATAGCCAGCAACAGATTGGCTGGACGCCAGAAACGACGACCATTTGTGAACCAGTTTGCAAGGAAAACCTTTATGCCATTGTTTAATGAAATGCCTGCCGTGAGGATGAAAAATACAATGGTTTGCCACTTTGTAAACGGCTGATTGCGCTTCATTTTCTTGCCTGCCACATAGAGTGTCAATAGTAACAGCAACATGGAAAGTGCAAAATGGTCGGGTACACTGATGGTAACCATGATGTAACCAAAACTGAAGAATAAGGCCGAGAGTAGCAAACTATCGAATCTTGGCAATGCTATGACTTCGCGAAGAATGCGATAAAGGAAGATGAAACTATAGAAACCACAGCACACAAGCAATGCCGCCATAACAAATTGGGTGCAGTTTAAGCCCGTGAGTAGCATCAAACCTTGATTGATTTGATTAGGAATGAACATGAAGAATGCCAGCAACGGATGGCGATAAATATTGTAAGCAGTGTCCCAACTCGATACAACCTCATAGCTTAGTGCATCGAACCCCGAGATGTGGAACGTGCGAACAAACACTTCATGATAGTTGGTTGCAAGCTCAGAAAACTTATTAAAGTATTTATGAATCACCAAACCATTGAGCAATAACGTATAAACGAGCATGACAAGTGCTGGCCATCGCTCTTCGGTTTTAATCTTAAAGATTCCAAAAATCCTTTTCATTTATTGAAGGTTTGTGTGTAATTGTGGAATAAAACTATGGTTCTGATGCAGGCAAATCATTGTTTTCTGCTCATAGGTGCAGTGGAATGGCATTACAATTTATTGGCGAATAAAGCAAGAAAACAGGCTAAGCAGCTCCTATTTTTCAATCAAACAGACGGCGTATGCAGACATTCCTTCTTCTCTTCCCGTAAATCCGAGCCGCTCAGTTGTCGTGGCTTTGATGGATATTTGGTCTTCATCTATGCCCATAACTGAGGCCATGCATGCCTTCATTGCAGGCACATGAGGATTGATTTTGGGGCGTTCGGCGCAGATAGTTGCGTCAATATTGCCCACACGATAGCCCTTTTCGCCAATCAATTCCACGACACGTTTCAAGATAATCTTACTGTCCATGTCGAGTGTTTTGTCGCTGGTGTCGGGGAAATGAAAGCCAATATCCCGCATGTTTGCAGCCCCAAGGAGAGCATCACTGACTGCATGTAGCAGCACATCTGCGTCACTATGGCCCAACAATCCCATGGAATGGTCTATTTTTATGCCACCCAACCAAAGGTCACGGCCTTCAACTAACTTGTGGACATCAAAGCCCATACCTACTCGAATCATTCTTTTTCTGTCAATGTTAAAGTGGAATTAAATCATCCTTACAAGCCTTCTACTTCTTGAAAAGGTCTTTTAAGCCATCCATATCAAAGGAAAGCGTGAAGCGAAGTGTCTGATCAAGGGGGTTACTTTTGGCTGTAGCGATGACGTAACCCGCGTCAAGTGAGAACGCACTCATCTTGAAACCAGCTCCTACAGTGAAGTATTTTCGGTTGCCTTTTGTTTCACTTTCATGGTGATATCCAGCCCGAATAGCGAACTTATCGTTATAAACATACTCGCCACCAAGGCTCCAACTCACCTCTTGTAGCTCTTCTTTAAAGCCTCCAGGGGCGTCACCGAAGCTCTTAAATATGCCTCCTATGCTCGAAATATCATAGTAGTCTTTCTGCAAACGCACATTATAGTCCTCGTCAGTTTCGTTCTCTTTCTGGATGGGTCGCGTTGGAACAAGCAACTTATTGGCATCAACAGCGATGGTGAAGCGGTTGAATTGGTCGACAGGAATCATCAAAGCAGCTCCCAAACGCATATTCGTTGGGATGAATTCACTATTGTCATCGCTCCCAAAGTTAATCTTACTACCAATATTTGAGATGTTTAAGCCGACACCAAGTTGGCACTCTCGTTGGCCAATATTAATGTAGTTTTGATAATAAGCGGCTATATCTGCAGCGAAAGCACTACCTGGTGTGGTCTCAGAAGAATAGTCGTAAGTGAGATCTGAGTATATCCATCTCACACCAGCAGCAATAGAAAACTTCTCACTTAGCATCAAAGAGTAGGCTGCATCGAATGACATCTCATAGGGATTAATGGTCATGTCGTTACTGCTTCCTACCGAACTACTCAATGGAACCTCTCCCATGTTGAAGTAACGGAGTGAAGTTGACACCGCACTATAATCCCCAATACGATAATATCCGACAAGATTTGCCATGTACATATCATTGACTATTTGACGTAACCAGGGTGTATAACTGATGGAAACTCCTGCTCTACTAATCGTAAAAGGATACTTAGCAGGGTTCCAGTACTGTGAGTTTACGTCGGGATCTGTAGCTACTCCTACGTCACTTAGGCCTGCTGCACGTGCATCAGGGGCAATAGTTTGCGAGGTAACCGCTGTGTAAACGGGATTGAATATGTCTTTCTTGTCCAGCTCGGCTGATGCAGAAAGTGATATCATCAGTATCGGTAGGAGAATAAAAGTCAGTTTCTTCATCTTGTCTTTTTCTGTTTTTTATCTGCTAAATTAACGCTTGTGATGCCTAATTATTGCTCACAACAACGAGTTTCTGTGCTTTACTTGTTTGCTTACTTCCGTCACTTGACACTTTCACACGATAGAGATAGATGCCTGTTTGCAGTCTTCCTCCGCCGTCAGTACATAGATTCCAGTCAACAGTATAGGCATTTGACATAGAAACGCCTTGCTCTTTATGACGCCAAAGCAATCGGCCTGCGGTATCAAAGACTTCAATTTCAACATCCATCTGACTGCCTACACGATCATGATTGATGATAAACTGCGTGTCAGTCTGTGCTGGATTCTTTGTAACGGCTACGCTAAAGAGCGTTGGAGTCAAGTTCTTCACGACCTCAAAGTCAAGCCATGTGGTCGAAGAATTATTCAAAACATCCCACGCTTTGAATTGTAATCGGTGCTTACCTGGTGCAAGTTCGGGTATATTATAATAGGTTGTACCACTTGTATAGCTACCAAAGTCGTATTGAAAGTTGTCATTCAGCACATAGGTTTTATTCATATCATCGTCGATAATGAGTTCAAGATTGTGCCCAATACTGCTTCCTGAGACGTTTATTCCATCCTTATCACGAAGTTGAGCGACAAAATAGGGCGTGCTGTTCACGCTTCCTCCATTCTCAAATGAGGGCGAATTAAGATAACAAAAGACTGAAGGACCAATGGAATCACTTGCTAATGACGAGGTGCCTCCCACCAAAAAGCGGTCACATGAACCGTTAACAGCAAGCGAACGACTATCGTTTATGGCATAGATATTAATGAGTCCATTGCCTTGTGTGTAGTTAATGTCGCGTGGAACAGCAAAAGAAAAGCAGAACTTTCCAGCCTTCACACTGTCTGAACCAACATAGATGGTCGACGGATGATCATAATATTGGAATGCCGTTTCAGCCTCTTGAGGGTCATTACGCCTACAAGTGATCTGCTCACGAGAGTCTCTTACCGTCATCGTTGCTATGCCATTGTAAGGTGTTTCCACGTTAACATGGCCCACAACTCGCACGATTTCACCAGCTTTTATGACGGGTAACGATGCTCCATTTACAGCCATTCCGTTGATTGAATCGACAGTAACCATGGGCTTAGGTTGGTTTAATCGCAATGCAGGATCACCGAGAAGAGCATACTGAAGCTTATTAGATGTGAGGTCTTGGCCTGTAGTTATCATCTCCACTTGCGCCAAACGAGAGGCTTCTCCAAGTGTGTTTGCACGACCATTTGTCGTTCCCATCACATACTTTAGATAGGCCATGTTCATCGGTTTGTTGTAATATGTGTAGACAGTACGCGTAGTTCCAAAGCAAGCTACAGCCCCTCCATGAGGATTTAGCAATGCTGTCTCACCGATAGTTGTGGCAGTTCCATCGAAAGGCATTATGTCACAAGAGGCTGTTATCCATAGCGGCAGGTTGCGATTTGTAAAAGATGCAAAGTCCTTGAGCTTCAAAACTCCTTCATGAGAGATTTGAATTTCAGAACCATGTCCTATATAATCCATCACGAGTGCACCCTGATTTTGTTGTCGAATGATAGCTTTCCTCACGTCAGGATAGGTATTTCCCGTTGCAGAAGTCTCTCGTTTATACGCATCCCACATTACTTTCTTGACGACATATCCTGGGAGTTGTGACGCAATCTGCTCGGCGGCATCATTCGCATCGACCATATATACATTGTCGTTTCCGTCATCTCCCATGAACATCAGCGTGTTTTGCCAAGCTCCAGCGTTAGTGTTTACGGCGTAATTTATCGTTTTATCAACCATCACTTTGGCTTCTTCGGCGGTAGAAACAGGGAAGCGTCCCACCGCAATATCAGGCAGGTCGTGTGTCAAAAGGTCTGCTCCCTCGCCGTCATCTAATAGTCCAAAGAAGTTATCATCAGTGTAACATTCGACTTCATTGAATGAGTTCTCACTCTCATAGCACAACAAATAATCATCTGGATTGAGTCCTTTCGTGGCGTCGGTCAATAGGCGATTGTCCCAAATGCCATCCCCAAAGAGCAATAAATAGCGTGGCATATCATTGGAAGATGACGCCCGATCATAGAGCATCTTCAGGTAACGGCGATAAGCATTGACGTCAGGCGTACCACTTGAAAACTCATTATAGAGTTCGTTTGCAGGCACAAGATTCACTCGAAGACCATCATTCTTCTCATGAAATTCTTTCAAACGCATTGCTTCTGCAGTGAGTTTTCCCGATGATGGCACAATGATTACCATGTCAGCTTGGTTATCTGCGTGTCTGTTTTGATTGCGAACAACACCTACAAGCTCTGGAATGGCAAACTTATTTGCTGCTAACCATGGTGCAGGAAGGGCGTTATCCCACGTTATTGAAACGTCATCCAACCGCACGGGACCACCCGAAACAACCTTTATTTTCAGTGTGTCAAGCTCATCAACTGACGCAAAAGGATAGGCCCCTCGACGTGAGTTTCCCTTGTCATATTCACCCAATCGTATGGTGAGTTGCCCCAAAAGACGACTTCCTATGTAGAGTTCCACCTCACTGTTTGACCCAGCGCTCACTCCAACACAAAGCTTTCCACCACCTGAAACTTGAGGTTTTGTGAGCTTCAATGCCTTTGTTTTCCCCACCATAATGGCCTCAGAATCAAACAAATTGCGTCCGCCTTGGAACCAAGCAAAGCCATCTCGCTCATAAAGTGAATGGTAATCATCGGGTGAAGGATAGAAAGTTTGCAAGAAGTTTGTTGTGTCAACAGGCGACGAAGTGGCTTCCGTCTGCGTGAGAAAGTAGTATCCATAGTCGGAATATGGATTGCGAGTGCGCCGTAAAGCGGCTTTATCTGTCCATGAAACAGGCCCTCGTGCATAGAAAAGATGTTTGCCATTTACTACTGTTTGAGGGCTTTCGTGGAGGTCATCTCCTTGTATGAGGTCGGCCTCCACAAGCTTTTCATTTTGCAAATTGCCTCCATAGCCATAGACATGCACCTTGTTTATATCCGTAAAACCTGCCTTCCGAATCAGTGATTCGCTGAGTTCGTAAACACCAGATGATGGTACACGTATCTTCACCCAACGGCCATTGGCCAATACCGACTGCCTTGTATAGCGCTCGGCAGGGCCAGAACGCGTCACCATCTGTCGTTGAAACATCTTAGCTTTCGCCACTGCTGAGGCTTCAATTTTCAGCATAAAACTGGCTAAAAACTGATATTTCCCATTGCGATTAACTAATGGAAAGAAGGTAACGAGCAATTCGGGATGGCGCCGATTCATGACAATCGTCTGCTGAATGACTGGCATTGCAGGCAAAGTCGACTGAGAAAGTTGTTGATATCGAAGGATATCACGTTGTGGCATGGCTGCAAATTCGGGGTAAACAATGCTGACACGATAGACAGAATCACGATAATCTCCCTGCAAAGGAAGACGATATGTGAAACGAGGCAATA
>ERZ773066.371-NODE-371-length-26331-cov-84.459469_pt1 | contig 26331 bp, 23 predicted proteins | sample MGYA00580573_ERZ773066 | MGnify/ENA primary metagenome ERZ773066 (study PRJEB29015, sample SAMEA2738128) | human oral metagenome | biome: human oral; feature: human-associated habitat; material: saliva | place: China | collected 2203 ... | reverse complement strand
GAACGAAGCGCGCTACCAAGCTGCGCCACACCCCGGTGCCGTTCGAGTATAGCCTTACGTCGCTGATAATCCCAAACCGAGACGAAGCGACTGAGGGAAGTGTGTGCCACGCCGCACGACTCTGGGGTCTGGCTGGCGCGGGTTAACGATGATCATACGGTTGCCGGTTGCCGGTTGCGGCGTGGCTGGGATGGTGCGTCGCCGGTGTTGAATGTGCCCGGTGACCGCGAGTTGCTCGACTGGGTACTCTGGTTGGGAACGACGCTGAGACGAGAGGGGTGTTCGTCTGTCAGAACCACTGGCGGGACGCGGAGCTGGGTGGACGCGGATAGGGGTTATGTCGGACTTTGATGTCGGGATCAACGGAGGCTACGCGGGGTGGACACGGATGAGGGAGGCCTCGGGGCGTGTAGCGATGCGGACTTTTGCATAGGGAGAGGTTCCCAGCCCAGCGGAAACGTGCAGCCACGACGAAGAGCCGTCGGGCGTCTCCCAGCGGTTCAGGCCTTTGGCGTAGCGCCGTGCGATGTCGCAGTTTGTGATGATTGCGCCGACACCAGGTATTCCGATCTGGCCTCCGTGCGTGTGGCCCGCGAGGATGAGGTCGGAACCAGCGCGGGTGAGCGCGGAGACCACGCGCGTGTAGGGCGCGTGCGTGATGCCGAGGCGCAGGACTCCGGGAGCTTCCCACGACGAGGCTGGGGCCACCAGGCGGTCCCGGTTGATGTGGGCGTCGTCGGTTCCCAGGAGTGAGACGGTGGCGCCCGGCAGCGACAGTGTGCCGCACGCGTTAGAGAGATCCACCCAGCCGGCGGCGCGCAGCTGGCGGACCATCGGGATGTAGGTGAGGTCGGGGACGACGCGCGCGGGGTGTGGTTTGGAGCGCGACAGGTAGCGGCTCCAGCGTTTGGGGATCGGCGAATAGTAGTCGTTGGATCCGAGGACGAAAGCGCCAGGATACGACAGGAAGGGGCGGTAGGCGTCCATCACCATGTCGAGGCCGACGGATGAACCGAAGTTGTCTCCTGTTGACACAATCATGTCGAAGCGTTCGGATGAGGCGACGTCGGAGAGGAACCGCAGGAGGAATTCCTGCCCGGCGAAGAGGTGTAGGTCGGCGATCTGGAGGATCGTCACTTCAGGGACGTTACGCTCGATGGGCACGTCGTAGCGGCGCAGGGTCGGCAGAGTGCGCTCGATCGAACCCCAGGCCAGGGCAGCTCCACCGGCGGCCAGTCCAGCGAGTCCCAGCCCGCCGACGATTGCGCCGGTCGCGCGCAGGAGGCCCCGGCCTCGGCGGGGGGCCGAGGCCGGGGCCTCTATCAGCGTCGGTGTCATGTCAGTGTCCGCTGCTCGTGGGGGATGGTGTGGGGGTTGAGGAACGGTTCGAGTTGGTTGCCCCGATGTTCGCGCTGGATACGTTTTCGACGGGAGTACCCGCCAGGATCTGCGTCATGTAGGGCGCCCAGATGTTCTGGCCGACGAATGTTTCACCGTAGATTTCGCTGTAGTATTTGCCGTTAATCGTCACGGATCCGACTTCCTGGGAGGAGTTTTCGCCGTGCCCCACCCATGCGGATGTGACGACAGACGGAGTGAAGCCGGTCAACCACGTGTTGGCGTGCCCGTCGGTGGTTCCTGACTTTGCTGCGAAGGGACGTCCGCCGCCTAAGCGCGTGGATGTGTAGTACTGGCCGGCCGACGCGGTGAGTAGGGCTGCGGTCTTGTTGGCGACGTCGGGGGAGATGACCTCCGTGCAGTCCGCCGCGAATTCTTTCAGGACGTTCTCGTCACGGTCGGTCACGGATTCGATGGACTGTGGCGTGCACTGTTGGCCGGAGTTGGCGATTGCTGCGAACACAGAGGCCATCTGTAGTGGGGAGGCGGACACGGAACCCAGGATGTTCGCGGGGTAGGGTGAAGGGGCTTCGCCGTCCTCGGTGATTCCCATTTTGTAGGCAGTGTCGAAGATGGAGCAGAAGTCGACGCGGGAGGCCATGTTCACGAAGGCCTGGTTGACGGACTGGCCGGTCGCACGCACGACGTTCATCGTGCCGGTCTTGCCGGCGAGGTCGTTGACTTGATAGCCCTCGGTTGTGATGGAGCGTCCGTCGCACTTGAAGGAGCCGTTAGGGTAGAAGGTGTTGCTGGAGCCGACTGTCTCGTAAGCGGAGTGTCCCTCCTTGAACCATTGAAGCAGGATGAAGACCTTGAATGTTGAGCCGACCTGGAAGTTACCATCGGCCGAGTAGTTTGACATTGTTTGCCCGGACTCGATGCCGTACGTCGTGTTCTGGGCCATCGCCAGGATGCGACCGGATCGCGGGTCGAGAGAGACAAGAGCATCGTTGAGGCCTGAGGCGTCGCCCACGGGGATAGTGTTTGTCAGCGACGTGTAGGCGGCGTTCTGCTTGGTGGGGTCCATCGTGGTGCGGATTGTGATGCCCTGGGTCTTGAGCATGTGCTCACGCTCGGTGCGTGTGGCGCCGAAGGTCGGGTCTTCGAGGAACTGGGCTAGGACGTAATCGCAGAAGTAGGCTTGGGAGGATTCCGCGCCGGAGCAGCCTTCGGAGGATACGGTGGGGTGCAGCATTGAATCGACGGTGGTTTCGATGCCGGCGTCGTATTCTTCCTGTGTGATGACGCCCTGGTCAAGCATGGTTGCTAGGACTGTGTTGCGGCGCTTTTGGGCTGCTTCAGGGTGGGTGAGGGGATCGTACTGGACGGGCGATTGGACGAGGCCGGCGAGCAGCGCGGACTCCAGGTAGTCGAGTTCGGATGCAGACTTGGAGAAGTAGCGTTGCGACGCGGCCTCGACGCCGTAGGTAATGGGACCAAAGGGTGCGATGTTCAGGTATCCCGTGAGGATTTCGTCTTTGGACTGGGTTTTCTCCAAGGCCATCGCGTACTTGATTTCGCGGAGCTTGCGTTCTGTGGTTTGTTCGGTTGCGGCGCTGACCTGGTCGGCGTCGCCTTCGAGGTAGCCGCGCTCTGCCAGTGAGTTACGCACGTACTGTTGAGTGATCGTGGAGGCGCCTTGGCGACCGGAGTCGCCCAGGTTGGTCACGAACGCGCGGGCGATGCCGGTGGCGTCCACGCCGTTGTGTTCGTAGAAACGTTTGTCTTCGATCGCGATGATTGCTTTCTTCATGACGTCGGAGATGTTCGCGCTGGGCACGACGATGCGCTGCTTGTCGTAGAAGTGCGCGATGACGGCTCCCGAGGAGTCAAGGAGCTGCGACTCCTCGGCGGGGGCGACTGTTTGTAGGTCACCGGGCAGCTCGTTGAATACGGAGGGGACCGACTTTGCGACCAGCGCGGTGGGACCCGCGATGGGTACGAGCATGCCTGCCCCGACGACGCCCATGAGCGAGGAAACGCTCAGGAACGCCAGCAACAGGGCGAACAGCTGGGTCGGCCGGACGGCTCGGGAATGAGAGTGCGACATGCTCCTAGCTTACGTGTCGTAAGGGGCATCTGGCGTGTGGCGGAGCGTAAAAATTGGCTGATCGGTCACCTGGAATCGTCGCATGCGTTCTCACAGCGTTTGCGGCCTCGATAGTCTGTGTGTATGGTCACATGTTAGGGCTCGAGTACAGTGAAGTGGAGATCCACGATGTCAACCCATGGCGACGACCAGAGTTGGGTCGCGCGCGCCCTGTGTGCGTCCATCGAACCGGATGCGCTCTTTGTTCAAGGTGCATCGCAACGTCAGATTCGCATGCGTTGCTACGAGTGCGAGGTGCGTCTCGAATGTTTGGCTGACGCCCTGGAGTCCGAGGCTAACTACGGTGTGTGGGGTGGCTTGACGGAGAGGGAGCGTCGCGCAATTTTACGCCATTATCCGCATGCGGAGGATTGGTTGGAGTGGTTGCGTTCGTCGGATGAGCCTTTGGCGAGGGAGTTGCGTAGCCCGCGTGTGCCGAAGATTTTGTCATACGTGCGTCCTCTGATGGCGGGTAAGATGACCTCATGACTAAATGGGAATATGCCACGATTCCGCTGCTCACGCATGCGACGAAAGCAATCCTTGATCAGTGGGGTGCTGACGGGTGGGAACTTGTCCAGGTGATCCCGGGTCCGACGGGTTCGGAAAACCTGGTTGCCTACCTTAAGCGTCCGATTGAGGAAAGCGCAGCGGTCCAGAACTGACCGTTATGTCAGCGCTCGCGGACGAGGCCGTGGCCGGTTTCGTGCATCCAGGTGCGTGAAGACTTCGGTCTGTTCAATGTCCTGAGATTACATGGGGGGTCCGGTACCGACAGGTACCGGACCCCCCATTGTGTGAGAAATCAGCGGGCGCGTCGCGCCAGTCGGTCAACGTCGAGGAGTGTCACTGCACGTCCTTCAAGGCGAATCCAGCCGCGCGAAACGAAGTCGGCGAGCGACTTGTTGACGGTCTCACGGGAGGCTCCCACCAGCTGGGCCAGTTCTTCCTGCGTGAGGTCGTGGGGGACGTGGACTCCCTTGTCAGTCGCGGTACCGAAACGGTCCGCGAGATCGAGGAGGGCCTTGGCGACGCGACCTGGAACGTCAGAGAAGACCAGGTCGGAGAGGGATTCGTTCGTGCGACGCAGGCGTTGCGCGAGGGCGCGGAGCATGTGCTTGGCCAGCGTCGGATTGGTGTCGAGCACGTGCATGAGGTCCTCGTGCTCGAGGTACAGGAGGGAGGCGGGGGACACGGCGGTCGCAGTGGTCGAACGCGGACCCGGATCGAAGAGTGTGAGTTCACCGATGATTTCACCGGGGCCGAGGACAGCGAGGAGAGATTCGCGTCCGTCGCTAGAGGTGTGGCCGAGCTTCACCTTGCCCTCGGTCACGATGTACAGGCGGTCACCGAGATCGCCTTCGTCGAAGAGGGTCTCACCGCGGCGAAGGGTTGTATGACCCATCTTTTGCTGGAGGGACACCTGTTGTGCATCGTCAAGGCCACCGAACAGCGGCACCTGGCTGATGAAGTTGCCGTCACCGATCATGGTGCGGAGCTCCTTCCGCTCGTGCCCGATTGCTCGGGCGTTCCGATTGAGGTGTGCGGCGAATCCCATACGTTACACCGGTCACTAGGAGGTGCCGCTCACACCATTATGCCCTATTTATCAGGTGAAACATGTTTCATTGTGCGATTTGTGTGACCTGTCTAATGAAACACAAGTTAAAGCGCGCGCGTGTCAACGTGCTCAGCCAACGCCTCGGCAACCGCGGAAGGGGCCTCCTCGGGTAGGAAATGCCCGGCCTCGCGGATAACGACCTGGGTGAGGGGAGCATCCACAAACTGCGCGTCAGCCGCGTGATCAAGCACAGACCACGCGCCGTCGTCGCGTCCGACGAGGGACAGGACAGGCACCTGTAGGGGCTCGGACAGCGTTCGGCGAGCCTCGCGCGACAGTGAACGACTAGCGGTCAGGCCACGCAGAGCCGTGTGTGCGGCAAAGGGACGGCGAAGCGCTGCGCGGTAGGGACCCGACTGGGAGACAAGGCCATCCACGTTCCCGGGTGACGCCCACGCGCGGTACACGGTTGTCAGGAGCGATCCGGAGCGCAGAGCATGCTCCCGGCCCGTTGGTAGGGCGAGGCGACTACGCAGGACACGACCGCCCGCCCAAGGGACGCTGGCAATGACAGGTTGGGCACCGAGAGGGTGTGGGGCAGACAGAACGGCCACCGAGCGAAGCTCAAGCGGTGCGAGAGCCCCGACCATCCATGCGACGGTTCCGCCCATGCCCAGGCCGGCGACGGAGAACGATGCCACGCCGAGGGCACGCACGACGCCGATCACGTCGAGAGCCATCTGAGTCAGGTCGCAGTCCCCGCGCGTGAGGTCGGAGGTACCGAAGCCTCGTAAATCGAGGGCGAAAACGCGCGGAGTCTGCTTTGCGAGGAGGGGAAGGACCTGTCGCCAGGACCACCAGTGCTCGGGAAACCCGTGGAGAAGAACCAGCGCATGGTCCATGCCCTCACCCATGTCGGCGACGTGGAACGTGGCCCCGCCAGCGCTCACGTGCCGGTGGGTCCAGGGTCCTTCAAGCTCGATCGCGCTAGCGGGAATCAGGGTATTCACTTGCGCGTCAGGTCCTTCGCTGCCTTCTTACGGGCGCGCTTGGAGTACAAGGCTCCGGCCGGGTTGACAGCCTCAATGGATGTGCGCAGCGCCTCCTCGGCGCGACCGGTGCGGCGCACGGAGTGGGAGACGTAGCCCAGGCCCATCAGGAGGACGCCCAGCAGGACGAAGCGGCCCGAGTAGCCGGACGCCTGCACATGGTGCGACAGGTTCGCGCCGAGCGGGCCGGAGCCACTCAGAGTGGTCAGGGCCGCCAGCAGCGACGAGGCTGTCATACCCGGGGCGAGTACCCACGGAAGCCCCACGACGAGCGACACGACTCCCAGGAGCCAGGCACCCAGGGAGGAACGCCGCGCGGCGGCGCACAGAATCACGGTGATGATGACAGCCCCCAGGAGTTCACCCAGTGCCAGGATCGAAGCGACGCCCGTGTACATCGCCGCGCCGTCGGCCAACGTCATGCGAGCCCCGGCGTCGGCGGCCAGGTACCAGCCGATCGGTGTCAGCACCAGGAAAAGCAGGAACGACAGGAAGTGAGCGCCGCCGCGAGAGGGCATCTCGGTAATCTCGGGAGCCGCGCTAAAGAGCTCGTCGTCGAGGCTGGTGGACTGCTTGTCTGCACGGTCCCGGTTCGCGGAGGCAATCGCTTCCAGGGTGGCGGCCTCGCGCGTGTCCTCGTCTGCGGTTAGCACAGAGCGACGACGCGGACGTTCGGCCTTATCCTGATCCTCGAAAGAGTACGAAGCCACGGAACCCCGGGTGGGCTGCTGTGTCGTGGACTCATCGACGGGGGCACCCTCGGAACCCGCATCGACCGCGCCGCCGACCGACGCGGCGGGGTTGGCAGCCTGCTGCTCGCTCGGGGTAAGTGCGGGGATCGTAGGGGAGAAGGATTCGTCGTCGCCGAAAATCATTGAGCGGCGCGACGGCAGCACGTGCGGCGCTTCCGCTGCGGCACCACCAACGGCGGAGGAGGGTTCCTCGCCAGCTTCGGTCGCGGAAGTGGACGAGGCCTCGGCGGACTCATCCACTTCCTCATCGTTAGCGGACTCGCCCCCAGGCGCGGGCGTCTCGTTGGGGGCGTCCGTGGCGGAGGCATGCTCTGTCACCGTTTCTTCGCGCGCTTCACGCACAGAATCCAGGTTCAGGCCCAGTGCCGCAGCCGCCTGAGCGGGAGTCATTACCCGTGAACGCCCGGTTTCGTGGGCCTCAGTCGCCTTCTCGACCGACGCTGAGGGGGCGTCGCTGACCGGGGCTTGAGCGGCCTCTTCTTGCGTGGGCTCCTCGTCGATCGACTCTGTTTCGGCATTCGGAGCGGATGCGTCGTTCCCCTCCGTGGCCATGGGGGTGACGTCGGCGTGTTCATTGTCCTTGTCCGACGAGGCCGGGGCGGGCTCGTCGGTAGGTGTTTCCTCGGAGTGGGTTTCCTGTGCGAGGGCTTCGTCGACGGGTGCTACACCGTCGAACGCATCCTCGGTCTCCTGCGCAGGAGCGTCGTTAGCCGTGCTCGCGGTGTCTGCACCCCCCTGCTTCGGGACGGCACCCACCTGGGGGGCATCGGAGGATTGATCCGCTCGCCCTGCGTCGGGAGTGGAAGGGGAGTCGGCCTCGTCCGCTGCGGACACGACTGGGATGGCGCCCGCGGGCTTGGAGACGACGGGCAACTCGCCCGTGGAAATCTTGTCCTCGATCGTGGGCTTAAGCGGCGCAGCTGCGGGTGCACGGCCCGTCAGACCGCCGATCGCGACCGACTCGATCTCGCCCGTGTGAATAGGCTCGGTGGTGTCACCGATGATGGCCGACGCGTCGGACCCCTCACCTGGCAGCTCGATCTCCTCACCGGTCAACACCAGGTCGTCGCGGGTATCCTTCTCGCGGTCTGGCTGGACAGCAAACTCGTTCTCGGACATGCTTCCTCCTAACATCTGCCCACATATTACGTTTGTCGTGCCCTCTTGCGCGTATTAGTCCTCGGCAGGCCCCTCTTTGTGAGTCGTGTCCTCGCTGCTGTCCAGGGAACGCAGGGCTCGGACGCGCGCCCACAGCACGCCCATCGACGCGCAACCGGTGGCCATCCCCAGCGCCGCAAGCGTAGGGGATGCCAAGGCAAGTTTCGTCAGGATCGACGGACCCGGAACAATCACGTTGCCCGTCAACGATGCCCACACTGGTACCACGACGTACGTAGGCAACACCAGAATCAGCCAGGTCGCCAACTGTGCACCCGTGATTGACCATCGGGCACTGACAACCAGCAGAGCAAGCGCCAGGCCTGCGCCCAGCGCCAGGCCATGGCCCATCGAGTGGCCTGCCAGGACACCCTCCAGGCCCAGTGCCGCCACGTTCGTCGTGTCCGAGGGCGATGCGCTGACCATCAGCACACTCACGGCGAGTGCCGCCGGCAAAGCCACCGTCGTGCCGAACGCGTGGCGGTGTACCCTCGCGAGCGGCATTCGTGTTTCACGACCGGCACGCGCCCGCACCGACTTGATCGTCAGCGCACAGGCGCCCAGCATGAGGGATATGCACACCGGGTACAGGCTCCACAAGACGCCCGCCGCCATGTCGTCCGACTGAACGGAGGACTTCATGAAGAAAGGGATGCGCGCGACGCCCATGAACTGGGCGGCCCCCACCGCCAGCGACCACAGGAAAGTCACGACCATTCCCGCGCTGGACTCCTCGCAGTTCAGGGCGATCAGGGCTAGCAGCAGTGACGCGAGCGCCATACCGATCAGGCCTTCAACCGAGGCCAATGGTTGTCCGACGGCGGCAAGGGCTTGCACGTCGACCATCGACGAACCCAGGAAGAGGAGGGCGATGGGGGCAAACACGAAAGCGAACGAGCCCGAGCGTAGCCGCGCAGAGAAGTTTCGATGCTGCAAAAGCGTCATACCCCTAGTGTAGAGGCGTGAGTATCGAAGCCCTCATCGACCCCGCCCCCGCAACGCTGCGCGCCGCAGCCGCACGCCCCGCCGTCGCCTCCGCGATGGACGAAGCCTACGCCGCGCTCGCGCAGCTGCGTTTCTCGGAGGGACTACGTCGAGGCTGGGAGGAAGCTCGAGCCGAGGCAGCCGTCCGCGAGGCCGCCGCCCTGGCCATCATCGAGGGCGCCCGAACCACCGTGGACGACGTGCGTGCCCTGTCCATGATGGACAAGGGAGGGACGGCCTCGGACCCGGGGGATGCCCTGGCGCTGGGTATCTGGCGCTCCCAATGGAATCTTGCCTCGCATTTCCCGGCGCTCAACACGCGCTCGCAGGGGAGCGCGCGCGTCGCTCCCGCGCCGTTGCCTGCCCTCATCGCCGGGCTGCACAGGGACACCTGTTCCGGGTTGATCGCCGCCGGACTCACTCCGTCGCGCGCGGTTGCGGTGCCGACTGATCCCGCCCTGGTGGCCCCCGCCCTGAAGTACGCGAGCTGCGATGCACCCGCCCTGGCCGTCGCAGCTGCCCTGACCGCTCACTTCCGTTTCCGACGTGTGTTTGCCCCGGCCTCGTCTGTCGTGGGCGCGGGTCTGGCGCGGTGGATTCTGGTCACGCGCGGCGTCGACCCGAGCGGCGTGTGCGTGCCAAGCGCCTACGATGCACTCGACCCAGCGCGCGCGGGGCATTCACTCGCCGGGTGGGTGAGTGCCGACGAGGCCGGCCTGGCGCGGTGGATCATCCACTACTGCGCGGGCGTCGTGTACGGCGCCGAGGTCGGGCGTGACGTTGCCCGGCACGTGCAGGCGGGCAGGCTCGGTTAGCTGCCTTCGGTGATCAACCCCCGGGCAACCAACCGCGCATAATCACCCTCAGTAAACATCACTTCAGGGGACCTAATGTAGCAGTCAGTGAGTGATCGACTACCACCAATACTGGTGCCAACACTGTGCGAAGTAATGTACGTCGAACGATAGTAACCCCACTTGAACCTGAACAATTAATGACGCAACAACGCGCTGACGGCGGCTCCCACCGCCACGCCAGCCATGAACGGAACGGCGATCTTCGCGGCGGTTGGCACCCGGCGGGGCAACACGCGCACGGTTGACATGAAAGTCAATGTTGGCCAGCCCTCGCGCTCAGCCAAGTCGCGAAGTGCGCGGTCGGGGTTCACCGCGTAGGGGTGGCCGACCAGGCGCAGCATCGGAGCGTCCGACACCGAATCCGAATATGCCGAACACTGCGACAGATCCCATCCGCGTGCGTGAGCCAACTGAGCGCAGGCGTCCGCTTTACCCTGTGCCTGGTTAAAGTGTGTCATCTCGCCTGTGAAACATCCGTCCTCGTCGATGGCTGCCTGTGACGCCAAGACTTCGTCCGCACCCAGCATCGTCGCGATCGGGCGTACCACCTGCTCGACGGACGCCGATGCGATCACGACAACGTCGCCCACGCTCTTGTGATAGGCGATGCGGCGCAGCGCCTGCGCGTAACACACCGGTTCGATCGTGCGTTCCAGCGCGTCTTCGACCGTCGCCTCTAGGAACGCCGCGTTCCAGCCGCGGCCCATGCGGCCCATCGCTTCGGCCATCTGCTCCATCCGTGACTCGTCCGCGCCGGACAGCAGGTACGGGAGCTGAACTAGGACGGAGGCGATCGCCGTGCGGCGATTCATCAGGCCCGCCTCGATGAAGGGCCCGGACAAAGCCACGTTTGACGACGTGTCCAGAATCGTCTTATCCAAGTCAAAAAAGGCCGCACGTGCCATCGCAATCTCTCCAGCGTCGGGACAATCCACAGGGGTCCGCCATCAGACCCCTCTATGCACAGGGTGGCACCTCATGTCGGCGTTGTCCACAGGGGCGTGCGTGCGAGTAGACGGGCGCGCCGCGGCTGGCGCACCGTAGAGAAATGAACGCGATCACCGAACCGAACCGAGGCCTCGTCGCCCTTGTCGGCCTGACCCCGCCGGAGCGGCAGAGCGCCCGCGACGCCGTCACCCTGGCGGGCGCGCCCCTGTGCGAGGACCCTGCTCGAGCGTCGCTTGTTCTCGCTTCCCCGAGCGCCCCTGTCCCCGCGTTCGTGCCGTGCGTGCGCGTGGGCGACGGGGGACAGGTGAGCTTGCCAAGGGACAGGGCTTTGCTGGTGTCCCTCATCGCCGAAGCTTCCTGGCGCTCGCGCACACACGGCGCTGTCTGGGTGGTCTCCGGTATAGCCGGAGGCGTGGGAACGACGAGCGTCGTGCGCCTCCTCGCGCGGGAGAACACCGGTTCTCAGTGGAGCCGTCGTCTTCCCTGGGGGCGCGGCCTGCACACAGCAGGGACGAGGCCATGGCGGGGCGAGGCCCGAAACCCGAAGCGTGCGCCCGGCGGCGAACCTGCACGCGAAGGTGTGGTCGTACCCGTCGCCGTCGACGCCTCCGGGTCCGTCCCCGGCATCGCCAGAGCAGCCCACCACGACCTCCCGGGCGTGAGGTGGGCAGACCTGCACGCTGGCGAGGATTCCTACCTGCCCGCCTTGCGTGACCACCTGCCAATCATCGACGGAGTTCCAGCCCTCGTTGGGGACGCGCGTGGGGGAGCGGACGCCGGCGACCCACGCGTGCCAGCCGCGTGCCGCTCAATCGGCGCTCCCCTCATCGTCGACGCGGGCCGGTGGGACACTCGAGCCGCCCGCCTCGCCGCGCTCATCCATGCCGACGCCATCGTCCTCCTCACCCACGGCGACCTCGAGGGGGCTGCAGCGATGGCGGTATCCCTCGCTGTCGCCCCTCCCCCCGTTCCCGCGTTGACGCTCGTGGTCGGGGAGCGAGCGAAACCCAGTCCCGGCCTCGTCGAGTGTGCACCCACCCCCATCCTGCGCGCCCCCACCCGGCGAGGACGCTACCTGCGGGCGCTACGACGATCCCTCGCGGACATCGCGCCCCCACCCGCAACCGACCCCTCCCAGGGGCTCCACCCCGTCCAGCCCGATACCTCACACGCCACCCTCGACGCACTCGACCCCTCCGACGCTCCCAATCGTGGACACCCGCTCCTACGAGAACACTCTCATGCGTAGCGCGCTGCAACTCCTCGCCCGGAACACCCCAGCCCAACGGGCCACCGCCCACTGCGCCCGACCGGGGTGCGGAGCCGCCGAAGCCGTGGCCGCCCTCGACGATCTGCGTGCCCGCCAGCGCGGCATGAACACGGCACTGGCTGACCTACTCGACACCCCCAACGTCACCGACGTCCTCATCAACAGTGGACAGACATGGGTGGACACAGGAGGGGGACTCACGCGCGTCGACGTCGGCATCCGGAACGAAGCGGACGCCCGGCGAACCGCAATCCGTATGGCGAGCGCGTGCGGCGTACGTCTGGACGACGCGAGCCCCATTGCCGACGGAACACTTCCCGGAGGGGTCCGACTACACGCGGTCCTCGCGCCCATCTCCGACTCCGGCACCCTCATCTCCCTACGAGTGCTCGGCACCCATCACCTGGGAGTCACGCACCTCGAGGCGCGCGGCACGCTCCCCGGCATGATCGGTCCCCTCGTTCGGGCGCTCATCCGCGCGCGTTCCAACGCCCTCATCTCCGGGGCGACAGGCAGCGGCAAAACAACCCTGCTGAGCGCCGCGCTCTCACTTGTGCCTACGGGCGAGCGCATCATCTGCATCGAAGAGGTACCCGAACTTGCTCCCTCCCACCCGCACTGCGTCCACCTCCTCGAACGCGCACCCAACGTCGAAGGACAAGGCGCTGTCACCCTGACCGACCTCGTGCGAGCCGCTATGCGCATGCGCCCCGACCGCCTCGTCCTCGGGGAATGCCGAGGCCCCGAAGTACGCGACGTCCTCACCGCCCTCAACACCGGACACGACGGCGGCTGGGCAACCTTGCACGCCAACAGCGTCCGCGACGTGCCCGCCCGACTCGAAGCCCTCGGCGCCCTCGCGGGCATGAGCGAGGCGGCGCTTGCCTCGCAAGCTTCCAGCGCCCTCGACGCCGTCCTCCACATGCGCCGAAACACCACCGGTCACCGCTGGGTGTCCGAGGTCGGCATCCTCACGCGCGAGAGCGGCTCCCTCACGTGTGTACCTGCCCTCAGCGCCAGGCCCGACGGGCACGTCACGACGCACGAGGCCTGGGGTTACCTGGCCGGAAGGATAGGACTGTGACGTGTGTTGGGATTACGTTGCTGTGGGCACCGCGTTGCGCAGGTGTGGATTTCTGCGCGCGCATGCGCATAGGGGGCTGCGAACCCGACATGACAGCCCCCGCAGGCATTCAGCGGGTTACCTGGCTCATGGCTGGCCTCGCGCTCACCGCGTGCGTTCTTCACCTCCTGATCGGTTCCATCATCACTGTCGTGCGCACCAGACGCGAACGCCGCATCGTGCGAGCCTGGTTGGCGCCCAGCGCGGCGGGTCGACAGGGAGACCTCTGTCCACCTCGCCCGCACGCGCGGCGTCGGCATCTCTTATCTCTCCTTCCGCGCCCCACCGACAGGCGAACCGATGTCGCCCGCCATCGAGGTCGCGCTAAGGGACCACCCACCCCTCGCGAACTCGCCCTCCTCGTCGCCGAGGTCTCCACCAGGCTACGCTCGGGCGCCCCGGCCTCGACCGCGTGGAGCCACGCACTGGCCCGGATCGGTGTGGGCAGCGCCGGAAACACTGACGAGGCCTACCCTCGGATCCTCAACACCTGGGCGCACGAGCAGAGGCGGTGGCGCGTCCTCCCAACGAGAGGACAATGCTCCGACGCAACTGCCGCGCGACTTAGCGCCAGCTCAATCATCGTTGCCTGTCGATTCAGCCACGGCCTCGGCGCGCCCCTGGCCGCCGTCCTAGACTCCATTGGAGACGCGATCGATGACACCCAGGCAGTCGAGGAAGCCCGCCGTGTCGCCTCTGCCGGACCGCTCATGTCCGCCCGCGTGCTGGCGGCGCTGCCCCTCGTGGGAATCATAGCCGCACTGGCACTCGGAGCTTCCCCCTGGTCCTTTTTCACCGGGGGAGGCCCCGGACGTGTGTGCGCCGTCGTCGGCCTGTTCGCGTGGGGGGCAGGCATCGCCGCGTGCCGACGCATCCTCGCGCAGAGCCGCAGGTCCGACACCTCCACCGGCACTGTCGCAACCGATGCTGCGCTCGCATGCGACCTGATCGCATCCGCTCTGGCTTGCGGCGCCTCGATCCCGCGCGCCCTGAATGCCCTCGCCCACGCCTGCGACCAAGAACCCCTCGCGTGGACCGCCTCTGCCCTGCGCCTCGGCGCCCAGTGGGACGACGCATGGGAGGACGCACCCACGTGGGTGTATCCCCTGCGCGACGCGCTCGAGGCCTCGTGGACCTGCGGCACCGCACCCGAGGGAATGCTGTCGCGATGCGCCTCCTGGGAGAGGCGCACCCGACTGATCGACGCAAAGACCAGGGCAGAAGAACTCAGTGTTCGCTTGGTCGGTCCACTCGGCGCGTTCTTCCTACCCGCATTCCTTCTACTGGGGATCGCACCCCTCTTCGCTCACCTAGTCGTGGGAATCAGCGCCTAGGAGCGAACACTCACGATCAGCGGCGGCGAGGAGGGCGGTAGGAACGCAGCGTAGCTTTAACATCGGGACTATCAGCGCCCCAAGCCGCACTCGTCAGCTCATGAATCTGGTTGGCCACGTCGGCACGCGCCTGCACGAACAGATTCAAGATCGTCCCCGCGAGTTCATCGGGGGAATACTCATACATATCGTCGGATAGCGACAGGTCGCTGAGCGCACCATTCGAATCAACGACGACACGCACACAGCGATCCCGCGACTCGGCGACAACCTCCACCTGCTCGAGGTCAGCGACCAGTCGCTGATTAACCTCCACCTGCCTCTCTGCCTGGTTCTGCCAATCGTCAAGGAGCTTTCCGATCTTGATGTATTCGTCGTCTGTGTTCACGGCTGACTCACTGTCCCAAGGTTGCCGACAATTAACGGTGCCACTGTAGTATCCCGCGCCGAACATTGTCCCCAGGGACCCGGGGCCTTCACGGCGTGCAACGCCCGCGCACCGTCGCCATCCACAGGGGGTCGCGCAGAACTCCCGTTATCCACAGGGTCAGCGATCCGGCTGGAATACCACTAACTCCCCGAGCACACTGGCCCTGCGCGCACAAGCGCGCTCAAGAAAGGACAGATCAATGACGATTATCGAACGCATCAACAGCGCCGCGACCAGGACCCAGCGCAGCATTATGAGCACTCTGCGGACAACAGCCCAACGCTGTCGAGATACGCCGCACAGAGACTCACCCGCCGAACATGCAGACCCGGAGGAGGGCGCAACCACCGTCGAATACGCGATCGGCACCATCGCCGCCGCAGGATTCGCCGGTCTACTCATCGTGATCCTCAAATCTGACGCAGTGCGCACCGCCCTCGAAGCCCTCATCCAGGAGGCGCTCAACACACGATGACACGCGACGAAAACGGATACGTCACCGTTGAACACGCCCTCTGCTTTGTCGCCGTCACCCTGGTGGTCGGCGTCATCGTCGCGGCTGCCCAGGCTGGACTAACCAACTCTTCCCTGTGTCAGGCCGTCCGCGAGGGCGCCCGCGCCGCCTCCATCGGTGAGGAAAACCCGCAAACCGTCGCCACCACGGTCTACGCGGCAGGCTCCTACACCCTCACGCGCGGGGACGGCCTGGTGACCGTCACCGGCACGGCCCCCTACCAGGGAATTGGCGGATGGGTCGGCGGACAGGCACGTTGCAGCGTCACCACGATCGACGAGGAGGACCTGCCGTGACCACTACAGGGCACGGTTTCGTGAGACCACCAGTCGGCGCATTGCCTCTGCACCCTGACCGAACACGCCCGGGAGAGGACGGGTCCGGGACCGTCAACAGCCTCGGGCTCATCACCCTGGCGCTGACGCTCGCTTTTGTCCTAGCGGGAATGGGTTGTGCACATACCGCGACAGTGAAGCTCCAGGCCGTCGCAGACCTGGCTGCGCTCGCGGGTGCTGAACATTCCGCGTCCGCGTTGTGGGAAGACGTTGGTGGGCGACCCTGCGAAGCCGCCGCGGCCGTCGCCGCAGCAAACGGCGTGGGTGTGGAGTCGTGCGAGGTGCTCGGTAGTGACTGCCGGGTGGTCGTGGGTGAAGACGTGAGCGTTCTGGGGGTGTCCACGACGCTGCGGGCGCGTGCGCGGGCCGGAACCAGCGAGTGAAAAACTCACAGGAAATTATCAGGTTTGTTCAATGCTTCCCACAGCTCGAACCTCTACAGTGAAAGTCATTAAGCAACAGGATTCGCTGAGAGAGGCGATCCGAGAAAGGGACAGCATCGGGAGACTTGCACTGTGTTGATGGGATACTCGAAGGGGTCGGCCATAGGGTCGGCCCCTTCGAGTATGTGCAGTTAGTCGGCGAGGCGGCGGCGGTACAGATGGTCCGGGCTTGGGTTAAAGGACCAGACGTGTTGGTTGGGTTATAGGACACTGCGTGTTGCTGGAAGGGCGACTTTTGGGTTATAGGACACTACGTGTTGCTGGAGGGGTGACTTTTCGGCTTATTGATGCGGGAAAGTCGGTGTTTTAGTTGGTTGGGACCAACTATGAGGATGGACAGATCGTGTTGCTGGAAGGGTGACTTTTTGGCTTTGTCGCGCGGGAAAGTCGGGTTATAGGACACTACGTGTTGCTGGAGGGGTGACTTTTCGGCGTGTTAGTGCGGGGAAGTTGGTGTTGGAGGTGGTGGGTGCCAACGTGGAGGATGGACAAAACGTGTTGGTTGTGTGGCGACTTTTCGGCGTGTTGGTGCGGGAAAATCGGTGTTGGAGGTGCTTGTTTCATCGCGTGCCTGTGCGTGGTCCCTTGATCTGTCTCGGTGGGGCTTGGGCAGGTCGTTTGCGGCGACGGTCTTCACTGTGCCAGGCCGCTGGCACGTCACTGGCTGCGCTACCAGCGCAGCTACCGGCTGCGCTACTGGCTGTGCTACCGGCTGTGCTACCGGCGCGCTAGCGGCGCAGCTACTGGCGGTGCTATGAGTGGCAGCGCATGACTCCCGCCCGGCGAGCTTTCCACGAATGTCGCATGCAATTCCCCTGACACTGTGTCTCATCTCGTATCCATATTGTTGGGATTGCAACGTTTGCGGACATGATTGAAAGTTCACCCAATTGAATTGCATGCGAAACTGCTCCAAGCGCGAGCTGCCTGCGTTCCTCGCCGCGCGCGTGGGTCCGACACTTCGCGCGTGGGTCTGATGGTATGCGCGTGGGAGGCGCCCTGGCGCATCTCTAGGGGTTGGCGTGCGTGTCATGGGGTTAACGCGCATTGTCAGCGGTTCGCGTGCGAGCGACGCACCAGGTCAGGCGCCGTTGTGCCCGAGTCGCAGGCTACCTTGCCCGCAACACGCTATTGTCGGCGTTTGTTACCGGGGTGGTTTGCGCTGTGGGCGCCTCACCACCGCGAACCGCGACCTCACTACCCCGGACCGCGGCCTCACCGCCAGCAAACGGGGGGAATTGCACCATTAGAGGCGCGACACGCCGGCGACACGCCGAAGGGAGGCTTCTAATGTTGCAAAACCCCCACCATTACCCCTGGTGTCATGCTCCCTCACTGGTGCAGGACCGCCCGGCGGGGCGCCGATAAACACTCGAAGGGCGTCGCCGGCAATAACAAGGGGACGACTAGCGACCAGCTCCCAGGCGAGGCTTGTTGCCGATGAGGCGAAACACCCGATCAGGAAGATTCAACCCCAACCGATCACGTGCAATCCTCCCTAATGGGTGCAATCCTCCCGATGGGATGGCTCCCATCGGCAGCGCAAGCACGCGAGCACAATGACAGACGACGCAAGCGCACGTCACCGCCAACTTCCATCGGCAGCGCAAGCACGCCAGCACAATGACGGACGACGCAAGCGCACGTCACCGCCAACCCCATCGGCGGCGCGAGCATGCGAGCACAATGACGGACGACGCAAGCGCACGTCACCGCCAACTTCCATCGGCTGCGCTAGCACGACACCTCCCCCGCCGACGCCCGGGACCGAACCTCGCCGACGCCCGGGACCGAACCCTGCCGACGCCCGAGACCGAACCCCGCCGACGCCCGGGACCGAACCCCGACCAACACGCGTTGTCCTATCACCCATGATCTGATGCGTTGGCATCAGGCCGTCACAATCCCAGAGGGTTTCAGGCTGATCAACAAATGACCGAGAGACCATGACGTGCTGACCGTGGAGGGGACCTACGCTCCTGGCGCGCGGTCCTGGAGGTAGGTGAGCAGCGTGATGGCCCCAGCCTTGGAGAGCGGCTCGTTGCCATTGCCGCACTTGGGTGATTGGACGCACCGGGGGCAGCCGGACTCACAGTCGCATGAGGAAACAGCTTCAAGAGTTGCGCGCACCCATGACCGTGCACTGTGAAAGCCAGCGAGCGCGTGGCCGGCTCCCCCTCGAAACGCGTCGTGTATGAACACGGTGGGCGCGCCGGTGTCGTCGTGTAGCTCGGTCGACAGGCCGCCCAGGTCCCATCGATCGCAGGTTGCAATAAGCGGCAGGATACCGATCATCGCGTGTTCTGCCGCGTGCAGGGTCCCGGCCAGGTCAGCTGCCTCGATCCGCATCGCGGTTAACGCTGTGGGCGTGAGCGTGAACCATGTGGACTTGGTGGGCAGCGTGTGGGTGGGTAAGGAAAGTTCGATGTTGCGGATGAACTCCAGCCCCGGCAGGCGTAGCAAGTCGTAGTCGGTCACCCGAGTTGACACGTTTGTCGGCCCATAGTACCAGGTGACGGTTTCGTCGTGGCTCACGTACGTGTCTTCGACCTGGCATACCTCAACGCTCGTGTGAGTCGCGGATCGGGTCCGTAGGGGAGTGCGTACTTCCTCGACCAGGGCGACGCGCGCATCGTCGGTCTTCACGGGCGCAATGATGATCGACGAGGCCTGGGTGTCCGTTCGCATTCGGTTCGTCTTTAGGTCCCGTCCCCGGGTGGCCTCCTCGGTCTCGGGCAGGAGTGCGCGTGGCCATCCTTGGGTGCTGGGAGCGGTTGGCGTGGTGATGGAGCTGAAGCTCAGGACGTGAAAGGTGCGTCCCTGGTGAATGTAGATGGCGCCGGGAAAAACGTGAGCATCAGCGGAGGCTTGGTCGATTGTACCGACGACGGTCCCTGTGGCGGCATCGACGATCTGGATGTCGCCGCCGGAGCCGCGCAGGTCCGTGAGGTTGGCGGGTCGCTCTGGGCGCGTCGCATCCCAGAAGTATCCGGCGGGCCTGCGCTTGATGTATCCATCGGAGGTAAGACGTTCAACAACTCTTTGGAGTTCCGGCCCAAAGTAGCTGATGTCGGACGGTGTGATCGGTATTTCGGCGGCGGCAGCGGCAACGTGCGGCGCTAATACCCACGGGTTTGAGGGGTCGATGACGCAGGCTTCGACATCACCGAGGATATGCTCGGGGTGGCGCACCAGGTACGAATCGAGAGGGTTATCCGAAGCGATGAGCACGGATGTTCCCGGTGCGCCCGCGCGCCCGGCGCGCCCGATTTGTTGACGCAGGGATGCGCGCGTGCCCGGCCATCCGACCGTGATTGTCGCGTCCAGACCTGAAACATCCAGGCCCATCTCCAGCGCCGACGTCGTCGCCAGTGCCCGCACCGTGCCCGCGCGCAGCGCCTCTTCCAGTGCACGCCGCTCTTCGGGTAGATAACCGCCTCGATACGCGCCCACACTCCCGGCGAGCGCGGACCCACGAGAGGAGAGGCGGTCGCGTACCTGCGCGGCCACGGCCTCGGCCCCCGCACGCGAGCGTACGAATGCGAGCAGTCGCGCCCCCTTTTCGACGAAGGCTGCTGCCAGCGTAGCGGCTTCGACCCCGGCGCTGCGCCGCGCGATCGGGACTTTCAGAGTGGCCGCGCCCGGCGGCGCGTCGATGGCGGCCAGGAAGTCAGAAATGTCGACCTCGGACGCGTCCGCGACGATTCCGCCTTGCCACAGGACCAGTTCGTGCTCGCCTGCAGGCGAACCATCCTCGGTGATGGCCACCACGTCGCGCCCCGTCAGCGCGCGACCTACCTCTGCAGCATCCCGCACAGTTGCGCTCAGCATGACGATACGCGGATCAGCCCCCAGGTGATGGGCAATGCGCACAAGCCGACGCACGACGAGCGCAATGTGGGAGCCGGTCACCCCCCGCCAGTGGTGCGCCTCGTCGATGACGATGAGGTGCAACGACGCCAGGAAACGCGACCACCGCGAGTGCGATGGCAGCATGACATAGTGCAGGAAATCAGGGTTCGACAGGACCAGGTCCGCGCTCGCGCGAGCCCACTCTTTCGCCTCGCGCGGCGTGTCGCCGTCTACCGTTGCCACGTGCACGCGGCGCAACCGTTCATCGACGAGGCCGGGGCACTTTCCCGGATCAGCTGGCACCGGGGCGGCGTTGTCCTGACCGAGCAGAGACATCAGAGAAGCCAACTGGTCAGCGGCGAGGGCTTTCGTCGGCGCCAGGTACAAGGCCGTTGGGCGACGGCGAATCGCAGAAATTCGCGATGAGTTGTCGGCCTCGACGAGATCAGACAGTACGGGAGTCCATGCTGCCAGCGACTTTCCTGAGCCGGTGCCCGTCGCGAGCACGACATTTCGACCCGCACGGAGCGCATCCATCGCGTCGCGCTGGTGGGTCCACGGGCGTGACACCCCGCGCCTCTGCCACGCGGCTACGACTGCGGGCGACACCCAGCGCGGCCAGTCCGCGAGCTGTTGCGCGCGCCCCGGCAGGGTCACATGGCCGAGGAGGCGGTCATCACCCGAACTCAGGCGACCCAACAGGGCAAGAAGGTCAGCCGGAGACGGAGCAGAAAAGTGAACCGAAGGCGCGATCGAACCCCCCGAGGGTGCGTGCCCGGATGAACCAGCTACGGCCTCGTGCGAGGAACACGCCGACGAAGAAGAGCGTTCAGCGCTCATCCGAGTCCGGATCCACCCACCCGAGAGTCTCGGTGGCTGACTCCTTCACGTACTGCATCGCCGCGATACCCGTCGAGATGCCCGAGGCAATCGCATCACGCAGCTGGTCGTTCGACAGGCCCGGCTCCGTGTCAACCACGAAATCCGCGTATACGCCCAACGTCCCATCCGGGGTGGTCGCCGTGTACACCGTCGGGAAATACTTCTCGCGGTTCCAGTTATCGACGGTCGCGAACATCGCGTGCTCCGCACTGGCTGCGGGGATGTCAGGCTCCCACAGTGCCCGAATCGACAGGAAACGCCCCGCGGCATCGAAAGACACAAGGAAAGGCACACGGTCGAAAATTGCTCCGCCTGCGCGGCCTTGCTCAATCACATCCAGGGCGTAACCCATGTCGCGTACAGCCGCGACAACCCGCTCAAAATCGACTGGGTAAGGGGTTGTGTCATCAGTGGGGACCACAAAAGGACCGTTCATCGCGTAGCCTCCTGGCCATACTCGTCCCACTCCACGAACCCCGGCAGGGTCGCTTCAAGATCCGCGAAGAAGCCCATAATCATCGCCATGGACGTCTCAAAGAAATGATCGAGCTGTGCCTGCGTGAGCCCAGACAACACAACGATGTTGCACTCTGCGATCAGCCCGTATTGCGCGCCATCCTCAAGCGGAGCCACGTACGCCTTCGGACCGGTGCGCGTCGCGTTACATTGAGCGACCTCGCGCGCCAACTCACCGAACTCCTCCGGCGTGCGGGCAATACCCCGCCACTGTGCGCGCAGCTGCAGGATCTGAGGGTTCGTAGCATTCCAGAAAAACGCGGCGTTCGGCGTCAAGTACGCCAGCTCACCCTCGTTATAGTCGCCAAAATGCACGTCCCGGGACCGCAACAAATCCCGAATACGGTCGGTGCTGACGGGTAAAGAAGTGGCCACTGACAACTCCCGAGTGAAACGTGCAAAATCGGACACCCCCACTCTAACCGAGGCCCCCCTCACGCGCGCGCCCACCTCCTGCCATCGCCGAACACGACGTTGAAACACGTCTCCAAGTCGCTCCCAGCCTCACAAATTCACGAACCCCTAGCCCAACCCACTACAGTGGTACCGGAATAGCCACATCGACAGGAATGGAGGAACACGTGGACGATCCCAATTCCGCTCTGCCCTCCGACCCAACCGTCGACGAGTCCTACACCAAAAGCTCAAAGCCCGTCCGCCCGCGCGCCCGCTCCAGTGAACGCGCAGGAGACACCGACCGTAACCAGCGAGGAGCGGACGCCCCCACCGCTGGCCGTTCCAAGCGGGCACGCACACGGACCGACCCTGAATCCAGTCAAACCGATACGCGCAATGAGCCCAGGCCTCGTCGGTTGAGTTCCGACCCGTGGTACCGGCGCAAGCTCTATCGCCGCCTCGGCAGCGTCATCTCATGCCTTCTCATAGCCGGACTGATCGGACACGTGGCCCTCACGACAACGTATGGCCAAGTGCTCGACACAATCCTCATGGAAGGTACGATGCGCTCGGCCAGCCAATATGAAGCTTTTTCCACGCTGATCACCGGCATCGTATCCGTGCCCGTCCTCGTTGGAGTCGGCATCATCGTTGCGATCGTCGCGGCCGCCAGGCGCCGACCCACGCTCGCGGGGCGAGCCCTCGGCGCGGTCGTCGGCGCGAACATCACGACTCAGATCCTGAAGGACTACATCCTTACCCGCCCCATTTTGGGCGTCACGACCGGCGCCGGAAACTCCCTGCCCTCCGGCCACACGACCGTCGCCGTCACACTGTCACTGGCGCTCATCGTCGTCGCACCTCAGTGGTTCCGCAGCCCCGCCGCCTGGATCGGGTGGGCGTGGACATCCCTCATGGGGGTATCCGTCATGATGGAAGGCTGGCATCGGCCCTCCGATGTCATCACCGCCGCGCTGATTGCTGGCGCCTGGGCCCTCACTCTTTCGCCCATCGAGCGACGTCCACGGCACGGCATCATGGTCCAACGCGCGATGGTGTGGGTGTGCCTGGCGCTTCTCGGTATCGCCGTCCTCGCAACCACCGCCGCCATGTGGGGGTTCAGCATGTCCGCTGCGTCCCCTGGCTCAGGCTACGGATTCGAACATTTTCTGCTGATTCGCCCCTGGCGCTCGCGCGTCCTCGGTGTCGCCGCCATCGCGTGGGTGAGCGGCATTTGCGGTCTCATTATCCACGAGGTTGACCGCCTCGCAGGCGAATAGTTCCCACCGCTCGACGTTCGCACCTCGTTTGTCTCCGCCGGGGCTATCTGCTCGAGTCCAGCGGACCCTACGATGCCCGGAAAGGCCTCGTGCCTGGGATAATGGGTGGGTCCGTCATCATCTTCGGAAAGAGTAGTCATGCCCAGCTCCGCTCCGTTCGTTGTTTCTTCCAAGCCTGCGCGCGCCGTCCTGGCTCTGCTGCGCATTGCGGTGGGCTTCGTGTTCCTGTGGTCGTTCCTCGATAAGACTTTCGGCTTGCACTATTCGACGGGTCCGGCGCGCGCGTGGATCAACGGGGGGACGCCCGCGCAGAGCTACCTGACGGGTGCCACGACCGGCAAGCCTTTGGCTTCCTTCTTTGAGTCCCTTGCCGTGCCTGCGGTTGACTGGCTGTTCATGCTGGGGCTGCTCGGTATCGGTGTGGCGCTTATTCTTGGGATCGGAACGCGTCTCGCGGCTGTTGTGGGCGTTATCATGCTGGGCTTCATGTACGCCGCTGTCGCGCCGTGGGTGTGGGGTTCCCTCAACCCGGTCGTCAATGAGCATCTGGTTTATGCGCTTGTCCTCATCTTGATTCCTTTGACGAGCGCTGGTGACACTCTTGGTTTGGGCAGGTGGTGGAAGGGTCTGGGGCTTGTGAAGAAGCTTCCGTTCCTCATCTGAATTGTGTCGTTTCGTTGACGAGGCCCCGGGTTTCCGGTCGCGGCCTCCGCGCTTCGTGGTGGCGACAGTGTGGCGTCGGTGGTGTGGTGGCTACGGTCGTTGTGCCGTGGTTTCCCAACAATCTCGCACGTAATTCCCGCGCACATCTTTCAAACATTGAAATCCGGTCGTTGGAATTGCAACGTTTGTGGCGGTTGTTGAATGATCAAGCAAACGAATTACGTGCGAAATTTTGGGTGCGAGGCCGAGGTGTGGGGCGGTCGGTGGTGGGCGGCTTCTGGTCGATAGCTAGGAGGCTGGCGGGTGGCGTGCTTCGCCGTTGGTCCAGCACCTTGCCGCGGGACGTTGGTCCCCGAAAGTTTCTGAAAAAGCGATGGGGTGGTGAGGGGAACAGAGTGACTCGCGAGATGAGCGTGTGACACTCGATTGACGCTAGATATGGTGGAGAGTGTTCGGTCCGAACACAACATCTAGTGTGATGCGATGAGCGAATCTCCCATCGAGAGGATGCTCGTTCCGGGCGAAGGCAAGCGCTACCACCCACAGTGCCACGGCCTCGCCCCACCAGTGTGGAGTGTTCACGACGTGTCGAACAGGCCGCAACGCTTGCGCGCGTTGCCCGCAGTCGAGACAAACGGGCGCAGTACAGCGATAACCGAACAACCAATAACTACAACCGCACCAGCGCACGCGGTGCTTCATTCGCGCCGCCGCGTACATCCAATCGGAAATCAGGACAGGACAGGGACCATGACCGCACCCCGCTACGACGTCGACGCCATCGCAACCGTGGAGGAGTACCTCGACCGCTCCGACTGGCGAGTCAACGCCAACGCCAACCAGGGGTACTCGCTCGGTGGCCTGATCCTGAACTCGGCGGGCAAGATCGTCGCCAACTACTGGCTCGAACATGTCTACACTCCCGAGATCGGCGCCCCGCACCGCGAGGGCGACTACCACATCCACGACCTCGACATGTTCGCCGGATACTGCGCCGGCTGGTCCCTCAAGCGCCTCATCCAGGAAGGCTTCAACGGCGTGGGTGGCGCGATCGCCTCGGCCCCGCCGCGCCACTTCTCCTCGGCGTGCGGCCAGATCGTCAACTTCCTCGGCACCCTCCAAAACGAGTGGGCGGGCGCGCAGGCCTTCTCGTCCTTCGACACCTACATGGCCCCCTTCGTGCGCCTGGACAACATGGAGTACGAGGACATTGTTCAGTGCATGCAGGAACTGATCTACAACCTGAACGTGCCCTCGCGGTGGGGCAGTCAGTGCCCCTTCACGAACCTGACCTTCGACTGGACGTGCCCGGACGACCTGGCCGACGAGCATCCCCTTATCGGCGACGAAGTCGTCGATTTCACCTACGGTGAGCTGCAGCGCGAAATGGACCTCATTAACCGCGCGTTCATCGAGGTTATGACCGGCGGCGACGCGGATGGTCGCGTCTTCACGTTCCCGATCCCGACCTACAACATCACGCCCGACTTTGATTGGGAGGGCGACAATGTTGATGCGCTGTTCGATATGACCGCCAAGTACGGTCTGCCCTACTTCCAGAACTTCATCAATTCCGACCTGGATCCGCACATGATTCGCTCGATGTGCTGCCGACTTCAGCTGGACCTGCGCGAACTCCTCAAACGCGGCAATGGTCTCTTCGGCTCGGCGGAGCTGACCGGGTCGATCGGAGTGGTCACACTCAACATGGCGCGCCTCGGCTACCTGTACAAGGGCGACGAGGAAGGCCTCGTTGCGCGCATGGACGAACTCATCGACTTGGCTTCCCGCTCCCTCGAAATCAAGCGCGAGACGATCCAGTACCACATGGATCACGGCCTGTTCCCCTACTCGAAGCGCTACCTGGGCACGCTTGACAACCACTTCTCGACGATCGGCGTCAACGGCATGAACGAGATGGTGCGTAACTTCACCGATGACGCTTATGATCTGACGGACCCGCGCGGCTTCGACATGTGCGTGCGCATCCTGGACCACGTGCGTGATCGCATGGTCCAGCTTCAGGAAGCCACCGGCCACATGTACAACCTCGAGGCGACACCTGCGGAGGGGACGACCTATCGTTTCGCGAAGGAGGATCGCAAGCGCTTCCCCGACATCATCCAGGCGGGCACGCCCGAAGAACCCTACTACACGAACTCCTCGCAGCTGCCGGTCGCGTACACGGATGACCCGTTCCAGGCGCTTGAGGATCAGGAGGTCCTGCAGGGCAAGTACACGGGCGGCACTGTCCTGCACCTGTACATGGGCGAGCGCCTGTCCTCGGGGCAGGCCTGCAAGGAGATGGTGCGCCGCTCGCTGACGGCCTTCAAGGTCCCCTACATTACGATCACGCCGACCTTCTCGATCTGCCCGGTTCACGGTTACCTGGCCGGCGAGCACTTCACCTGTGACAAGTGCGCGGCCGCTCACCCGGATGCCGAGCCGCAGGCCTGCGAGGTGTGGACGCGCGTCATGGGCTACTTCCGCCCGGTCC
>ERZ773066.368-NODE-368-length-26509-cov-5.861344_pt1 | contig 26509 bp, 35 predicted proteins | sample MGYA00580573_ERZ773066 | MGnify/ENA primary metagenome ERZ773066 (study PRJEB29015, sample SAMEA2738128) | human oral metagenome | biome: human oral; feature: human-associated habitat; material: saliva | place: China | collected 2203 ... | reverse complement strand
AATTTAAAGAAATTTGCCTAAAAGTGTTTCAAAAATGTTTCAAAAATAGTATAATAAGAATAAAGGAGATGCTGTTGATATGAGGTTCGAAAAGAAAAAATCATTAACACAATTATTTTTAACTGACCGCTTATGGTCTGCGTTAGGTATATTAATTCTTATCTTTGGAGTTATACTAGTTTTTGCTTTCTTGGCGGGCCTGGTGTTTGTTCTAACTCATACACCAAAGTGGGTATTTAAGTACATACTCTTTGCTTTGCTTGGTGTGGCTATTTTCTTTTGCATAATAGCTACGGCAATCAATATTAAAAGAATGTTTATAGGGTTATGGCTTTCATCAAAGCTTCCGCTATCTAAAGATGAGCTTGGGAAACTTAATATTTCCACACTAAAGGAATATTTGATGTTTTTAGATAAGTATATTGGAAACAACAAGCTATATATGTCCTCAGAACACTTAGCTTTTATATCAGAAATACATTACTGTGGACCTATGTTTCTTATTGCAGAATCGTCAATATGTCTCGAATCGAAACACTATTGGCACAAACTCAACAAAAACAGATTTGCTTTATATGACCTAGAAGAAAATTTGGAAGAATACGATCGCTATGGCGTTGAAACAAGGTCGTGGCAAAAGACAGGCGTGGTGCTTGCAATCAACAATGCTGCCATAAATAGAGATATTGGAAAAGATAAAATTCTTACAGTCTGGAGTAAGCCTCTGTATAGTTATGTTGACTTTGGGTTTAGAGTGACACCACGCTGTGATTCGATATGTGGATTTACATCAAACAGCCACATAATAAATTACAAAGAGAATATTGGAAGGAGAATATAATTGTGAATAGCGAACTAAAAAATAATATAGACAAATTAAATGACGAGCAAAGAGCTGTGGCTTTACATAAAGATGGGCCGCTTCTTGTTATCGCTGGGGCGGGCGCAGGAAAAACTCATACATTAATTACCAGAGTTGCTTATCTTATAGATCAGGGAGTTAAGCCAGAGCAAATACTTCTTTTAACTTTTACGAATAAAGCGGCTGATGAAATGAAAGAAAGAGCAACTAAAATGGTTGATGGGGCTGGCGAAATTGTTGCTTGCACATATCATTCTTTCTGCGTAAAGATGCTCAGAAAATTTGGAAGGGCTATTGGGATATTTCCTAACTTTTCGATCCTGTCAACAAATGATGTAATTACGGCACTTAATCTTGTAAAAGCTAAGGCTGGCGATAAATATAGCGTGGAGAACTTTACTCCAAGCGGGAAAATTGCCGAGCTTATATCTAAAGCAAGAAACAAAGAGAAACCGCTATCTACTTACTGTAATGCAGATAATGGTGTTTACCAACCAAAGCTAGTAAAAGAACTCGCTCATGAATATTATAGGTATAAGCTAGAAAATAACATGCTCGATTTTGACGATCTGCTTTATAAATTTTATAAATTAATTTCGGAGCGTGAAGATGTGAGAGATGTTATTTCCGATCATTTTGCTTATATGATGGTTGACGAGTATCAGGACACAAATACTTTGCAGGAAAAGATAATTTTGAAGCTGGGGGAGAAAAACGACAATATTGTCGTGGTTGGAGATGATTCCCAATCAATCTATGGATTTAGAGGGGCAGAGATTGCAAACATTCTAAACTTTGATAAGAAGTTTGATAATTGCAAAAGAGTTACGGTAGATAAGAACTATCGAAGCGGTCAGTCAATCCTTGATATTGCGAATAACATGATGCTTGAGGCAACAGAGGGATTTAAAAAAGTAATGAAGGCCCAAAGGCCGATTGAAGTTACGAAGTCCGTTGTTAGACCAGCCAATCAATATGAAGAAGCTGAGTATGCACTTAGTATAATTGATCATCTTCATACAAATGGTGTTCCATATAAGGATATTGCCGTACTTGAAAGGCACTCTTATTCGTCCAACATGTTAGAGTCAATGCTTACTGTAAATGGAATTGGCTACGACAAGTATGGTGGAATTAAATTTATGGATAGGAATATTGTTCAGGATCTGCTTGCGTTCTTCCGTTGCTCGTTTAACAGTAGAGATGAGCTTGCTTGGTTCAGGCTGTTACTTCTTGTTCCAAACATTGGTAAAAAGAAAGCATCATATTTTTCAGAAAAGATCTCAAACGGTGGCTATGATGAAAGTGAACTGTACACAAAGGCTGGTAAAAAGAAGGTGTTTACTGACGATCTGTTGAGATTGCTTGAATACGGGAACACTTTGAAAGATTCTAAAATGGAGTTTTCGAAGATAGTTGATGATGTTTGTGATTTTTATATGAGCATGAGAGAACGCTCTATTCAGGTTGCTAGAGAAAAGGCAAAACCTAATCTAGCTGGGCTTCTTGATCAGCTTGACAGTGACAAAAATATTCTTCCACAGTTTAAGATGATTGCTAATGGATATTCATCAGTACAAGAGTTCTTTGATGGGGTTGTGCTTGGCAAGGAAAATGAGTCAGAGCAAACAGACAATTTGATAATCTCTACAATCCATTCGGCAAAGGGGCTTGAATATGAGGCTGTAATCATTTTAGATGTTGTAGATGGTGTCATTCCTCATTCTAATGTTGAAGAGGGTACGCCAGAGGATAACGAAGAGAGAAGATGTTTCTACGTAGCTGTTACAAGAGCTAAGAAATACCTATACTTCATGATGCCAGATGTTATTAATGTATATGGCGAGACGGTAAGAACAGAAGGTTCTAGGTATCTTCGAGGGATTGTTTAAAAGGAGGTTTGATGTGAGAAATAGAGGTAGACCAAGCATAGATGATTTTACTAAGCGAAAAGTCATTGATTTGTATGAAAATACTACTTTAACGACAGCAGAAATTTCGAAAAGAACTGGTGTTAGCAGAACATCTATTTGGAGAATTACAAAAGAATATGAATCGGGCAAAGGCTTGGGAAATTAAGTCAAGTATGATATAATTAAAGAAAGGAGAAAAATAAAAATGGAATACATTACGTTAATATTGGTTTCCGCTATGGCGGTATATTTTATATATGTGTGCTATATTTTCTTTGGGGGAGTAATAGCAAACAAGCATGTAGAAAACTATAAGTGGCTTGTTTTACAAATGGTGATTATAGCCCTTGTAGGTTACGGGGCGTTGGCACTTGCTGTATGCATCATAAAGCCAAGCGTGTTTCTTAAACCGCTATTAGTTGTTGGCACGATAATCTCGTATGAAAGAATTATTATAATAGTTGCCCTAGTAGCACTTTCAATCAGATGCATAAGAAGGAGAAGATGATTTGAGTAAATCAATAATGCAAAGTGAAAAACGGTGTTTTATGACGGGCAGGACAGATAACCTTGATAAGCATCATATATTCTTTGGAACTGCTGATCGAAAACTATCTGAAAAGTATGGATTATGGGTATGGTTGTGTCATGATAGGCATATACATATGAGTCCACATAGAACGCCGCATAACGATAGAGATGTGGATCTTGAGTTAAAGCAGATTGGCCAGAAAGCCTTTGAAAAAGAGTACCCATATTTAGATTTTATGAGTATTTTTTACAAGAATTATTTGGGTGGTCAAAATGATTAGACCAACCATTAATAATATAGTTAACTCAGATCCATTTGAGCTTTTAGAGTGGGCTAAGGAAAGTTTTACTCACGAAGTACCCTCTGGGGTCAATAGTGTTTCGGATATGAATCGAATTGGTATGCTTCTTGGGGTTTTAACAAATGAGTATTCATATCTTGTGTCACTAACAACAGAGCTTGGGCTTTATTCTAAAATGGCCAAAATGAGCGTTCCTATAAAGCCTAAAAGTGGAGATACGGAAGAAGTGGCTAATTATATCAAGAAAAAGGAAGAAGCTGAGATAATGGAGCAGAGGAAAAAAGTTATTTCATGTTTTGCGGATATTTTAAAGCAGCAATATAACGCTGTATCAAGAATGTTAACGGTATACACACAGTCACAGGAAGAATTAAAAATGACTGATTACAAGAGGTAGAAAAGGAGAAAAATTATGGCAAAAGACAAAAATATTGATGCAACATTTAGCATTGAGAACGAGGATTTGGGGAATTGGGTAGTTTCGCTTATGGAAGAATTCATTGAAAATGATGATTTGAACGATTATATTTTTAGCTCTCTTCCAGAAGATTCCAAGCTTAGTGACGAGCAGGCAGAGATTATTGCCAGCGTGTCAATGAACTCTTTTCTCGCTGGGGTTCAAATCGGCATCATGGATGCCTTTGAGAAGATTAATATAGCGGTGGCAGAAGGCTATGAAGAGCATAATAAAGTAGTTGCGACTGGTAGTCTTGGCAAGCATTTATCGTAAGGGGGTTGAAATGGTTAGTGAAGAAAAATTAAGATGCTACTCCATTAACTTTCTTGAATCTGAGATAGATAAAATTCATGAGGCATTAGAAAATATTCAAGATGATGCAGAAAGAGATGGGGAAAGAAGATTGCTCTCAGAGCTTGTAAGAGACTACAATCGAGATCTTGCGGAAATAGAAAGCGGTTTTGAAGAGTAAAGGTGGGTATGATGAAAGTTTTTAAACCGCCAATTAACTTGGGCGTTAGATCAAGCAGACATGGAAAAAGTACAATGATGGTAAAATGTCCGTTTTGCGAAGAAGAACTTGAAGTGTATATCTGGAGCTTTGCAGGTTCTGGAAAGAGATGTTCCTGCGGAGCGTTACTCGGAATGTATGGTTGTGTAAAGGAGGCAGAAAATGAGTGAAATTAAGGAAGATGTGGCAACTCAGCAGTTTGAATTTGAGGAAGATAGTATAGACAAAATAGTTAAATATGCTGAAAATGAATTTGTCGGAGAAATAATTTCAGATCTTGGGCTTGAAATGGCTGATGGTATATCAATGGAAAGCAAGGATTTTGAGGATCTGATTAGTGATGTATTTGGTTATGGCGTAAGGATTGGGGTTTATAGTATGTTGAAGATTCTCGACGAGGTCTCTGATAAGGCTGTATAGAATCTCTATCATAAGAAAGGAGAAGAATATGATTAATTTTGCAGAAAATGAAAAAAGAGGGGCTTTATCAATCAAGGAGAAGATTGAAGAGGCAAAGATGATTGCTGGCAATCACAATCTAAACGTGGTTATGTTTCTTTATAAAGAGCTTGGAGAGGTAAAGCTCTCTACTGCGTATTTTAACGATATGGATAGCGCAGAGGCATACTATGACGACAGGTGCAAGTATATGCTTGGCCAATACTGGAGTTATATGGGCTACATAAACGGAATGTGGGATAGTAAGCGTGGTGTTTATGTTGGGGATCTCGAAAAAGAGATTGCATAAGTTTTATGGGTATTCCAAAGAGCATGATAGATAAGTTTCCTCCGCATATACAGAAGCAGATAAAAAGCCAGCTTGCTAAAAAGACACGTATGGAAGAAATCGCAGATGAAGAAAATCCTGAAAAGAAGTCAAAATATTCATCTGCGAAAACGGATGTTGATGGGATTAGATTCGATAGCAAAAAGGAGGCTGAATTCTATGCTGAGTTAAAGCTTAGGGAAAAGGCTGGTGAAATTTCCCATTTGCGATTACAGCCAAGATACTTGCTTCAAGAAACTTTCAAGCATGAGGGCAAGCAATATAGAGAGATGGAGTATGTTGCAGACTTTGAATATGTTGAGGATGGTATTACTGTTGTTGTAGATGTTAAGGGATTTAGAACCGCTGTCTATATGATTAAACGAAAACTATTTTTATATAAATACGGAGATAAAGTTAAATTTATCGAAGAATAGAAAGGGGGTAGAACATGGATTTTGATTGGAAGGAAGTTGAATATATAAATGATCAATTCAAAAGCAAGCCGCCAATAGGGAAACAACTCTTATTAAGGGAAGATTCTTATTACACATGGATTGACGAACTCTGCGAGTTGGAAGATGGAACAATATTCCTCCCGTCAAGAATGGTTCTGATTTATGTTGAGGGCGTGGGTGTTGTTGACGATCTTATTTCCGCTTATGCGGAGTTAAATACACCAAAAGAAAAATTCGAGGCTGCTGTTAGCAATGCAAAAAACTGCCGAACAAACTCTCTTCAATCATCTCTCAGGATGTATACACTCACAAAGTATGCTGATGATCACACAAACAGACCTCTCAAGATTAGAGGTCTAAAAGGTATAACTGGCATGCTTGGTAAGTAGGAGAAGGGAGGCAGCTTGAAAAGAATTAGAAGCAATATATCAAAGATTGTATTAATTGAGATGCTTATATTGTTTGTCTTGATCGGTACGGTTATAAGTAATGCACAAGAAGTTAATAACCGATCCGCATTTAAAGTGAAGCCAATATCATTAAGTGTTCATCTTGTTAAGGCGGTTACGACTAATGATTGCCATGAGGTTATTCAGACGAAGGCAAGCACAGTGGTCAAAGAAAAGGCAGAATCCGACAAGAAGGCCAAAGAAGCTGCCAAGAAGAAAGAGGAAGAAAAGAAGTTGGCAATTGTTGAGACGTCATATAGCGGAGGCAAGCTGACAAGGTCAAGAGGCTCTATACAAGGTCCATCAGGAAAAGAGACGTATTACAACCTAAATATGAATGGAGTTGTCTCAATCATGAGAAGGATGGGATTTAGCGAATCGGAGTACCCATATAACGTAAGAGCAGATGGAGTTAAGTGTCTGGGGCCTTATGTAATGGTTGCAGCTCACTTAGGAAAGCGACCAAGAGGTTCAAAAGTACAAACTAGTCTTGGTGCTGGAATAGTATGTGATACTGGAGGTTTCGCTTCGAGTAATCCAACGCAGATTGATGTTGCAACAACATGGTAGGGGCTAGTAAGCCCCTTTTCTTGTGCCTAAACTCCTGCGAAATTTGACCGTGGTGAGGATTTAATGGCTAATAATTGATATGGCTAATGCAAATAGACTGTAAATAAACCCTCTATTTTTCGCAGATGAATATTTTCTGTTTTACTCATTTTCGCAGACAAGTATTTTAAGATTGAAGGATTTACTGCGTTCTTAAATTTCTCATCTGCGAAAACGGCTTGTGTGTTTTTCTGTTTTAAGTTATAATACTCCCATGTTATAGTTTGCTTTTGAAGTTTGATTTAAGAGTAACTATATTAATAATTATTTTTGAAGACGGGCCATATGGCGTGTCTTTTTTGTTTGTAAAGGAGAATAAAAATGGAAAAGAAAATAACACTTGCAACTGGAGAAGAATTCATGCTAAATCTGCCAGTAACAGACAACGACTACAGGCTGCTTGGTAGGTTAAAAGAGGACTGTGAGTATTATCTAGGATATGGTGCTAGGCAGAATAAGCACCTATATTACAAGGATGAAGAAAAAATGATTGTGGCCATGACAGAGATCTATGATAGCCTCGTAGAGAAACCAGAGTGGCTGACAATGGAAGAGATTGCGGCATATGAAGAACAGATGCTGCATCCAATCATGAGCTTTGAAGAGTATCTTAAGAACTTTGATTTTACTCTTGAGTGCGAAGGTGAGAATTTCCGTATTTGGGATAACCAGAAAAAAGATTATATTTCCGAAGGAAGGCTTAACAATGTTTTTATTGCAGATTCCATAGAAGAGCTTACTACTTATATTTGCGATTCTATTGATGAGGACATGGAGTACCACATTGAAAACCATATCGGGCCTTGGGGAATGCTAAAAGAAAAACCTGCTTGCGATTATGAATCTTTCGTAAATGAATACAAAGATAAGGGCGGCTTTGCAAAGAATTACTTATTTAAAGTGATGATGTGTACAGCAATTCCAAGACTGATTTCGTTTTAAAGAAGGGAGAATGCTTATAATGAAAAAGCTTAGATCGATAATTGTTGAATCAAACAGGAATGGAAAAGGCTATATGATAGTGAAATGCCCGTTTTGCGAAAGGGAGTTCCCGATGTTTAGATCAACCTTATCTGGAGCTAGAAGGCAGTGTTCTTGCGGAGCATTGCTTGGAGAATCTTATTGGACTAAGGAGGAAAATAAAAATGAATACAATAACGAGGGAGATACAAAGCTCGCTTGATCTCGGACAGCAGTTTACAATGACAGATCTCTATGAGATGGTAACTGTTACCGAGAAGAGGCATTCAATCAGAGCTAGAGTCTATGAGGGCGTTGAAAAGGGATTGTTTGAAAAGGTGGCAAGAGGCGTCTATACGCTAGTCACCAAAGACAATGAGAGTATTGCTCTTATTCAAGGTGATGGCAGAGATCTTTCAATGATTCCTGATTGCTCAATCGACTGTATTATTACAGATCATCCATATTCTGACGAAAAGTCGAACAAGGGTGGTAATCGTGATTTTGCAGAATATGAAGCCTTTAATTATAATCTTGATGATTTTAAAGAGAAGGCTCGTGTTCTAAAAGATGGAGCTTTCATGGTAGAATTCTTCGCAGAGGAGAATAGCAATAACTTTGAGTATATATACTCTTGTAAGAAGATGGCTGAGGAAGCTGGGCTTCTCTATTACTCGAAGGTAGATTGGAAGAAGGGCGATTTTGTGTCTAACACAGGCAGAAAGGCTAAGAACACAGAGCAGATGATTTTTTTCACGAAAGGAGAGCCAAGAAAGCTCAAACTAGATGCGAAGAAGAACAAAGCGTTAGCCTTAGATAACGAGTTAGATATTAAAGGCTTAAACTCTTATGACGTTGCTGATCTTCTTGATATTAACAATCTTGAGGTTGCGAGAATGAAAGGAACTGCAATGATGCTTCCAACGGTGTTTGATATTCCAAATACTGAAAAGAAGAACAGAGTTCACCAAGCAGAAAAGCCTATAGAGCTATTCAAGCAATTGCTTGAGTATATAACTCTAAAAGGTGAAGTTGTTCTCGATCAGTTCGCTGGTTCTTGTAATCTTGGCATTGCTTGTCTTGAGTTAGGAAGAAGTGCTATCTTGATTGAGAAGAATAATGAAACATATCAAGTTGCTAAGAAACGGTTGTCTGAAATGTTTTCATAACCAATAGCCCTTCGGGGCTATTTTTTTATGTGTTTTTATGAATAATAATTATTTGTAAATAAAATCTGAAAAGTAAACATTTCTCAATTTTGTACAACGAATTATCTTTGTAATAGGACGACAATATGATATAATAATGATAATATTTATATTCTAAATTTAAAGAAAGGATAAGTTTATTATGTTTTTACGGAAATCGGGGGGTAAAGACCCACCTTAAAAAAGCTATGGGGCTTGGCATTGCTAGTGTCTTTATTGTTGGAGGTTCTATCGTTCCAGCATTTGCAGATGTAGCAAGCAGAAACATCCCTATACCAAATGTTGAATACACAACGGAGGATTGGTATGTAAAAGAAAATGCACACCTTATAAAGAACAAAGATGTTTCAGATTTAAGAAATATCGTTGAGTTTACTGTAGATACAAGTCAAGGAATAGACAAAGATACAGGAAGGGTGTGGGATGATGATGACGCTCTAGGAGAGAAATATGTTTACGCCAAAGGGAGCAAAAAGACATCTAATATTTACGGTTCTATGTTCTACGCAACCAATGGATATTCTGCGAAATTCCCTAAGCTATTTATCGACAGAGAATCCAAAAGATATGTTGATATGATTGTTAAAGGTGATACAACAAATCTTAATGCAGTTGGATATGAACCATTCACTAGAGATAATTCTCCACTCTTATCTGTAACAAAGACAGATATTCTCTTTAATGGATTAAGAGCGCAGCATACGGGAACAATAACGGTAGAGCTTAGATACAATGACAATGGTTCATTGTATGACAAAGATACTATGATGCGTTTTGTTGATCTCGATACTGCTAGTGAAGAAGTAAAAATGGATAATAGCTTTGATGGGAAATACTATGTGCCATGTATATCGCCTAGTGATTGGTGGCTGAAAAAGAACGCTGATGGGTGGATAGGCAATAGCACTACTAATGCCGATAACGAGACATTCAAAACTGGATTTGCGTTTTTCGTTCATAATGGCAAAATTACGTTCCAAGCAAAAGCTAATTCCGCAGGATTCTGTATCGCAGCTAATGGCGTAGACAATATGTATGGATCTTTAAGAGTTATTAAAGAATCTAATTAAATTTTAGGAGGACTATATGAAGTTATTTAAAGGAATAATCGTTTCAGCAATGGCAATAGTGATGCTTATTCCATCATTCGCATTTGCTGATGATGGCCCGTTTATCAAGGATTTGTCAAAGCTGAGAGCTAAGCCGTATGAATGGCAATTTTATGATGAGAATGGCAAGGCAATCGACAAAAGAGTTATTCTTGCTGATGTGAAAATGAAAGCTATTAGTGCTAGACATATAGAGACGCATGGTGTCAAGATTCAACCAGATGGTAAAGAGTTTGTTAAAGACTACTTTAATAATCGTGATAATAAGTTAGAGGATCTAAAAATTAGAATTGGCAACTCCGAGTTGTTTGAAGATACTATTTGTGTTATTAAAAATCAAGATGTTAAGTATAATAGTGATAGTGACAAAGAATCACTTAAAAAGCGATACTTAAAAGATCTTGGATTAGATAATAAGGTTGAATTTACTGATGGCTGGTACTTTAAGGAGATTCTATATGTCTGCGCTTTGCCAGGGTCTGAAATTGAAGTTACAAATCTCTATACTCGTGGCAAAATAAGAGATGGTTCATTTAAGCTAAAAGTTAATGAAGATTGCTCTCTTTCGCCTGTTGATAATACAGCACAAGTTGATGGAGATACAGTAAAGATGTTTTTAGGAAAAAAGCCAACAGATGCTGATAAGCCAAATGCTGATAAGCCCGTGGTTAATCTGTCAGATAACAATAAGCCTGTTGATAAGCCAAGCACAGATAAGCCTATTGATAAACCATCTGTGGATAATAACAAGCCAGCAGATAAGGTTGATGTGAATAAGCCTGTTGTTAATAACAACGATAGCAAGGTTGATGCAAGCAATATAAATGTTAAATCTAATAGACCTACTGTCGCTAATAGAAACTCAGATGCTCCAAAGACGTCTGATAACTCTAATATTGCTTTATACTCTATGCTGTTAATCGGCTCTATCAGTGCGATTAGTGTTATATTCAGAAGGAAATTAAGAACAAACAAATAAGGGGGGTTTGAATGAATTTAAGATTTAAAAAAATCATAACTGTTGGACTAGCGACTATCTTTTCGGTCGGTACTTCAATAATGGCTGTTTCCGCAGCTACGCTGCCTAATATACCAATTCAAAATGCAAAGTTTGTATCTGAGGATTGGTATATTAAGCAAAATACTCACTTGATCAGAAATGATCAGATTGCAGACCTTAGAGCTGTTGCTGAAATTACAGCGAATAACGGCCTTGTCGTTCAAAAGAACGCCAATCAGTGGTATACAGATAATAGCGAAACGCTTATTACGCTACCAAAGGGTCTAAAGGGATCTAATCTATCAGGAAATTCTTGGGGAGCTACAAATGCTTATACTATTAAGCTTCCAAATTATTTCACGGATAGACAGTCTAAAAGATCTGTAGATATGATTATCAAGTGTGATACACTTGCGTACACTTTACAGAAATCAAGCAACTTGCAGCATGATAGCGCAGCCGCTTCAATCACAAAGACAGATATTTGGATTGGACCTTATTACGGTCAGATGACACAAGGTATGACTATTGAGCTTCGCTACCATGACACGGGGGATCTGTATGATAAAGATACTATGATGAGAGTTGTAGACCTTGATGGTGCAGGAGCTGAGTATGTTAAGATGGGTGCTGGATTTGACGGCAATCACTATATACCAGGAGTTAGCGAGTCTGATTGGTGGCTAAAGAGAGATGCTGATAATTGGATCGGTAATGGAAGAAATTCATTTGACAATGAAACTTTCAAGACTGGATTCGCTTTCTATATCCACGGTGGTAAGATTTCATACCAGATGTGGCAGAATGATTGCGGAACAGGCATTGGATCTAACGGTGTAGAAAACCAGCTTGGTTCTCTAAAAGTCATTAAGGAATCTAATTAGTGGGGGGGTAGAACTATGAGAAGATTTAGACTGCCCCTCATTTTAGGGCTAATAATGATGTTTTCGGTTATGCCAGCTTTTGCTGGTACGCCAAGTGTAACAAGTGTTGTAAGCAGCTTGCCGAATCTTACAGGCGGTAGACCTCTTAAAGATATATCAACTGTAGATGCGAGTCTTACACAAGACACAATGCTTATCAATAAACTTGATGATCCAAATCATTTACCAAAGTTTATTGTTAATGATCCATATAACACTTTAACTAAAGTGCCAAGTAGTCATCCACAGAATACTGCTGCAAATGGAGCATGGAGAACAAACTTCTCTGATAAGACTTATGTGTATAATGATGATTCTACATATATTCTCGTTAAGGATTATTTTAAGTTTAAAGGTAAGTGGTATGACAAGAAGATTATTCTTCGTCAGATCAACAACCAGATGAGTTTCTATTTTAGCAAACGTGAAGTTTCTTTCTCTAGTGACATACTGTTTAATAACGGTTTTATGTGGGGAGAAGTCAAGGTTGATACCCAGATACTAGATAAGGATGGGAATAAAGCTAAAATACCAAATCTCATGATTGGAGTTGATGATATAGATTTTGCTGGCATTCCGAGAGAAACATTTAGAATTGAAAATTTTGTTATAAACGCTAATAATACGTTTGTGCATCACCTAAGCACATATCTTGTTACATCAAATAATGCTGTTTATGGTACAGATGAAAGTGATGATTACAGACCAGTATTCTTCGCTCAAACAGGCATTGAAAATGGTGAAGTGAAAGGTATGTGGTATGGAACGCCAAGAGGCGCATACTCAGGATGCTATGTATCTTCTGGGCTGCATCTAAGGGTAACAAACGTACATTACCGTGCTGATAATGGTGGTGAAATTATGGGCGTGAAAGATGAGGTTGTTTATCTTGGAGATAATGCAAGTCTCTCAGAGACAACAGCAAAAGCTAAAGAAAACTACAAATTCACGACATGGACGGCAGATAGAGATGTTACATTAAATGACGGCTCGGTAATAACTGCTGGAACAGAAATGTCAAGAGAACAAGTAGGTCAGTCGGTTATCGACAGAGAAACGACTTTTACTGCTCACTTTAATAAGACTGTGGGTAGTTTGAAAGTAATAAAAGAATCTAACTAAGGAGGAAATATGCGATTCGAAAAACAATCTAATGGCAAAAAGCCAAGACTGCTAAAAATGATTTCAATGATGGTTCTCGCATTTGTGATACTAATTCCGTCATTTTCGTTTGCGGCAGAAACTTCTAGTCAGACTAGTAAGGTTGAGAACGTAGTAACTCAGCCTAAAAAGCTGTCAAGAACAAAGCGCAGCGTAGTAGCGTCTACTGTTCCAGATAGCGAAAAGCCGACACTAGAAGGGTGTGAGTTCGGTGTTTATGCTGACGAGGACTGTACGCATAAGCTCGACACGGTAGTTATCAAGAAGAACTCAGATGGAACGTATTCTGGAGTAAACAAGGGTGGAGAAACTCTTCCTGCTGGAAAGCTTTATGTTAAAGAGCTAAAGGCTGCTACGGGATATAAGCTAAACACTAATGTTTATCCAGTAAATATTCAGGCAGGACAAGAAGTTCCACTTACAATCAACAATGAGCTTGATGTAGTAGAGCCAGTTATAGCTAAAACATCTGATGTGCAGAAAATCAAGGTTGCATCCGACAGAGATCCGCAGTATGTTAAGTATACTGTAACAATGAAGAATCCAAGTTCAACGGCTATGGTTGCTAACTATGTTCTTCAAGATGAAATTCAGAAGCCAGCTACTGATTCTGCTTCAATCGAAAGAGATAGCGTAGTTGGAGATATTAACGGAGAAGCGTTTACCTCGTTTGAGTCAATCACAAAGAGGGGTTTTAAGACAAATCCAGTTGTTCTAAAGCCCAAACAGACACTTACCATCAATTACACAGTAAAAATTACTGGAAGAATTGGTAAAACTGGTCTAAAGAATGCACTTACTACTGCCGATCCTGTTCCAGAGGTTTACAAGATTGGTACAAGCGTTGAACATGGAACTATTGACCCAAGCATAGAAAATATTGATGGTGGTTCTACAAAGACTATCAATTATGCACCAGATACTGGTTATCAGATTAAGTCTGTTACTGTTGATGACCAAGAGGTTAATACCACTGATCATCCAACATCTTATGAGTTCGCAAATATTGGAGATAATCATAAGATTCATGTAGTTTATGAACCAGCTCCTAAGGTTGAAAACCCAACAAAGACTTTTGATAAGCAAATTTATCATGACGGAGAAAAGGTTGAGTCAACTATTGTTGCTTCACAGACTGGAATTGAGGGTTCTGTTGCTAAGAATGTAGTGATTGCTGATGCAAGCAACGACACTCTAAAGTTTGACCTTGATTCTGTAAGTGCAAAGATTGTGGGTAATCATGGTTCATCTGAGCCAGTTATTACAAAAGATGAGGCTACTGGTAGTTTCAGAGTAACAATTGCTGAGTTTAAGGGTGGAGATGCTGTTAATGTTAAAGTTAACGGAAAGGCTATCACCAAGAACGAAAAGATTGTAAATGATGCTACTGTAACAGCTCTTGGAAAGACAAATAATGTACACGCAGAAGCAGCTTCTGTATACAAGATTGATACTAAGGTTGTTAACGGTACTATCACAGATAGTATGAGTGAAGTTGCTAGAGGTTCTGATAAGGATGTTAAGTATTCTCCTAAGGAAGGTTATCACCTTAAGTCAGTAACTGTTGATGGCAACGAAGTTGATAAAACACAGTTCGAAAGCAAGTATAGCTTTACTAATATCACAGCTAACCACAAGGTAGAAGTTGTATATGAGGCTACACCTAGCGTTACTGATCCAACTAAGACTTTCGACAAGAAAGAGTACCTAGAGGGTGAAACAGTAAAGAACGAGATCGTTGTAGGACAAAACGGAACAGAGGGATCTGTTGCTAAAAATGTAGTTATTTCAGACCAGAACACAACAAGCATGAAGATTGATACCGATTCAATCAAGGCAGTTGTTGAAGGATCAAACGGAACATCTGAACCTGCTATCGCTGTACAGAACAAAGATAATGGTGAATTTACAGTAACTGTTGCTGAGTTCAAGGCTGGCGATAAGGTAAAGATTACATTTAACGGTACAGCTCTAAATAAGTCTGCTAAGATCAATAATACTGCTAAGGTAGTTTATGATGGCAAGACAAAGACTGTAACAGCAGAGGCTGAATCAATCTATAAGGTTGAGACAAAGGTTGTTAACGGAACAATTACTGATTCAGATCTAAAGGTTAAACATGGCAGCGATAAGAAGATTGAATACGCTCCAAAAGAGGGTTATACTCTCAAGTCAGTAACTGTTGACGGAAACGAAGTAGACAAGACTCAGTTCAAGAGTGGGTATGGCTTTACTAACGTAACAGCAAATCACAAGATTGAGGTTGTTTACGAAGGAACTAATGCTCCTAAGATCGAAAAGCACTTTGATAAGAGCGAATACAAGATTGGCGAGACAATTCTAAACACTATTATTTTCAGAAATGATGGAGTTAAGGATGCAATCATCAAGAACCTTGTAATAGCTGACCAGAACAAAGATGGCGTAAAGATTGACACTAGCTCAATTGAAGTCAACTACACTGGCTCTGGAAACCCTATTGTAAAGGTTATAGACGCTGCTACAGGAAAGTTTAACGTGCTATTTAATGAGTTCAGGGGTGGAGATCAAGTAACTATTAAGTTTAAGTCTATCTTTGAAAAGAACACAGAAAAGGTTGAGAATGATGCAGATGCAACTGGTGATAATATCGAGAAGATTACTGCTCATGCAGAAGCTACTCCAAAGTATGAAGTTATCACAGAAGTTGTAAACGGAACTATCTCTCCTAATGTGGAAGTTAAGAAGGGCGAAAACGCTAAGATCGAATACACACCTAATGATGGCTATAAGCTAAAGAAGGTGACTGTTGACGGCAAGGTTGTAACTGATCATCCTGAAAACTATGACTTCACAAACATCAATGACAATCACAAGATTAAGGTTGAGTATGAGGCTATCCCAAGACCAACAATTACAAAGAGCTTTGATAAGGCTAACTACAAGGTTGGAGATGTAATCAAAGCTACTGTAACGGTTAAGGAAACAGGAAATGCTGGTGCTGTATCTCACGGAGTTCTCGTAACTGATGCAAATCAGACAGGCTTCAAGATTAAGACAGATACAATCAAGGCTACTGTTTCAAAGTCTACTGAAAGAACATCTAGTGATGAACCAAAGGTAACTGTAAAGGATGCTGATAAGGGAATATTTGAAGTAGGTCTCGATAGCCTTGATTCTAGCCAGACCCTCACAATCACATACGATATGGAGATTACAAGAGAATCTGGAGATATTAAGAATCAGGCTAATCTAAAGACTACTGAATATCCAAAGGACGTTCCTTCTGAGGCTACTGGTAAGGTAACATTTGATGTTGCTACAAAGGTAACTGGAGGTAAGATTACTCCACCTGTAAATGATGTACCATTTGGAACAGATGTTGTAATCAACTACACGCCTGATGAGAATCATTACCTAGAGAAGATTTCTATTGACGGCAAGGAAGTAAAGACTGATAAGATCGAAAAGTCTTATACGTTTAAGAAGATTGAGAATAACCACAAGATTGAGGTTGTTTACAAGAAGCTTCCAACACCAAAGCTAGAAAAGAAGTCTGATAAGACTGATTACATCAAGGGTGATATAGCTAAGTACACGGTAACACTAACTAATGGTGATGCTCTTGCTGAGAATGTCGTTCTTAAGGATGTATTCGAGAAGGAAAAGATTGATGCTGGCGTAATGCAGCTTGACAAGGATTCAATTAAGATTGATGGGAAGAAAGTAAATTACGCAGAAAGCTATAACTTTGAGAAGCTCGAAGCAGGACAGAAGGTAGTTCTTACATACGAAGCTAAGGTTCTAAAGGATGAGGATAACTCAGTTAGAAACGAAGCAAGTGTGATTGCAAAGGGCATGGATAAGGAGATTAAGGTAAATAACACCGTTAAGATCCACGAAATTCCAAAGCTAAAGATTGAGAAGAAGTCCGATAAGAAGTCTTACAAGGTTAACGAAATTGCTAAGTATACAATTACAGTAAGAAATGACGGAAAGTTTGATGCTCATAACGTATCTGTTAAGGATAAGTTTGCGCAGGAAGGACTAATGGAAATCCAGAAAGACTCTGTAATGGTTAATGGCAAGGCAGTAAGCTTTGATAAGCTATCGGTAGAGTCTTTAAAGGCTGGCGATACTATGACTATTACATATAGTGCTAAAGTTCTAAAGGATGTTAATGCAGAGGTTGTTAATACTGCTACCGCAACAGCGGATTACATGGAGTATGTAGTAGATGGAAATGGCAACAAGGTTGTTAAAAACCCACCTACGGCAACTAACAAGGTTAATATCGAAAAGACACCAGTAAAGCCAAGCCTAGTTAAGACTGGTGATGCTACAAGAGTTCTCTCTTACGGAGTAATTCTTCTTGGATCGGCTCTAGCTCTAATCGTTGCTACGAGGAAGAGAAAAGCTGTTAAATAAAAACAATTAAGGCTCTCGATAAGAGGGCCTTTTGTTATGAATTCATATTTGAAATAGTGGGTAGATATGATATAATGTATATGCTACAGAGTTTGGCAAAGCTTGGTAGAGTTGTTCATTTATAGTGGCCGATTCATTTTGGCCACTATATGCATTTATTGGGAGGCAATCATGATAAAGAGGACTGTTTTTGATGTAGCTGATTGGTTCTTAAGTAAGGATAGTATGAGTCCTAAGAAACTCCAGAAATTAGTTTATTATGCATACGCATGGGTTCTTACTTTAATGAATGAAAATGAGGATGATTTAGATATTAAGCTCTTTGATTCTCGTATAGAGGCTTGGATTCACGGGCCGTTAATCCCTGAGCTTTATTATAAATACAAAGGAGAGAGTTTGATTTCTCAAAAGAGTGATGTTCCTTACTTCGAGGAAGACATAAAAGACATAATGGAGCAAGTTTGGGAAGTATATGGCATATACACAGGCAATCAGCTTGAAAGCATTACACATAATGAGTCTCCGTGGATCGAGGCAAGAGGAGATTGTCCTCCAGCAGAGGCATGCACTAATGAGATCACTGATAAGAGTATTTATCTGTGTTATATAGAGAGGGTCGTGTAAGTGCGATAGCATGCCCGAATTCCTGCGAAATTTGACGATAGCGAAGTTTTTATAGCATTTAGGTATATTGATATGGCTAAGTAAATTTAAACTTGTATTTAGCGGTAAAATATGCAATAATAATTAAGAAGAAACTATAAAACTTACTATTTAAACGAGCTTTAATTTAATTAGATTAGGCCCTCGAAAAAATAACTTGCTTGTAGCGGACAAATAAGTTATAATATTTGCATACTATAGTTTGCTTTTAGAGTTTGTTTTAAGAGTAGCTATATTTATATAAATTGATGCAAACCGAGAGGTTTGTTTTTTAATTTCCAGATATGCCTAGCGGTGTATCTTTTTATATACAAAATTATATTTTTTAAAAAAACAAAGGAGAATAAAGATGAAAAAGGAAATGAAGAAGAAGATTAACGACTTTGAAAAGAGGGCTTTAATGTGGTCTGATATTGAAGGTGCAGATGAGCTAAAAAACGATTTTGACAAGTTTAATGCTTGTTACAAAATCGTAGAAAAAGACAGTTATTGTAATAGAGACAAGGATATTTTTCACTTTTGTGATGATCTTGTGAGACATATGTACAATAAGCCTTTCTGTTCTAAGTGGGAAACTATCCCAGAAGAGCTTGCAGAGTATTATGACAGAGTTCTTGGTAAAATGAACAATTTTATTGATAGAGGACTCGTTGTTGCTGTAGCTGAGGGGATTTTACCTAGATGGAATCGCAGTTTTGGTTATGATGAAAACAACACAGCCCTAAAAGTTGCTGGTTATGCATCATATAATCATTCGTTTAGAGAGAAGATTTCTTTCAAGGATGATAAAAATAAGACCATAACCTTTGAGGTTTGCTATGGAGATTTAAAGGCAGAGCAAACTCCTTATTTCTCCACATCAGCAAACACTAGAGATGAGGGCGGTCAGGCTCAGGATAGACTACTTCCAGAAAGAACTGTTGTAAGAGCGTTCTGGGAGAAGTGGGATATGTACCACCTACAGATGCTTACAATGGCTGAATATGAGGAGATGCTTGCTGATCTTGAGGTTGTTAAGGCAGACCCTCTTGCAATGAACGAGGAGGTATAAATATGTTGTGTTTTGTAGCTAAAACAAATAAAGGGTATTGCATGATCAATACCCTTGTTGCAACCATGCCTGATGGTAGAAAGTATGTTTTCGATAGAGATACGACAGAATACTCTATTGAAGATAATGGAGATTTATTCATGGACTGGTACGGCATATATCTTTGGGATGCTGATGATATTCATATTGATGGTGATAAGCCATTTTATATTGATATTAAAAGCGATTTCTTTAAAGATATTTTTGAGAAGGCTACGCTTTCTTTTGAACTAGAAGATGATACAGATGAAGATTATAGGGTTACATTAGTAGGCCTATATTGTTAGAAAAGGAGAATGAAAATGACAAGACGTGAACTTATGCCGACAAACGGCAGAAAGTCTTTCTATGGAAAGGCTATTGTAGAAGTTGATGATTATGGTGTAGAAACGCTATTTAGCTATTCTACTCCAATAATTAAGAGATTTCCTAATGGAACTCTTAAAAGACTCTATGATGAAGCTCCTTCATTGACGACTTCTACACATATTAAGTCGTTTTGTGGGCTTAATAAGAGAGAGTTTATGGCTCTATATTTTGAAACTTTTGTAGATTTAAAAAGAAAGGAAATAAAAAATGAGAAAACTAACTAATGAGCAGCTTGAGAAGCTTTTCGAAAAAGTCGGAGGATATGTGGACTATTGGTGGCTATATAAAAATGACGAATGGGCTTTTGATGCACTTTTCGAAAATATGATTGATGCAGTAAGAGCTGCTCAATATGGCGATTATGATTACACTAAGCCATATTTCAAAGTAAATGATAATGATGGAAGTCTCTATTCTATGAGTGAGGATGAATACTTCAAAGAGCTTAGAGAAGGCAAAGACGATCTTTTACAGATTTATGATAAACTCGTAAAAGACGGCGACATTGAGGACTTCCTTAATCTCTCAGAAGATGAAGATGAAGACGAATTTCTTGCAATGCTTAAAGACAATAAAGATGAGCTTATGGAAGCATATGATGATCTTGTATCAGATGGTTGTATCGAAGATTTCTTAAACGAAGAAGATTAAAGTTTAGCCCCACATTTAGTGGGGCTATTATTTCAAAAGAAGGAGAAAAAAATGAAAAGCAAGATATACATAAAGATGCCTACCGAAGATGGCACTTTTGAACTGATTGGCAGAAACTATGAGGCTAGAAGCACTGTGGATTTCTGCAAGAGAACGGGTTCTATCATAGATCATATAAATAAATATGCTGGTCTTCTAAAGAGCGAAAAGCTGCTCGAATCTGTTAAGAGGGTCGCTGGACCAAAAACTGATGATATATCAATAGAACCGTTTGGGAAAGACTGCTTACTAGCATTTATAGATGCTGGTGACATCCATAATGTGAAACTAGCTCACAGTAATAAAGAGGGCTGGTTTTCAGTAAACGGTGAAAGTATTGCAGCAAATGTTATTAATGCTAATTACATAAATAGATAAAGGAGAAATAAAAATGGTAAGCACAATTTATTATGTAACACAAGAAAAGGAATTGTTTCCTACAAAAGAGGCTTTTATCGAAAATCTTATAGCGCCTGATGAAGAGCAGCTTTGCGATTTTTTCGAGAATGAACTACCTTTCTTTGTTGATAGGTTTAATGCTTTTGATAGGGATTTTGAGCCTAAGTTTCTTGAAAACAACGAATACTTTAAAATCAAAGAGGTTGATGGAATCTTTGAAATGGAACTTAAAGAAGATGCAATCAAAAAAGCTAATGAGCTTTATGTAAAGACTCTTAGAGATTACGCTGACTCTATTGAAAAGTTTGGCGAAAGAGGATATATAGACTTTGAGGTTTCAAAGCCTTACATTAAGCATAGGGATATATTTGTTCCATATGACGGTGATAGATTCTTCCAGATCGATCTCTGTAGGGATTATACAGATGAAAATCTCATTATTGAGCCAGAAGCTGTAAATACCATATATGATATGGTTGATATAGCAATAAAACAGGACATCACAAAGTGGTATCTTATGCCAGTAGTGGGATATTATTGCTAATTTAAAAGGGGGTTTATCCCTCTTTTTTTTGTTGCCTTTTTGTTCTTGATGGTGTACAATATCTTCATATTATAGTTCGCTTTTAAAGTCTGATTTGAGAGTAACTATATTAATATAAATAATGATGGCAAGCCGAGAGGTTTGTTTTTTAATTTCCAGATATGCCTAGCGGTGTATCTTTTTATATATAAAATTATATTTTTTTTAAAAAACAAAGGAGAAGATTATGGTAATAGTATATTTTTTTGTTTGGCTATTTGTTTTGTCTATTGTAGCCGACATATATATTACGCTAATAAGACAAGACAATAATGCTTTTTATGACACAGAGCATTACTTTAAAGCGCCTTCACGGCTAAGCTGTTGGACGGCAAAAATTTTATTTTGGGGATTACTTTTAGGTGGTCCAACATGCTTGTTTGTGTACATTAAATAAAAAGAGAGGAGAATAGAATGAAGACAGCAAGATTATGGGATATTATCCCAGCAAAAGAAGTTAATGAAAAGCTTGCTCAGGATAAATGCGAACTTGATTTAGAGTTTGCTTGTTTTGAGGGGCAGTATAGAGCTGTTGCAAATAACGTGCCAGATGATTACACAATCATCGATTTTGGCTGTTACATGGCAGCACAGGCTTATCTGTTCTGCAATCACGAAGCCTATATTGGTGTTGATACGGTGGATTACCTTGAGAGATTCACTACTGAAAACACTACTCATTATGTAATGAGTATTCAGGAGTTCATAAAGAAAGAGCTTCCTAAGTACAAGGGTAAGAAGGTATATGCTATCTGTAACTATGTTCCAGATGAAGATGCCAGAGACCTTGTTACAATGGCCTTAGAAAACTTTATGGTGTATTATCCAGGAGTTCTACTTCAATGCAAGGGCATTAATGCCTATAGGGTTATTGTAGATATTGCAAAGCTTGATGAGTTCCACAAAGAAGATAACATTAGTTATTTAATGTTTCTTCTAAAAAATACTATTGTAGAATATTGCATGGAGGAATATGAGCAGGATCGTTTCAACTTTGACGATAATTACAAGGATTTGAGTCATGTAGGACTTGCTTACACGACCACTCCTGATGGCAAGCATGAAATTCAGTTCGAGCTGGATCTTGAAAAGCTATCATGGAGACAGCTTGTAGACGGCGTTGTCGTTGATCATGATGAGTTTGATCTTGGCGATAAAGTCTTTGCAATCAGAGACCTAACCGATCTTGTCAAATATGCAGAGTTTAATTCTCTTGTTAGTATTGACGAAGATTGTCTAAAGAAGGCATTTAACATGGGAATTGATGATGATGGCAATTTCTACAATTTAGATTAAGGTGTTATTTATAATGATTGGAGCGTGCGTTTAGCATGCTCTTGTTTAAAAAAAGGAGAAAATAAAAATGAACAAATATTTGATTAAAGACATTGATGTCGATATTAATCTTGAATGTGATGACGACATTTATTATCCATCTGAGATTATTGAGGATGCGTACATTGATGCAGATTCGCCCAAGCAGGCGTTCTTAGAATTTGTAAAAAAACTTGAGGATGATTGTGATGGTTACGGACTCTATGATGCACGCTATGATTTGGTTTGGCCAATTGCCGACTTTGATACATTGGAGGAGATTGGCTATGGAATCAATCTTTATTGCACGTGGTACGACTACCGCATTTATGATGAGCCTGTAAAGCTAAGTGCTGTTGTAGAACAAGTTAAAGGAGAAGAAGTGAAAAAGTATTTAATAGAAAGTACGTTTATTAATTTAGATGTAGCTATTGATTATTGCGAGTTTGATGCTATTCCAAGTCGCTGCATTGAAGCTAGATCAAGAGAAGAAGCTTTGTTGGTTTTCATTGAAAATCTTGAGAGAGATGAGGCGCTTGGATATTATGATATTAAACATGAAACTTTAAGGTTTTTGTCTTGTTTAGAAACAACTAGTTACTCGATTGATGGTGCTTGCACATGGGTTGATGCTGATTGCTATACTCATGATGATGGGCCTGTTGAATTGACATTTACCGTAACGGAAGTTCCTGACATGATACCAGAGGAGTTTTAAGGAGGAGATATGTTTAAAGAAGTAATTGAAAGTAAAAAAGTCACTTCTGTTAGTGCTGTATTATGTGATTATTTTCGCAGAAAGGCTGAAAAGTGCATAACATATAGAAAAACAGCAGAGAGATTTCAAGTAGATGATTTTGATGTAATCATTTATGGGAATAAGTGGTATATAGAAAGTAATGTATACCGTATACGTATTCCTAGAAGCGTATTTAATCATATTGATATGCTTCTAAAGAAAGATGGCTGCACATATCTATATGACTAAAGGAGAGAAGTATGAATAAAAATGAATTATTGCAACTTTATAAAAAGATTTGCAGAAGATCTTCTGATCCAGAAGTTTACGCAAACACAAATCTATGGAAAGAAAATTCTGCTGATGCTGATTACGTTTACAGCATGATAAGGATTTCTGATATGATTGATATTCTAAAAGAGCGTATTGGAAACAAAGACGAAAGTCTAGCTGTTATCGAGGGGTTTGAAAGACATCTGGAGAGTTTTGAATCCCAATTCGCTGAAAAAGAACAAAGCGAAAAGTTTGAAGAAATTAAAAGAAAATATCTTTAAGCTGATTTAATGAAGTTTGTAAATCAATAGGGGCGTAAGCCTCTATTTTTTTATTCTACTATTTGGGAAAATTCGGTGAATATGATATAATAAAGAAAGATAGAAAGGAGAATTATGAAAGAATACAATAAATTGAGGGGTGGATATTATACTCCTCATGAGATTTCTGAATTTATTACAAGCTGGGCTATTTCTGATACATCCGAGTCTGTTTTAGAGCCTAGTTGTGGTGATGGTAGCTTTGTTAAGGCTTTGGTTGACCACTATAAGAAACTCGGTGCTACAGATAAACAAATTAAAAACAGTGTGCTTGGAATTGAACAAGATAAGATTGAAGCTGAAAAGGCTTCTCGATATGGTGCGACAATAATGCACGATGATTTCTTTGATTATTATCAAAATAGTATTGATGGACGCACTAAATTTGATATCATAATTGGTAATCCACCATATATACGCTGTAAGGATTTTAAAGAAAAGCAGCGTAAGATTGCTTTTGATTTAATGGGGAAACATGGTTTTAAGCCTAATCGGTTAACAAATATATGGATTCCGTTTTTAATTCTTTCTTGCGAAGCCTTAAAACCAAACGGTCGTATTGGAATGGTTGTTCCTGCGGAGTTATTTTATGTAGATTATGCTGCTGAAACAAGAGAGTTCCTTAATACTTTCTTTGATAGGTTAACCATTATCACATTTAAGAAATTGGTTTTTGATGACATACAACAAGAGGTTCTCCTTTTGCTTGGTGAGAGAAGCTGCGAGGAACGTGGTGTTCGCCTCGTAGAATTTTATGGCCTTAATGATTTGGCTGCACGAGGAATGGAGTCTTTAGATAAGGCTGAGCTGATTGAGCCTTGTAATCAATGGATGGAATATTATTTAACCAATGAAGAAATTGATTTACTTAAACGCCTTGATAAGGATTCTAGGATCTCTAATTCAAGCGAATTATTTGAAGTGAATGTTGGCCTTGTGAGTGGTAGAAATGAGTTCTTTATTATAAACAAAAGCATGGTAAGGGGATTAGGTCTCGAAAAGAGCGTCGCCCCTATCATTAGTCAATCCAAGCAAGTAAAGGGTATTAATCTAACAGATGAGGATTATAGAAATCTGGTCGAACTAGAGAAAAACGTGTTTTTCTTTGCTCCTGAAAATAAAGATTTTGATGATTTGCTTGATGAGGAAAAATCTTATATTCGGCTAGGTGAAAAGAAGGGTTTTAATACAAACTATAAGTGCCGTATAAGACCAAGATGGTATTATGTTCCACAGAGCTGGCATGCTGATGCTTTTATGTTATGTAATGCACATCTATATCCTAGGATGATTTTGAATAAAAGAGAAATTCTTGTTACTAACAATCTTCACAAAGTAAGATTTTTAGAGGGAATTGATGGCTCTTTAGTTACGGCAGCCTTTCTCAATACTTATACCTTAGCTATTAGTGAGTTAATTGGGAGAGGTTACAGTAGCGGCTTGTTGGAGTTGACACCAGAGGCTATAAGACAGCTTCGTATTCCTATGCGACTAACAGAGCGATTAGACTTCCAAAAGATTGATGATTGGCAGCGAAAGGGAGAAATTGATAAAATCTTAGAGCATACTGACTATGTTCTACTTCGTGAAGGGCTTGGTTTAACTGATAATGAAATTAATATGCTCCACGATATATGGAATAAACTGCGAAATAGAAGGCTCTCTCGCAACAAAAAATAGGAGCTTTGCTCTTATTTTTTTTATTTTGAAAAAGTTTTTAAAAGGTATTGCATATAGTAAATAGCTATGCTATAATTACTTTAGATTGAGATGCTGGTGCAGATGTTGACAAGCTGCCAGCAGCCCTCGCACGGACAGAGAAGCAAGGATACTTGTAATCGTTCCCGTTGATTTTATCAGGATGCTGTAAAAGGCAAAGCGAGTAGGCGTACGATCATTTCGAGAAGTCAAAAGCTAACAAAGCGTGGTCGGAATAATAGACGCTCCTGTGGAGAATAACCTATCAGACAGCTCTTTGGCAAGGGTGTGAAAAACTTGATAGGAAAGCCAAACAATCCGATTCGTAGTGAAGAGATTAAAATCTCGTATAACACGCTATGTTGAACAAGTAGCCCAATCTACGTTTGAAGATAATTCTTTCCGAATGGCATTTATTCAAAAAGAAAAATCCGAAAGCGGGTGAAAGTTAGAGGTTTCAAGCCTCTTGTCTCAACGGGCGGCGGCGTTTGAGTCGTTGTCGGGCTTAACTGCATTAGGGTAGCTCCTTAATGCACGGGTTAAGTTCGGGCATGGCCGAAGATGATGAGTCGGATGATTGTAGGGTGAACAAAAGCCCCTCAATCTTTTTTTGTTGCAAAAATGCATCAAATATTGTATAATTTTTGTGGCAAAAGATGGTTGTACTATATACATGGTCTTTAAAGAAGGTGCGAAAGCATCTTCTTTTTTTCTTGCTTTATTTTAAAATATGCTTTATAATACT
>ERZ773066.366-NODE-366-length-26564-cov-6.745973_pt1 | contig 26564 bp, 23 predicted proteins | sample MGYA00580573_ERZ773066 | MGnify/ENA primary metagenome ERZ773066 (study PRJEB29015, sample SAMEA2738128) | human oral metagenome | biome: human oral; feature: human-associated habitat; material: saliva | place: China | collected 2203 ... | reverse complement strand
AAGTCCTTAGAAAACCTTGATTTTAAGATGATTGTATATACTATCTTAAGATCAAAGTATGGGTAAAACCTAGAAAAGAGGTATAACCTATGGTTAACATTAGTATTTTTAGAAGTCCAATCGAAAAACCTGTATTGGATAAAGAAAAACCTGAAATTATACGTAGAGTAGCAAATAGCTAGTCTAAATTTTTTGAAACAAAGGTCAGAGAAAGTCAAATTATTTTGACTAAGTAAATTTGAAAACAAACGAGGTATGAAATATGAATAACAACTTTAATAACTTTAACAACATGGATGATTTATTTAACCAATTGATGGGTGGTATGCGTGGATATAGTTCAGAAAACCGTCGTTACTTGATTAACGGTCGTGAAGTAACACCTGAAGAATTCGCTATTTACCGTCAAACAGGTCAACTTCCAAGAGAAGGTAGTGAACAAGCTCAGTACGTTCAAGGTAAAGCTATGAAACAAGATGGGATTCTTGCAAAACTTGGACGTAACTTGACCGAAGAAGCACGTGAAGGAAAATTGGATCCGGTCATTGGACGTAACAAAGAAATTCAAGAAACGGCTGAAATCTTGTCTCGTCGTACTAAGAACAATCCTGTTCTTGTTGGTGATGCTGGTGTTGGTAAAACTGCAGTAGTAGAAGGTTTGGCACAAGCTATTGTAAATGGTGATGTTCCTGCAGCTATCAAGAACAAAGAAATCATTTCTATAGATATTTCTGGACTTGAAGCTGGTACTCAATACCGTGGTAGCTTTGAAGAAAACATTCAAAACTTGGTAAACGAAGTCAAAGAAGCTGGAAATATTATCCTTTTCTTCGATGAAATCCACCAAATCCTAGGTGCAGGTAGCACAGGTGATGGTCAAGGATCTAAAGGTCTTGCGGACATCTTGAAACCAGCCCTTTCTCGTGGTGAATTGACCGTGATTGGTGCAACTACTCAGGATGAATACCGTAACACCATCTTGAAAAATGCAGCCCTTGCTCGTCGTTTCAACGAAGTCAAGGTTAATGCTCCATCTGCTGAAGATACTTTCAAAATTCTCCAAGGGATCCGTGATCTTTATCAACAACACCACAATGTTGTCTTGCCAGATGAAGTCTTGAAAGCTGCCGTTGACTATTCTGTTCAATACATTCCACAACGTAGCTTGCCTGATAAGGCGATCGACTTGGTCGATGTGACAGCTGCTCACTTGGCAGCTCAACATCCAGTGACAGATGTGCACGCAGTGGAACATGAAATTGATGAAGAAAAAGCAAAACAAGAAGAAGCTGCGGCTAAAGAAGATTACGAAGCAGCTTTGAAAGCAAAAGTTCGCATCGAAGAACTGGAAAAGAAAATTGCTAACCATACGGAAAACCATAAAGTAACAGCAACAATCAACGATGTGGCTGAATCAGTAGAACGGATGACGGGTATTCCAGTTTCTCAAATGGGAGCAACCGATATCGAACGCTTGAAAGATATGGGTCACCGTTTGCAAACGAAAGTTATCGGTCAAGATAAGGCTGTTGAAGCTGTATCAAAAGCGATTCGTCGAAACCGTGCAGGCTTTGATGAAGGAAACCGTCCAATCGGTAGCTTCCTCTTTGTAGGACCTACTGGTGTCGGTAAGACTGAGTTGGCTAAACAATTGGCCCTTGATATGTTCGGTACCAAAGATGCCATTATCCGTTTGGATATGTCAGAATACAGCGATCGCACAGCTGTTTCTAAATTAATTGGTACAACTGCCGGTTATGTTGGTTACGATGACAACAACAATACTTTGACTGAACGTGTTCGTCGTAATCCATACTCAATCGTCCTTCTTGACGAGATTGAAAAGGCAGATCCTCAAGTGATTACTCTTCTCCTTCAAGTCTTGGATGATGGTCGTTTGACAGACGGTCAAGGGAATACAGTAAACTTCAAGAATACTGTGATTATCGCAACTTCAAACGCTGGCTTTGGTTATGAAGCGAATTTGACAGAAGATGCGGATAAACCAGAACTCATGGAACGTTTGAAACCTTACTTCCGTCCAGAATTCCTCAACCGTTTCAATGCTGTGATTGAATTCTCACACTTAAGCAAGGAAGATCTTTCTAAGATTGTTGATTTGATGTTAATTGATGTCAATAAGACTCTTTCTAAGAAAGAAATCGACCTAGCAGTGAGCGATGCAGCTAAAGAATATATGACCGAAGAAGGTTATGATGAAGTGATGGGTGTTCGTCCACTCCGTCGGGTCGTTGAACAACAAATCCGTGACAAAGTGACAGACTTCCACTTGGATAACTTGGATGCTAAACATCTTGAAGCTGACATGGAAGATGGTGTGCTTGTGATCAGAGAAAAAGACACAAAGAAGGAAGAAAGCACTGATAAACAAGCAAAATAAGGCGGATTAGTTTGTGAAAAATAGGGGCTGCTATAATATAGCGGTCTTTATTTTTTCTTCCCACCTGGGGGAAATTATTCGCCGTATAAGGTGAAAAATACCCTATTTGGGCTAAAAAAACATCAATAATTAGTGAAATTAATCTAATTTGAGCAAAATTATTAATAAATAAAGAAAATAAGTATATAATCTATACAAGAATAAAATTTGAGGAATGGAAGTAAGATGAGCAATACAATTGATATCTACTCAACTCCCGAATACAGAAAAGTGGAAGCCGTTGTTCAACTGATGGTTGATGGTCGCTTGACGAGCTATCGTGTCGCAACTGAAACAAACATCAGCAAAATGAGCCTAGCGACTTTGACTAAGGGAACGAGTAAAATCAAAAATATTACCTATCAAACGGCTTTAGCCCTGATTGATTGGTATGATGAGAATCATGAAAAGTATGGCATTACGATTGACTAGTCAGTAGCCCACTTTTCGTGGTTTTTTTCTTTTTCATCAAAACTTGCCTCCTCTCTGAGACTGGAGGCTGATTTTGCTTGAAGAGGATGGGAAAACTTGAAAAGACGGGCAAAATTTGATATAGTATAGCATATATGAAAATTAAAGGAGAAACATATGCAAGGCGGAAGTTTGCTAATTATGCTCGTTCTTATGGTCGGTTTGATGTACTTCATGAGTCGTAGCCAAAAGAAACAGTACCAAAAACGGATGGAAAGTTTGAATAAACTTCAAAAAGGAAATGAAGTCATCACAATTGGTGGCTTGTACGGAACCATCGATGAAGTCGATACAGAACGCAAGACAGTTGTCTTAGATGTTGATGGTGTTTACCTGACTTTTGAATTGGGAGCGATCAAAACAGTTCTTCCTGTATCAGAAGGAATCTCAGCCACTGCCACAGAAGGTGCTAGCTCAGATGTCGATTCAGCCATCGAAGAATAATCATCAAAGAAGAGGCAAGAGCCTCTTTTTTGGTGGGTAAATGGGACTGTGCGATGAAGGGCAGCCCTACTCGCCCAAAATAGAGGCCACAGTCCCTATTTTATGGGGATTTATGGTATAATGAAGCGATAAATATTGAAATAGGTAGAAAAACATGTTTCGTTTTAAGAAAAAAGAAAAAATCGAGACCCCTTTAGAAGTCCCGAAACATATTGGGATTATTATGGATGGCAATGGTCGTTGGGCGAAAAAGCGGATGCAACCGCGCGTCTTTGGTCATAAGGCAGGGATGGAAGCTCTCCAGGAAGTGACGATTGCAGCAAAAAATATGGGGGTTCAGGTCTTGACTGTCTATGCCTTTTCTACGGAAAACTGGACACGCCCTGAAGATGAAGTCAAGTTCATCATGCACTTGCCGGTTGAGTTTTATGATCGTTTTGTCCCCGAATTGCATCGCAACAATGTCAAGATTCAAATGATCGGTGATACCAAGAAATTACCCAAAGAGACGTTAGAGGCTTTGGAAAGAGCAGAAGCGATGACCCACCTCAATACTGGCTTGATCCTGAATTTCGCACTCAATTATGGTGGACGTGCAGAGATTACTCAGGCTGTGAAGCAGATCGCTCATGAAGTCTTGGATGCGAAGTTCAGTCCAGAAGATATCACAGAAGAGATGATCGCAGATTATCTCTATACCGAGAGTTTGCCACGTGTCCTAAGGGATCCGGATTTGATTATCCGTACCAGCGGAGAAATCCGTTTGAGTAATTTCCTTCCTTGGCAGGCTGCATACAGTGAGTTGTATTTCACAGATATGATGTGGCCAGATTTTGGAGAAGAGGCACTACGAAGTGCTGTAGTAGAATATAGCCATCGCCACCGGAGATTTGGCGGTGTTTAGGAGAAGATGATGACGAAAGATTTACAAAAACGAGTGATTTTTGGAGGAATTGCCCTGCTCTTTTTCATTCCAACAGTAATGGTTGGAGGGGTGTTCTTCCAGATTGTAATTGGCTTGATCGCCATGCTAGGGGTTCATGAATTGCTCAAGATGAAGGGTCTTGAGACAGCAACATTTGAAGGAGCGCTAGCCATGTTAGCGGCCTTCGTCTTAACCTTGCCGATTGAGGACTATCTGCCTTACCTTCCAGCAGATGGCAACATGATTGCCTATGGGTTGGTTGTCTTGATCCTCATGGGAACAACGGTTCTCGCTCAGAATTACAATTATGAAGATGTGGTCTACCCTATCGCTTCTAGCTTCTATGTGGGACTCGGTTTCCACTCCCTAGTAGATGCACGAATCGCTGGTATCGACAAGGTTTTGTTAGCTCTTTTTATTGTCTGGGCTACAGATTCAGGTGCTTATCTGGTAGGAAGTCGTTTTGGGAAACGCAAGCTCATGCCTACGGTTTCTCCAAATAAAACGATTGAAGGCAGTCTTGGGGGAATCTTGTCTGCCGTTGCAGTAACCGTGATCTATATGATCGTGGATCGCTCGGTGGCCGGTGGACATGGGTTGATTACCATGATCTTCTTTACCATCCTCTTTAGTATTGCGGGTCAGTTTGGAGACCTGGTAGAGAGCGCGATCAAACGCCACTTTGGAGTGAAGGATTCTGGGAAATTTATCCCAGGACATGGCGGTGTCTTAGACCGCTTTGATAGTTTGATTTTTGTTTTCCCCTTGATGCATTTCTTGGGCTTGTTCTAGAAATGAATCGTTAGAAAGGATATTGCGGATAGAACGATGCAATTTATTGCTTTTATTGTTATTTTTGGAGTGATCGTACTCGTCCACGAGTTTGGTCATTTCTATTTTGCAAAAAAATCGGGCATCTTGGTGCGAGAATTCTCGATCGGGATGGGTCCAAAGATCTTTGCCCATATTGGTCAAGATGGAACAGCTTATACCATTCGGATACTGCCTTTAGGTGGCTATGTCCGTATGGCTGGCTGGGGGGAGGATACCACGGAGATTAAGACCGGGACTCCTGTGAGCTTGACGCTCAATGAGACTGGTAAGGTCATTCGGATCAATCTTTCTGGAAAGAATCTGGATCAGACAGCCCTTCCCATGAATGTCACCCAGTTTGACTTTGAGGACAAACTGGAAATTACTGGTTTGGTTCTTGACGAGACAAAGACTTATGATGTCGATCATGATGCAACCATCGTTGAAGAAGATGGGACCGAGGTGCGAATTGCACCCAAAGATGTTCAATACCAAAATGCTAGCATTTGGGGACGTTTGATCACCAACTTTGCAGGGCCTATGAACAATTTCATCCTCAGTATTGTGGTTTATTCCCTCTTGGCTTTTATGCGCGGTGGTGCGATTGACTACTATAGTAACAATGTTCAGGTGGCGCCTGACGGGGCCCTTGCCAAGGTCGGTATCAAAAGCAATGTTCAGATTCTTGAGGTCAATAACGATACCGTGAGCAACTGGGATGAGTTGACAGACGCTGTAGAAAAGGCAACCAAGGACAGCAAGACCGCTCCTGAATTGATCCTGAAAGTCAAGACAGACGGCCAAGAAAAAGAAGTCAAAGTGAAGCCAACCAAATCAGGTGATCGGTACTATCTGGGTGTGACAAACGGCCTTAAGACAGGATTTGTGGATAAACTCTTGTCTGGTTTCACAGATACCTGGAATACAGCGACTCGGATTTTGGGAGCTTTGAAAGATATCATTTTCCACTTTAGTCTCAATAAACTGGGTGGCCCGGTCGCTATCTACAATGCCAGCTCACAAGCTGCTCAATTAGGGCTTCCGGCAGTCTTATCACTCATGGCCATGCTCTCCATAAATATTGGGATCTTCAATCTAATCCCGATTCCGGCTTTGGATGGCGGGAAAATCTTGATCAATTTGATCGAGGTCGTCCGGAGAAAACCACTGAAACAAGAAGTAGAAACCTATATGACGCTTGCAGGTGTAGCTGTAATGGTTATTTTGATGATTGCTGTCACCTGGAATGATATTATGAAATTATTTTTGAAATAGAAAAGGATGTTATCCATGAAACAAAGTAAAATGTTGATTCCAACGCTTCGCGAAATGCCAAGCGATGCCCAAGTCATTAGCCATGCTTTGATGTTGCGTGCAGGTTATGTTCGCCAAGTATCAGCTGGTGTCTATTCTTATTTGCCACTAGCTAATCGGGTGATTGAAAAAGCAAAAGCCATCATGCGCCAAGAATTCGAAAAAATCGGAGCAGTAGAAATGTTGGCTCCAGCCCTTTTGAGTGCGGATCTCTGGCGTGAATCTGGCCGTTATGAAACCTACGGGGAAGACCTCTATAAGTTAAAAAATCGTGAAGGCTCTGACTTTATCTTAGGTCCGACTCACGAAGAAACCTTTACGGCTATCGTGCGTGATTCAGTGAAATCCTACAAGCAATTGCCACTGAACTTGTACCAAATCCAACCGAAGTATCGTGATGAAAAACGCCCACGTAATGGTCTTCTTCGGACCCGTGAGTTCATCATGAAAGATGGTTACAGTTTCCATGCTAACTATGATAGCTTGGACGTTACTTATGATGAGTACAAGGCAGCTTATGAGCGGATCTTCACCCGCAGTGGCATTGACTACAAGGCCATCATTGGTGATGGTGGTGCTATGGGTGGAAAAGATAGCCAAGAGTTTATGGCTGTTACACCTGCTCGTACAGATTTGGACCGTTGGGTTGTCTTAGACAAATCGGTGGCTTCCTTTGATGAGATTCCAGCAGAAGTCCAAGAAGAAATCAAAGCAGAATTGCTCAAATGGATGGTTTCTGGTGAAGATACCATTGCCTATTCAAGTGAATCAACCTATGCTGCGAACTTGGAAATGGCTACGAATGAATACAAGCCAAGTAACCGTGTCGTAGCGGAAGAAGAAGTGAAACGCGTGGAAACACCAGGTGTCAAATCTATTGATGAAGTGGCAGCCTTCTTGAATGTTCCAGAAGAAGCGACTATCAAGACTTTGGTTTACATTGCAGATGAAGAGCCAGTTGTAGCCCTTCTTGTTGGCAATGACCAGCTCAATGAAGTGAAGTTGAAAAACCACCTCGGCGTAGACTTTTTTGAACCTGCAACCGAAGTGGAAGTGAAAGAATTATTGGAAGCTGATTTTGGATCTCTCGGTCCAGTTGATCTTCCTGAAAATGTTAAGATTATCGCAGACCGCAAGGTCCAAGACAGCCGCAATGCAGTGGTAGGTGCCAATGAAACAGGCTACCACTTGACAGGTGTCAACCCAGGCCGTGACTTTACTGCAGAATACGTCGATATCCGTGAAGTTCGTGAAGGCGAAATCTCACCAGATGGGAAAGGGGTCTTGAACTTTGCACGTGGGATCGAAATTGGTCACATTTTCAAACTCGGCACACGCTACTCCGCTAGCATGGGAGCAGATGTCTTGGACGAAAACGGTCGTGCGGTTCCAATCATCATGGGCTGCTACGGAATCGGTGTTAGCCGTCTTCTTTCAGCCGTTATGGAGCAACATGCTCGTCTCTTTGTCAATAAGACTCCAAAAGGGGAATACCGTTACGCTTGGGGAATTAACTTCCCTAAAGAATTGGCGCCATTTGATGTGCATTTGATTCCAGTTAATGTTAAGGATGAAGCGAGTCTTGCTTTGACCAATCAGATCGAAGAAAGCTTAGTCAATAAAGGCTACGAAGTCTTGGTGGATGACCGAAATGAACGGGCCGGTGTCAAATTCAGCGATAGCGATTTGATTGGCCTTCCAATCCGCGTAACAGTTGGTAAAAAAGCAGCTGAAGGCATCGTTGAAGTGAAAATCAAAGCGACAGGAGATACCATCGAAGTTCATGCGGATAATCTCCTTGAAACCCTTTCAATCTTGAACAAATAAGAAAAAGCTTTCTGAGCTCTCACCAGTGTGGTGATGAAACTCAGGAAGCTCTTTTTATTTTTCTTCTTTGAGGCCTTGATCTTTGAAATAGGTAAAGAGATCTTGGGGCTTGCCATTGAGGTATTTCTTGAACTCGGCTCTTTCTTCCTCCCCTTGATCTCCGTAGATGGTAGCAAACTCATCTTTCTTGATTTTTGAGAAGTCAGCCTGTAAGACTTTAGCATAGGATTGTTTATCTTTTGAAATTTGAATGCGGAAGCTAAGTCCAGGCTTACCATTTAAGGTTTTATAGATATCGCTATGTTCTAATTCTTCTTGGTAGATTTCCTTTAATTCAGGAAGATCCATGTCTTGCAAATCTGAGGAAATGGGTTCAAAACTAAGGAAAGTAAAAGAGACAATTTCCTCTTTCTTGTAGCCAATTTGAATTTTGTTTTGGTGGTGATCGCCGAGGTCACGAACAAAGGTCTTGGTTTGGACTTGCTCCTTTTTGGTTTGAGTGGTCTCTTGCTTGGTAGAAGCGGCAGTAGTTCCTTTGCCTTGTTGACCTTGGCTACAAGCGGTAAGGGCTAGTAGACAGACAGAGGCAAGTAGAAATTTTTTCATAGATAACTCCTTATAGGTTAATGGTGTCCGATCTTGTATGAAATAAGTTCTAAACAGTTCTCATTATACCATAAAAACTTAAAAAATGAAAAAATATACAAAAATTATCAAAAACCGCATCTAAAAATGCCTAAAATCAACAATTTTTATATATGTGTTGAGTTAATGAGAAAAGCCAGAGTGTCTTCTTTTCTTTCTTAAAATAATACTAGATGGAGACTACTGGGGCAAGGAATTCAGAAAATAAATTACAATTTTATGACAAAATGTTACACATTCGTAACAAGGTTACAATGTTTTATCAGTTAGCCATCTAAACTTGACATTCTAGCAATATTTCATTAAGATATTTTTAAGTAAATAATACAAACAGGGAGAAAAAGGTAAAATATACAGTTATCTGGCATTTTACTAATTCGTACTAAATGTATTGTTTATGAAAAAATATAAGGGTATCAGCCCAAAAGGAGAAAAATATGACTCAAATTAAATTAACTCCAGAAGACCTACGTCAATCAGCACAACGCTATGCGCAAGGTTCTCAAGATATCGATCGTGTTCTTACTACTTTGACTCATGAACAACAAGTCATCGATGCAAACTGGGATGGATCTGCATTTGATAGCTTTGAAGCACAATTCAACGAATTGTCTCCAAAAATCAAACAATTTGCTCAATTATTGGAAGATATCAACGGTCAATTGATCAAAGTTGCTGATATCGTTGAACAAACTGACCAAGATATCGCTGCACAAATTCACTAAGATAATCTTGAAGGTGATCTTACTTCTTGTTGGTAGATCACCCTTTTGTCTTTTGATATATAGAAAATAGGGGTTAGATTGTTAATCCCTAACCCCTATTTTGTGTCTATGAATTAGAAAAAGGAAAATGTATGGAAGTTAAAAATATAAAATGGTTAAAATACATTGGTCAGAGTGCAGTTGTGCTCCTTTTGATGGGGTCCGTAGTGGGTCTTTATACCACGGTTCAAAAGGACCAAAAGCAAAACGAAGCCAAGACCGTGCAAACGACAGAAAACACCAAGCTCAACATTGCGGTTGTCAATGAGGATAAAGCGGTTAAGCTGAATGATAAAGAATACAACCTTGGGGCTAGCTATGTTAAGAATATCGAACGGGATAATTCGCAAAACTGGTCTGTAGTTCCTCGTGGAGCCGCTGAGTCAGGGCTTGCAGATGGCAAGTATCAGTTGATGATCGTCATTCCAAGTGACTTCTCAGAGAAGATCTTGGAAGTGAACGCGGTTAATGCAGAGAAGACTACGGTGACGTATAAAGTCAATGCGGCTGGGAATTCTCAGGTTGAAAACGAGGCCAATAAAGTCGCTAAAGATATCGTTTCAGACTTGAATAGCCAATTGGTTGATATGTATATGGTCAGCATTCTAAGCAACCTTTATACAGCTCAGAAAAATGTGGAAACAAGTAACAAAATTCAATCCACTAACATTGGTTCTTATCGAACTAACTTGCTGGATTCAGCCTTGGATTCGAAAAATATTTTCCCGAGTCTCTATAGCTTGTCTACGTCATCTGTCGAGTCTAACAACGCCTTGAAGACAGTCCTTGAGTCTTATACACAAGCATTTGATCAATTGACCCAATCTCAGGGTCAGTACGGTCAAAACTTTGACTTACTGATAAAACAACGTTCTGAGGATAAGATCAGCCAAGAAGAATTCATGAACCAGCTGATGTCCATGAACCAGTCTGTTGTCAGTGAAAAGACCCAAGAGTTGTATAAGAATCTACAACTAAATCAAGAAGCGATTACCAAACAATTGAGTCAGCCAACTGAAACAGCAGGGGATTCTTCAGGTACCAAGACCTATGCTAGCTTGACAAAAGAGGTGAATGATCGTGTGGCAGACCTCGAAAAAGGGATCAAGGCAGAACGCGACAAGTTAGATGAGCACGAAAATAACATCGAGTCTTCTGTAAAAGCGAAGATCCTTGACTACTATGGTCTAAAAGAAGGAGAAAAAGTTACTCTTCGTACCTTGCTTGGAAAGACAAGTATCAAGACGCTAAGTGAGGCACGTAATAAAGCGGATGATGACATTCGTCAAGCGATTGAAAAACTTCCGTCTTTAGATCCAGCTAGTCTTGATCTGAATAAGTATGGGAATCTTAACGCAGCGATTGATTTTGATAGTGCTTTTGCTGGAACGAAGGCACATCCAAAAGGGAATGCTGATGCATTAAAAAAATTGGCGCAAGAAGTGGATGCCAAATCAACGGCAGTTGCGGATGTCCTTAATGCTAAATCTGGAAAACAGAAAGTTAGTATTCATGTCCTTGCAGGAGTCAAGGTGGATACCTGGACCTATGATGGACAGACTTATGCAGGCAGTGGTGAACAGGAAGTCGAACTGAAAGATGGCAAACAAATTCAAATTCACCTTGTTGAAGATGGAGGAGCTATGCCAAGTGCGATTGATGTTGAAGTTCTTGTGAATGGAGTTTCTTCAACCAGTGTGACTGTATCTGCAGAAGATTTGAAAACAGCTGTCGCTAACTATGCATCGAAAGCTAGTGAAATCGCCTTGGATTATCAACGCGCAGGAGCATTGATCGATGCCTACTATCCAAAAGATGACAAGGGAGATCGTCATTCGCTCTATGATCCGATTGAAGATATGGATTTGACAAACGCTTTGGTCGATATCGTGAAGGCTGCTGTTTCAAGTAACATAAAGGACTACCGTAAGAGTATTGAAACGGATGAATCTGGGGATGCAACGAAGGGTGTGAAAGCCCAGTTAGATGGTACCCTCCAACAGTTGCAAGACTTGGGACCACAATTGCAGGCCAATCTTCAAGCAATTGAAAATACTAACAAAGATCTAACCCAAAATATCAATGATCAATTGACGCAGTATGCAGATCTTCAAAAACGTTTAGAAGAGATCTCAAAAACACAGGAAACAGTGACACAGGCTCAAACTAAGATCGATGCAGATTTGTCAGCCCTTGGTTCTGAATACACCTCATTATTGAGTTCGACAGAAAGTGTCAAGAACTCATCTCGTAGCAATGTAGAAGCTGCTAACTCTACCAATGAAATCTTTAGCCAATTGAACAAAGAATTGGAAAAAGCTCAAGGCAATACAGAGAAATTGTCTAGCAATGCGGAAAGTTTGATGGGTGAATTCGACAAGGAATTGTCTGAAAATGGGAACTTTGTCGAAGCCTTCCGTAAGGTCTTCAACAATGCCTATGAAAACGGGGTACCGAATGAAGTCTTGCTTGACTTCTTGTCAAATCCAGTTGCAGAGAAATCTTCTTCTGTGAAAGCGACCATCAACGTCTACCGTCCATTTATTTGGATCTTTATGTTGGAAGTCTTGAGCCTCTTTACAGCTTATCTCTTTGCGACTCAACCAATCATTCGCAAGGTTAAGGATCGTTTCAAATTGGATCGCTTGCAAGAATCAGATCTCTTATCTGTCGGTGTCCTTGTGGGACTTTCTCTCATCCTTGGACTGGTGATCGGAATGATTTCAAGTATTCAACTCTCTGTCGGTCGTGAATATATACCTTCATGGGTATTTTTAGCAGTTCTAGCAAGCTTTGTCTTGGTACAACTACAATACCTTCTTTTGAAACACTTCCGTGTGATTGGAATGGGACTGGCCTTCTTCATGTTGATCAGTTATGTCTACCTATCTAGCGCGATCGGAACAACCGCAACCTTGTCAGGCCTTCCAGCACTGGTGAAAAATGTCAACCTCCTTTCTATTTTGGAAGGACAGTTTGCGGGTTACTTTGATGGACAAACAGCTGGTATCGGCGTCTTCTTCGGATTGTTGGTTCTCTTCGGTCTTTTGGCGGTTGCCAATATCTTCGTCCCAAAGAAGTTTACTCAAACAAAGGAAATTGAATCAAGCATATGAAAAAAATGATGTATCTTCTCTTTGTCTTTAGTCTCTTGCCAGTAGCTGTTGTTTCTGCAGATGATTTTATTGATAATCGTCTTCAGGTCAACAACTCACGTCTTGAGACAGAACAGGAAAAGACACTTGGTGGCCAATTGGATGCCACTGAGTCTCTTTTCAATGAGAAGGATCAGAAAAAATTAATAGATGAAAAACGCAAGCAAGAGAAACAATTGACCGATTCAGACGGCCAGTTGTTTTCTGCTATAAAGGGAAAGAAAAAAACAGAGCCTGAAGCGGACCTGTTCCAGCCTGAAAATCAAAAATTATCTAAATTTGAGTCCAATGTAGAGGACAATTCGGCTAGTTTGTCGGATTTTATTCCAGCCTTGCAAATGCTGGCTTGGAGTGCCCTTCTCTTTGGGATTGCTGGCTATATTTCCTATCGAATTTATAGAAAAGAGGCCTAAATGGACCAACATATCAATGTCACCTTCCGTATGAATGGTGCAAGCCATGACCTCCGAATCCCAACGCGGATGGAGGTGCGACGCTTGATTCGGGAATTGGATCAGATCTTTGGGTCTACCATGGAGCCTAGAAGTAAGTATCAGTTGCGCGTGGTAAATAAGGGCATCTTGCTAGATGAAGGCAAGGTAGTACAAGAGTATCCGATCACAAGTGGTGATCTGATCGAGATTGAGGAGTGGTAAGGTGAAAGAAGAACAATTTACACTGGAAGAACAAGTCTTCCGCTTTGAAAAAGAAGAAACGAGCTGGCGATTGGACCTCAAGCGTTCAGAAGTGGATAGCCAGGATTTACGCAATTTATGGATTTTGGCTCTCCATCATCCCTTGTTTTTAGAGCAAAGCATGACAGCGGATCAAGACCAGATTCATCTGACCTATCAGACAGATGCGCTAGGCTTGAGTGCTGAAGAAATCCAGGCATTACCGGTTTCAGACCGTCTGCGTCTAGCCATTAATGTCTTGGATTTGGCGCCAGCCTTGGAGCTTCCGGTGACCTTTATGTTGCATCCTATCAATTTGTTTGTGACCAAGGATGCGCAAGTCAAGATCGCTTATCGCGGGGTTCCGGGAATGATGGTGCCACGCAAGTGGGATCAGGTTGAATTCTTGCGTCAGGCCAAGTGCTATGCTGTCACTCTTTTTGGGGACTGGGATTTCATGGAGCTCTATCAAGGTACACTCGAATTAGAAGATCTACCAGATTTCTTGGTAGAAATCCGTGATGCTACTAGCTTAGAAGAGATGAAAGCTCTCTTAGAGAAAGCCTACCAGGAACGCAAGGAAGAGGAAGAAAAGACCTTAACCTTGGTTTCAAGCCGTCAACACCGAATCTTTAAGTTGGCAACAGTGTGGCTTTCAACTGTAGTGGCCTTCCTCCTCTTGCCTTTGATCTATTTGGTCTTTTTCCAAGCACCCTTTAAAGAAAAGTTGCTTCAAGCGGATACAGCCTATCTCAAGGTAGACTATACCGGTGTGATCGATGAATTGGAGGGAGTGGCTCCAAGTAGTCTTCCAATGACACAGAAATATGAGTTGGCGACGTCTTATTTGCAAGGCTTGAATTTCTCAGAGGACCAAAAGAAGGTCATCCTTAACAACGTCACGCTCAAGTCAGATAGCCTCTATCTCCACTACTGGGTCTATATCGGCCGTCATGACTTTACCCAAGCGCTGGATACAGCCAAGCGGATCGACGATTCAGACTTGATCATCTATGCCCTTCGTAAAGAAATCAAGGCGACACGTGATAACGAAAAACTCTCTGGTGAACAGCGAGAGAAGAAACTTTCTGAGCTCGAGGGCGAATACAAAAAATACTGGGATGCCCGCTCAAAACTCTTGGAAGCAGAGACAGATGAAACCAAATCTTCTACTAGCAACTCAACAACGACTTCGTCTACAAAAGACTCCTCAGCAGAAAGTTCGTCTTCTACAGTTGCAAGCTCAACAGAGTCTAGCGAACACAAGGAGTAGTCTATGAAAAAACGTATCATACTCTATAAAAGAGGTTTTCGCTATGAGCTAGCGCTAGAAGAGGGAAAAACAGCGACCGTATCGAATCAAGAAACAGCTCAGTTGACCCTAGCTTCGCAAGAAAATCCCCTTCATTTCCAATGGAGTCAAGGAGAAATCTTCTACCAGTATGGGGAAGACAATGGTGTGCTCGAAAATAGCAAGATTCTTGGGGATGTGGTCTGCTACTTAGCGACAGGGGAAGTCCATACCTATGAACTGCTCGACAAGGAAGAAATCCTCGTAGCAGATGAAAAGGGTGCGGATGTGCGCTTGCACTATCCAGTACGCTTTCTCCTTGTGAAAAAAGATCAGACTTGGACTTGTCAGCTCTTATCCGGAAAACTCTACCATAACCACAAACTCGTTAGTGAAGCGACTTTTCCACTGGCCTTTGGGGATGAGCTGGCTATTGGAGATGTGACCTTTAAGCTCTATCCAGAAGAATTTGGCGTGGAAGGGGCTGTCGAAGTAAGTCCTTATCTGGTGCCACGCTTGCATTCGCGTTACGACTTCTACAAGGACTATCCCGAGTACCACCGGTCTCCGCGGATCATCTACCGGAGTTCGGAAGACAAGATCTTGATCAATCCTCCGGGAGCGGAGCCTCAAAAGCCATCAGATGAACTCTTGAAGTTAATCATGCCACCCCTCATCATGGTTGGGGTGACTCTCTTGATCACCATTTTCCAACCGCGGGGGCTCTATATCATCGCGACAGTATCCATGTCTGTGGTCAGTGTGATCTTTTCGGTTCAAGGATTCTTCAAGAATCGTAAAAAATACAAAGAAGACAAGAAAGAGCGCGTGGAGCTCTACCATCTCTATCTCAAGGACAAGGCCAAGGACTTGGAACAGCTATCTCGGAAGCAGCGAGAAGGCATGTTTTACCATTTCCCAGCGATCGAGGACTTGACCAAGATGGTCAAACGCTATGACTCGCGGATCTACGAAAAAACACCCCTTCATTTTGACTTTTTGGCCTATCGTTTGGGCTTGGGCAAGGTTCCAACCAGCTATGAGCTCAAATATGGTCAGGAAGAGCGCAGTGGGAAGAAAGATGCCTTGGAAGAAGAAGGCTATGCCCTTTTCCAAGCCCATCAAAAGATCGACAATCTTCCGATTGTAGCCAGCCTCAATCGGGGACCTGTAGGGTATGTTGGCCCTCGTCCTATCGTGCTAGAGCAGTTGCAACTCCTGGTTGCCCAATTGGCTGTCTTTCACTCTTACCATGATCTGACCATTATTCCGATCATTCCAGAAGAGGAAAAAGAAAGCTGGGATTGGATGCGCTGGTTGCCTCATGCGACCCTACAAGATATGAATGTCCGTAGCTTCGTCTACAATCAGCGGACACGCGATCAGGTCTTGAACAGTCTCAACCAAATCCTCAAGCTCCGCAAGGCGCAAAAAGAGGAAGAAAAAGCCAATGATACCAAGATCTTCCACCCTCACTATGTGGTGCTCATCACCGATGAAACCTTGATTTTGGACCATGTCATTATGGAGTTCTTCCGTGAGGATCCGACAGAGCTAGGATGCTCCATTATCTATGTGGCAGACGTACTCTCATCTCTTTCTGAAAATATCCAAACCGTTATCTCCATCAAGGACCGCAACCAGGGGCAATTGCTCTTGCAAGAAGGGGTTCTTCGGGAGCTCGACTTCCAATTGGATCACTTCCCTGAAGGTTATGACAAGGAAGCCATCTCGCGTGGCCTTGCTCCTTTGAAGCATGTCCAACAGCTCAAGAGCTCAATTCCGGACTCGGTGACCTTCCTTGAAATGTACCAAGCGGAAACTTTTAATGACCTCAAGGTCTTGAGTCGTTGGGAGAGCCATGCCCCTTACCAAAGTTTGGCCGTGCCGATCGGTCTGCGTGGGAAGGACGATTTGGTCTATCTCAATCTCCATGAAAAAGCTCATGGCCCACACGGTTTGATCGCAGGAACAACTGGTTCTGGTAAGTCTGAAACCATTCAGTCTTATATCCTGAGCCTTGCCGTCAACTTCCACCCCCACGATGTGGCTTTCCTCCTCATCGACTACAAGGGTGGGGGAATGGCCAACCTCTTCAAGGATCTGCCTCACTTGCTTGGGACCATCACCAACTTGGATGGTGCCCAGTCCATGCGGGCCCTAGCCTCTATCAATGCGGAGATCCATCGTCGGGAGCGTCTCTTTGGCCAATATGGGGTTAACCATATCAACCAATACCAAAAGAAATTTAAACTCGGTGAAGCGACAGAACCGCTACCTCACCTCTTCTTGATCAGTGATGAGTTCGCCGAACTCAAGGTCAACCAACCAGACTTCATCAAGGAATTGGTCTCTATCGCCCGTGTCGGGCGTTCCCTCGGGGTGCACTTGATCCTTGCAACGCAAAAACCTTCTGGGGTCGTGGATGACCAGATCTGGTCCAACTCCCGCTTCAAGCTAGCCCTCAAGGTGGCAGACCGTGGCGACTCGATGGAGATGCTGCGGACAGCAGATGCGGCTGAGATCACCCAGACCGGTCGGGCCTACCTCCAAGTCGGGAATAACGAAGTCTATGAACTTTTCCAAACCGCTTGGTCAGGAGCAGACTACCAGCCTGAGAAGGACCAGCTAGGGATCGAAGACCATACCATCTACTTGATCAATGAACTGGGCCAATACGAAGTCCTCAACCAAGACCTCTCTGGTCTGGATATGGCAGAAGAAATCAAGGAAGTGCCAACAGAGCTAGATGTGATCGTACAAGAGATCAATCACTTGCACCAACAAGAAGGCATCGCAGCTGTGGCCCAACCATGGTTGCCACCGCTCAAAGAGCGGATCACGCTGGATGAGTTGGACAAAGTCGTACCGATCGAGGCTTGGCAAAAACGGACAGCTCCAAGCGTCCTGATCGGGGTCGCCGATATCCCGCAAGCGCAAAAGCAAGAAGCTGTCGCCATCGATCTGTCAAAAGATGGAAATATCCTCCTTTACGGAAGTCCAGGTACAGGAAAGACCACTTTCTTACAGACAGCCGCAATGGATCTAGCTCGCAAGCAGAGTCCAGAAAATCTGACCATGTACCTGCTGGATTTCGGAACCAATGGTCTGGCACCCTTGACTCAATTGCCACATGTGGCTGATAGCCTCTTGCTGGATCAGACGGAAAAAATCCAGAAATTTATCCGGATCATCAACCGCGAGTTGGATCGTCGCAAGAAGCTCCTCTCCGAGCATGGGGTCGGAACCATCGCCCTCTACCGTGAAGTGACCGGCAAGCAAGAGCCAACCATGGTCATCCTCATGGATAGCTATGAGTCTATGAAGGACGAGCCTTATGAGACAGACCTCTTCAAGCTCTTCATGCGGATCTCTCGTGAAGGTCTCAGCATTGGTGTGCACTTGATCATCACAGCTAGCCGTCAGAACAACCTACGGGCTCAGCTCTATTCAAACTTCAAGCACCAGCTGACCTTGCCACAAAATGATATCTCTGAAGTCCGCGGTATCGTGGGAGCAACCCCACTAGCAGCTACGATGGAAAACATCAAGGGACGGGCACTCATGAAACGTGACGAAGTCGATGTTGTCCAGTTCGCCCTACCAGTCGCTGGAGATAATGATATTCAAATCATCAACAACCTCCGCGACCAAGTCCAAAGCCTCAAAGAGATGTGGACAGGCCACACCCCAGCAGGCATTCCAATGGTGCCAGATGAGTTGACAGAAGCAGCCTTCTATGGACGTGAGGATGTAGCAACTTTGCTGGAGGAAGGTGAAATTCCTGTTGGGTTAGACATGGAAACTGCGAAGGCAATGGGATGGAATGTAAAACGAGGTCATTTGGCTTATATTCTTGAAAAAGAAGAACAAATGTCACAAATTACAAAACATCTTGCTTCGATGAGTGTAAAACTTGGTAAAAAGACAATTATACTCGCACCAGAATATCATCAAATAAATAATATTGATTCTTCTGTAACACTAATTTCAGATAAAGAGAAATTACATGAAATGATTCAAACTATTTCGGTTAAAATGGATGATCGATTTGCGGAAAATGAGACAAATTACACAACAACTTTTATTGTGTATAACTTATCTGAAATTGTTGATTTGTTAAATGATGAGGACATTAGAATTCTTGCTAAACTTTTTGAAAAAGGCCATCAGGTTGGTTTCCTAACCGCAGTATTAGCTACACCAGCTCTAGTGCGTAAGATTGATATAGCATCAAAAGCAATTAGAAATTATAAACAGGCTATTTTAGCAGTGAGACAAAATGATCAACAACTTATCAATATTTTAAATAAAACTTTAAGAGAGCCAGTGTTACCAAAACAAGTGAATTATTTTGTTGTAGATGGTATAGCTCAAACTATAAAAGTATTTATTGACTAAAGAAAGGAAAGTGAAAATGAGTGAAGTAAGTAATCTCAAAAGCCAGATAGCACAGGTTGATCAAAAGGTTCAAGCTTTGAGAAGTGCACTAACTAAAGTTCAAGGTGTGGATCTTAACGTAGATGATGTAATGGAAGGCTATGAAAAGTTGCATGTGTTTGGAACAAAATATGACGAACAAAGACTTCAGGAAAGTAAGGTTATCGTTGACGGAAGAGAGGATCTTGATAAAACATATAAACAAGCTACAATTGATGCTATCAATGCAGAGATTATAAGATTGGACGCAGTGAGGAGATCATTAGATACACAACTTACAGATGCAATTGCTCGAAAAGAATATGAAAAAATGGATAGGAAGAAAAGTAGGAGGTAATTTATGACCGTTACAGTTATTTCAAAAAGTGGATTACTTGATCACGGTAATAAAACAAAAGAAGCTGCAGTAGAGTACCGAAGTCAGATATCATCTGTTCAGAGGAAAATTGAAGCAAAAGTGACGGGACAAGAGGCAAATGCCATTAAAGCCTTTATAGCAAAGTTGAATTCTTTATCACAAACATTACATGATTCATATCCATTAACATTAGAATTATATAGTGAGGCAGTCCTTAAATATGAAACAGGATTGACGGCGGCTGGTTTTTCTTCTGAAGTGGTAAAGACAAAAGCAGCAGATATCCAAAGTATTAAGACATGGTTAGGGGAAACAAAAAGTAAAGAGTTTTTGGAAAAAAGTGAAGATCTTGATGCTGCAATTCAAGTAGCAAGTAAAGCACTAGCCCTAGAACCAGGAGCAGTTGAATTTACAAGAGATGCGGGAGCACGTGCACACTCCATAGCAATGAATTTAGCAAAACATGGAGATGAACGTCAAACAACTCATGATGAATTAGAGAATAATTTAAGGCAATTTATTAGTAGTTTAACTGTGGTAAGTGAACGTTTGGTTGGTGTGAAAGCAACATTAGATAACGCAAGATTTATCAGTAGTTTTAGTTTAAATACAGCAATGGATTTAATCTCCAAAGGTTATTTGAACGAACAAAATATGGATTTTCTGGATTCCATTCAAAATGAGGGGGATGCTAAAGTTCTTAAGGTTATTTTAGGAGAACATGGATATAGCGCTCCAACAGGATTTTTTACAGCATTGGGGAGTGTAGATACGACAAAAGTTAGCCATGCGATGATGGATATTGTTTATAACCGAGTTAATAAAGAATTTTCAAATGTGGAAAAAGATAAGAGTCCTGCAATGGAAAATCTTCGTACTTATATTCAAGCAATTTCTAATCAAGACCAAGAAAAAGCAAAAGCCTATTTTGAGAATTTAGTCTTGGCTGGAGATAGGTATGCTCAAACAATAACTGAATTGGCAAAGGCTCTAGTTCCTGATTTTCCTAAAACAAATGATAGTGAAAGTAAATTTAAGAATTATGAAGCGGAGAAACTTAAAATCCAACCTCAACTTGAAGGATTTAATGAACACATAAAACGTGCTGGAGTTTTAACAAGTTTATTTGAATCACTGTACGCAGTTGGCATTGGAAAGTCAAAGAAGGTTTATCCTTATATGGGCCATATGTCACTTGATACATCTATTGTTTTAAGTGGATTAACATTTAATGGGAAAAACGGTTTTGAATTTAATGTATCAGCACCTGATTCTGTGGGGATTCGTAGAGATAAAAGTTATTCAACAGAATTTTTCAATACAGGGGATGGAGTTCAAGATGCTGAAGCGATATCTGAAATTCGTGAGTTAAGAGAAAAACGGGATAAAGAGGCGGCTTTATTTGCAGTTGATTTAGCAAAAATGGCTTTAGGTTCTTTTATTCCTGGTTCGGATAAAATACTGGATTTAATTTCTTCCGGCGTTAAAATTGATAATAATCTAAGTTTAAGTCTAAATTTTGGCGATAAAGCAGGAGCTGTAACTTTTTCAGATCTTTACAAGAAAAAAGTTGGAGAAAAAATATCAGATTCTTCAACGCTTTCAGATCATTTAGAAAAATATTATGAGTATGATCAAAGAATAACAAAACGTGAGCAATATTTAGCTGGCAGTATCTTTGGTACAGGGGGACGTCGGCTATCAGGTGATTCTAAAGATGAATTTGTAAAATATGATCTAACTTATGACTTGCAAGCAAATATGAAGATTTACGATTTAGAAAAGAATGGATTAAAAACATTTGTATACCACAATACAGATGGTGAACTTTCATCTAAAATAAATTCGGTAAAAAACTATGATAAAATAATGAAAAATATTGCTTCTGAGAATAAAATTGATAATTCAGATGATAAAAAACATTATAGAATATTAACTAAAAATACTTATAATTTGTTTATCAATGGAGATGATACACGAGTATCTGAAATTCCTTCTTCAAATATTTATCAAGGATTAAGGAAGTTAGATAAAGAGTTTGAAAATAGAGATAAATCTAAAATATTTCAGAGCCAAAAATACCACAAGTGGGATCCGTCTGGTTTAAGCTCGAGTGATTCTGATTTTGGAACCGAATAGGAGAAAATAATAATGAAAAACAAAAAGGCCAGCATAATAATAGCTATCATAATGCTTATTGTTGGTGGTATAATTTTTATGAGACTTAAAAAATCATCTGAGAAGATATATATAGATGATATGCCGTCTAAAATTAGAAAAATACAATTATTTGATAACGATAAATTTGTTTTTGTTGCCGTAAATAATTATTTGGATGGTGTTGTTTTATATGGAGAAAATTATGTTACAACTGTTTCTTCGCATACACTTTATACAGGCAATTTGGAGAAGATTCCTCCGATTGGAAATGAAGAATATTATCAAATTATTAGTTATGATATACAAAGTGATAAAGAAAAAATTATTAAATTTGACTTATATAAATTACTTGGGAAAAATAATTTGTACCGTGCACCAAATAATGCTCCTCAAACCTATTTACAAAACGGAGACGATTATCTTACACTTAATTTGGAAAAATTAAGTGATCACGACTTGATGGGTGATAATATTAGACCTATCCTGTTTTTAGCTAATGGGGGAGGATATAATGACATTTCTGAAAAAGAGATGCAGAAGATCAACCAAAAGCAACAACAATATTTTAAAAACAAATATGATTGGTATAGGGGTGGGATCTCTGAACAGATCGACGCGAATCTAGCAAAGTATAATCTTTCAAGAAACGAAAATTCACTTTATCCAATGAATTATAAACCGTCTCAAATAAATGTCTCTGGTTCTAACTTTTCTAAATTATATCCAGAATTAGAAAAAAATATAAAATATCTAAATGCATTATATTTCCGTCCGAAACAATACAATGAGCACGAATGGTTTGATAAAATCATTCATTGGTTTGCGCCAGCAGGTCAAGAAGTCATGGAACTGTATGCTACAGACGAAACAACTGGAGAGAAAACACAAATTCACTCTTATGACGAGTTTGTAGCCTGGATAAAGGCCCATCCAAAACAGGAGGAGGAAAATGAGTAAAAAGAATATTAAACCTGAAAATATAAAAGGTGTTAAGGCTAAATTTGATGCTGCATTTATCAATTTTGGATCTGGGATTGGACTGATTGTTGAAGATGATTCTAAAGCGAAATTAGAAGAATGTTTCAATGGATTTAAAGAAACTGCTGGCACTATTCAAGAGACAATTGTAAGTTTTAACGACTATTTAGATCAAGTAGCTACAGCATTTGAAGATACAGATTCATTCTTAGTATCAATAATTGAAGGAAAAGGTGATGTAAAAGACTATAGAGAAGGACAAAATTTTAGGTCAAAAATGAGTGACGAAGTTCGTAAGAATATTTTCTATGGTCAGATTTAATTTTACTGCATCCTATACTCAAAGAATAGCTAGCCAAATTAAACTCTTAAATGAGCTGACTGAAAAAGAAGGGAAGTAAAAAGAAATAAGCTCTTTCTCAACTGTGTTGGTTGATAAAAGTTACAATTTGGAGAGGACCAAAATAGGTTCTCTTTTTTAATATTCTAAGCAATAAAACTTATCCCCTACTTACAAGTTTCCCCTTAAAATAAAGTGTATTTTAAGAGAAAACATTATAAATGAGAAGGAAGGTCTGTGATAAATTTCAAAGTACTGTATACTGACCTTAGTTTATCCAAATTGCCTTTTGACCATGTTATGAAACGAAGTCTCCTCCGGTTTTTTATAATTAGTGATTAACTTGATCTTTAAAGTAAATTCCGATATGATAGTAGTATTTAATGGAGTTTTTATCACTTCCAGATGACTATGACAAGGAGAGTACCTCACGTGGCCTTGCCTCACTAAACTGTCTCCCGCAAGCGCAAAAGCAAGAAGCTGTCGCCATCGATCTGTCAAAAGATGGGAATATCCTCCTTTACGGAAGTCCAGGTACAGGAAAGACCACTTTCCTCCAGACAGCCGCAATGGATCTGGCTCGCAAGTAGAGTCCAGAAAATCTGACCATATACCTGCTGGATTTCGGAACAAACTCAATTGCCACATGTGGCAGATAGCCTCTTGCTGGATCAGACGGAGAAAATCCAGAAATTCATCCGGATCATCAACCGCGAGTTGGATCGTCGCAAGAAGCTCCTCTCCGAGCATGGGGTCGGAACCATCGCCCTCTACCGTGAAGTGACCGGCAAGCAAGAGCCAACCATGGTCATCCTCATGGATAGCTATGAGTCTATGAAGGACGAGCCTTATGAGACAGACCTCTTCAAGCTCTTCATCATGAATGGTTTTGGAATCTTTTATATAATAACAGAAAAATGGATGATATTTTTTTCGCTGTTATAAGCTCCCCTGAAGCTGCAAAAAAAGCTCCAGCAAAAATTGCTGAAAAATTGTATAATAGCGATTGGTTCTTCGATGCATTAGGGAAAGTAATGGCTTCAGTCTAAAGTTTTTAGATGCTATGGTTGCAGCAGAAGATGAAACTTTTTGGTCAAAATTGATTAAAAGTCCTTTAGCTAAGAAATTATTTGCAAATGTTCCTAAGTTGGAATGGTTTGGAGAAAGGAGTTAGAAAATGAAGCTATTTAATTATTCATTTGAACAAAGTCAGTCCTTTGTAAATGAAGATATTGTAAACAAATTAAATCAAAAAGGGAATTGGAAACGTTACATAGGCTTATTGATCACCTCAGTTGTTCTTTACTTTTTTTTGGTTGCTATTCCGATGTTTATAAGTGGGCATACAGTGGATCAAGCTCCTAATTATAGATGGCTACAGTGGCCTGCAATCTTTTTGTTCCTAATCATGTATTTGGTATATCTTTTCTTTTCAATCAAGTATAGAAATAGCCCTATGAAATTAAAATTTTGTACTTATTTTTATATGGTGATTTTGCTTTCAGTGTTTACAGTGTGTTCTGGAATTATGATGATGACACGTCGTAATATGGCTAGTATAGTAGCGGGTGTCACGTTTGGTCTTGCAATTTTTTACTTGGTTCGAACGGTACCTCGTAAGATGAAAGAAGCTGTTTGTAATCGGACTGAATTTAGTCCGATGTCATCTATACTGACAGATAGAATTTCAGATGGTTTGATTTTTTTAGGTGGAACAGGGATTACAGCTGGTCTAGTTCTATTTGATCGCTCAACGAGAAGTAATACGAGAGGTGGTATTGATGCAGTTTTGATGCCTTTAATGCCTGCAATATTTGTGTTTGCCACTTATGTATTTTCGATTGATTTGTTAAGGGGATATTATCTCTTCAAATACTCAGAGGAGTATCGAGAGCAATTTGGTTATTCGTCCAAGGCTTGGTATGGTGAAAAGTCAAAGGAATATAGACAATCACTGAATAAGGAAACAATTTAATCGTTCAGATACATACATAGAGCCAACGATATGAATTGAGATATCAATTTAGCTATAATAGAGAAAAAGTTGAACGTTACTTTTTAGATAATGATAGAATGCCATTCAGGATAGATAAGAAATAATGTTTGATAAAAATAATTTAATATCCTAAGATATACGTTTTGGTAACGATTCTTAATAGCCAACGATTAATGGTTGATTTTGTAATGTACTTGATTATTTTCTTTAAGGTTGTTTGAATAATTCTATTTATCTGGTAACTAATTAATAAAAACAATGGCTCTTTGTCAACTGTAGTGGGTTGATGAAAAGTTATAACTTAGAGAGAATCGCCTGGTTCTCTCTTTTTCATTTTCTCAACTCTCTCCACCCAGCGTCTAATTTGCTATTCATAGTAAATTCCGGTATGATAGTAAGGAATAAATTTTGAAACTACTCGATTATAAAAGGAGGGAACAATACATGAAAAAAAGCATGGTATTGCTGGTGAGTGTGCTTGTTTTAACAGCCTGTGCTCAGCCTAAAAAAGAAGCCAAGGAATCAACAGAAAACAAAACGGAGCAAAGTACAAAAGCTTCCTCATCTGCTAAAGAGGAGAAGGGCTTGAAATTTGTAGTCGCACCTCAGAATGAAGGAAAGACATCGGACTTGATTGAACTGGGTAAGAAGTTAGTTACGGAACATCCGGAAATCGGCGCTCAAGGAGAGATTACTGTGTATTTTACAGGTGGTACCTATACTTTTAAACAACAGGAATATGCAGTTTTTATGTTGGTCAACAAAACTACAACGAATCTTGATCGTGATGCCACCTTTAAAATTAGTTGGAGTTATGATGGCCACTCTATTTATCAAGATCAAGTGGTCCAGTATAGTCTATCTAATAACCCTAAGTTACCGACACAATCAGCGACACTTTTACTGCTCCCTTTGACGAGTGAACAGAGCTCGATCGTAGAAACAATGGCTGATGAAACGAAGATGAGTCTGAGTATCACAGATGTTTTAATGAATTAGGTGTAGCCGATATCTAAAGAAACGTATTTACAAGTAAAATAAGAGTTTTAAATGCGTTTTATTTTTAATGTGGGGATTAAGGTGATCGGTCTTGTGTTATTGATCATTATGCGCCTCAAACAATCGCGTTATATTCCCTACTTGATCGTGGTCATCGGGCCTTTCTTTGCCATATACCGTCCAACCCTCCAAGCGTAAAAAGAACAAGAGGAGAAAGTGGAAATCCGGCAGAAGTTGCAGTCTGTCATGGAGGATATCCAAAAGCAAGAACAAAGCTTGAGAGAAACCGTCTAGTTACAGATGAAGGATCTACTTTGGACACCGCGTTCAAGCTCAGTGACGGATACGACGGGACAATGATCAGGATTGCCTGCTGTTGGCCAATCATCGAGAAATCACCGTTATATCGGTGATTTTTTTGTCTTCACTTCTCCCTCGAATTTCTCCTTAAAATGTGATAAAATAAGGGTTACGAATGTTTTTGAATGGTCTGTTTTTGCTTAGAATCGGGTCACTCAAAAGCGAGCAAA
>ERZ773066.362-NODE-362-length-26604-cov-3.037817_pt1 | contig 26604 bp, 20 predicted proteins | sample MGYA00580573_ERZ773066 | MGnify/ENA primary metagenome ERZ773066 (study PRJEB29015, sample SAMEA2738128) | human oral metagenome | biome: human oral; feature: human-associated habitat; material: saliva | place: China | collected 2203 ... | reverse complement strand
ACTGAAGGTGCAGCGCTTCGCCGCCAAGTAAATGTGCCACGTATCCAGGGTACCGCCACCAGCGGCTGAACGTATCCACCCCTGCACATAAGAGCACACCCCAGCCTGCTGTCTCTAGGACCGGTGGGGGCTAATACGCCCCGTGTTGGGATGCGACGAGTAAAGGTATTTTTGCTACACTTATGAGTGCCCCTGTCCCAGGCCGTAAACACGGTAACAGCGGGGGAAGATTCCGCCATGGTGTAATGGCAGCACACCGGCCTTTGGAGCCGTTTGTCTAGGTTCGAATCCTAGTGGCGGAGCGCAAAGCTAACACGCCGATTCAGCAGCGGCGCGTGGGCGGCAAACACCCCGTAAAGGAGTTAAATTAGGTGAACGCAGAGCTTGAGGGTTCCGAACATAAGGTACCGTCCGCGGTGATCGTCCTAGCAGCGGGTGCTGGTACCCGCATGAAATCCGCAACTCCCAAGGTGATGCACAGCATTGGTGGGCGCTCCATGGTGGAGCACGCCGTTGCTGCCGCCCGAGACCTCACCCCCGAACGTCTCGCTGTTGTGGTACGCCACCAGCGCGATAAAGTCGCTGAGCATGTACTCGCCTTCGACGAGCACGTCACCATCGTAGACCAAGACGACATCCCCGGAACCGGGCGGGCTGTTGAAGTGGGGCTGCTCGCACTCGATCAGCAGAGCCTAGTGGAAGGCACCGTGCTCGTCACCTACGGGGACGTGCCCCTGCTGCGGCCCGAAACCCTCCGCGAACTCATCACATTCCACGAAACCGACTCCAATGCCGTCACCGTACTCACCACCCACGTGGATGACCCCGGTGCCTATGGCCGTATTGTGCGCAACCAAGCTGGTGAGGTAACCTCCATCGTCGAAGCAAAAGACGCCACTGACGAAGAGCTCGCCATCGACGAAATTAACTCCGGTATTTACGCTTTTGACGCCACCGTACTGCGTCAAGCCCTCGCGGAAGTAACCACCAATAACGCCCAAGGTGAGAAGTACATTACCGATGTGCTCGCTATTGCCCGTTCCAAAGGGTACCGCACCTCGGCGCTCGCTATTGAGGACCGCTGGGAAGTTGAAGGCGCCAACGACCGGGTACAGCTCGCTCAGCTGGGCCGGAAACTCAATACACGCATCCTTGAAGCACATATGCGTAACGGGGTGAGCATCATAGACCCGCAGAGCACCTGGATAGATGTGACCGTCACCCTTGAGAACGACGTGACCATCCTACCCGGAACCCAGCTGCACGGCGCCACTAACGTAGCCACTGGCGCGGTTATCGGCCCTGACACCACCCTCACCGACGTCACCGTGAAAGAAAACGCCACCGTCACTCGCGCGCACGGGCAGGGAGCCATTATTGGTACAGGAGCCACGGTAGGCCCGTTCGCATACCTACGCCCCGGCACCGTACTCGGTGAGGACTCGAAACTTGGCACGTTCTGTGAAGCGAAAAACTCCCAGATTGGTGGCGGGGCGAAAGTACCGCACCTAACCTATGTGGGGGATGCAGAAATCGGCGACGGAGCGAACATCGGCGCCGGGTCTGTTTTCGCAAATTACAACGGGGTCACCAAGAACCGCACCGTTATTGGTGCGCACGCCCGTATGGGGTCCGGCGGTATCTACGTTGCCCCCGTGACCGTAGGCGACGGAGCCTACTCCGGCGCAGGCGCGCTTATCCGCAAGGATGTTCCAGCAGGTGCGCTCGCAATCTCTGAATTTTCCCAGCGCAATATCGAGGGCTGGGTGCTTAAAAACCGTGAGGGAACCGAACCGGCAGCGGCCGCGCAAGCCGCCAACGGGGCAGGGGATCACTGACAAGAAAGCGAAAAACCATGAGTCACGAGATTACCAATCCGGGTGTGCGTAAACTTGCGGTGGTTTCCGGGCGTGCGCACCCCAAACTCGCGGAAGAAATCGCCGCAGAGCTGGGACACCCGCTGCTACCAACCTCCGCGTACACGTTTGCTAACGGCGAGACGTACGTGCGGTTTGAAGAGTCGGTGCGCGGTGCCGACGCCTTCGTCATCCAATCCCACCCGGCCCCCATTAACGAGTGGCTCATGGAGCAGATCATTATGATTGATGCGCTCAAACGCGCCTCAGCCCGCTCCGTTACCGTGGTGTCACCCTTCTACCCGTATGCTCGTCAGGACAAGAAGCACCGGGGGCGTGAGCCGATCTCGGCCCGCCTGATTGCTGACTTGTACAAGACCGCTGGTGCTGACCGCCTCATGTGTGTGGACCTGCACACCTCCCAGATTCAGGGGTTCTTCGACGGGCCGCTGGATCACCTATTCGCCATTCCTGTGCTCGCCGAGTACATTAAGAGCCGCGTGGAAAACCCCGAGAACGTGACCGTTGTTTCCCCCGACACCGGTCGTGTTCGGGTAGCCGAGCACTGGGCCACCCTGCTCGGTGGCGCGCCGCTGGCATTCGTGCACAAAACCCGTGACATTAACGTGCCTAACCAGGCGGTCTCAAAGACCGTGGTGGGTGAGATTGAGGGGCGCTCCTGCGTACTGATTGACGACATGATCGACACCGGCGGAACCATCGCCGGGGCGGTCAATGTGCTTAAAGAAAAAGGCGCTAAAGAGGTCATTATCGCCGCGACCCACCCGGTATTCTCCGGCCCGGCCGTTGAACGGCTATCTGGGTGCGGCGCATCCGAAGTGGTGGTCACGAACACCCTGCCCGTGCCGGACGATAAACGGTTTGAGAACCTCCCCGTGCTGTCTATCGCCCCGCTTGTGGCGCGAGCCATCCGGGAGGTTTTCGACGAAGGGTCAGTGACCAATATTTTCAACGACCACGCCTAAGATCCAGACTGTGAAAAAGCCGCTGGCCCTGAAAGATTGGGGCTAGCGGCTTTGCTCAAAGGGATGTCCCGTGCGCCATACCAGAATAGGGGTGCACGGGACGTCCTTATTGCTGTATTAAAAGCCTTGGGTTACACGCGGGCCCTTACCAGCCAGGGCAGAATCACCTGAAGCGACTGCTCCACCTCATCCACCGCAACGCGGCAGGCTGTGCGTCCCCGCCGGTACGGGTCAGCGATGCTGTCGGTATCGTGCGCCGCCTCAGTGTAGCCGTAAATAAACGAGATCGGCTCGGCACGGCGGCTGGCTTTCTCCCGGATACGCGCCACCTGCTTCATCAGGTGCACCTTCGTGTGGTACTGCGGCCATTCCCGCAGAATCCAGTCCGCGTGATCCTGCTCAGCAACCAGCAGCAAGGTGGCCCGCTCAATCATGTCAGCGGTAAGCTGCTTGGCCCGGAACTGTGAAGGGTCATACCCGCGCCCTTCAAGTTCGTTACCAATGTACTTATAAATAGGGGAGCCAGCCAGAGCTGCTGTCCCTGCACTGGTAAACACCCAATTATCCTCCAGCCCGTACTGTGAAGCCAGAGACTGCGCGATCACTTCGGCGCTGGCGCTGCGTGCCACATTGCCGGTGCACACGAACACGGCCTCAAGAGGGCCAGCGCCCTGCGCCGGTGCCGAGACCCGGTTTTTCGCTTCACTCACGGACTCGGGGGATAAGCTGAACGATGCGGTGGTCACCTTACGGGGCTCCTGCTGGTCGGTGTCCTTCTCCTGAACGGGGGGCACCGGGGCAGCACCAGCAGGCTCAGACTCAGCGGTGGTTTTGGTTTTTTCGGCTGCTGCTTTCTGCGCTGCCCGCTGGGCTTCCAGAGCCTCCCGAACGTGGATGGGGGCCAGCTCAACGGTTTCTTCTCCCGCGAGCATTTCGTACTCGCGCTCTTGTGATGGGAGCTGAGGCACTCCGGTTTGCTGCTGATGGGCTACCGCAGGCTGAGCATGCTGGCCTGGGAAATCCTGCCGAGCAGCGGAACTGTCAGCGGTTTCTGCGGGGGTTTCGGACACATCTAAACCGTAGACGCCATGCACCAGCGCCGGATCGGGTGTATCGGTATCGTCCTTCTGACCTGCGTGTCGATTATTGGGACTGGAGGTCGCAGATGCGGTGGGGGAGGGGACGCCGCGGGTGGGAGTGTCCAGGTTCTCCCCGGCTTCTTGCGGAACGTCTATCCCGTATACCCCCTGCACCAGGGTGACTTTTTCCGGGCTTTCCCCGTCCGAGGCTGCTGTGGAAGTCTCAGGCGCTTTGGCAGGTATCTGTGAGGTGTAATGATTAGTCGCCATCTCAGAAGTCATCACGTGCGGGGCCTGATGAGGTGCAGCCTCCTGACCAGCGGCTTTGGCTTTAGACGCCGTATCGTCGGGAAGATCAACAGAGTCGGTATCTGTTGGGGGAACATCCAATCCGTACGCGCTAGGCACCAGAACCACCCGCTTATCGGGTTCACCATCTTCGGTGGATGGTTCGGAGGATACTATGGCGCCCAGCACGGGAACATCGCCACCAGCAGCCGGTGCCTGATGCTGGGAATCACCCTGAGTTTTCTGAGCATTATCCTTCGAAGGAGTCTTGCGTGGGGGCTGGGGTTCGTCTGAGCTATGGTGCTGATTCTTGGACACAGCATGGGCTGGGGCATCTGCAGGCTCATCCTGCGGGGCAGGCTCTTGGGCGGCGGTGGTGTTATGGTCAGCTGCGGTGGGTACGGGGGCGGTATCACCTGTAGGTTTAACGGTCACCACCTCAATGAGGTCGGTACCAGCGGCGGTGCTTTGCTCCAGCAGGGTTTGCACATCCTCCCCGACCCTTTTCTTCGGGTTCTTTGAATCCTGCGGAGGACGATCAGGCGACGTCTCCTGGTGGAAACTTGAATCACGGATCGCTGCCAGGCGCGACACGCCGCTTTTAATAGTTGGGTCCTGCTCGTTCGCCGAGGACTCTTGCCCTTGCCGCTTCTGGGTAGACTCAGTCGGCCCATTAGACAGATACCTGTCTTTGAGCGATTTAATGTTAAAAATTCCCATGTTTGAGCCTTCCTGACCTTCCCGCGCCGGAAGTAGTGACCTTTAAGCTGATGTGTCCATCCTTTATTCTACCCACTTTACAGGGTAAACCGTGATAGTTTCGCGTACACCTTTGATGAAGAGCAACCTCACGTTTACCGTCGAAGGGCAGGGGCAAGACTCAGATACCAGCCTCCGCCTGTAACGGGGGCCTGCGTGGTAGAATCTTACACTGTCTACTATCTGTAGTTACCCGGCGCGGTATCTGTTGCGCCGTATTTTGAAAGCACATTCATGAAAATCCTCTCAGCTCTACGAACTGAACTTGGGCAACTCAGTTACTCGTTTAAGGCCCGCATCTCGGCAGAATTCTGTGGAATGTTCGCTGCAGGAGCACCCCTCAGAAGCCTTGACCGACCCCAGAACTATCTGAGGGGAGCGTCGTCATGAAAGAGGCTTACCATAAACTGAGAGTCTTCTTCCCCGGCAAGAAATTTAACCTACTGATCCTTAACGTGGTGGGTCTTTTTACAGTGTCTCTTTTCGAGATGCTGGGGGTAGCAGCAGTGCTGCCGATTGTGAACCTCGCTATGGGCGCCCCCATTGAGGGTTACCTGAAGCAAGTTGCAGAGCTTTTTGGTAATCCTGACCGCACCGCCCTCATTATTATCTTTGGTGTGGTGCTTGTGCTGGCATTCATCCTTAAAGGAGCGTTCTCGCTCATTATTAAACGCTGGAGCCTGGGGTTTGTTGCAACACAGCAGAGTACCACTTCGGTTATTCTGCTGAACCGGTATATGCGTGAACCTTACCTCGCCCACCGTAAACGAGGAACCGCAAACATATTAGTTTCTGTTAATGATTATGCGCATCAGGCTTACGCCGCTTTTGTTAATGGGGTCATTAACTTTATTGGTGAACTGCTCTCTATAGCGGTGCTTATGGTGATGCTTATCGCCATTATGCCCATTCCTGCGCTACTCGCTTTTTCCTACTTTGGGCTGGTCTCGTACGGTCTGCAGCATGTACTTCGCAAGAAAAACCGAGAACAAGGCGCGATCGTGGTGGAGGCGACCCGAGGCGCAACCAATGCTACCCTAGACGCCGTCGATGGTTTTCGGGAAATTCGTATGCACAACGTCACCGACCGGTATCTGTATCGCTACCAGACCAAACGCATGGATGCGGTGAACGCTAGCATGCGTAGTACCTTTTTGCAGGACTTCCCCAAGTACACCCTTGAGATTATTTTCATTATTGGCATTGCTGGACTACTCGCTTTTATGAGTATCACTTCGGGTGTCCAGAGCGCCCCGTACCTTCTTCTTTTCTGTGGTGCATGTATCCGTATTCTGCCCAGCTATGTTCGAATGGTCGCATCTTTGGGTAATGTTCGTGCGGGGGAGAAAGCCAGCAATGAACTTTTGCGGGAGATTTCTGAGCTGGATGAGCAAGGACGTAAACTGCAGATGCCATCTGCTCCTGCAGTTCCTAAGAATCCTGAGTATGTTAATAAGGCTATCGAGCCTGTGCGCATCCAGCTGGAGAACCTCACGTTCAGCTACCCAGACAGTGATTCGCCGGTGCTAAAAAATATTAACCTGGATATCCCCATGGGCACCTCCGTGGCATTCGTGGGTGGCTCCGGCTCCGGGAAAACAACTCTCATAGACTTAATCCTGGGCCTCTTCGCCCCGTCAAGCGGGCGGGTTCTGCGCAACGGTAAGCCGGTGCAGGACGATCTGCCGGGGTGGTTTCAGAGTATCGGATATGTGCCGCAGGATGTTTTTATTGCGGACTCAACGGTTCTTGAGGCGGTCGCATTTGGCCTTGAACCGCACGAGATTGATGAGGAACGGGTGCGTTACTGCCTAGAGGTCGCAGAGCTCACCGAAGTGGTGGAATCCCTGGACGAGGGGATTATGGCCATGATCGGGCACAACGCGGTGCGGCTTTCAGGAGGGCAGCGCCAGCGTTTAGGTATTGCCCGTGCTCTTTACCGCAACCCCAGTGTGCTCATTATGGACGAGGCAACCAGCGCCCTTGATAATGAGACCGAGCACAAGATCACCAAGGCGATTGAGAAGATCTCGAAAGATATTACGGTGATTATTGTGGCGCATCGCCTCTCAACTGTACGCCACGTGGACCAGCTGGTGTACCTGTCGCACGGTGAGATCGTAAGCTGCGGCACCTTTACCGAGGTGCAACAACAGAACGAAGAATTCGCGAACCTCGTGCGGCTGGGGCAACTGCCTGAATAATCCCAGGGAGCACCACAGGATTAGTTTAAATTACTACACACATACATATCAGGTATCTACCTCTCAGCACTCCAACCCGGGCGGTGTACGCCCCAGCAGAAAGCGGGTTTTCGTGTCTCGCACGATGAAAGTATCAGCTGTTATTCCCCACTACGGCGACCCTGCGCCCACGCTCACCCTCATTGAGGCTCTGCGCGCCCAGCAGGGTATTGCCCCAGATGAATTGGAGATTATCGTCTCAGATGATCAGTCTCCTGTGCCTTTCCCCGATACCACGGGTGTGCGCGTGGTGCGCCGTGAAACTAACGGCGGGTTCGGCAGCGCCGTAAATTCCGGTGTTGCCGTGGCTACCGGGAAATGGTTGTTTATTCTCAACAGCGACCTGTCTATTACGGACACGTTCGTGGCCGATATGCTCTCACATATTGAGCACCGCACCCCGGCCCTGGCCAGCCCCCAGGTGGTGGGGCATGACGGTAAGCAACAGTGGGTTGCCCGCAAATTCCCCACCACCGCCCATATTGCGTGGGAATGGTTCACGCCGCTGGCCCGGTTTAAACCCTCCGGTTGGTGGCACAGGGGAGTGGGGCATGATGTTGCTGCCTGCATGTCTCGAAACACTGTGGAAACCGACTGGGTGATAGGTGCCGCCATGGTGGTTCCCCGCGACATCTACAACCGGGTTGGCGGCATGGATGAACGCTTCTATATGAACAGCGAAGAGGTGGATTTCCAACGCCGCCTAGCTGAGGCTGGTGTGCCTCGCCTCCTCGTACCCCAGGTTCGGGTAGAGCATGAAGGCGGAGGCTCATCGCCCTCGGCACGCCGCCGCCAGTGGCTCACCACCGCACGGTTCACCTACGCCGATAAGTGGGGGGATAAAACCATGCTCGGACGCACTCTTAAAGCCACCAGCTACGCTAACTTTCTGGTTAACACGGTGCGGGCTGCCCGGAATAAAGAGGTGAATGCGCAACGCACACTGCGTGAAGAGCTTGCATACGTCAAACGCGGCGAAAACGGCGAGAATTAGCGCTTGTGCGGTACGTTTCATGAAAGAAAGTATGTAGCGACACATCAACCATAAGGTGTGTTGTTCTGAGCTCTCTAGTACACTGTAAGTGCATAGGGCATACTGCGATGACCTAGCATTCACACATTCTTACGACTCCCCGGAGCCGTTATCTCTGCTCAAGCCACGCCAAAGAACCGGCGTACGGTCACAGACACGCTGTGTGGCCACACGCTGGATAGAACACGAATAAACCATATGACTAACCCTAAGCTTCTGCTCCTATCACCAGCTTTCCACGGGTACTGGAAGGCTATTGAATCCTCCTTGGAAATCAGCGGTTACCAGGTGCGCACCCACATCTATGACGCACCTGGCGGTGTGGGCGCACGTATCCTCAATAAGCTTGCTCATGAGCTGCCTGAGCGGTTCCGCCCTGAATCTCTAGCCGCACAGGCTACAGATAAAGCGATCGCTGTGTTTAATGATTACCGGCCTGATATTGTGCTTGTGATCAAAGGCGACAAACTGGGTAGCCGCTGGTGGCAGGTTCTGGAAGAATCCGGGGTACGCTACGGCACATGGCTTTACGACGAGTTACGCCGTATGGAATATACCGACGACGATCTGCACCGGTTAGGTGCCTTGGCGAGCTACAGCCCGTTAGATGCTGAACATCTGCGGTCTAAAGGGTTTGAAGTGCTAGATATGCCTAACGCTTACGACTCTCACTGCCAGGTGACTCCCACCCCAGAAGATGCTATTAGTTTTGTGGGGGCCCGCTACCCTGGGCGGGAACGAACCTTGCGGGAACTGTACGCTGCTGGTCTTCCCGTGCGCGCATACGGGCGGGCCTGGTCCCGTCATCCGTGGGACATTGCCCGTACCTACCAGTTCAAAGACCCTGGTGTGCCTTCAGCTGGCGATATTGAACGGTCTGTCGCCTACGGGGTAATGGCATCCTCACCAGCCACCCTGAATATTCATGGGGATCAGGACGGCTTCACCATGCGCACTTTTGAAGCCCCCGGTGTGGGAGCATTGCAGATTATCGACCGTCCCGACGTGTCACGCTACTATGAAGTCGGTAAAGAAGTTCTCGTATATGAGAGTGTTGAAGAGCTTATCGATATTTGCACCCGCGTTTTCCGCGACCCGCGGTGGGCGCACGCTATCCGCGAAGCCGGACACCGGCGTACCCTCGCCGAGCACACCTTCGATCAGCGCGTAAAAATTCTGGAGCAGCTATGGGCCTAAACTATCCGCTAGACATTGACGCCTGGGCGGCGTGGCAAAAGAAACAGAACGCCCTGCGCTGGGCTAAAACCGAGGCTGCAGGGTTTTTCAGCAGAAATCGCGGTAATACTCAGCAGGGCCCAGCCAGCGGGCGCCTATACGTTCGAGGCTCCGTGCCGCGCGTATTGATTGTGCTCGACTCGTTCTCACCCACCAGCTGCAGCGCCCTGCTGGAGCCCCTCAAATACCTGAGCATTATCGGGCTGGCCATCTGGTGCCCGAATACTAACGGCACACCGGCCGCACTCGCCGAATACTTAACGGATGAGTGGGAAGAGCGCAGCCTATCCGCCACCGAACTAACCAAAACCCTGCCTGGGGTGCGTATTGTGCTGTCTTTGGGACACTACCTTCAGCTGGGGCGTGCCGCCTACCAGTATGCGCACACCATTGGTGCAGAATACTGGGTGGCCCAGCACGGGCTGCTCGTGCCTGCTGCGCCGCCCCTGCCTGTGGGGTGCACCCTGCTCGCTTTTAGCGACGCAGACGCCGAATTCTGGATGTCCGGACGTCGCGATGTGCGGGCCTTCACCGTCGGCTCCCAGCTGCTCTATAACGCAAACCAGAAAAGCCTCGGCGTACCCGTCGAATCCTCTGGCGCCCCCATTTTCTTAGGGCAGATGCACGGCGCAGAGTTACCGCGCTCATCATACGTTAACGTCTCCTACAGATTCATTAAAAAACACAACGCCATCTACCGGCCGCACCCCAGCGAAACCGATAAGCTCTCAACCCTCACCCATGCGCTGTGGGAGCGCCAGGGCATCCCCATTGACCGTTCCGGGGTGCCTTTGAACGAGCTGCCCAATCCGGTGGTGTCGATCTTCTCAACCGGCGTGCTTGAAGCCGCGATTCGCGGTATTCCTGCTTGGGTGTACCACCCGAACCCGCCCGGCTGGCTTGAAGAATTCTGGAACCGCTACGGCATGGGCCGCTGGGGTGAAGACCGCACCCCCGCACCGCCGCAACCCGATATTGAGCCAGCTCGCCGCATCGCCGAGCTCATTATTGAACACAGTCTGGAGGCGTAATGCGTATTCTGTGCGTTATTCCCGTGCGCGGCGGATCCAAAGGCATACCGCGTAAAAACCTGCGTGAGATCGCCGGAAAACCGCTGGTCGCGTGGACTATTCTGCAGGCGCTTGCCGCCCGTGATGAGCTGGCGGGGGAGCATGAGCTTCGGGTTGTGGTATCGACTGATGACCAAGAACTTGCCGCTATCGCCCGCCAATACGGTGCCGAGGTTCCGTTTATGCGCCCCGCACATCTCGCCGAAGACACTACAGCCACCGAACCGGTGATCGAGCACGCCATCGACTTCTACACAAAGGAGGGCTGGGCACCGGAGGCGGTCATGCTGCTGCAGGCCACCAGCCCGGTGCGTCTGCCGGGCACTCTCGCGCGGGCGGTACGTCAGTTCGTTGAGAACGGCAAAGACTCAATGGTGGGGGTGATTCCCATGGGGCCGTTCGTGTGGAGATGGTACCCGGATGCTGAACCCACCGCCGAATTTGAGGTTATGGCTCGCCCACGCAGGCAGGAGCTCACGAAAGAAACCTACCGTTACCGGGAGAACGGCTCCATGTATATCACCAAAACCCGTGTGTATACCGAGCATCACAACCGCTTGGCGGGGTATCCTGGAGGTAGCATTGATCTGTTTATTCTCGATGAGATTGAAGGCGTCGATATTGATGCCCCCATCGATTTCTCAGTTGCCGAGCATCAGCTGGCGCAGATTCTAGAATCTTAAAATCTAGCTCACTCAACTCACTCAAACACAACACATCGCAATTTAATAGGAACTACATACCGTGATTATCGAACGCAATATCGCGCCCTATGTGGTCTTCGCCGAAGACCCGATTCTGACTGCGCTTCACAAAATTTCTGCCAACGGTCAGCGCATTATCTTTTTAGTCAACGAATCCGGCATTTTGCGCGGTTCGCTCTCGGATGGGGACTTCAGACGCTGGCTGATTACCAACCCCACCGCATCCCTAGAGACCAGTGCACTGGCGGCGGCGAATACGAACCCGCAGACCGCCCCCGCCGATAGCGACCCCGAATCTTTACGCAGCTATTTCGCGCGCGGCATCGAGCATATTCCGCTCATCGACGAACGCGGCCACCTGGTGGCGTTGGCAATGGACGAACAGAACGTGCTGCGCATCGGAAAACACACCATCAGCGAGGATGCGCCCGCCTTCATCATCGCCGAGATCGGCAATAACCACCAGGGGAGCGTAGACTTCGCGAAAGAGCTGGTGGACCTCGCGGTGGAATCCGGTGCGGACGCCGTGAAATTCCAGCTGCGCGATCTGGATGCGCTCTACCGCCAGCGCGGCGGCGCCACTGCGGGCGAAGACTTGGGTGTGCAGTACACCTTGGATCTGCTCTCACGGTTCTCGCTGAGTGTTGAGCAGATGTACGAGGTATTCGACCACGTTAAGGAGCATGGTCTGGATATTTTGTGCACCCCCTGGGATGCGCCATCCGTGCAGGCGCTCGTCGATTACGGTATTGCGGGCATGAAGATTGCCTCTGCAGACCTGACGAACCACGAACTGCTGTGCGATGTTGCATCGCGCGGGCTGCCCATGCTGGTATCCACCGGTATGAGCCGCGAAGAAGAAATCCTGGACTCGGTGAACCTGCTGCGCAAGGCGGGCGCATCCTACGCCCTGCTGCAATGCCAATCCACCTACCCGGCACCCTTCAAAGACGTGAACCTGGCGTATATGGACCGCCTCGCCGAGATCGGCCAGTGCCTGGTTGGCTATTCCGGGCATGAACGCGGCTATCATGTGCCCGTGGCCGCTGTTGCGCGCGGTGCGAAGATTATCGAGAAGCATTTCACGACCGATAAAACCCTGGAAGGCAACGATCACACCGTGTCGCTGCTGCCCGAAGAGTTCGCGGAGATGGTGCGGCAGATTCGTGACATTGAGGAATCCATCGGCACGGCCGCGCCCCGCGAAGTCTCCACCGGTGAACTGATGAACCGCGTGAACCTAGCCAAATCGCTGGTTGCGACCCGCAGCATAGCTAAAGGTGAGGTAATCACCGAGGCGGATGTAACCGTCAAGTCACCCGGCCGCGGCCTGCAGCCGAACTACCTGCCGCAGCTGCTCGGGCGTACCATCCAACGCGACGTTGAAGAAGGGTCGTTCTTTTTTGAGGGCGATCTGAAGGACGACCTCGTAACCCGTCGCGATTTCACCTTCGAACGTCCCTGGGGCCTGCCGGTACGGTACCACGACTACAAACCTCTGATCGAAGAGGCAACACCGGATTTCCTCGAATTCCACTTCTCCTACAAAGACCTTGATATCAATATTGACGAGGTCTTTGAGAAGAAACTGCCCATGAGCTTCACGACCCACCTGCCCGACCTCTTCGCCGGGGACTTTCTGGTCGATCTGGCCTCCCGCGACCCCGAAGTCTGGGAACGCTCCATCGCCGAGGTGCAGCGCACCATCGACATTACCCGCGATTTGACCCGCTACTTCACGGTGGACGAAGACCCCATTATGGTCGTCACGATGGGCGGCTTCACCAAAGATAAGCACATCCCGGCGAGCGCCCGTACCGCAAAGTACGAGCGCATTGGCGAAGCCCTGGGGCGTCTAGATACCGCCGGAGTGCGCCTAGCGGCACAGACTCTGCCGCCCTACCCCTGGCTGATGGGCGGGCAGCAGTACCACAACCTCTTCCTTGACCCGCAGGACACCGCCGAATTCGCGCGCGCCTACGACAGCGCCCTCTGCCTGGACATTTCACACACCATGCTCGCATGCAACTTCCTCAAAATTCCGCTGTCGGAAGCGGTAGCACAGCTGGCACCGCACTCCATCCACCTGCACCTGGTCGACGGTATCGGCGTAGACGGCGAAGGCGTGCAAGTAGGCGAAGGCGATGTCGATTGGGCTGCACTGGGCAAGCAGCTGCGCGAGCTGGCGCCGAAAGCATCGTTTATCCCCGAAATCTGGCAGGGGCATATCAACAACGGCGAAGGCTTCTTCACCGCCCTAGACCGCCTCGAAAAGTGGTTGTAGGTAAACGCATGAGTTCTCATCGTGAACTTAAAGTTCTCTGGGTCGTTCCGGTTTCCGATTTCGGGGGAGTGGCGCGGCACACTCTCGATATGGCGCGTGCCGGTATTCCAGGTTATGAGCTGGTGGTGCTCGCCCCTGCGGGGGTGCTCACCAAGCGGCTTAAAGAAATGGGCGTGCGCGTTATAGAAGCTGAGTTCGGCCCACACGCTGGGTTTAAACGCTCATTCACCTCGCTATTACGCGCGGTTGAGGACGAAAACCCCGCAATCGTGCACAGTCACCTTGCCTACGCGGATGTTCTTGCCGTAGCTGTGGTGAACTCGCTCAAAATACGGCGAGCGCTAAACCGTTCGCGGCTCACCCCCAAACTATTCACCACAGAACACGGCATCGCTGGTGACGATTCCGTGTATCACGGCACCTCATGGCGCTCTAAACTCATGGAGCAGGTACACCGGGTACGCCTGTGGGGCACAGATACAGCAATCGCAGTCTCAGCCTCCACTGCGGAGCAAATGCACCGCAAATGGGGTGCCCGAACCGTCGAACTCGTATACAATGGTGTGGATATTGATGCGGTTCACGCGCAGGTTGACGCCTACCGCGTACCCGCTGAACCGGATGCGCCACGCATCCTATCCCTCTCACGGCTCTCACCCGAGAAAGGGATAGACGTGCTCATTGACGCCTTCGCCAGGCTGCATGATCACTACCCGAAGGCCCGCCTAGAAATCGCCGGTGACGGTGAGCTATCCGCAGCTTTGAGGGAACAGGCACAACGCCTCAATCTGGGAGACTCAGTCACGTTCAGCGGTTTTATAGACCCTCATCAGGCGATGGGGCGCAGCGATATGGTGGTGCAGCTCTCCGTATGGGAGAACTGCTCTTACACTCTGCTGGACGCCAAATCTGCTGGGCTAAAAGTTGTGGCAACCGCTGTGGGAGGCAACCCCGAGGTCATCTCTGCTAGGGAACTGGTAGAGCGCTCATCCCCGAACCTGACCGAGCAGGTGTTTAACCGGATGCATGCCCTGCTCTTGGAAGGTCCCAGCGAGCAGTTTACCTGGCCTAATAACGCAACAATGGCACAACAGACAGCCGCCCTATACACGAACAAGCTACCGCGAGGAGGTACCCGGTGAGCGTCACAAGCTCTAAAGCCGCTAACGGCCAACCCGCATCTGCCGCCGAGCGGATCCAGAACCATCTGGGCCAGGGGACCGAGTATCTGCGGCAGGGCGCGGGGAAGATACGCCTTCCCGAGTTTATTATGTTTTTCCTCATGATCTTCGGAGAAGCTGTGCCGGGTGTAGGGCTTCCCTATAACCAGGTCGTCATTATTGTGATTGTGCTATACGCCCTCATTAAACAACCGGTGTACGAGCTGGGAAAATTTCAGAATCTGGCGTTTGCTACCTTTGCAGCGCTGGGTTATGTGTCGTTTGTATCCCTTACACATGAGTCTAGTTCTGGTGCTTTTGACTGGCAGCGCCGTCTGCTGCGTTTACTATTAGCGACTATTTTGATCTGGATTATTGCTTCCGGCCGTATCCATATACGTTCGGCGATTGTTGGATACATCACTGCCCTATTAGTAAACATTCCTCTCTATTATGCGGGGCTCACCCCTGATAACTACAAGGGTTATTTGACCGGTCATTTGCTTGATAAGAACGTCTCCGGTCTTGCGTACTGTATTTTTGGTCTTCTTGCCCTCGCTCTTGCGCGCCGCCGGGTCGAGATCATCCTTACGATTATTGTATTCGCGACTATCCTGTGGCTGACGGGCTCCCGCACGTCAATGGCTGCATTCACAATGGGCATTATTTGGATTGTACTGGCTAAACGCCTTCCCGTATGGGGGCGTCTTGTCCTTGGCGTGCTCATCTACTTTGCTCTTGGAGTTCTCACTGAGGATTATTCACAGTCATCACAGTTTGGGAACCGCACTGGCAGTGACTGGTTCCGAGCTCAAATCGATGCGGCCTCCCAAATAAAAGTAGAAAATACCGGTATTTTCGGTCGTGGTTTGGGTGAGGCCTACGTGTATCTTCATCATGACAATAAAGTCTGGCTGTTCCACAACTCTTACTGGTCTGCACTGGTAGAAGGCGGCTGGCCCTGGATGCTGCTCGTGGTTGGCATCACTGTTTTTTGTCTGGTGCGTCCTTTCAGTAATGCTTCACGGTGGAGCCGTGATGAGGCCTATATTCAGGGTGCAGGCGTCGCTTTGCTGATTTGTGCCCAACGCCTGGGTGAGGTGTTCTACACCTGGATGTGGGCCGTCTGCGTGGGGTACGCGATCCGGGCCATCATTATTTCGCGGGCGGCGGGTACCATTCATGAGCAGCCGGGGGATAAAGATGGGATTGACGGGCGTATTCCTCTCACAAAGAAAACAACGCTTCTTACCCCACCAGCAGCGGGCACACCAGGGGTTACTCGGTAAATTCAAACAGAAGGGTTCAAGGTCATGGCGCAGGAATTGTATATTGCAACCAATAATGGTGATATTGGCGGCGGCGAGGTCATGCTGCTCAATATTGCACGTGCCGCCCGTTCCCTTGGCTACCGAGTCACTGTTATTGGTCCGGCGCACCCGCCGCAGCTGGTTGAGGCTGCCGCCGATGAGGGGTTTGCCCGTGTGGTGCTTCCCGCCCGTACCCGTTCCCAGTACATGATGCAGCTTCGCGCCTGGCACTCCGCCCATAAGAAAGTACTGCTGTGGTGCAACGGGCTGGTGCCTGCTGCTGCCACTGGTGGGCGTAAGAACCGGATTGTGCACCTGCACCAGATTCCAGAGGGACTTAACGCAAAACTAGTTCCCTTTGCGCGTCGTAAGGCGAGTGCGACCCTGGTGCCCAGCAACTTTATGGCCCGGCAGATAAACGGTGCACAGGTTTTGAGTAACTGGGTCTCTGAGGTACCTACAGCCCTTAAACATGACAATACTGATGTCATACGTGTCGGATTTATTGGACGGCTGAGCCCCATTAAAGGTATAGTTCCGCTGTGTAAAGCTATTGCTACCCTCACCCAGGGAGGCGGCGCGTACCGCCTGGTGGTAGCAGGGGAACCCGTTTTCACCTCTGAGGTGGAACAGGAACAGGTTGAACGTTCCCTTAGCCGTATTGCAGAGCACACCGAGCGTCTGGGGTGGGCCACCCCTGAGGCGTTGTTTAACAACGTCGATATGCTGGTAGTTCCCTCAACATGGGAAGAGCCTTTTGGTCTCGTAGCGGCCGAAGCAATGAGCGCCCGCGTCCCTCTTATTGTCTCCGATTCGGGGGCACTGCCCGAGATCGTGGGTGAAAACTATCCGTATATCGTCCCCAAGGGGGATGAGGCCGAGCTGGCGCGTACGATCAGCATCGTCGCGGAACAGCTGAGCTCAGACTCTGAGAAGCTCACCAACACTGTATCTGACGCTTTCTGGCGTTGGCAGGAGCTGTACTCTCCTGAGGCCGGCAAAGAACGCGTGCGTGAAATCCTGGAACAGCATATTTCACCCGCATAATATCCCTCTACGGCGGCGCGAGCCGACCGGAACACAACAGAATCACACCATAAAAGCATATCGTTATGACTCACCTTACACATCACGAAGCTCACTCGCATAACGCCGACCACTACTACAAAGCGGCCGTCATTATCCCCTCCAGAGGCGGTGCACACCTGCTGCACTACCCACTGGAGGCTTTACGTGCCCAAACAGAAAAAGACTTTCAGGTAATCGTTGTGCTTGATGGCGATATCGACAATAGCGAGGCTGTCCTGAAAAAATATGCTGCCGAGGGCGGGCTGAACCTAAGCACCATTATTTTCCCCGAAAACCGGGGGAGGGTAGCAGCCCTGAACGCCGGGCACCGGGCCGCTAATGCCAGGGTACTCATCCGCTGTGATGATGACCTGCAGCCGGACGAACATTACGTAGCGAACCACCTTCGCCTGCACCAAGAGTACGACGGGGTTATCGGCACCCTTAACAACGTATTTCCTCAGACCCCCTACTCGCTGGTTTATGGCAACTACCGAGATAAAAAGTTCAAGCAGGGAGCGCTCAGTGTACCCCCACATGAGCGCTGGCATTACTGGAACGGTAACTCGTCCGTATCAGCCGAGTTCTTCCACAAAGTAGGGGGATTCGACCCCGCCTACCGCCTCTACGGCTGGGAAGACGTCGATATGGGGAAAATGATCGCCGACGCTGCGGGAAAAATTCTTATCTCTTCCGAGGTAGAGGCGAAACACCACGCAGAAGCAACCACCACCTCCGTACGCGCTCTACGTGCCCTGCACTCTGGGGCGGCGCGCTCCATTTTCGTGCGAAAACACGGCGAACAGGCACACACCGCCCCAAACCCGGGCGGGGTGTGGGGCGCAGCGGTCAAAACACTCGCATTATTCACCACCGAACGAACCATCAAAACAGTGGGGGACGCCAGTGATAGAATCCTGCTCAAACTCCCGGTAAAGCTCGCCGAGAAAATTGTGGCGCTACAGGTTGAAGCAGCCTCCTACGCGGGTGTGAAATACCCGCGCCGCGCCCAGAAAGTATTCTAGGAACCACATCATGTTCGCACACGCACATCATCTGCTCAGCGGAGCACAGAAAACCGCTAAAAAATGCCTGCCGTTCTGGCGGGTGCAAGCTACCGAAGAAATCGCTATCGCGCACGACTACCTCACCCAAAGAGGAGGTGCCGAGCGGGTGGTACTTGCCATGCACAAGGCCTTCCCCGAGGCGACAATATACACCACTCTTTACGACCCCGAAGGTACTTTCCCCGAGTTTAAAGATGCAAAAATTGTCACCAGCGGCATTAACCGCATTGGGCTGTTCCGCTATAAACACCGTTTCGCGCTGCCGCTGCTGCCGTTCGCTTCGTCTCTGTTGAAGGTGCCCGCCCGGAAGGCGATTATCTCAACCACCGGCTGGGCGCACGGGTTCAGGTACGCCGGGCAGAGCTTCGTCTACTGCCACTCCCCGGCACGCTGGCTGTACCTGAGCGACCAGTATTTGGGGAAGAAAAAAGACGGTGTTGCGGGGATTGCCCTGCGCACGCTCAGGCCCGCACTGAAGCTGTGGGATCAGCGGGCCGCCGCAAAATCCGAGAACTATGTGGGTAACTCCACCATCATTAGGGAGCGGATCCAGAACGTCTACGGTAAAGAGGATGTACCGATTTTTTTCCCGCCGCATTCGGTAGATATGGATTCCCCGGCCGAGCCGATTCCTGGTTTGGAGAAGTTCATGGCCGACGGCGACTATTTCCTGATCGTCTCACGCCTGCTGCCGTATAAGAACATAGAACACGCGGTGGAGGCGTTCACGCGCATGGGAAAGAAACTACTGATTATCGGCCGGGGGCCGGAGAAAGATAGCCTTCTAAAACATGCCGGGCCGACGGTGCGTATCGCCTCAGATCTGCCGGATGCGCAGCTATGTTACGCCTACCGCAACTGTGTGGCGCTGCTGGCGATTTCACACGAGGACTTCGGGATTACCCCCCTGGAGGCAGGTGCAAGCGGTAAACCTGTGATTGCGTTCCGTGCCGGCGGTTTCCTTGACACCGTCGTGGAAGGGCGTACCGGTGTGTTTATTGATGAGCCAACACCTGAGTTGATCGAGTCTGCCGTGTCCTCATTTGACCCGGCACAGTGGGATCCCCAGCAGATTCGCGCCCATGTTGAAAAGTTCTCTGAAGAGAGGTTTATCGCCCAGCTGCACGAGTATGTGGCCCAGCTGGGATAACGCTAACGCTGCACGATTTGGCTGCATTCACCGCAATATTACAGGAAAGGCAGGTGGGGGAAGTTTCCCGGAACATGCCGCCTGTTTACAGTTCTTCCAGGTACTCGCGGGAGACTAAATCGGTCACAAAATCCTGCACCTGCTCGGCGATAGCCGCAGGGTCCTGCTCCGCAAGCTCCGCGATCTCCTCAATAGCCTCTGGGAGAGTCAGCGGAACCTCAAACACGCCCCAAATAATGGATGCTGACCCCTCTAAGACCGCGATGCTGCTGGTGCGCAAATCAGCAAGATAGCTGGCGGTGGGGCTGTACTTGGCGAATTCGTCGGTGTGCACATAGGCGATATGTTCGGGGATGCGGTAACGAAGCTCAGCCATTATTTGCCGCCTTCCGGAAATTTAATGCCGAAACGGATGAAGAACTGCCGCCATATTTCGCTCCGGCTGGGTTTATGGCCCAGCGTCATTGCCAGGTGGTCTTCATTTACCAGCGCAATATTCCTAATAACCCGTGCCTTCTCGGCAATACCGCGTGCTGAGCGCACCCGCGCAAACCACAGCAGGTAGGGGGGAACTTTCGTCGAGACAGCCTTCCACAGCAGGTAGTCGCGGTGCCCCCTGTAGGCCGCTAGATGCCCCATCGCCGCCGCGTAAGCAATGCCGGAGTGCAGCTCTAAGGCCCTATCGTGTACCCGTTCCCATTCGCTGTAGCTCATGATTTCGTTAAGGTATTTGAGGTCGCTGCTGTATTTCGCGGCGGCTCGTGCACGGTGCAGCACCACAATAACTCGCGCATCCAGCACAGACGGTACGGTACAGGGCCGGTGCGCTATATCGCGTGTGGTTCGGGCCAGCCACAGCTGCTCAAAAACCCGTTCATGGTCCTCGCCCAGGCCGGGGAAGAACCGGTGTATGTCGGTCAGCCCCCACGCATCGTGGTGAAGGGTCATGGCGTGCTCAAATACTGAGCCGGTTTCAAAGTGCGCTTGGATACTCCACCCCTGAGCTATAAGCGCCTGCACGAACCGGTCCACATGTGAGGGGCGTACCAGCAAATCCACGTCGGTGCTGTGCCGCTCGGGACGGTACACCTCCGGGCCGAATGCGTACCCTTTAACGTGCAGAATATCTATGCCGTTGGCGTTGGCGACGCGCTGAAAGTAGGCGTGCGCCAGCATAATACGTGCTTTGAGCGGCGCTGAGGCGGCCTGCCGTTCAGTTTTTTCCACAGGGTGTCTTCCAGTTAGTTTTTGAAGCGTGTGCTGTAGCTACAGTATAGGGCGGGGACAAGGCGCAATGTCTTATCCCCGCCCCGGTTAACTGCTGCGGGCGGTAAACCTATTTCTTGGCTTTCTTCCGAGACTTCACTTTTTTCTTCGTGCCGTCTTTTGAGTAGCCGTAGTAGGTTGCGTACCCCACGTAGCTGTTGGCGTAGCCGAAGCCGTAGTAGGAGTTACCCAGGCCCTTACGCGGCGCACGGTTCAGCACCAGACCGAAGAGGTTAGCATTCACCTTGTTCAGGTTATTGGTTGCCTCGGTCATCTGCTCGCGATGGCTCTTACCGATCGAACCAACCATAATCACGCCATCTACCGCGTAGGAGAGCAGTGAGGCATCGGTGACGGGCAGCAGCGGTGGGGCATCCAGAACCACTACGAACTCTTCGGATAGTTCCCTGACCAGCTGGCGCATCTTATCGGAGCCCAGCAGCTCTGAGGGGTTCGGGGGGATACGCCCGGCGGTGAGCACGAACAGGTTGGATTCCTCCAACTGGTACACGGCCTCAGCAATATCGACCTGACCGGCCAGCACCTGGGTGAGACCGACCTTCGCATCAACATTGAGTTTCTTCGCCAGGGTGGGGCGGCGCAGGTCAGCATCAATGAGGATGACAGCCTGACCAGACTCAGCCATGGAACGCGCCAGCGACAGCGACACGGTGGACTTACCTTCACTGGGAACCGCGGAGGTGACCAGGAACGAACGCGGAGGCTCGTCAATATTGACGAAACGCAGGTTGGTGCGCAGCTGACGGATCGACTCTTGAGCGATATGGTCGTTGGAGGAGCCGGTAACAATGTTTTCTTCAGTGAGGTCATCACTGGTGGGCAGCACACCAAGGATGCTGCTGCCGGTGGCTTTCACGGCGTCATCACGGGTACGGATGCGCTGGTCCACGGAGCGGCGCAGGAAGATCACAGCGTACACAAGAACGAGCCCGGCGACTGCACCGATGAGGGTGTTACGGGTGTAGTTGGGGGATACCAGCGGAGGGTTAATACTTGCGTTATCGAGAGGGATCACGCGGATATTATTCGCGGCGTTACCGCTAACAGCGGTGTTCGCGCTAGCACTAGCACCTGCAGTGTTGCCGTTCTCAGCATTGGGGGTGGCGTTATTCCCCCCATTGCTGTTGGCGGCGTTGCCGCTACCGCCGTTATTGCCTTCAATATTTTTAATGTATTCGGCGGTGGCGTGTAGCGCCGAGTTCGCCAGAACCTGTGCCTGCTCCGGTGTGGAGGCGTGGGCGCTGACTTTAATCAGCGAGCTGTTTTCGTCAGTGGACGCGGTAACGCTGCCGCGGATACCGCTGACGGTCATCCCCATATTGGGGTTTTTCTCTTGAATGATTTTCGCCACAGCCTCGGAGGAGACGATAGCGGAGTAGGAGCGGGCGCGGTCTTTCGCAGCCGATGAGCCCGAGAGCACGTCAATGGTGCCGCCGCTGCCAATGGTGACGTACCCGGATGCGCTGGCCGCATACACCTTGGGCTGGGTGAGGGAATAGCCGACGCCTAAGAGAGCACCAATAATGATGCCGAGGATAAGCAACACGAGGTTTGCCCTCGTGGTGCGCACAAAGTCCAGTATGGTCATGGTCTGTGATTACTCCAGAATGCGTATGTGATGTATTTGAGCTGAGTGTAGTCGACCCGTGCCCGGGCACAGTTGAGCGAAGACGCCACCTTACCGTAGCAGGTTGAGAAGGTATTCGCCGTAACCGCTCTTAACGAGGGGGCTTGCAATCTTGCTGAGTTCCTGATCGCTGAGCCAGCCTGCGCGCCACGCAATTTCTTCGGGGCATCCAATGGAAAGACCCTGACGTTTTTGCACGGTGCGGATGAAGTTCGTGGCATCCGCGAGTGAATCGAAGGTGCCGGTGTCGAGCCACGCAGTGCCGCGCGGAAGAACCTCCACTTTCAGTTTACCCTGTTTTAGGTATACACGGTTAAGGTCGGTGATTTCCAGTTCACCACGCGGTGAAGGTTCAAGTTCTTGTGCATAGTTAACCACATCCCGGTCGTAGAAATACAGGCCGGGGATCACGTAGTCGCTCTTGGGATTTTCGGGCTTTTCCTCAATGGAGAGGGCGTTGTTGTTCTCATCGAATTCGACCACACCGTAGGCGCGCGGGTCAGCCACCTGGTAGGCGAAGACAGTTGCGCCGTCCTTCTGTTCGTATTTGGCCAACTGGGTGCCGAGCCCGTGCCCGTAGAAAATATTGTCGCCAAGCACGAGGGCAACGGGGCTATTACCAATAAAATCTGCACCAAGAATAAATGCTTGAGCCAGCCCGTCAGGGGAGGGCTGCACCTTGTATTCGAAGTGAACCCCGAATCTTGAGCCGTCCCCGAGCAGCCTTTGGAACTGCTCCTGGTCGGCAGGGGTGGTGATAATGAGGATATCCCGGATACCCGCCAACATGAGTGTTGAGAGCGGGTAATAGATCATCGGCTTGTCATAGACCGGGGTGAGCTGTTTGCTAATGCCCTGAGTGATGGGGTGAAGGCGGCTGCCGGTGCCGCCAGCTAGAATGATTCCTTTCATAGTTTCTATATTGTGTCACGATTCTCGCCGTTTGTATGCATAAAAATACGGGTGTCGGGCGCTAAAATCTAACGTATGGCTCACATTCTTGTTACCGGCGGCGCCGGTTTTATTGGCTCAAACTTTGTTCATCACCTGTTGGAGCGCACTCAGCACACTGTCACAGTTCTCGACAAAATGACGTACGCCGCGAACGCGGCTTCCCTTGCGGGGCTTGATGAATCCCGCTTTAAACTAGTGGTTGGCGATATTGCAGACCGTGAACTCACCGACGAACTCGTAGCGCAGGCGGATGCAGTCATCCATTACGCCGCAGAGTCCCATAACGATAACTCCCTGGCGAACCCAGAACCTTTTATTCACACCAACCTGATCGGCACGTTTACCCTGCTGGAGGCGGTGCGCAGGCACGGAACCCGCTACCACCACATCTCAACCGATGAAGTTTTCGGCGATTTGGCGCTGGATGACCCCGCAAAGTTCACCGAAACTACTCCCTATAACCCGTCATCCCCGTATTCTTCCACCAAGGCAGGCTCCGATCTGCTGGTGCGCGCCTGGGTGCGTTCTTTCGGGATTGAGGCGACCATCTCGAACTGCTCGAATAACTACGGGCCGTATCAGCACATCGAAAAATTTATTCCCCGGCAGATTACGAATATCCTCTCGGGGCTGACCCCTAAGCTCTACGGCGAGGGTCTGAACGTGCGCGACTGGATTCACGCATCCGATCATTCTTCGGCGGTGCTGCGCATCCTTGAATCCGGGAAAATTGGCGAGACCTACCTCATCGGTGCAGACGGCGAGGAGAATAACATTACCGTGCTGCGCACTATTCTTCGCCTCATGGGCAAAGACGAGAACGACTTTGAGCACGTGATAGACCGGCCCGGGCACGATATGCGGTATGCCATTGACGGCACCCGTCTGCGCGAAGAACTCGGGTGGGAACCGCAGTTCACCGACTTTGAAGCGGGTCTTGCCGATACCATCGCGTGGTACACCGATAACCGCTCCTGGTGGGAACCGCTCAAAGCAGAAGTCGAGGCTAAATACGCGAAGGCGGGGCAGTAAATGACGAAAGAACTGAACGTGAGGGCAACCGATATACCGGGGCTGCTCGTCATCGATCTGCCCGTGCACGGCGATAATCGCGGCTGGTTTAAGGAAAACTGGCAGCGTGAGAAAATGCGTGCCGCCGGTCTGCCCGATTTTGACCCGGTGCAGAATAATATTTCTTTTAACACCTCGGTAGGTACCACACGCGGTATTCACGCCGAACCCTGGGACAAATACGTTTCGGTGGCGAGCGGCCGAATTTTCGGCGCCTGGGTAGACTTGCGTGCGGGGGAGAGCTTCGGACGGGTCGTGACCGTCGAACTCGGCCCCGACACCGCTATCTTCGTTCCGCGCGGGGTTGGCAACGCCTTCCAAACCCTGGAGGAAAACACCGCCTACACCTACCTGGTGAACGACCACTGGTCGGCAGATGCTCTCACCGCATACAGCTTCCTGAACCTCGCGGACGAAAGCGCCGCCATCGACTGGCCTATCGACCTGGCGCAGGCTGAGCTTTCCGAGAAAGATCGCAAACACCCGCGCTTACATGAGATCACCCCGCTTACCCCCGACCCTCTTCTGATTGTGGGTGCAAGCGGGCAGCTCGGGCGTGAACTCGTTCGCCAGCTGACCGCGCAGAACATCCCTTTCGAGGCGGTAGACCGTGACCGGCTCGATCTCGGTACCCCCGAAAAATGGCGAAACGCCTTCCGCTGGCGGTCATACCGTGCGGTCATCAATGCCGCCGCCTACACCGCAGTGGATAACGCCGAAACCCCCGAGGGGCGCCGCGAAGCCTGGGCCGCCAACGCCCACGGAGTCGCCGCCCTAGCGAGCGTCTGCGAAGAAGCGAATCTTCCTCTCGTGCACGTTTCCACCGACTACGTCTTCGATGGAACTCTGCCGGTAGGGCAGGAATACTCGGTGGAGCATCCCATCTCCCCGCTGAGCGTGTATGGCGCCTCCAAAGCTGCGGGGGAGAGCGCCGCAACCGCGTGGCGCAAACACTACCTGCTGCGCACCAGCTGGGTGGTTGGCGAGGGCAAAAATTTTGTGGCAACTATGGCATCGCTGGCCGAACGCGGCGTGGATCCTGCTGTCGTGGCGGATCAGTGGGGGCGCCCCACCTTCACCCAAGACTTGGCGGGGGCAGCACTGCATCTGCTGTTTACCGGCGCACCCTACGGCACCTACCATGTGTCAAATAGTGGCGAGGTTATCACTTGGGCAGACCTTGCCCGAGCCGTCTACACCGGAACCGGTCACGATGCCGCCCGAGTAAGCGACACCACCACTGCGGAATACTTCGCCAACACCCAGGTCTTCGCCCCGCGTCCCGCCAACTCTGCCCTGGATCTTTCAAAACTTATTGCTGCGGGGTTCACCCCGCGCGATCACCGCGATGCGCTCGCCGAGTACTTAAAGGTTCTTTAACTGGCATGTGCTGAAGACTTGTTGTGAGCGGTGTACTTAATGAATACCGTTCATGTGCCCCGGCGAGTTTGGAATAGTAAAGGGGCAAAAACACTCACATACTCACATATACTTTGGGGGAACAGCATAAGGGCCTTAGGTGTCTTTTGAGATGGCTTGGATTCCTTTCAATGAAAAAGATTTTTGCACTTACGGATCTCTGCGTTGCTTCCCATTGGCTTATGCGGAATATGTCGATGAAAGTCTGCATATTTCGTGGGAAAGGTAGACAGCATGACAACTGAACATGCGGAGGTAAATAAGGAGAGCGATGTCGTACGGCGAGATGCATCTGTTGACATCCTCAAAGGTGTTGCAATTATTGCGGTTGTCTTTGGGCATGTGTACCGCGGGATGTGGAGCGCTGGCCTTGGTAGCTCTGAGTTGCTGCCCGGGAAGCAGATTATCGACAATAGTGTGTACTTTTGGCATCTGGTGATCTTTGCGTTTTTGAGCGGAATATTTGTTTCTCGCGGGATTGCGCGGGAGGGAACTAAAAAGTATTTTAAAAGTCGAGCCACATTATTTCTTTGGTTGTATATAGTCTGGCAGATAATTCAGGTAGGCATTAAATTTTTTGCCTCTGCCAATGTAAATACAAAGGTTTCTCTCGTGGATGCCTTCGCCTTTTGGAAGCCTGAGGGACAGCTATGGTTCTTCCCCTGGATTATTATTGCTCTCGCGGTTTCTATTCTCCTAGGTGTCTGGCGTAGGTCGCGTCTGTCTTGGCTGGGTTTGTTGTTGCTGGCCCTGCTGAGCGTTGCCAGCTGGGGGTATGACGGAGGATACGTTGGAACTCAAGGATTGTCGCTTATCTTCTTCTATGCCCTTGGGATATATCTGGGGTACGAGCGTTTCTCAGCTCTCTTGATGAGTGTCTCTGTCTGGGTCCATGGCGTCATTGCCTTTATTGGTCTCTCGCTGTATGTCGTTGGCTTATTTACTCTTCCTGC